>Ga0058704_10001615_pt1 | contig 10472 bp, 14 predicted proteins | sample AgamicMgSfe_FD_71363 | JGI IMG/M metagenome (GOLD analysis project Ga0058704, IMG submission 71363) | Agave microbial communities from Guanajuato, Mexico - Mg.Sf.e | ecosystem: Host-associated > Plants > Phyllosphere > Phylloplane/Leaf | place: Guanajuato, Mexico | collected 2012-05-30 | reverse complement strand
AGTGAGCAACGGCGATGGCGATGGCGATGGCGATGGCGATGGCGATGGCGATGGCGATGGCGATGGCGATGGCGATGGCGATGGCGATAACAATCGCTGCGTAGTTTGATGACTGATCGATTGGTGATCTGGCAGCAATCGATGTGTGATAGGCGGATAATCAGTCGGTGTGAGTGATGCTCTTCCGATCGATGAGTAGCTATGCGTATTGCAAGCTTTGGTTGTGGAGGTGCGGAGGTGCTGGTGTCGCTGCTTGAGAAAGAGGAAAACGGTGGGAGGTGCACGCCTTTTCATTGTTCTGGATTTCGGGTGCACTCAGTGCACGACTTCGACAATGGTATTGACTGGACCGTCTGCCATGGCACGTGATCGTTGACGGTTGGCCCGGTAGCGGGCGAGGGTTGTGAATGTAGTAGGTGGCCGCTGACCTTCTCAAACATATCTATGTGCCTTCTAGCACAAGAATCCTCCAGCGCATATAGAAAAGTTCACATGAGTTACGACAGTGAGGAGCAGGATTTAGAAGAGCTTGTCACCGAACTCTTCAAGATCCCACTGTCCTTAAGTCGTAATTAGAGGTATCCAACGGCTAGCTTGCTAACCATCGGCCATTTGACAAATCTGCCTTGTTTGCGAAGATGCCCGCGGATGTACGCAAGCTGCGAAACCAACCGCCGCCGACAGCCTGGCCCATGTTGTCAGTTCTCACTGCTGATTGCATCAACTCCGTTGCCACATGTTGTCATTGTAGTTGTCTTGCTACTAGAGCAAGCTTCACTGAACCCAATGTCGCAAGAGTCATCGTCATCGGCAAGAAGAGTCCGCAACAGCGTGAAGAGCTGTACCGAGTGTAAGCCAGGCGCTCGATGCGATCATACAGCGTCCGTTCTGATCGTATTGCACAGGCCGGCATCGCGACATGCGGTGCGAGTGGCTATGCGATGATGCTCCCACATGCAAGCATTCTCTAGCACGTGGCCGCATATGCCAGGTACAAGTGCGGCAAGTCAGAACCTCCGAGACGGTCAAAGAGACGTCGCGAGCACGGACCTCGGAATTGGAGAGAGTAGGTTGAGAGACTCTGTGCGCTGTCCAAAGGCTGGAGGATGATAAAGCGGCCGGAGACGGTGCGCTTCTGTCGCAGTCACCTGCATCATGGATCCACCGTGGTATTAGATGGATACTCTGAAGGCTTACAATCCTTTTATGTCTGACGTGGGAATTGACGACGAAGAATGGTCGATATAGAAGTAGGAACATGGCCAGCGCGTGATGACCTCACACCTTTCTCCCTCTCCCACGCAATCCTCGTCGTCGCCACCATTTGCCCGATCTGGCCCACATAGTCCTCGCCCTCATACCCACCAGAATCGCTAGCATGACCGGCGTAGCGATGTACCAGAACACAGCATCGCTGTTTCCCTGCACAAGCGGCATAGTCTCAAAGTTCATCCCGAAGTAGGCCGTCAGGAACGTGAGCGGGAGGAAGAAGATGGAGACGAAGGTGAGCTGGCGCACGCTCTCGTTCTGTCGCGCAGTGATGGTGTTGAACATCAGTGATGTCAAGTTCTCCGCTGAGCGGATAGAGGCTGAAGTGGAGGTTGAGAGGACGGTGAGGTGATCTTGGACGTCGGAGAGGTATGTGCGCGTTAGGGGCGAGATGAGAGGTTTGGCTTCTGCTGGTCTTGGGTGCACTTGGCGCTCGGGTGCAAATCCGGTGTTCCCAGGGCTTGTTACGCTGCTTGCCGCGCCCGTGGAAGACGAGGCGGAATCGGACGAGTTCGGCAGAAAGTGCGTAACGGCTGGTTTGAGCGGAAGCGACGCATCGTGATCCCTTAGCATTCTTACCACAGCCGCGAGCGGCATGACGAGGTCTCGGAAGCGTGTCAATTCCGAACGAAGGGCGTAGAGCTGGTTCGACTGTGCAAGCGTGGGATCTGTCAGCACAGAGTGCTCTATCGCGCGAAAAGCGGCGCTCAGATCTTTGCTGATGGGTAGTGACAAGTCAATGATAGTATCGATGACAGCCTGGATCAGCATCGAGGCGTCGTTCGTGGAGCGCAGCATTGTCCGCGACGATTGCAGTCGTGTGAGGAGAGGTGTGAGTATGTCCGGTCCGGAATGGGAGAAGAGCGTAATGACAGTGTTGTTCGTGGTTAAAAAGGCCGACACTTGCTCAACAGAAACTGTGTGTTCTCGTTGCGAGAGCATCGGCCATCTTTCGTCTAGGCCGTCGTCTCTTCGGTCAAAGGTCTGCCAGACCGCGGGCCATCTCACATTACCATCCCCGTCGTTTTGATCGCGCGTGAGCTCATTCCTTGCGTCAGTCTCTTGTCGGTGTTGCCGGAGATCCACCAACTTCTGCAATGTCATAACGACGAAACAGTGGTCATTATACCAATCGACCTTCGTAGGCGTGCCAGTATGGAGCACGTCCTCAATCGTCAGCCAGTGTAGACCTTGAGTTTCCACGAGAGTTTTGACTACGGTGTCATTGAGTCCATTGACGTAGATCCAACGGCATGTGGCCCATTCCGGTTTTCCATGATCCTGCAGGAAACCAGGCAGGGCCCTGCTCGTAGATTGTTGCTGGACGATGTGATCGGCAGAGTAGTCAATGATTCGGATATCACTCTCTCGCGGAGTCAAGAGCCCGCGCTGCGCTTCGAGGACCCGCGCATCTGGTCCAAGGTCTGCGCCAATTGCAGCGCTCTCTTGGTTGCGACATCTCGGATGGAACGACCTTCGGGCAGCATGAACAACATGCAAGCTGCCGCCTGAGCCAGTGCAGCGTGTCTTCGAGAGCCGCAGGCCACTTTGGAGTCCAGAATGAAGCAGAGGTTGATGCTGATTGGTCCCAGATAGTCGAGGGCCGGAGAAGGAGCGTACGAGGCTCGACGGTGTTGGCACGGAGCGCCTCAGCTGCAGTGTCGGCCTTCTCAACTGCGTCGTTGTTCGTGTGCATAGTGTGAGCACATCTTTCGCGTACGCCATGGCTCCTAACACGTAGATACGTTTCCGAGGGCTCGTGATTGGCTAAGATAGCGTTAAAGGATGTCAGGCGTCAAACCAATACTCAATCCATACACCCCAACGCCATTACGATGCACAATCAGGTCAAGCCAGCGACCAAAACAAAGAGTTTACAGGACGACTTTGCGGTGGTCGACAACATGGAAGTCGAGTGTAGAGCACGAGCTACTATGCTTACCTAACGACCTAACCGCGTCTCGGCTTTCGGGTGAACTTCTTCCGGCATTGAAGCCTTCCGAGAGCTGTCTTGCGCGAGGGAGATGGAGTTGGGAAGATGAGGTCAAATTTGAGGTTGCTCGACGAAGCAGTTTCCCAAGCTCTTCCACGATATGTAGGGTGAGTAATGGTTCCTTCAATACTTCGACTCCTACTGATAAGGTAGCAAGCCCCCAGTATCGCCGAAGGGCATTCTGCTCCTCTACAGCAACCGATTTGAGGCAGTCAGTATGGCCTAGCCATATCGCGCAAAGGCCAACGTCCTCCGTAACAGACGCGCGAAGAGGCTTCAGCACCTCACCATGCCTACTGAAGAAAGGCGGCAAAGCCGCACGTGAGGAGAAGCAGGCCGCTCCCAAAGACTCCGGCAAGAGCGCTGGCGGCGATGACCCTTTCGACTTCTTGGCGCTAGAAGCAGACATCGCGTCCGCGATCGAGCGCCTAAAGAATGACCTGTCGAAGCTGCGCGCTGGAGGCCGCTTCAACCCCGAGATCCTGGAGAACTTGCGCGTGCAGCCAGATAAGAGCAACAACCAGACCGTCAAGCTGAGCGATGTCGCGCAAGTGATACCCAAAGGACGGACAGTACAAATCATGGTAGGAGAGAAAGACGTGCGTGAGGACCAAACCGTCTGCTGTATGAGCAACCCAGGACTGACGTCTGTAACAGCACGTGAAACCCGTCTCCTCCGCTATCCAATCGTCAACCCTTTCCCTTACACCTCAGCCCGACCCAACCGGTGCCAACCCGCTCCTTCTGGTAGTTAACATCCCACCGCCTACCGCAGACTCTCGGCGCGGGGCCGTCCAAGAGGCTACGAAAGCTGGTGACAAGGCTAGCACGAGTGTCCGCGATGCGAGAGGTAAGCAGCAGAGGAAGCTGCGCGCACTGCAAGTCAACAAGACTTCACGGCCGGACGATCTGAAGAAGGCAGGCACGCAGATGGAGAAGGTGGTGGAGAAGGGCGCGGCGGAGGTGAAGAGACTGGTGGATAATGCTAAGAAGGTTCTGGACAGCGGGTGATTGCAGTGGATTCGGCTCTCGAAAGGATCGTCCCCAAAAACTACAGCGGATATTGTGTTCGAAACCAAAAGGACTACGACGGTTCGGATCATGTCAATGCTGAAAGGAAGCAAGTATCTGCTTTTCGAGTCCACGCCTCATAGCAAGCCTCGCGTTGTCCACAATTGGATATGTGTGTCTCGTGCATGGACAGCACTCACCAACCTCGAGCCATGAACTTGAGATTCTATCGCGACATGCAAAGCCCTGTACAATGACTCTTCGCTTGTGAAGCCGGGAAAAACATAGTGTTTCGAAGCGTCCCACGGTTTATTCCTTCACAACGTGCATTTTGCTCTTTCCCAGCACCGTATCTTTCAGTTGCGCCACTTCGCACCCTGCTTGTTCCCCAAACACGTTTCATGCGGGTACTTTGATGATCTCTTGAATCCTCATCTTGGACGTCCAGCCACTCGAACTTCCAACAAAGGTCTGCAGCCACCACAGAGATCCCGATATGCTCCTAACTCTACCGGCGGAACTACGCAACAGCATCTACGCTTTCGCGTTAATACTTGATCATGCGGTATACGCAACCGACGGAGACGGTCACGAGCAAGAATCACCAGCTCTGCTTCGAACCTGCAAACAGATCCGTACTGAAGCCATGGGCCTTTTCTACTCGGTGAACAATACGTTCATCATCAGCATCCAGAAAGGGGAGCCTGAGCCAGCAACTAGATGGCTTGCACATCATCGTTCATACCATAAGTATGACCGGCCAATCTGCGCAGGCTGAAATACTCTTGTTCGCGGACTTCTCGCATGCGAGTTGAGCAGTCAGGACGTCAAATGCAGAGTACCAGCGGACTCAAAGGAACGACTCGAACATGCGTCAGAGAATGGACCGTTCTGCCGTCCATGTAGATTCTTCATGAGGATGTCGGTCCGGAGCTGGGAGGAGAGTTACATTCTGTGATTTGAGGCGCAGTCGTGGCAGAGGATGGAAAGGTTGGCCCAGGAAGAGGAGCTCTCTGGAACCGCCTAAGGCAGTGAAGTTTGCATGTGGCGGACGTCGCACCATGTCTGTCGACACTCCTTCGCAGTGTCACGGTATTGCCGGAGTGGCACCGATTGTGGGAGAAACGTGTTTCGGGACGTCCCAAAAGACCGTCATCAGGGCACGAACAGACCCACTTCTTCACAATTCTATTGCAAGGAGCTCTTATGTATATACAGCTGGGAGCCGTCCTACTCTCCACGATCATAGCTACATCGACTGTTGAACGCTTGCGCAATCGGACTTCACGCAGGACGCAAATAGACGTCCGCCCACGACAGCCTGCAGCGAACGGCATTCATTTTACCGCACCAAAAAGGGTCCCGACTCTTTGACGCCAATAGTATTGACAACTGTCACAGGCAGCGACCGTAACTAAACAAGATGACACAAGCCTCACCTTTGATTCGCCCTTAGATGCATGTCGGCAGAGACCGAAAGCTCTCAATCACCTTCTGCTCCGCGTCAGCAATCTCCTTGGCTCTTCTGACTTCGATCGGCGATGCAATCATACCATCAGGAAACGTCTCAGACACATTCGCTCCTTCGTGCGCCGACTGAGAAGACGGCGACCAAGGGACCACCTGCGCAGGATCTGAAGGATCACCTGGGAGCCTGCTGATGCAAGCTTTGCTGGCCTCCTTGGCTGATGGCCCTCCTTTCGGCTCCGTAATGGAGGCGTCGGCATGTTGCTCAGCATGTGGGTGCGGGAACGTTGGATCTGGCGATGGTGCTCCCGGATGCGGTTCAGGGGTCTTCGTTTTCAACCGTGGCTCAAAAACCTCCTGCTCTGTCTGCCCGACAAGTAAACCGTCAGAGTCTGCGAAGGCGAGTTCAACATCCGGAAGCGTCTCGACGAAGTCGTGAGCAGGATGTCTTGGATCAGCTAGCCCGAAGTCGCTATCAGAGTCATCGCATAAAGGCCCAATGATGAAGGTTACGGGACACTGTTTATCGTTGCCAGAAGAGTCGGGGTTGACTGGTGGTAATGGTAGTGGAGGCGGCGCCGTATCCATCAGTCCGCCTGATCTACCTCAACACTCGCTTTCGTTATTAGCCGTGTCTGCCGCCGGCTCAGTATGGTGACCTTGCTTCGTCTGCGGAAGACTCTGCAGCCAGTTCTGCGCATCCCGCATCTTCTGCTTATGGCATGCATTGGTGGGAGGTGTGCGGCTCATGGTCGCGAACCGTAACAGTAAGGGTAGACGAATGGTGTGATTGGTGTTCGTGTCGCGCGAAGAAAGTTGACAGGGGGAACAAGGGAGAACGAAGACAGTAGATCAGGATGGAGAGTTGTGGTAAATATACAAGAAGAAAGTATAATCGAAGCGACCCCAATTCAAAGAAGAGATGCAGGTTTATCAGGGAAGATACTCACGCCATTGCTGAGCTGATATGGTGTACTGGCAATTGTATAGGTTAGTCATCAGCCCGTTATGTTTGTCGTTAGTGACTGCCAGCAATGGTTTGGATTCAGGAGCAAGCCAAAGAGTGCCAGAAGCTAGGTGACGGCCAGGAGTACTGCAAGGATGTAGCAAGCAGTCCATTTCGGTACAACGAGAGGAGAGTATGGCGTACCGTTCGCCGCGTAGGTTTGTCATGCTCCGGTATGTTTGTACGAGAGCGGCTGGACGCTTCATACGTTTGCACTCGATGACTGCAAGCAATCCGGTAAGCGGCTGGTAAGCAAGCAAGCAACGGTGTGCTAGGAGTTGCTGGCTGTGAAGGCCAGTGACTGATATCAACAAATGGTTACCATGTCTATGTATTTGCCTGTGCACTATGCCCATCTCTATATACCTTTGCGTCCGCCCAAGTTCCAAAAGCATAGTCCATGATCCGTATTCTGTACACGTCTAAATGCCATCACCAACTGTACCCGCTGCTCCGCCCGACCCGACGGTCACCTCACACCACAACCCGTATGCATGCAAGCACCATCCTACATCAAATCAAATCCCTCCTCCTTCTTCTTCCTCAAACTCCCAATCCTCTTCTTCAAACTCTCCTTGACGCTCTTACTCCTATGCGGGTCGCTCGAACTACTCTCATAGTTGTCGCGCATGTTCTTGAACTCAAGATCCGCATACTTTCCATCATCGCCCGCGATCTCGACGGGGTCACGGGTGTCCAGCGTGCCCTTACGTTGCGCCTCGTGGTAGCTTCGGTCGATGCCGGCACGGTCTTCCATCTCGATGCCCTGGTCGCTGATCTTGTGGGCCTGCAGGGCGCGGTCGAGGGCGAAGGTTTGGCCTTGACCTTTTAGGTCTTCTGGGTCGTAGTCCTGGGAGTGATGTTAGCATCTGCGTATTGAAAAGAGAGTGTGTGTGAGGTGGTGGGTGCCTTGCTTACCTCGCCCTGCCAGCGCTTATAGCCCGCATCAGTCACACCCTCGTGGTTGTAATCCACGCCCTCCTCATAGTTGTACTTGCGTCCAAACCTATCCGTCTCACCCGGCGGAACCACAGCGACCCCATCCAACGGCTTGTGCCGATCAAGCGCATCCTTAATGTTCTCTTGCGGCGTAGCCTTCAGCGCCTCCTTATTAGTAGTCTCCAGCGCAGCAATAGGCGCAGTCTTAGGATCACCCCTGTTCCTCGCCAAACTCGCTGCATCATACGGCCCCTCGTGGTGGTAAGCACGCCCACCCAGAGCGGGATCCAAGCGGTCAATGACATCTGCGCCGACAAGATGGCGCTTGTTGAGGTGCGGCGAGCGGTTGGCCTTCCTGCTGTCACGCCTAATGACATTCAGTGGCTCGTGGCTGTGGTCACCTGGGTAGCGCTCCCTAAGCGAGCTACTGCGGCGGGGTCGAGTGCCACCGCTGCTGCTGCCGGCGGCTGCCGAATCATAGGCAGGTGGTGGACGGCCTCCGGAGCCGGAGCCGGAGCCGGAGCCAGAGCGGCGATGTGTCTCTTGGTAACCGCTGAAGGCTTCTGCGCGGTGGTCTGGGAAGCGCTCGGTGTTTATGGGACGCTCGTTGACCCGCGCGCCGGTCTTGGTGGGCGCGGGGTGGGTAGGTGAGCCGCCGTCACGGAATGGGTTGTTGGAGCTCAGCGATCCTCGAGGAGAGGCGGTAGCAGACGCTTGCTTAGGCGCCATGGTGTTGCCGAAGTGTGTGTTGAGACCTGTCTCTTCTGCGGGCTCTGGTGCATTCATGGGATCAATGAGGTGGGCTTGCGCCTATAACGTACGCATTAGCTATCGTCTCAATGCCACATTAGATCTGCTTTCAGCGTACCTCCTTCGAGCTTATGCCGGCCATGTTGAGATTGCGTATTCTCTTTCTTCGTAACTTTGACTATTCTTCTGCTTGAGCAACACGACGGTGCAAAAAGAGAGCCGAGTCCAACACAGCAAGCACGTCCTGTTCTAGCGTTTCAATGTCTGACGCGGCTCCCACGCTTCGCTTCCGCTCGGAAGGAAGGCACGTCATGGTTGGCCCTTGCGCTCCGCCAGACCCTGCGCCGACATCATCGACAGGGGCCGCGCAGCCTGCCGTTGCGACCGGTAATGCTTATCAGAGCCGCATTATGCGCATCGCCATCTCACCTATTCCCATAACGCGCCGATGTTAAGCTGATATGGCGCTTGTGGGGTACTCTGATTCGGAGGAGGAAGATGAGGTGCCTGCGACTCGGCCAGCGAAGAAACAAAAAGTTCCAGGAGGAGAAGCGAATGAGCTTCCGCCATTGCCGACTGCCTTTCATGATCTGTATTCGTCGACGGTGAGGACGAGTACGCAGGATGATCCTTCGCTTCATGCTGGACGTAAGAGGGTGACGCCGCATGTGGAAGGTAACTGGCCGACGCATGTATACCTCGAGTGTAAGTATGATTTCTACTGTCTGATTTCAGCCGAATATGTATTGCTTGCTACATGAGACTGCCACTGATGCGTGTGAGGGCATCCCAAATCCGAAGAGACGAAGCTGTTGGCGGATCTGATTGCTGCGCAACGACCCGTCACGCGACCTGCGTCAAAGCCAGCGACGGATACAAGCATCCGCGGCCTCCTTCACAATGAGCTTGGGGTCTCACTACCGCTGCATGTCTCGCTCTCCCGACCACTAGTCCTTAGAACTGAACAGAGGGCGGCTTTTCTTGATCAACTCAGGAAGAGCATACAAAGTAGCGGAGTCCGCACTTTCTCTGCTCAGCTAGCGGCCTTGAGGTGGCATCCGAATGAGACTGGCTCGCGCTATTTCCTTGTATTGAACCTGCAGAAACCGGAGAACGATGAGATGCGGAGGCTGCTGGCTACGTCAAATGGCGTAGCGGGAGCGTTCAAGCAGCCGCTGCTGTACCACGAAGACAGCTCCGGCGAGCCGAAGACTATTGGTACGGCGAACGATGTCACCGGAGAGGCTACGCACGGCAAGTTCCATATCAGCCTCGCGTGGTCTCTCAGCCCACCGGCTTCCATCAATCAATATCCGCCGGACGCACATCGCCGCAATGGAAACACAACCTCAGCTACGAAGCATTCGGAACTTCCTGCAGCAGCCAAAGACCTCACCATCACCTTCTCAGAAGTCAAGATCCGCATAGGCCAAGACGTCTCGACTATACCACTGCCGGCAACCAGACGGAAAGGCGGACTCTTCTGACCTCAAGCTCCTACGGCCTGGCGAACAATGCCATTGTTGTGCCAGGCAAAGAAGGCACTCTCGACGCCTTGGCGTTACAAGTGATGATGGGAGATTCACACAATCTGCGATGCGTTTTTGGAAGCCGATGTTTGCTTCACCCGCTCGGAGATCAGACACATTATAACTCTTAACGTGGAATTTCGTATATGCTTTAAGAGGCGCCTCTTTGGGCTGCTTCTTCTCTCCTTCCTATCTCATTACCCACCTGGAAAACACCTTGGACCTACATCTCTGGTCTATCGAACTCTCGGAACTACCAGCAGAAAGACTACTGTGATTGATCACCATGTCCATTCCAGACGTCGCCGTCCCAGAGCGCCGCTGGATCATCATCAAGTGTTACTACGCCGGATTTAGCGGAAATTCCGACTGGATCATGGCAAAGACCATCGAGGAGAAGGCCTGCCTTGAACAATCCGATGAGGACGTCTGGACAGCTATGAGACAGAGAGGTCTTTCCAGCAAGCGTATCACAGTCGAGATGGCTAAGGAAGCATATGAGGACATC
>Ga0058704_10001614_pt1 | contig 10472 bp, 5 predicted proteins | sample AgamicMgSfe_FD_71363 | JGI IMG/M metagenome (GOLD analysis project Ga0058704, IMG submission 71363) | Agave microbial communities from Guanajuato, Mexico - Mg.Sf.e | ecosystem: Host-associated > Plants > Phyllosphere > Phylloplane/Leaf | place: Guanajuato, Mexico | collected 2012-05-30 | reverse complement strand
CCCCAGACCACCCCAGCCCGCCGCCTTCGCAGCCCACCCACGACCCGGGCTCCCTCGCTTGGATCTGATCGGCGACGAACCCGGTGTTGGTCACGGCCTCGACGGCCCAGATCGTGTCGGGCGGGCACAGTTTCCGCACCTGGCTCATGAGGTACGAGGCCGCGTACGTGCCGTCCTCGCCCGGCTTCGCGAGCGAGGCGATCTTGTCGAGACGTTGCTTGTGTTTTTGTTGTAAGTCTTCCCAGCGTTTCGTGAAAGCTTCGCTGGCGACCTGCTCGCCCATGTTGCGTTGGATGTGTGCCGTGATCTGCCGGATCGACGTCTCGGAGTCGGCTCGGTAGCGCGCGATGGCGTTGACGTAGAAGACGGGCATCATGTGCTTGAGCGGGTCGACGTCGATGTGGATGATCTTCGCGCTGGCGGAGGGTTTACATAGCGTGGGGATGAATGGGACGTCAACGTCCAGCAGGAGGATCACATCGGCAGTCTTGATCGCTTCTTCCACACCGTACCGCACACCGAGCCACCCGGGATGATCGGCGGGGAAGCACATGTCGCAGGCTCCCGTGTCCAGTACTCGAAGCCCCTTGACCGTATTGGCGAGCTCCACGAGCGCCTCCGGCACCGCGTGATTGCGGCCACTGTACCCCGTGATCAACAGCGGCTCCTGCGCATCGACCAACGTCTTCGCCACCAAACCCGCTTGCTTCTCCGTCAAGCCACCCAGCTCCGCCGGACCCCATTGCGCCTGATTGAGCTCATACGGCTCGATATCTTCCTCCATCGCTTCCCGCGCTCCGACCAAGTACACCGGACCCTTGGGATCACTCGTGGCAAAACTCAGCGCGCGGTTGACGATCTGCTTGACATTCTTCCCGCGCTTGATCTCCCCCGTGTACCGACAATACTGAGCGACGATCTGCTTCTGATCCGGCACGTTCTGCAGCCAGTGGATGAACTCGGACCGACTGCCCCGGTACTCGCCCTCGAGCGTGTAGGGCGACAAGCCGGCGAAGATCAAGACGGGAGCGCGGCCCACGCTCGCGTTGTGCACCGCCGCACCCAGGCCCTGCGTGCCGACGTCGACGTGCACGATGACGCATTGCGGCTGGTTGGTCACACGGGCGAAGCCGTCGGCCATGGACAGGGCGACCATTTCGTTCGGGCAGGTGATGATGCGTGGGAAGGCATCTTTCCTCTCTTTCTGCCCTTTTACGATCGCTTCGATGATGCTGGGGTGGTCCGAGCCGAGATTGACGAAGCAGTGCGTGACGCCGGCCTGGAGTTACTGTCGTGTTAAGAGAGTCTCATGGTGCGCTTTGTGGAGGAGAAGAGGGAAGCGTACCGCCCATAGCGCCTCGAAGAAGGCGTCAGATGCTGTATACATCTTGCGTTGTTAGGCGCAGCACAGCACAGCAGTCGGTTGGAGGTTAGCTGGCCGTAGGTTGTTTGTTGAACAGGTTGAAGGAGAGAGGCCAGGAAAGTAGAAGAGAAATGGTTGTACCCTGCTTGGACGATCCTCGCCCAGGGACCGGTATAGATAGATGTGCATGATGTGCCTGCCGATATCACTTGCCTGCCCGGCAGACGAGTCGGGCCAACATGAGTTGATCTCCGTTAGTCGCGGTCAAGCGAAGCGAGCCCTAGAAACTACCCCTCACTCCCTCCCCAACCCCCATCTTCCCCACCATATCGTCCCTCGAGCGGATTTGCTTCCGCATTCACCTCGGCGGAACACCGTCCGAGCCCTACCTACATAGGGAAGGCCATATGACGACCGCAGTTGGCCATGTAAACATCGACAACGGACAAACACAACAATCTTACGTTGGTGCGGCGGACGTAGGTATCCGAGCCTACGTCCATGTGAAGTAAGGAGCGGGTCGCAGATTGTAAACATAGCATAATGTTGCCGCACTCGGTAACCCAACGTCACCCACCGATTCCAAACACATCAATGATAACAGATCAAAACATCCTTCCTCATCCCTTCCCCCAAAACGCCATAGACACCTCATGTCCAGATCATCATCGCACCCCAATACAACGCCGGGATCTCCTCCACACTCAAATCTTATAAACAATCCCCCCACTCAACATAATCTTATTCCTCTCGTTCAACTCCTCCAACGCCCGCAGCGCCTCCCCATCCCCAAACCGCTCCTCGCCACCCTTCAACCGCGCGTTCACCGCCGCGACCAAAGGCTCGACGTCCGCGGCATCGTTGGCGAACAGCGGGCCGTCGATCAACTGTCCCAGTGCGGTCTGGAAAGTCTGCACACGCGCGGCGCTGATGGACTCCTCACCTTCTTCTTGGGCGGCTTGAGATTGAGAATCGTCTTGCAGGAGCTGCGAGGCGGGTTGCGAAGACGCCATGCTGACTTGGCTCTCGTCTTGCGTGTCGGCGTTCGGCCCGAGGGTCATGTTGCGCATCGGCGTGGAGGTGTAGAGGTCTTCCTCTTCCTCTTCTGGGCCGTCCGCGGCGCCTGGTGCAGAGTCGCCGTTGATGGCAGCATGACCGTTGGTGCCATTGGCGGTGGCTCTCGTCGTTCTCCGACCACCAGGCGTACGGGGCGTCGTCCTCCTAGCAGTACTCGATCTGAACGTACCGTCGCCGTTCTCCCCGTCACCATCGTCGGAATCGTCATCAGTGGACATGGCGTCCGCGTCGGGTGACCGCCGGGCCTTCTTTCGTCTACGACGCTCATCCTCGACGACCTCTTTGAACAGCGCGAACCGCAGGATTCCCTCCGCGATCTCGGCATCCTTCTCCTCGACTCTGTTCGACAGACGTGCTTTCGCATGAGCAGTCGCCAGACGGATCAGTGTTTCCAAGGTACGCGCGGTCATAGGACTGGTTTTGCGCTGATTGCCTTCCATCTCGTCGTTCCTCAACGCGCTGTACGCAGCAACGATGTGATCTGCCGCGCCCTTGGTGAGGATGGGCTTGATACGCGATTTGGCGTACTGAATGTACTTCTTGATGAACGGTATGCTGAGTACCTCGACTCGTCTCTTAGAGCCACGGCCAACGGTGACGGTGACGCCTGCGTGCAGCCTGACGTCGAACTTCTCGTACACCTCGCTCGGTTTATTCGCATCCGCTTCGTCTTCGAGGCCAACCGCGAGCATCTGATTGAGCTGTTCGCGGACCGGAGCGCCTTCCTCTGTGCCCGGTTGACGATACCGGTGCATGCGCAGGACGTGCTCGGAAATTTGTCGATCCCTCACATCTTCAATGTCGTCCGTGACAACGAACAGCAGGTCGAAACGAGATAGCAGCGAGTCTGGCAGGGCGATGTTGCGGTGAGGGTCCTTGTGAATGTCGTATTGACCGTAGATCGGGTTGGCCGCGGCGATGACCGAGCAGCGCGCGTTCAGCGAAGTGTGAATGCCGGCTTTGGCGATCGTCACAGTCTGCTGCTCCATAACCTCGTGGATCGCCACTCGGTCCACGTCGGACATCTTATCAAATTCGTCGATGCAGACCACTCCTCTATCTCCTAATACCATGGCACCGGCTTCTAGCCGTCGCTCGCCAGTCTCCTTGTCTGACGTGACTGCGGCAGTTAGACCAACGCCAGACGATCCGCGACCAGTGGTAGCAATGGCAAGAGGCGCGGTGTTGAGTACGAAGCGCAACAGCTGCGACTTCGCCGTGGAAGGATCGCCGACCATCAGAATGTTGATGTCACCACGAAGATGCGTGCCGTTGTCGAGGTTCTTCTCCATACCACCCAGCAACATCAGCAAAATGGCCTTCTTGATGTAATCGTGACCGTAAATGCTGGGTGCCAGGGACTGGGAGAGCATGTCGAAGACCCTCCGCTGCTTAGAGATCTTGTTGATGTTTCGAATGTCTGTATCGGTGATGGTTGCCTGCGCGATGCCGCCTCCCGACTTCGACGAGAGCAGTATGACATTATTGGCCAGGATAAGCGTCTTGAACGTCGAGCTGCCTGTTCCAGCATTGCGATTACCAAGCGACCTGTAAATACCCACCAGCTGTATCCTGTCGCCCGGTTTCACTCGGTCCACCATGTCATCGTCCATGATCACATCGACCCCCCGCGGCAGCTGTCCAGCCGGCGCCCGTTCCGGCATCTCCTGGATGGAAATCGTCTGGTGATCGCGATACGTGCAGTATCCATACTCCGTCACAAGCGCGTTACCCTCATCGTCCTGCGTCGGGTAGACACTCGTGCTAGCCGGACCATTCGCCGACATGGTCTGATCCTGGTATTCGCGGAAATGAAACGTCTTTTTCTGCTCGTTCCAGTGTACGCTCTTCACCACCTTCGGCCGCACAAGCGAGCACTTCGTCACGATGCCTTCCAGCGACACCATGTGGTTCAGGTAGTGCGATGACAGCGTGCGCGGGTTGCACGCATATTCGCCAAAGCTGCCCACGTACGCGCAGTAGTACATGGTCTCCTCCGCCGTCTCGTGCGCCGGCCGATTGCTCAGCGTCTTAATGATGTCCTTGAGCGCGCGGTCGAAGGCGAAGGAGTAGTCGAATGGGTCATTGAGCAAGCCATCGGCGAGTTCTCTGCTGTGCGATCGGATCTCGTCGATGCTGACTATGAGTCGCCTTAGGCCGCGGTTGAGCATGAGCAGGATGTCGGCGCGGTAGGTGCGAGCGCGTGGGTCGTCTGGAGACGGTCAGCATTACCACGGCGTACTCCATCCAGGCCACGTACTTGGGTCCAGGAACTCCTGTGCTGCTCGAATACGATCTCTAACCGCCTCATCGCGAAGACGGATGCCCGCCATGGCTGGCGACGGCGGGAGATTAGCAGTGCACCCTCACTTCAAGTTAGTCAGGAGCTTGAGTTAGCAGACTTGAGAGTCGATGGCTGTAGGAGGTGTCGGGAATCGTTGATGGTTCAGCTTTTGCGATGGTTGTAAAGTGGGAGTGAAAGCGGGATCTGACCGCAACGCGTCAAGCACGCGTCGCGGTAGTGCTTGCATACAGCCAATCACGGCGAGGTGATCCGTGTCCGGCGCCTCCATAGCAAGCAAACGGCTCTATCAAATGTGCAACAGCTTCGTTCCAAGAGACGATACTACATGTTTCTGGCAATCAACCTTAGCAAACACAAGGGTGGTCGTCTAATTTCTGCGTGTACGAGATTTTGAACGTTTGAACGTTCGGCTGATCAGTACCGTTATGTACGGGTGCTAGCTCGTTGTTCCAAACCGTTACGTTCGCGCACTTCATCAACAGCACGCAAGTACACCTCTCCTCGTTGTCGTACCGACTCTACATCTACATCTAAATCGAGCGTCTAGCTTACTGCCATACGAGTCCGCAGAGATAGTATCGCCACTAACGTCCAACACTTCGGAGGCATACCGCCAACCCGTTCATCCTCCCACCTCCGCGCGCAGCCTCAGCACACCGGCAGAGATCATGCGCTCGCCGTCGCGGAATCGCTTACTCGTGTCCGATCGGCTTCGAAGACTGGACGAATGAAAGCGGCGCCGAGCCACCCAGAAGGAAGCCAGGCGTGCCAGAAACGTGCGGGTCCTGGCCGACAAAGTTGTTCGGGAAGCCGGGCTACAAGTCAGAAATCAGTGTACTGCAACGAAACGTTTCGCGGACCTTGAGTGTGTCAATGCTCACCTCGAACGGCACAACACTCTCCAGCTTCTCGATTTGCTTGTCCGTGAGCTTGATCTTCAGCGCCTGGACGTTGTCCATCAAGTGCTCGACCTTCCGGCCTCCGACGATGGGGAAGACGTTAGGGGCCTTGCTCATGACATAAGCCAACGCCACCGCCGTGACGGACTCGATGCCGTGCTCCTTCGCGACTTCCTCGAGCGCCTCGGACACCTTGGATTCCACCTCCGTCTGCTCGCTCTGGCCCATCATCGAGCGTAGGTTCTCGTTGTTCTTCTTGCGCTCTTCGATCGACTTCTTGCTTTGGAACTTCCCGCCGCCGATGGCGTCCCATGGTGCGATCGCCATGCCGAAGTGACGGCACATTGCTGGTTATACAACGTCAAACGAAATGAATTCGGTAAGGTTGTTGGAAAAAGAAACTCACGAATGATCTCGCGCTCCATATCACGCAGCATGATGTTCCATCGTCCCTGGTACACCGAGAATTGCGTCTTGTTGTTCGCCTTGGCGTAGGTGTTCGCTGCACTCACGATGTAGGCCGGGGTGTCAGACACACCAAGGTACAGAACCTTGCCTTGCTTGACGACCTCATCGAGAGCGTCCATGAGCTCCTCGATCGAAGTGGTCCAATCCCACCAGTGCACGTAAAGGATGTCGATGAAGTCTACAAGCGGAATTAGCGCCGAGATGAAAGCGAGACCGCTCTACGATGGCGGCGTACCGGTCCGTAGCTTTTTGAGCGAGTCACGAAGGGACATCTTGAGGGAGCGTTTGTGGTTGCCGGAGTAGTTTACGCTTTTGCCCTTGCCGTCGCGGTAAGTAGTGTAGCTGCACACCGTCAGCGCTGCCTTCATCGTGATCACACAGCAGCTCAGGGCCATGCATACGGCGTCGTGAACTTGGTAGCAATGACCATGAAATCCCTATTCTCGCGCTTCTCCATCCACTCCCCAATCCACTGCTCAGACTGCTCATTCTGATAATTATTGGCTCTGCAGTTGGTTTCTCAGCAATCCATTCACTCTCCCCCGTTATTGATATACCCACGTGTCGATGAAGTTACCGCCCGCGTCATAATAAGCATCCAGGAGCTTGAAACTCTGCTCTTTCGACATGGAGCCCATGAAGCCCGACCAGGCGTCGCCGATGCTCATGGCGCCGAGCTGCAGCGGGCTGCATCGGATGCCGGCCGTGCTGGAGAAGATCCGGTAGCGACCCAGCTCCGTCTTGGGCTCCGGGGCGGGTTGGAAGAGGTCCATTGCGATGGTGCTAAAGTGTCGGGTTGATTGGGAGAGGATTGGAAGAGGGGAAGGACTTGGGGGTGAGAATGTGCAGCGAAGAAGGCGAGGAAGATTGGGAAGAAGAGGGAGAATGGGAGTATTGTACTTGCACTCTTGATTAATGATTTCATCAACAATTGTCGTAGTGTTACGACATCTCCACCCATCCTACCTCCTCCCTAACTCCGATCGCCCACCCCACGTCCCCACCCTGCAGGTGGAACGGAAACTGCCGAGCCGTTTACTAAGCACACTGTCAGGTGACTCCGGTCTCCGTGGACCGTCCATCCCTGATTTTGCATGTAGAGATTCGCAAGACGATTGCCTGATTGTGCCAATGATAGCGGTATCAATCGGCGGACGAGTCCTCGTAATGCACAAAACACTGGAGTAGCCAGGTTCGTGATAGTCGGCATGCAGACTCAGTCCCCTGATCGGATCGCCTCACAAGAGTCCATCACCCGGTCACCCCGTCGAACCGAACAAAAGACCTCCTTCTGCAATGCCAGGTCACTCCGCCGCTGTATCGTAATCATCGCATCCTTTCGTAAATCATCAAAACCCCCCCAAAACCATACCCAAAAATCAAGACGGCACCCCCTCATAATCCCAACCATCCCACTCCTTCCTCCTCCTCCTCCGCCTCGAACTCTGCCGATTCGCCGCACACTTGACGAACACCGTGAGGGCCGCGACGACGAACACGATGACGGCCGCGGTGGTGGGCACCACGACCTGTCGCGTCTCGTTCTGCGCTTGCGGCAGGTAGGGACACGTCGTGTTCTGGCCCGCGACCCAGCACGTCGCGGCGTCCAGGGAGTTGAAGTTGAGCCACAGGAGCGCGTCACTGTCGTCAGAGGCGTCGTGCTCGCTCCGCCACCGCTTCCACGCGGACAACGCGTAGGTGTTCTCCAACCCGGTCCGGGGCGTGCTGAACGTGGTGTGGTCCGGACATCCCATGCCCACCCGCATATACGGGGCCCGCGAAGCGCTGATCTGCCACGTGTACGGCGAGTGAGAGACGCGGCAGGCGGCGTAATGATAGTCGGTGCAGTCGGCGACTTGCCACTGGCCGAGCGTGGCGTTGAGGGCGGCGCAGCGGTACTGTTGATCGCCATTCCCGTCGGCGGTGCCGGGGGCGTTGCGGGGCTCGCCGGGCGCCCAGGGCCATATGGAGTCCGAGACGAAGGCTTGGTAGGGACGGTAGTTTTCGGCTGCGGTGACGTTGCTTAGAGTTCGGTTGAGGATAGGTGAAATGCCGCAGGCTGTCAGATTGGCGGTTCCGGTTGCAAGCGACGCTGGAGCCTGAGGGTCAAAAGAGACGGTTGCCCAGGAGGAGTTGACGGCGCCGAGCGTGTCCACGTTAGGATGGAAGAAACACGCGTCGGTGATCCGTGCCGCATCGACCATATCCGCGCGTATGGACTGCAGATAACCCTGGGGGAAAATGGTCGAGGCATCAGCGGAAAAGTCGTACGCCAGCATCTGCGGGTCGACCTGCCCGTAGCCGACGAGCAGACGCTTCGCCTTCTCAAACTCTATGAAACTCTCCGACGGCCAACCGTCCGGGCTGCTGCGATGCCCGTCCACCGTTTCCATCCGAAAGTACGCGGAATCCGGTTGATCGTAATACGGCACGCTGAACCAGCTCCCAGACGCTCCCAAGTCGGCCCTCTGCTGCAAAAGCTCGGCCGGGGTGTACAAATACGCGGACATACTCGCCGCGAAAGCCGAAGCCAACGAACTGCCACCCTGCGGCAGACTGTCGGTCTCAGGCCGTCGCGCGCTCCCCGTGGGATCCGAAGCCGGGGCGGCCGCGTGCAGGCTCAGGATCATGTACCGCACGGTGGCGTTGAGGTTCGTCTCGGTCATGTTGAGATACGACGACAGCACGTCCGCGAACAGGTCGAGGTTGACACTGGATGTGCACGCGCACGACCCGGCTTGGACCAGCGTCCCCGCTGAAGCCGTCGGGCGGGCTGGACCGGCGGAGGTACTCCCTGATGTCACCGCGCTTGGACTTCCATCACTTAGAGTCGACGTCGTCGAGACCCGAGGTAGACTCGCGGAAGGGGAGGAGCTCGCCTGCGACGACAAAGCCGCCGAAAGCATACCGGCCGTCTGCCTGGGTGCAACAGCATTCCCATCCGCCGTCACCGCAGCCACCCCCTCACCCAGCACTCTTGACTGACCCCCCAACAACCCACTCGACAAACTCGCCACGCCGCCCCTCGACGCCGACGTGACCGCCGTGGAAGATACACCCCCACCACCCCCCAACTCAACCGGACAGAAACTCCACACCCCCCGCGTGACATCCCAGTACAAATCCAATTCGAACCTCCGGAACCCCACAGCGAGCAGGTTGGAGAAACAGCGCACGGCGCTGGCGTCCTCGTAGGTGCCGTGAGCGAAACACGCCGCGCTCGTGGCGACGCCCGGGTGCGGGACGAAGTTCAAGGGGATTCTCAGGGAGAGGTCGCGTTGGGACTACGAAGGCGATCCAAGTCAATCGACATGTTTCCCCGAAAAACAATTGGTTGCTGGCGGCTAGCTTACGAGTTGAGCGGTGAACAATCTCCCGCCCGCGACGGCGCCTGGGTCGGGTTGGTAGAGCGACATGCCGGTGCGAAGGTGGCGACGCGCGCCGTGGCTATCCGCGCAGGAGCTGCGATCACATGTTGTGGCGTGAACTATAGCTATGCGACGAGCCCTTCTATGGCTCGAACGTGAGCTGAAGTCGACCGCAGAGATTAGATGTTGAGGTGGTTGCAGGTGTAGTAGGTGCTTGAATTGATTACAGGTGATGTCCAACGAGGACGGTGATGCGAGAAGTCAGGTTAGGCCGGCCGAACCCGGCCGGCTGATTCACTTCCGAGCCAATCACGATCCCGGGGAGTATGCCATCCCATATAGGCGACTTCCAGTCAAAACGTCCTTCTTCACAAAACCAGCTGGAGTACAGTACAGTCCAGAACGCGCCGTAGAGCGCCAGCAAACACCGCTTTACAAAACCTAGTGAAAGGCAAAAGTCAAGATGGGCTAAGCCTGCGTGAATACGACCTCTCCGTACAGGATATCCCGCTTGTGTCTAAGGAGGGTACCTACACCCTATCTATCACGCCAGAGGCAGAAAGCATCCTTAGTACACGACCAAAAAGGACAAAGGACGAGATGCAAGACATGTTCTCGGTTTAAGGGGGTATAAAAGGGATTGCAATGCCCTTGCGGTATGCTAATCCGCTTTCTTTCGAAAATGCAACATCATCTGGAAAAAGAAATCCCAAAACCCGCTCCGTCGGTCGCGTTCCCAGTTCATCCATCCATCCATCCATCCATCCCTCATCAACCAGAAGTAAAACCCCGTCTCCACCGCCCCAAATCATTCTTCGTGCAATCCCGTCCTATCCTGTCATGTACCAACCACCCCCAGAGAAGCCCAAATCGACCACCTCAGTGAGTAAGGTGGGAAAGGCTCATCTTATCCCTTGGCGAGCACTCGCCCGTCAGGGCCGGGTCGATGGGGATTGTGGAGGAGCGGAGGGGGAAGTGGGAGATGCTGGGGA
>Ga0058704_10001613_pt1 | contig 10475 bp, 10 predicted proteins | sample AgamicMgSfe_FD_71363 | JGI IMG/M metagenome (GOLD analysis project Ga0058704, IMG submission 71363) | Agave microbial communities from Guanajuato, Mexico - Mg.Sf.e | ecosystem: Host-associated > Plants > Phyllosphere > Phylloplane/Leaf | place: Guanajuato, Mexico | collected 2012-05-30 | reverse complement strand
CATCCACGATTTTGGATTAGCATTACAACTTGTTGCGCGTCCTTTTCGAGATTTCCACGCTGTCTGGAGTACAGTAGAGACCGGCATGGTGAATGTCAGCATCTCTCTAGTCAAGTCTAGGCCGGCCGCTGTCGGTGCTTGACCAGTCTATCTTGCGAGCATCTCGTCTCTGTTGACAAAGAATAGCACTCAATGAAGCGCATAGAAGACGTTGACAACAAGGAAACACTCTAGAATGCTGTTAAGGCGCGGTCTGTGCGTGCCAGCGATGACGTTAGCGTGAACGTGTGCAGCGGGATTAGCAGGAGGCCAAGTCTCACGCTAAACCGGCTGCGTTTCGTCGAAGTCCACAAGGCTGTCCGAGCTGCATTGAAGTTCGTGCCAGTCTGCCGCAAATGCCTTTGCCATTCACCACTACTGCCCGGCTGGCAGCGGCACTCCTACCTTGGCGGTTTTCAGCAGCTGCAGGGAACCTAGAGGTACGTGCAAAGTGCTGGGCGCGAGAGGATAGTTCGACTTCCATCCTACGAGCCTCATCCTTGGAGCTCTCTTGGCCATGACGCTCGAGGACACGGCCTCTCGTTGACGTGGAGGCCACCAACCGGTTCAACTGATTTGCAAGAGTCCAGTCTCTGGTACCGGGTTTGACGAGGAATTTTGCAGGTACTTTCTGTACATAGAAAGCCAAGCAATGTCGGTAATGGTTGGCAAGTTCGAACACAGTGGAAACAGTAGGCCGACGCAAAGACGGGATGAATCGGTAGCATGGCACGCAGGGTGTACTTACAAAGGTAATTAGTGGTACCATAACGCAACATATCGTCACCGCTGAAATTGTTGTCATCTTCAATGTTTATATCTTCAATTCTCCTTCCAAATCTAACGCATTCAAAGCCGAGCGACTAATGGATGACTGGACAGCGCTTGCCACCCGAAGCTCGAGACGCCCTACAAGTGATCGAAGCGTTGCAGAGCAATGTAGTCGAAATGGAAGAGAGGACCGGATGTTGAGATATGCTGTAGGCTGTGGAAAGCTGCTAAGAGCGGATGTGATATTGGCCGTCTCGAATGTACTGCTCCCCTGCAAATCCTGTTAGCAAGTATTGGTTGTCTATGCAACCGGGCACTCTACTATAGCAATCTTGCATCCTCGAGAATGTAACCTCGTAGGGTGGAGTTCCTGTAACCCATGTTCCTCTTCCTGAGCAGCGCATGAGCTGCCTTGTTAAGAGGAACCCACTGCTAACCACCGTAAAGTTGGGCAAGGTCGGAAGTCTCTGGTACTCGGATCGTGGCCCTGGTTCAGTCAGTAGCCCGCCGTTGCTCGGGTAGGCCTTGCGGCGTATGTTACTTACTCAATGAGTGACTTTCATATTCCGGGCGTTGTCTTTAAGGTCGCCTTGGTCACGTTGGCGCAAGACATGACCACCTGCGTAATGTCAAGATCGGTTGCTGTCGCTGGCGGCAGTCAGCGCCGGCGGGGAGTATCTCACTGTTGGTGTCCAATTCCTGGATGGCGACCCAGCTGACTGGATCGCTCTGATCCTCTACCAAGACGTAGAGACGTTCTTCCTCCTCTACGGTCCACGGGACTCGTTCTTGGACCATCTTGTCGTGATTTTGTCCTTTGTCGATGCGGGTTTTCTTTCAGCAAGGGTAGTCAAGCGCAGGTACTGATCCAGAAGAATAGTATGATTTGAAGGTTGAGATGCAGGAAACAAGATGGACCAACGTGAAGATTTGATCAAGTGGAGGTAGATGAGAAATTAAAGGACACCATGTGAGTCAAGGATAGGGGCTCGGTGACATTGGCCCGTGCGGACTTACCGCATGGCTTTGGTCTGACGACCGTCCCCGGTGGCCGGCCGTCGACCTCACCCACTACGGTCGTACCAGGCCTACATCAATGTTTACCTTTTAACAACTCGTTTTTCAGTCCTGACCCGTGAGCGATAGCAATATGCTAAGCCAATGTTGTGTGCGAGATAACGGTTGGTGCTCTAGAAAATTTAGTGACCAAGATGACAGACAGGCTTACCTTTGCAACAACCGTTGACAGTATTCCACTGCCACTGGACCTGTCACCGAACACCAAAATCATCCAGATCTGGCCCTACTCCCACGGTCAACCCTTGTCATCCGACCTGCACCTGCTCCGAGTGCCACAATCGAGGGAGACACGATAAGAGAAGACAGACCATCTTTCAGGTCCAGCCAATCTTGAACGCGTGTCACCGTGAACATTGTGCCCTATGCTGGTGCCTGCGCGCTCCCGTTGATGGCAATCGAAGAGTCCAAGAGAAGGAAGACAGCACTCGAGGATGAGCACTTGCTTGCCACTACTGCCAGAGAATCGTCTCGGTGAACAACCCTCGACGCTGCAGTGGAAGCACGATAACCGGGAGAAATACCACTTGATCGGCGAATCTCATGATCGCTGCTGAACCCAGCTCATACCAGTCGAGTGTGAGTCGCTTGTGTGTGTATGGCGTCGAACTTCATTCCCGTGAGATGGTACGGAGCGATGCATTCGCTTTGGACCTTGCTCTTGGGCACATCACGCCGCTGGTCAACACAAATGCCGGTTGAAGCTCTAAGGGCCAGTTCATCAGCGAAGGAGCCTGTCAATGTCCCGTGTCAGTATTGCGAGGAGCGTAGAGGTTCTGTCAAGCAACATAGCAGACCATCGGGCCTCGAAAAAGCTGACTTTCTGCAAGCTAACACGCGCCCAGACAGGGCTGCCGAGCTCTGTAGCAGCTATGATACACGGCACAAACGTCTGCTGCAGCGCATCAGCATTGACTTAGCTCCAAGCTGCCCATCGGCCACGAGGCTTACAGCGCGATGACCTCCAAAGGCGTGGCTGACTCCGACTGTCGGTAATATGTATCCAAGGTTGTTCAGCCTTCTTATGGGCCATTCAATGTGGGTGTGGTACAACGAAGTGCGCCCGATGTGAAACAACCTAACCGCTGCACAGGCGAACGACCATTCTGGACAAATGCGGGGGCCTCCGAAACTTGGTACATCCGATCGCGGACGTGTCTTTGAACGGTGTACGCTGTAAGGTGGTCGGCTCAGCTTTCCAGTTGGCGTGGGTTCAATGTCCGGGGCCTTGAGGCTCCGAGATGATACACCTGTAGAGACGTAGTTGCAAAGGTAAGACTCGAGCGGACGAAGAAGCATCTGCTAGAGATATCCCGACATATACGCTTCGCGAACTGACTCCGGCACAACAGCACCCTTGGGGCCAACGGCTAACACCAGCCTGGATATTATAATTTGGGTTTTCTGCAGCAGGCACAATCAGATCTACTTTCATGCCGCCGAACCGAAAATTATACCCCGAGCAAAGTCTTCCTCATTCACCATCGCCCATTCATCAGCGGAAGAGCGTCTCGGAAACACTGCTTGCTTGAAGGATATTGACAGTTAGACCGGAGACTTATGCTGAAGCGTATCCGGTGAAATATTGCATAGCACAATGATGTGACGAGTGTGTTGCGCTGTCTGCCCGGACAGGTCTACCGGTGTTGCGCAAAAGTCGCTCTCACGTCGCGGTAGCTTTAGCAAACTCGAGCTGACTTGCTGGTAGCTGATGGACCTATTCGCTCCAGTGGTGCAGACACTTGAAGTCGAGACTGACGTTGACGCGGAGTCCCCGGACCGCTGCCAGCACAGACCCTTTATCACAGCAGGTTCCCCTACGGGAAATCCGACATTCTTGCCGATCGGCAGACAACAATACAGCATGCCCAAGACGCACCGATTTGATGCAGTAACATCAGGTGCGCCTGTCGTGAATATTCCGGCGAGCTTCGAAACTGCTCTGTACGCAAGCACGAGATCCCAACGCCTCACGACGACACGATATTGAGAGCATCGACAAGGAACGCTTGGTAACCTCAGAAGAGCTCGTAAAGCAACATACGGAGATATCGATTCATCGGAGTCCAGATGGCTCAATGCCATCTGTTACATACTGCAGATGCCGCTGTAGGTCACAAGATGGCAAGGCTAGGCCTCGAAGCTATGGATAGAGAAGCATTACACGCATTTTGATGCTTGCGGACGCCAGCATCGGCGTGTGTGTTCCGTTGCTCTTCTATACCTCCTGAAATAGGTCTGGGGTGCTCTATAGGCGTGTCCACTACATAGTACGGCTTAAACAGTAGAGGCAGTCCATGACTGGACGGCGAACTCCGTTCCTGCAGGCCACCAAGCGTAGTGCCACCTCCTGGGCACAGTATTGCATTTGAATGACCGTTACTATTACATTGGCACAGCTCCGCCATGTCTGCGGCGCCGACCGATGGGCATTCGTATAGCTCCGACCCTGGGAAACAATTCACTTCGATCCTGTAGCATCCTGTAGCCAAGAACGCTGATGATATTCGTAATTGAACTAAGCACAAGGTACTGGCTGTTAATTGTGGTACGACAAGCTATGTCTGCTGCAAGTTTTGAGATCGACTGGAAATGAAACCGCTGATTCATTGCTTTCAGTCGTACGACAGCGTGTGCATCGCGATGCACACCAGGTACTTCGACAAACGATACAAACACATCAGAGGGCTGCGAACGGCTAAGTCTGTGGACATCTCTGAGCGAGCATCCATTGTCGGGCTGGCGCTTGCCTGTTCATCGCCCGCCTAAGCTCGCGCACCCACATTGGAAGAGCTCAGCCATTCACACACTTCCCAAGTCTCATGCTATGAACAACCATGTGCGGAGCTCTGGATCACGCCACGAAAGTCTAACGCCTTATAGGCTTTTAGGTCATTACGGCGTCATTCGACTCATAGCGCACATCGTAGTGCCTGGTGATGGTGATACCCTGTTGTGTTGCTGGCTGAGGAATGCCGTCAGCCGAGGATAGAGTCTCCACTTCGACTTTAGCAGATTGCCACGGAAGTATCTCTTCCTCGCTGTCGTCCTCTATCTCGGCCACATGTCTGTGGGCCCATTTGCGAGCATCAGGCCAACTCTTCGACCCTCGTGGCAACTCATTCAGCTGTATTGTGCCATGGCTGTCTACATGACGTTGCGACTTCGCCGTTCGATCATATGCGACCGAGCCATGCGAGAGGGTTGCTCTTGTCTTCTCGAAGGCTTTGGCGAAGAGGGGACGAAGAGGTGGGATCGAGGCGAGGATCAAGATCATCCATGCTTCTACCAGCGATGTGACGAGCAGAGGATAGATGTTGTATGTGACGTCCTCCGACTCATATGCCAGCTGGACCTGCACGGTTTTGATCGCACCACAAGCGCCTGCGATGACGCCGCCACCCATCAGCGCACAGAGACCGGCTTTTCGCTTCCAGGACATCTGGAGGTTCCAGAAGACGAATATGGGATAGGTCGCCAGGGCGATGTCGCTTGCTGCCAACCAACTGCCCTGAAAAATACCCATGACTTCGCTAATCTTGGGGTCGATGGCATTGCAAGATCCCTTGAGTGACTTGTCCCACCAGAGTGCTGTTGGTCTGCATCTGAGACTCAAGACGACCACAAGGGCTATCGAGAGACCTACGTTGGACATCCATATGAAATGGAGGATCCATGCCTTCCGTCGATGGGTTGTACCTTGGATACGCAGTAAGAGTGCGATGACGACCATCTTTCCAACGACTGCGGCGAACACCGCCATGATTCGGCCGATCCAGCTCCATTTGTTTGCTTGTACGATGTTGCTCTTGTTGAGCAACGACTGGTGGTTTCCGATGCCGTAGATTGCAGCCATAGTCTGCAATATCTGAGAGGCCAGGCATGTTGACTATATGCTCGATATCAGTACTTGCACAAAGACCAAAGCAGCGTATGGGTTCCAACGAGCGAACGCACATATGCGACGATAGCCCAGAACAGATCCCAGCCCGGCCGATCGAGCACTTTAAGAGTCACGTAGGTCCGCGCAAAAACAACGACGGTGGCGAGGACCGCAAGCGCCCACGTCAAGCCCATCTCGAAGGGCCCAGCTCCGCCGTACGCACCACCCGAAGGCGGCGGCGGCATCTTCGTTGACTGGACAGAGTGAATTTGGGAACGCACAGCTCACCATTTGTTGGTTGCGGTGTGGCAATGCAGATAAGATAGTTCAGTATCGTCAGTGGAACCACTGACACACTACCGCGGTGGCGCGGGAGTAGGTATTAGAGGCATACGCGTATACGGCGAACCTACCTCACCGCTCACGGTCCGTATGCAACAACGGCATATCTTTGATGAGGCAAAGCTGCGTCCCAGCTCTTTTTCAAGGGGAGTGCCATGTCGTGCTTTGATGCCGAGAACGTTCCGTCCCCACGGAGGGGAACGAGCAATATCTGTTACAAGGTCAAAGCTTCCATCGACATGTCAATGCGTCTCCATCTATTTTCGCGGACGATCAAAGGAACGAAGTTGGCACCCCACGCAGTGGATGCAAGCGAGGATGTAAGCGAGTATGTCAGGACCACGCGCTGCTTGGTTGTAGATAGCGCAGGCTACGACAGCGACTCCGAGTAATGATCGTCCTCCGTACCCTAATCCAAACGAGACATCGGTTGCAGGAGTCCAGGGGGCGTGTTTAGAACTTTTCGATGTGTTCACATTGATAGGATCTGCAGGCGCGCACCGCTCACCGCGTCCACGACGGAGAACAGAGCAAGGGTTCTGATATGGGCATGTTCCGGCATTACTTGGGAACATGCTAACGGTTCTTCTCAGGTCTCGCTTTCTTCAACATGAGTGTCGGCCTTACCTTCGTTCCTTATCAGACCGACGCCAATACGAGGCGAACACAGGGACAGTCACGTATGATGTGCCCTGCAAGTATACATTACTCGTTAAGCACTTCTCGAGACGGGCGTTGCTCAGCTCGTTTCCTGGAACAAGGATAACTCGGTGCGATCCAGAGCAATCTACGAACGCTATCGCATGCTAACGTCGGAACTTGTGGGAAGCTCCCTATCTTTGCCGTACACGCAATTCAATCACACGGCTTTTCGACAAAGCCGTGGACCATACCTGAACGACCTCGAGGTTGACCGCATCAAAAAGCTTCTGCCATTGCGACATTGTACGCTCGATGCCAGAGAAGAAGAGCCACATACAGAGGTCGAGCGATGCGGTCAACCAGTCCACTTCGGTAGCCGGAACGACGAAGTCGTCGATGAGGAGGCGAGAATACTCGGGAGTCATCGCCGCGACGATGTGTCGAAGAATCTCAATGCACTTGTCGTCCGACCAATCGTGCATGATGCCGCGCAGGAAGTACAGCCGTGCACCTACGTAGGTTAGTATGCTTTTGCGACCCACCCATAGTGCAATGTACTTACCCTTGATCGGCTGATCCGTGAAGAAGTCATGCTCCATCAAGGATATGCCTTCGGGCTTGGCTGGAAGTGAAGCGAATGTATGTGGAAGATCTTGGAGGATCAGCTTTCCCGGTAGGTTCGGGAAACGCTGACGGAACAGTGCAATATCGTGACCTTTTCCACCGCCAACATCCACGAGTAAGGCGGCATTGTCGCTATCTTCGAGACCTTTGTGGAGCTCCTGTCCGGCAGGGAATATCTCGAACCACCTTGGATCCTTGGAGTAATGCCTGGCTTCCATATAGTCGTCAAAGATTCTTTTCCGGCGAGGCTCTCGGGACAAGACGCCGAACATGGAGTCTCCGAAAGTATGCTGGATCGGACTGCGCTCCACGGGTCCACTTGGAAATTGGTGAAGTTGGTTGGTACGGATGAGCTCAGGGACCTTTTCAACTGTCTTGAAGCCGAAGTCGTAGATGTGGTTGAACCCGCCCAAGATAGCTTTGCCGGTGAGGAATCGAGTACGTTCGTTGGACGCATAGGTGCCATGTGCGACCTCTTCGCAGACACCGTGGTACGTGACCAGTCTCATGGTCCGGACAATGAGTAGTTCGTCGGCGCCGGTTTCTTTGGAAAGCTCCGCAGCAGGTACTGGCTTTCCAGCTTTCGCAGCGATACTTTGTAGGATGCCATACTCGATGGCGAACCGGACGGAGAATGCGGCCATAAACTCCCATCTGAGACGCATAATGCTCTCGTCTGGCTTTTCAGCTGCCAGTCGAAGTCGGTGAATCTCTTCCAATAGCTTCGCATGATTGCCTTGGTGCTCACCAGTGTCCGCTTCCGCGGCTTTTTGCACTCGACTTATTGCTTCTTGTAGCGACATCTTGAATGGGAGCCACAAACTGATCGTTCGTTGGAAGAGAGGAGCGTAAGTAAGGAACTTGTGCCTTTTGCGCGAAGGATCTTTCGCAAAGTGGCACGAAGACTGGCTAAGTCGTATGAGAGCCTCCACAGCACCAGCTTCCCATGTTGATTCGTCGCTACGCTATCACCACTAGCGATGCGACACCTTAATCTATTACGTGGCATGTTCCACGGTTGTAGGCTCGACTCGCACACGTGTGCGTATTGCGTTTTTGCATTCACCTAGAGGTTTTGCGCAACTCATAAGCAGCGGTCGTCTATCGGGTGCCGGGTCAGTCCATCCGGGGCCCCCGTCAAGCGCTAATCACTCGCCCCGAAAGTGCGCGAGTGTTTCCACGAACCAAAAACAACCTCATGGGTCCACGTTTGATCTTCAATACTATGCTTGCTTCGTATACCAGAGGAGCAGATGGTATCACCATTGTAGCTGCATAGGTATGCGAAGCGACACAGGGTTCAACGCCTCGTCTCCGTAGCGAGCTCCCCTTTCGATGTGGCTATATGCAGGCGTGCGGCGTGGTTAATCCCACCAAATGATCACTTGTAGAGTGTCGATGCGAGCGTGAGGCCAGACACCATGCTCCTCGGTCCCATCCCCATCTTGCTCGGAAGTTGCGAGCTCTGTTCTGTCTTGCCAACTCTCTTCATTTTCTAATTCATTTTCATCATGTCCGAGATCACAAAGAGCGAGGGCGTATCTGCCACGACTCACCAGCTACCCATAGCGATGGAGAAAGGGAATGCTCGCCAAGGTTACATTCTCGACGCCGAGGACCTGGACTCAGAAGCCAGCGGACTCAAGACTGCAAACGGCGCACACACTGTTCTGATTCCGCAACCCTCAGATGACCCAAATGATCCTCTCAACTGGAGTTCGTGGAAGAAGAATAGCATCCTACTCACCATCTCATTCCTCGCCTTCCTGCCAGATTTCGGGACCGCCATGGGTTCCGTCACCCAGATACCTCAAGCGAAAACATGGCACATCCCCGTGGCGACTATACAAGAGAGTGTTGCGATCAATACCATGCTTTCTGGCGTCAGCGGAATTTTCGTTGTGGCATGCTCCAACTACTTCGGCCGTGCACCCACCTTGTTCTGGACTCGTCTTGTCGCTATAGCTGCAGTCATCTGGTACGCCACTGCGAGACCGTATCACTCATTCTTCGCCGCGAGAGTAGTCGTGGGCTTCTTCGTGGGGACTGCGCAGACGGTGTGTGGCTTAACTTCAGGGCACCAAAAAGCTATATAGTGTTCGGAGCTGACCCATGTGGAGCGCAGGGCGGTTTGATGTGGATCAAAGATATGTTCTTTCTGCACGAGCAGCCACGCAAGATCAACATCTGGTCGGGCTTCATTATCGCATCGCCATACCTGGGCCCCTTTATGGCGTCGTTCGTCGTATGGAGACTGAGCTGGCGCTGGGTGTACTGGATTTACGCCATTCTCAATTACATCGGCTTCATCCTTATGCTCCTGTTCGTGGACGAGACATACTACGACCGCCGTCTCCCCCAAGAGAAACAACCCGTATGGAGATCGAGATGGCTGCGCCTAATCGGCATTGAGCGACACGGTCGGTACTCGGTCGTCGAGGCACTGTCGCGGCCTTTGGTTGCTATCTCGAAACTGCCCGTCGTTGTCATCACAATCTTCTACTTTCTGAACTTCGCCTGGACCATTGGCGTGAATGCTACGCTCGCCACATGGTTGGCTAAACACTACCACTTCAACGGAAAGCAGACTGGTGAGAACAAATCTGCCAGCCTTGAGTTCCATCATTAGCTGATCTACACACGCCAGGTCTCTTCTACTTCGCTCCAATCCTAGGAACCATCATCGGTACCATCGGCGGACACTGGGTCCACGATCTCGCCGGTAGGCTGTACACGAAACGCCACCAGGGCAGGATCGATCCCGAAGCCCGCCTCTTCGTCATCTACGGCGCCTCCGCCCTTGTTGGAATCGCTATATTGCTGCTCGGGCAGGCTCTACAACACACGTGGCACTACATGGCGGTGGCCGTGCTCGACGCCGCGCAGCTCATTGGTGTCAACATTATCTCAACCGCGGCGAATGCGTATCTTGGCGATGCGTACCCTGAAGCCTCAGGCGAGGTAGACACGTGGATTGTGATCGCGCGGGCGATGGGCGGGTTTATGGCGACCTATATTGAGCTTCCGTGGGTGGAGAAGGTGGGCACGGCGAAGGCACTAGGGACTCAGGCGGGGATCACATGGGCCGCGCTCGTGC
>Ga0058704_10001612_pt1 | contig 10484 bp, 10 predicted proteins | sample AgamicMgSfe_FD_71363 | JGI IMG/M metagenome (GOLD analysis project Ga0058704, IMG submission 71363) | Agave microbial communities from Guanajuato, Mexico - Mg.Sf.e | ecosystem: Host-associated > Plants > Phyllosphere > Phylloplane/Leaf | place: Guanajuato, Mexico | collected 2012-05-30 | reverse complement strand
ATTGTGAAGATCCTTGATCGCAGCAGACGAGTCTATTGCTTCATGCCAAGTCGCTTTTGCCGTGCTCAGTCGGACTGAGGACATCCTCCCTGGGTCCTCCTACCGCGCTACCAAAGTCCACGGAGCTGAATGATGGTGTCGCCGAAGAAGCCGCAGTCGGTTGTCTCGTGGATGGATGTGGTGGCTGTTCGGCCTGGAAGCGAACACGAGGTTGGTCTGAATTCTCCTCCTCAATGACTGAAGATCTGGGCATGTCCCGTCGAGGCGCGTTCTTGTTTGGCATGATCAGACTGTTGGGGTCCATTTGAAGAGAATGTCTTCTGAGCTCCTCGAGCTTTTTTGATGGGTCCTAGAACAAGTTATTAGTCTTTGCTCCATTTGTTTTCGACCGTGAGCTTTTACTTACCCAATCAACTTGATTCGGAACACCTTCAGCCTGGGGCAGGTTACCGGCAGAATCTCTTTCTTCTCCCCAGAATGCTTTCCTCATTGGCGCAGGCGTGACGGGGAATGATGGACGCTCAACTGCTGATGAAAAACCACCCTCGGTACTGTTAGGAGCTTCCTCACTTGTAGGGCTTTGTGCCATCTTTGGACCGCCATGGAGAACCTGTAATTTGCCTTTTAGACGCTGAACTTGTGACATTCGACGCATGTAAGAGTCTATCCCAGCGTCTCCGTCCCAGACATTCGACGTAAGACCAAAAGCGTTCACAGGTACCTCGGCCTGGGTCACCTTGATAGCAGGTGCGCGTGTACCGGCTGCGCTTGAGGGAAAGTCGGCAAGAGCTGGCGGAGCGGTTTCGGTGATTGGAGAAGCCATGTCATCAGAAAATACTCGACTTGGTCTTGCAGATGGACGATCCTCCCATGGGAAGATCGGCTTTGGTCTTTGTGTAGGAGGCGCTGGCTTTTCCTGAGGAACCTGGTACCACATATCTTTTGGCGGCTCGGGGTACGCTTTGGGCGCGTGGAATAAGTGAGGGTCGGAAGACATTGAATAGGTTTGAGTTGGGAAATTGTGCGCTTCCGGCTTGGACGTGGCTGGAGGTGGTGCGCTACTGATTGTCAGCATGTGTCCATATCTAGTTTCACGTTCAGAAAGACTCACCGTGTGGCATCCCATTCGTTTACAGGGGGAGAGAATCGTCGCTCTTCAACGGGCACGTGAGCCTCTTGGGCGATCACTTCCGCAGTCTCAACTGGATTTGTCAAGGCTGGTTCTGCTATTAGCGATGCTCTAGATGTCACACCGAGGAAAAGCGAACTCGAATGACCATAATCCGCGCGATGCTCTTCTCCCGCGACATGTCGCTGTACGACGGAAGGCTAGAATTGTCAGCCAAAGCACTACCAAGCGACGAATCGACTTACTGTATCCCGATAATGAGCATCATACACAGCCCACCACTGGTTGACGAGTTCCTTGTACACAAGAGATTCTCCTTTGCCAGAACGCCCTGTCACCCAAGGCTTCTGCTTGCCGATAAAGTGTACCATTGAGATCTTGCTCTTGTAGAAACGATATGCCGGCTCGTACTGGTAACTCGCATTGGGTGTGCAGTTGTAGGTGAAACTCAAACGGTGCCAATCCTTGTGCGCATAATACTGGTTCAAAAGTCCTTGATCGGCGCCGTCGAAGCTGTCACCGCTCGCGGCCAGGGTCTGCAACGCCCAGTATGTGCCCATATTTGGCTTCAATGCCATGACACCAGTGTTGAAGGCATCCGGCCAGCCAATGTCTGGCGCAGCGGAGAATGGAGAGTCAATGTCGAACAACTCGTCTGGCGCACGGAGAGCAACGACATCGGCATCGAGAAAGACAATCTTGCGGAATTGGACAAGTCGCCAGACGTTGATCTTTGTGAACGCGTAAAGCAAGTCGCCGCGGTTGAGCAGGTACAGGTTCGCTGGATTGGGATTGTGTATGCGGTCGACTGGAATGACATAATCGTACAACGTCTGAGGATGTCAGAATTGAGCGCGTGAGTGTGAATGTATGGTATGAGCAAACCTTTAGTTCCGCAAGTGTTTCCGCACTCAGAGACTCGAGAGTGACCATGCAGACCAGCTTTTTCGAAGTTCCCGAATCTCGGAGAGAGTGTGCAAGGACGGCGGCACCTGGGAGATCAGTCAATTGCTTGTGCGATTCTCCATGAGAAGAGGGCCGAACCTGGTAGGTAGTTATCGCTGTTAACCAGCTAGGTCGAGTCAGTGACTTGGATTGAAGGTGTGGAGAGGCTTGACTGACCGTAACATATGCGTCCTGATCAATTGCCATTTTGGTTGATTGACGAGTCGTACGTGACTCGCTCAAGACGATTCGGGTGGTGAATTAGTACTAACAGCTCAGAACTGAGCAGTGATATGTATCGACAGGCACGGAGATAGAGACTCGAAGAATTATTCCTCGATAACGGTGATCGGTCCGCAGGAACTGCTGAATAACTTGCAAGAGACAAGCAAAATCAGACACGAGTAGATATATTGTACAACAGGCAGGCTGTAGTGCGAGTTCAGACAAAATGAAGCATGATATGGGAGACAGTTATGGGAGTAGGAAAAGTTGGAGAGCTGCTGGCCCCGACTCGACTCGACCCAACCCGCAATTCAATGGGAATCTGGAGCTGCCCCGACCGACCGACCGCACCGCACCGCATCGCACCGTTGCCCGCACCCGCGCGCACTGCAGCCCACATGGCGTCATCGTGGCCGTGTTTCTCCACTGACGTGCACGGGAACCTCATGCTCGCTTATCATTTTCTGTGCTGTGATGGTTGTCGCTCTCGTGCTCGAAAATTTCCCCTCATCCTCGTTCGGGGAACGACAGAAGATCTATTAGACAAGATAGGTATAATTCGCCGATTTGTAGAAATGAGGGTTACCCCTCTATTGATTTCCTGGTCGAGCACTATGCAGTTCCCGACTAATCTATAACACTCGCCAAGTCGTACACCGACGCCATCTCGATGCATGTGTAGTAATGTGCAGCAGAGCGCCGAGCAAGATGCATGTCGTCCAGTCCAGGCAAATTCGACGAGAGGATGGAATCCAGAGGGCCGCATGTCTTTCTTTTTGTTTCAATCCCCCTCTTAACCAAAGTGGAAGCTCTGCCCTCCTCTGCCTCGTGGCATTCCACCACCGAATCCACCACCGCCCATTCCGCCACCTCCAAAGTTGAATCCGCCACCACCGCCGCCGTTCATCATGTTGAAGAGCACATCGGCAGGGATACCCCCACCCATGCCTCCCATGCCTCCACCCATACCACCACCACCACCACCGAACATGTCCGAAGGATCAACGAGGTCTTCACCGCTGTCGTAGGCCGCACGTTTCTGTGAGTCGGACAGAGTCTCGTATGCCTCACCAATATCCTTGAAGCGCTCAGCCGCAGTTTCGTCCTCTGGGTTCTGCAAAGTACGTTAGCTACTAATTATTTTATTTTGATAAAACGACCACAATCTTACCTTGTCAGGATGGTTGATGAGCGCCATCTTCCTGTACGCCTTTTTGATGACAGCGTCGTCGGCATCCTTTTCCACGCCCAGGATCTTGTAGTAGTCCTTCCTCTTGCTCTTCTTGAGCTCGAGCTCGGCGTTGCGGACCTCCTTTGCGATATTCGGCTCCGACGGATTGGCCTCTGCGATATCCTTCAATTCGCGCACTGCTTCCTCCCAGTTGCCGTCTTCACCCATCGCCTTGGCCTTGGTCTTTCGCGCTTTGGTGTATGATGGGTCAAGCTTCAAGGCTTGCTCGCAGTCGGCGATGGCGTCCTTGTATTTCTTCATGCGAGAGTAGCACATTGCTCTGTTCTGCAGGAGCTTAGAGTTGGTGCCCTTGTTCGACGGGTCGATCTGCAGCGCCTCTGAGTATTTTTCGATTGCGGCTTCGGTCTTGCCGGCTTTGAAGAGGTCATTACCCTCGCCCTTTGTCCGGTCCAGCTTCTGTACCATCCGGAGGTATTTGACGGCATCCTTGTAGTCAGGATCGCATGAGAGCGCTTGTCTAAAATGTTGAATCGCTTTGTCATTTTCGCCTTGGGCATACAGTGCTCGTCCTCTCAAGACCAGTGCTTCTGGGTCTGCGCTGTTGTTTCGTAGCAGAGACATGGCAATATTTTGTGCATCTCCCAACGCGTTGACGTTGCCCATCTTCAGATACGCCTCACCACGGAGCAATTGCCATTTCCTAGGCTGAATCATACTAGAACCCAGTCCCTTGGCTGCCTCGTTCAGAGCGTGCAGGGCCATAGATCCACCAGAGGCATTCCGTATTTGGTCCTCGGCTTCCTTGAGATGTCTTTGCATGACCTTGGCTTGCGCCATGTCCCTCTCCGACGGCGATGGTTGTATCCTCGCATATGTGTCGATTGCCTGATCCGGTTGTCCCATGCTCGTGTAGATGCGCGCTAATCTGTGCAATGTCTTTTCGTTGTTTGGTTGGAGCTCGTCCGACACCTTGCAATCTTCCAGGGCCAGCTCATATTTTCCAGCCGACATGTACGCCGCCGCTCTGTTCGATCTGTAGGTGGGTGATTTTGGTTCCGCCTCGACGGCTGTCACGTGCGATGTTAGCCTTGTCCGACATGTCTTTCTACGACCTTCTTACCCTTGGTGTACTCCTGAATAGCCTTTTCCCATTCTCTTGCCTTGAAGAATTTGTTACCGGCCGCCTTGCAGGCCTCGGCATCTACCTCTGGCTTTGGTGGTGGGCTCGATTTATGTGGCGGGGGTGCAGGCGCTTCATCTTCCTTGTGCGTACCATTTACACCGTTCGTTTCTGGAAAAGCACCTGGTGTAGTGCCAGTAGCCGGGCTGCTAGGCTCGGACGAGCGGTTCTGATCCGATTCTCCGTCCATGGTTTGTAATCGCTGATGACGAATCTGCTGTGCGTTTGAAATGGAGAATTGCGACAATTTCTTCAACTCGTCAGGCGGAAGGTTCAGTGGATGTTCCTCCTCCTCTGGAATTTTTTTCCTTGCTCTTGCGCCGTCTGGTCGGCGATAACTCTTCTCACGTGGTGGGGGTGTACCAGAAAGACTGCGATTTTTGTTGGATTGTTTGCCGGCAGCACTGACGCTGGCGTTGGATTTCTTCTCCGGGGATTGTGAAGACCTGCGGGGTGAAGCGACAGGCTGCTGTGGTGAAGGACTGGGAGTATTCGAAGTGACACGGGTTGGTAAAGTGTCGTCGGTACTCTTTTTTCGGGAGAAGAACTTGGGTAAGACCATTTGAATAACGTTTGCTACGCTGCTTGGTGTGCGGCCGCGGCTCTGATTCCACCAGCTGCACCAAACGCTTCGATGATCTCAGGAACGGTACGCCTAACGGATGACGGGGCCTCCCGAAGGTGCGAGCGAGCGAGCGAGCGAGCGATTTGACGCAGAAAGCCGTTGAGCGAGTTGAGTGGTCTGTCAATCCTTTTGATGGACGTTAAACTCGACGCTACGGCATTCTTGAGCTTCAAGAAGTAGGGATGTTATTTGAGCAGGCGAATTCTTGATGCGGTTTTGCTCGTTCAGAAAATAGCCGACGACTTGCGCTCATGCACAGCGACTAGTGGAGGATCTCTTCCAGTCGGATGGCCTCCTCTGCCACCGGAGTCGCTAAAGATTCGTCTGTGCTTGATTGACCAACTGCGAATCCGCTCGCCGTAATAGCCTGTCATTCGATAATTGGCTGTCGTAATGATGGAAGGTTCCAGAAGAACAATTGGGACGTGTGTAGATTTTCTTTGGCCTTGTCGTTGTTGGCTGAAATAGATAAGAAAATAAATGGCAGATGTCGGTTTAGAAAAGCCTGACCATTCGAGCAACACCGCCTCGGCCAATGTAGGCTCATGTAGTACATGGGTGAGGCTGTAGCTAGGTCAATCTCCAATATTGTCTGTCTATTGTGTGATATAGAAATCTATAATTGATGGCCAGTCATGGGCTTCTACTCCTTCCTACCGCCCGCTTTGATCTGCTTCTCCCTCTTTGACAACTGTGCCTCGAGCCCAACACCACCAAACACAAGTCCGACACCCACCCACTGCATCGGAGTAAGCGTGTGACCAAACCAAACCACCGACAAAATCATCGTCAACATCTTCCTCGTCACTGTAACAGTGACCAGGAAAAGCGATCCAAATGTGGACAATGTATAGACTATCACAGTCAGTACCAGGTCAAGGGGCAGTTAAAGTAAGAAGAAACACTTACAGATGAAAACCTGCCCAAGCGCACCGAAAGCCGCAAAAGCAAGGATATCCCATCCAACAGACGGATGCGCCCTTATGAACTCGACAGCCGAAATCAGTTCTCCCTTGGCTCCAGCATTCAGACCAAAGACGTCTCCCAGAGCACTCTGCTGCAAATAAGGCTGAACAAGAAGGTACGCCGCCTGCAGCACTGTACTCAAGATGTTCAGACTGCACATCATCTGCTGTCCAGTGTACGGCTTGTGAGACTTGTAGATCTGATCCTGGGTACTGTTCGTCAATCCGTCGAAGAGCAAATTGACACTCAGCAGCACTAGTCCCCACGCACTGCTACCCTGGACGTTGCCCTTGCCCTTCTTCCCTGACGAGGGGTGGTAGAGAGTGAATACCGCCACACCGGCTGTGACCAGCGCCACGACGCCGTATTTGTAGAGTGGGTACTTGCGTCTGTAAAGTGTGACGTGCAAGAACAGAACCGGTAGCAGCTTACAGCTTTTGCCGAGGATGAAGGTGATGTAATCAACGTGGCTGAGAGAGGCGTAGCCAAAGGGCGAGGCGAGCGAGGATGTAACGGCGACCAAGCTGAGGGGCATGAGAATGTTACGGTTTGGGAAGACAGGGAGATCATGGGCGTGTTTGCGTGTGCTGAGAAGGTAGATATATCCTAACGTCGCAGCGAAGATGGACTGAATCGTATTGACGAAAACCGGATGCTTGAACTTTAGTGGCGAGGTTTCGCTGCCATAGTTGGTAGTCGTGATGCGTTCTTGAAGGACACCCCATGTCAAACTGGACGATCTGTCAGCCAATTGTGTACAGAAAGATGTTAGAAGGTCTTACAATGAAGCATAGATACCGCTAACGCATATCAAAAGATTCACCGTAGTCTGCTTGTTGCTGCCAACATGTTCCTTACTCATGCTGATCACAGACTCGACCTGCTCCTTGATTACGCCATTTGCATGCTTCTCGCCTTCGCCGGATCTCGTGGAACGATTCTTCAATGCACCATTTCCATTCATAATGTCGAAAAAGATTGGGATTCTATAGAGCTCCCGAGCTCGATAATTCAGCGCCGGTGGTGAAATGAATAAACAAGCAAGCAAGCACGGTTTGGAAACAATGAGCACAAGAACGAGGGCCCCACTCGAATGGAGGCTCGGAAGAAATCACAAATGAATTGTAAGAGAAATGAATGTGTTTGTCAACGGCCGAAGAGTCGACTTATTATAAGAATGCTGAGACGCACAGGTGGCATCAATGGTTCTCCATGTACGAATCCGGCAACCGCTAACCCGAATTGGTGCAGTGATTGGAGTCAGTTTCAACATCACTTCTACCACTCACTCGCTGTAAAAGCAGTACATTAGTATGATACACGGAAGTTAAGCTCCTTTCAGTATACTGTGTACATCTTCAGTCCATCATCACACAGCTCATGACATACTCGTCAAGCCATAGACCATAAAGGCGGTCTCACGCTTCAGACTCTCGTCAAGGGTCTGTATTACTTTCACTGATCTGGTATCTGCTTCTACCTACCACCATATCCTGTCATTTCCCAGTAATCGCTGCCTTGCAAGTGCCGCAGTAGAGCACATTACAAAGAACGCAACCATAAACAGCCTCTGCCGGTGCACGATTGCTTGCGGATCTGGCAAGCGAGCCAGATCGTGGCCGAGCTGAAGGCATAGTGGAAAATGCAGGCGAAACATGCGCGTTTAGGCGTGTATTCGACTCCTGACCTCGGAGCTGGGATCGTGTGGGAGCCGGGGTCTGAGTGTTTGCCTGTCTACTACCGCTACCACTCGCACTGGTAGTTTTGACAGGAGACGCATATGGCTTCAATTTGGTGAAGCAGCGGTTGCATTCCAAGATGGTGTGCCAATTAACCACCAGTGGGAAGTCACCGCCAATACGCACTCTTTTGAACTTGTGGTTGCAGTTCCACACTTGGTGCCGGTAATCTTCTGTAGGCTCTTCGTTGAGGTCGAGATCCCGTTCAGCCCATACACGATCACCACCACCGTCGAGGTCCTCATGAACTGGGTTGAATACTGTAGTTGGCATAGGGGCTGTTTGTTCAGTTGTTACTGAGCGTGGAACTGCTGTCGATACTGGATCTGGCACTGGAGCTGGAACCGGAGCTGGTACTGCGACTGCGGCTGGCATCATCGGCGCAGTCGGTGAAGCAAAATGTGGTACTTCCATGTGCGGTCCTTCGCCTGGCAAGAAGAAGCCTGAGGGTACGTGAACTGCGCGCTCAAGCTGAATCGCCGTTGGTCGATTGATGGGTCCCATCTGTTGAAGCTGGAGCTGGGCTCTCCTTCGTTCCTGTGCTATCCTCTGTCCAAGCTGTTCCTGTGCTCTCCTTTGTTCAAGCTCCTCCTGTTCATCTATTTGTCGAAGCTGTTCTTGGATTGTCCTCTCTTGACGTTGCTGTGCCAACCGCAATCTTTGTTGCCGCATCTGTTCCTGTGCTCCGATACGCACGAGCTGGATGTATTCTGCTAGGGGAGTTTGTATCTGTTCTAGCGCATGAAAACGTTCCATCTGCTCCTCAAAGGTCATGTGTGCCCAGTTTTCGGGCCTTAGTGGTGCCGTTACCGGATCCCATTCTGGAGGGCGGTCATCGTTGATGTCTGGCTCCTCATCTTCATCTTCCTCTTCCTCTTCCTCTTCCTCTGCGTCAGAATATTCTCCATGATGTGCACCATTGCATTCGGTGATGGAATTCTGGCAGACCCAGCACCAATGAGCTCCACACCGGCATTCCATGTGGCTGCAGCCAAACATTCGCTTAACAGCCGCCCTGCATTTCGGGCAACGCTTCATCTTGAACTTCTTGAGAAGATCTTCTTCGTACTGCTCCTGAGACCGATCACAGGCTTGACCCTGATGAGCGATTTGGCGACAGTCATCGCAGATGATACTGCTGCATTGAGGGCAGCGAAATGATCCCGGATTCGTGTTCAGCTGACTAGATTTTCTCAAACGGTCCGGTATAAAGGTCGAACACTTTGGTACGGGACAGTAGACACGATCTGTGGCTATCCATTCTTCGAATGCCTTGCGGTACTTTCTGGCCTCGCTCTTAGTCAGATACTGTATGCCGACGTGAAGCTGAATCATGGTACAGCACTTTGGAGGCATTCTTGTTGGGTCTGTAATTGCATGACGGAACATGTCCTCAAGGCAGTCCGGGCAGTAGTCCGCTTTGCATTCCAGACAAGGCTGGACGCAATGGGATGCTTCGACATTGCAGCAGATCACACAGAAGCGTTTGGCAACAGGGTCGATCCATTCTTGTGCTGGAGTGTTGACATCTGCTTGTGCTGAGGAATCGATAGATCGCTGGTTTTCACCCTGGCCTCTGAGACCCTGATAATATGTCAGTCTGCTGCAACCAAAGTAGACTCAGCCCGCTTACAGCAGGTTCAGTCGAGTAGATATCCATTAGTTGAGGATCAATGACTGGGTCAACGGGAGGAACGAGTACGGCTGGTTGGAGGGCGGCCCGTCTCAATGGAGAAAGAACAAGGATTTCTGATGTAGCTGAATGAACACCGGGAGAAGAGGTAAAGCCTGGTGGTGGCACTGGAGGGTCGGGAACAGTGAAGGTAAAAGCTGAATACTCTCTATCATGCAGAGACATTCTACCTTATGATGCAGGATAGATGAATGAGAGTGATAACTTGCGCGAGTAGAGCAAGAAGAAATCATATGAAGTGGAGAATTTCACTCCGAGTTAGGTGAATTGTTTGAGAAGGTGCTTGTCACCTAGCAACTGCCAATCTTTCACCTACCTTCTAGATACGCAAAGAACATCCCGATCTTCAGTCGTCCGAACAAGGCGATTGGATCCGATACCTCGTACACATACCCTCTGTATCTACCTACTCACCAAAGACATCATGAAAATGGTATAATGACTAACCCTACTCTATATGACATGGCTGTTGAAACCATGATTACCTTACCGTCTAACTCCGTTTTTCATTACTGCCAGCAGTGAGTTGAGTCCGTATCGCCATATCTTGCGCACCGCCCAGTGACCAACACCATCAAGACGCGGTATCCCTCATCGTATCCTGCTTGTATCAAGGGAATCGTTATACACCATTCTGCGTTCTTCCTGCTCTGACAAGCCACATGAGCAAATCAACCTTGGTCACCACAGCCGCCGCCTTGAAGTGCTTGTCCGAAGTCTTCTCCGTCACGATCGCTGCGCTATTCCACTCAAAGAACTTGCTCAAAGCGTTCAGAGGTGTATCCATGGT
>Ga0058704_10001611_pt1 | contig 10488 bp, 1 predicted proteins | sample AgamicMgSfe_FD_71363 | JGI IMG/M metagenome (GOLD analysis project Ga0058704, IMG submission 71363) | Agave microbial communities from Guanajuato, Mexico - Mg.Sf.e | ecosystem: Host-associated > Plants > Phyllosphere > Phylloplane/Leaf | place: Guanajuato, Mexico | collected 2012-05-30 | reverse complement strand
GAGGCGTTGTGGAACAAATACTGGGTGCAGACGCTTTCATCCTCACCTCTCTTCACCAACAGGGAGTACGTCTCCAAGCAGATCGAAGATCTCGCGGCGAAGACCAAGCAGGTGCATGAGACAGCTAAGCAACGCTCCAACTTGACACCGATGGGCCCGATCAAGAAAGGCAAAGGTGGTGACGAGCAGATGGCGAAAGTCGTCAAGGCTGCCGAGAAGATCGCTAGCGAGGAGAAGATGGGGTTGATGGCCGCGCTGGTCAAGGAAAAAGTGTTTGCCACCAATGTACCTCAACTCGACAAGGCTGCGAATGGACTAGCCACTGACGGCGCCGACACGCAAATGGCGGACGCCAAAGCATCATAGACTCTTACTCCGAGTTCACAGCGATGAACTGTATAGGGCGGATTTCACATGCAGAGGCCGGCGTCGTGGCGAATTGGGGTTGCGGAGCACGATACGAGAGATGATCCAAATGTGACTGGGCGTCATGGTGCTTGCATTAGCGAAGGAATGTGAGTATGGGGGTGCAGCGTTGCCGTAGAAGGGAGCCGTGCAAGGATAAGGTAGCAACATATACACACATAACATGACAATGATGCACGTGATTGCTGTATCGCGGCCCGCCCGTCTCCGTAGAGCCGAAATCCTTCCCGTGCCGATGCGGCCCGAGCGCATTCGCGCGGATGTACGGAGATAACCTCATACTGACAAAAGGCACATCCACCTCACTTTACGCCAACATTAAACTCTTATTCGGCACATCAGACTCTTCACTTTGACTAGCCGCTTCACTCCTTCGCGTGCTGGGAGTTTGACAGGGTCCCTGACACACAACTTCGACTCCGGCTTGCCTATCCACCCACCGCTTCCAACGACCGTAATCCCGATCAAACGCCCACCGCGCGCATTGTCCAATGCTAGCCCAACACCTATCATATCATTCTCTGACGATTGCAGCGCGAGCATGGTAGCGACAACAGATACCCGAGACTATCCGAGGGATTTGCGCTGAGGCGCTGGCTGCCGACGGTGCTTGCGCCGCCATGCCTATGCCAACGCTCTCATTCTTAGCCGCGGTTGTGGTGCTGGGATATCTTCTCACCTTCGTCGCTTTTGCGATCTTGAAGATCGTGACGGGCGTATCCATCCAGCGTGTGGGGCCCTCTGGATTCCGGCGCATCGCTTTCAGTCCGCGCCATGGCATCAAGGTCAACATCAGGGGCGTCGGAATCTCCGTTCACACGCCCACTTTCGCGCTGCCGACCTGGATCAGCCTCGTGGTGACGGAGCTCGTAGTGACGATCGATCTGCAGGGGTTGGGTGAGTCGCGCGGGAGACACCATGGGCCGCTTGGAAAGGCCAACGGAACGTCGACCCCAGAGACCAGCCGTGACGCCGGCGGTGGTGTCAGCGGCGACCAGGAGGACGAGGAGGGGCACGGCAAACTGTGGCGAAAGCTTACAGAAATCAAAGAGAGGATCAAACGGTTGCACAGGAAGATCAACTGGATAAAGCTGGTGGACTTGGTTGCGATCGCTACCACAGTCAATGTGGTGGGTGCGGGCAGCGTTCGCCTCGAGCGTGTGACACTGTCGGTGGACACGAGGAGCAAAACGGTGGATCGAAGCAGATTGTTCCAGCATCACCGGACGAAGCCGGAGACGCAATCACCCGCCGAGTGGAAGTGTATAGTCCGCAGTATCCTCTTCACGCCAGAAGGCAGGGACTCAAGCGAGATCCTGGATTACTGCACGCTGAACATCCACGGCATGCTCCATAATCAACTGCAAGGGCTACGTGATGCATCGATCGCGCTCAAGCTTGGCCGGCTTAATGTGCCGTATGATGATATTGAGTATGCGAAGAAGTGCGCCGAAATGCTGCGTGGCAGGTACGCGCAACCACACAGCGAGCATGCAAATGCCGATGTGTCACTCACAGAGGCACTGGAGGAGCTTGAGAAGCCCGGAAGTCGCGAACATCGAATCGTTAAAACCGTGTCCGACTCACGTGCCTTTGTTGCCTCCATACTGCGCGGCATTCAAGAAGTGCAATTCGCCGTAGGCTTCTTCGGTTTGTCGAGGAAGATGAATGTCAAAGGTCATTCTGACAAGGATGTCTTCCTGAATCTCGCTATGAAGGAGGTTGGCCTGGATGTCTTACGTCTCGATCCAAAGAGTCCGGCCCATCGCATGTACTTCTCTACAAATGACGTGGCGCATCAAGGTCTTGTTACGGCGATTGCAATCTCTGCTGGGATTGACGACGGTCACGAGCACCCAGAACGCATGGTCTACATCCCAATGGTCACCGCGACGGTCAAGACCACGCTTCCATCGAGGACGATCCACTATTCCAAGGACAATGACATCAAGGACAGAAATACCAACATGCTGTACGCCAACTTTGTCTGCACCTCGCCCTCTGTAGACCTCGACCCGAAGCATCTCCCGTTGGTCCTTGAGATACTCAAGCAGCATTCATCGGACCCACACAGGCGACGTCACAACAGGGACAATACCAGTAGACATCACCTTATATCGCAGCTACTGCCTAAGGCACACGTCAAAGTTTCGATCCAGGAACCTGTGGTCCGAGTCTCTCTCCCCCCTATGGACAAGACCAATGCAGTCGAGGATGATTTTGACCTCCTAATCTCTTCCATGTCCTCCATGTCGTTCGATCTCGAGTCGTCCCACGCATCAGAAGGCGGCATACATTACAGCCTGTGTTCCCATTACCGCCACACTCAGCATCAGCTTTATTACCAAACCGCTTCGGGCGAGCGACACGATCTGTTAAAGAGTGACACTGTGGAGGTACAAGTTGATATCAACACCATTCCAGACGCGAGCGTTGTGGTCAGCGCACAGTTTCGTACTTTCACCCTCTTCTTGGTGCGACCCGACATATGTGAAGGGGTACGTCAGATTGTCAAGCAACTACGTAAGAACGTGCTCAAGCACGACGTTCACGCCAAGCCGAGAGCAAGCGCGCTACGTACGATGCCTCCGTGGCTACAACACTGCCGGGTCGAAGGGACTGATTTCGGCCTGGAGCTCGCTGGGGTGGACGATCAGGTGTCGAAGGACACGAGAGGCTTCGCGCTTCAACTAGAGTCCTGGACGACAGAATACAAGGCGTCACGTGACAAAGCTCCCTCGGAACCGATACATCGCCGCAGGTCTATCAGTAAAGTGACGTCTAGCGATGAGAAGCACGCAAAGCCGTCGCGCCAGCAATCGCCACGCCGCCGATACCACAGCTTCGCTGACGGTCGCCGTCTGACTGTACACCTTCAAAATTTGGAAGGCTTCATTATGGACTCTGTGGACTCCGATCCTGAGCCTTTCTTATCCCTACCGCGCTTCGAAGTCGCGTTCAGCACATCGACAGATCAGCACGGTCCCATCTTCCACATCAACTCGTTCGCCAAGAGGTTGTTGTTACAGTACTCTCTTTACAGCCACTTCGCCATGGGCGTAGCGGTGATGGTGATCAAAAAGACATTCCTTGAACACAACGATTCCCCTTCAGCACCATCAAGGCCACCGCCACCTTCCAGGCAGACGAGTTTGCATGTGCCCGAAGATGTCATAAGTTCCGCGGATGAGCTGGACGACATCGCACGTCACGAGATCACCACCATCGATATCAAAGCAAACTTCTTACAACTCAAGGCCCGCATGCCCGCAGACCCAGCGATGATGGTCCAGATATATGCGCTCGAGGTTGGCCGCCATCGCTGGGCCAGCCCTTTCCTTCGATCCAGCTTCGCACGCATGTACGTGCGCGCTCCCAAAACGAAAGCAGTATGGAGTAGAATTGTCAGTGTCAAAGTCCTCCGTCTTGACGTTCGGGACTTGAAACGCAAGCTGGGCAAACTGATCCATACGGAGAAGTCAATCGATGTGGCCACGGAGACAATCAGATTGGCCGTGCCGCACTCGCTCGTTGTGCACAGCATTTTCGACAACATCACTAATGTGATCAAGACGACGACCCAGCTGCAGCATCACTTCGTCACCGGCACGAACGAATACATCTTGACCAAAGAACCCGAAGGCCCGAAGCATGTGCCCAGGATACACCTGCGCAGTCAGCTTTTCCTCTTTGATGTCGAGGACAGCACCTTCGAGTGGAAGCTCGGTGCCATCTATCGTGCTGGACTGTCGGAACAGAAGCAAAGACTGGCGCGTGAGGAGGCTTTTAAGATCAAGGAGAAGCGCCTCGCACACGACCCCAATAGTAGTTCATCCCGTGCTCGTGCTAACTCTTCGCACGTGGAGGACCGCTCTCGGCCACAATCACGGACGGACGACAGCGGGAAACGACGGGTCAGAAGTACGCAGCCAACGTCCCGGATTAACTCTCAGACCAGCCAGCGACAACCACGCCGCAAGATGAGATACGATGCAGATGGCAAATGTGGCATCAGTGACATTTCGCAACTCACGATCCAACAAGCTCGGGAGAAGCTTCACCGCCTCAACGCGCAATCTTGGAAGAGTCGAATCGATCGCATGCTCCACTTTCAAAAGAACGTCGTACGCGATATCCGGATGATGCTTTGGAGATCGGACGAGTTACCGGACGAGTCCGAGAATCAGGAGCCGATCCTCGCGTTAGGCCAACGTCCAGGATTACTCTTACTCTGCATAAGTGACCTGTCATTGACCATAGACAAGCCTTCGTTTCCGCTGGACGAGTATCCCAAATTTCTGCACGATGTGGGCAAAGGCATGCCACACGACATGAAGTACGGCTTGCTGATCCCTACGAATCTCCACGTCACCATGGGCGAGCTGCGCTTCCAATTGCGAGACTATCCGCTACCCTTGCTGCATGTGCCGGCGTTGGCGAATGGCCAGTCTCCACGACTGCCGGCACTGTCAATGAAGACTGACTTCGTCATTGCCGAAGAATTCCGAGATATCGAGTCTCAACGGCATGTCAACGTTGAAGTGGTGCCGCCGGAGAAGATGGCCAACGGAGGTGGTAAAGGTTTTGCTATCGACGTCCGCCGTACCATCTCGGCGATCAAGACGTACTCGGACATGAAGTTTGAAATTCACACCAGCAATCCGACAAAGATCACCTGGGGCACATCTTATCAGCCGGCGATCCAGGACACCATGCAGGTTATCGAGGGGTTCACGAAACCGCCGATTGACCCATCCGATAGGGTCGGTTTCTGGGACAAAATTCGGCTAAGCTTTCATTCCCGCGTCGAAGTGGCTTGGAAAGGCGATGGCGATGTTCATTTATGCCTGAAAGGCTCACGTGATCCCTACGTGGTGACTAGCACTGGCGCTGGTCTGGTGATGGTATGGCGTAACGACGTTAGATGGAAGATTGCGCAGAGCAAAGATCCACGTCTTTTCATGACCGTGGATAGCGGTGATTACATACTGGCGGTGCCCGACTTCAACAGCTACGCGCGGCGCTCGCAAGAAGCCGAGGAGTACGATGATGGAAGCTCAACCACCAGCGGGAACAAGCGCGATGCTGTGTTCAAGAAAGTCGTTATGAAATTGTCAGGCAACGTTCGCTGGGTCGCTGGCTTGATGTTCGAGCGTGACACGCTCGATGGGAAGCGTGTCTTTGACTTCAAGCACCACTACGACGTTGTGCTGAAACATCCGGACTTTGCCAAAGCATCACCAGGAGGGGAGTATGATGCGTACCGCGGTTTCCGAAGCAATCACATCCATTTGTCGATCGCAGTGGCTGCCCCGTACGACCGAGACTGGTCCGTGTCGAACCTCAAACCCTCGAGCAACTACAACACTGTACACCTGACGCCCAAGTTCTTCGCACACTTTTTCCACTGGTGGTCGATGTTCTCTGGCGTCATGTCACTGCCGGTCCGCCAAGGTCCGCTATGGGGCGTCACCCAAAAGAAGAGCAAGAAGTTTGGTCGGCACCTTGCGACAATCAAGTATAATCTGCTCTTGTCACCGCTCTATATCAGCCACGTCTACAAACACAAGGACGCGGAAGAGTATCAGTCGAACACTGTGTCGGTGACTGGGCTCAAGATGAAGCTTGATAGCTTTATGCTAGACCTGCATCAGCGCAGAGAGCACTTCGATATCAAGGGTCACGAAGAAGCGCTTGCCAAAAAGACCAGCGGCATGCGCATCAACCAAGCGCAGCTCGACTTCATACATGCGGATCTTCGAGCACTCTCTGCTAGTATTGCTGGGACCAGCACGGAGGATATTGAAAAAGCGAACGAAGAGTCGATAGCTTCGTTGCAGGGCCAGCTACCCGGTGTCGAATTGGCCAAATTCGAGATACCCGATAACGACCTCAGTTGGATTGACATGGACGATTTCGTCGAGCTCGATTGGATCCTGCCTGCCGAAGCCGACCCTGAGACGAAGATCCTGCCTCTCGGGTTCGCCCCTAGGTTCACCTACTTCCGGCAGACGGACCATCACGGTGTCATTGCGGGTGATCATTCGAGGACCAGTCCTTTTGGCGACGAGCCGACTCACCATTGTGTCATGTCGGCTAAGAATGATCCTCGACGAGTGCAAGCGGAACTCATTGAGGGTAGATTGGAGACGCTCGAGCAACAACGGACACAGAATGAGCGGGCGATGGGCGAGCAAGAGCTCAAGGTTCTTCGAGAGGCGCACCAAGATAAAGCGGCCAGAGACAAGATGCAAGCCAAATTGAACGCATTGAGAGGTCATAGCGAGCATCTGGAACGGAAACACAAATTTTTGCAGACTATGCTAGCTACACTGGTGCAAAGACTAGAGGACGATGATCCATCGGTTGTGCCGGATCTGGAGACGAGCGAAGAATTCTTCGAAGCTCATGAGAACACAAGACAGCAAACCAACGACACTGCCTTCATGGACTCCGTTCCACTCGCTGACTACACGAGCGACTTCAACAACCGTTTCATTGTGCACAACGCGCAGCTGAAGTGGAACAACTCGCTGCGGAACATCATCCTGAGATACATACACCAGAACGGGCAACGGCGGGGCTTTGTCTACTATATGTCAAGGCGAGCTGTCAAGTTCATTCTCGACATCCTTCAAGAGCGCCAGAAGCAGGATGCCGACGGTACCGCCACCCCGACCAGGCAAAAGTCCAAATCCACGATCTTCACTGCAATGTCTCCGGATGTCGAAGATGAAGAAACGGTGCAAGACCGTATCGATCAGCTACTCAAAGACGGCCGTGATTGGGTAGACGCTGACGAGCCGGCGATGGAGCAGCAAGCAAGTCACACGGGGGCAGGGCCAGATGACGAAATCGCCACAGAATTCACGCCGCTCAACACGTACCACTTCCGTTTGATCGCCCCACAAGTCCAATTGCAGAGCGAGAAGAATCCCAAGTCTGCTGTGATGGTCACTGCCAAAGGGATGCAGCTTAAGGTCGTCCAGATCATGGACAAAGATAACGTTAACGACGACGTCAGTGGGCTGGTGCAGCGTCGATTTACCGCGGCAGCCGACAGCCTACAGATGTTCGTCACGAGCACGAAAACCTTCTCCACGGAGTTCTTCCACATGTACTCGGCGAATCTGTATGGCGCGAAGGCTGGCACACAGTGGCCACCATGGGTGCCTATGGAGATTATGTTTGAGTTCCAAACCAATCCGTACGGCTTCAACAGGGTCGTGCATAGGACCTCGGCCAGCCTCCGATACGACAAATACAACAGCCTGCGGCTCAAGTACAACGACGACGTTACAGGCGGCGAGGCCAAAATCAACGGAAATGCAGACGAAGCTGAAGACCGCATGGACCACGTTTGGCTGGAGTTTCCACATTTCCATGCGATCTGCGACTCGATGCAGTACTATGCGCTGTACATCATCGTCATGGACCTCCTTCTGTACAACGAGCCATTGGAGAAGACCCGCAGCGAACGGCTCGAGAAGATCATGCTGGCTTCCGACTTCAGCGACCTCACGGGGGCACCGGAGATGGTGCAGATGCTGCAAGAGCGCATCCGTCAACTCGAGGAGATCAAGCTGCATTTCCAGGTGAATGAGAAGTACCTCGACCGACAAGGCTGGAAAGACCGAATCTCGATGGACCAAGATCTCGCCAGTTGCGAAGACGAGCTGTTCTTCATGATGAAGGCGATCACCATGTCGCAGCAGCGGATCGAGGACCGACGCGAGCAGGAGAACTCCACCGGCCTTGTTCACCTCAGCATGTCGGCCCGGGAAATTGCGTGGCATTTGATCCGAGACAAGGACGAGTCACTAGTCGAATTCCAGCTGAAGAACGCTTCCTTCGACCGCACGGACAACAGCGACGGCTCGAACCACAACGTCATGGAGATTGGTCGCATCAATGGCTTCAACCTCCTACCCGAAGCCCTCTACCCGGAAATCATTGCGCCTTTTGTCGACACGTCACGCGGAGGTCGCAATCTCGGGAATGAGAAGATGCTGCGCGTGCACTGGCTCATGCTGGAGGCTATCGCGGGTATACCGGTGGTTGATTACTTTGAAGTTGACCTCGTACCCTTGAAGATGCAGGTCGAGCGAGACGTGGCCAAGAAGCTCTTCGAATACATCTTCCCAGGGGTCGGTGGAAACGCGTTCGAAGGTGGCGGGTTCTCTCCTTTCATGGCCAAGAACGTCTTACCCACTCAGGAAGAAGAGGATGAGTCGGAAGACAGACCTGACACGGCCACGCCCATGGCTGGCTCAGTGACTCCGCACGTCGATCAAACACATGGCAATGGTAATGGTGCCGGCTCGCTTGAGCACAGATTGAAGCCCACCTTGCACCTGCCGAAGCAACGTAAGCCGAAGGCGGAAAACAAAGGCTTGGGCATCGCGGGCGGCACCTCGCACGGGCACGGGTTGAACATCTTCCAGCATCCCGACCGATCAAGGACGTCCGTTGTGCCGCGATCGGCAGTCTCCCGTCATGCACTGGGTGCCGCGAACAACCCCGGCATGTCACGCTCGCCCAGTGAACGCTCGCTTGCTACGATGAGGAGCGATGCCGGCAGCGCTGATGGCGAGAAGAGCGGCAGGCGCTTCCCAATGCACCGGAGTCATAGCGACGAGAAGAAGGACAAGAGGAAGAAGAAGGAGGAGCAGTCGGATGACCTAACACAGATGATGAGCAGGGCTTCGAACTACATGACGCTGGCATTTGTCAAGATCCCGAGCATGGTGTTGTGCCTCAGCTACAAAGGTCAAGGCAAGCGGAACATCGAAGACGTGCACGACCTGGTCTTCCGTCTCCCAACGCTCGAGTACCGCAACAAGACATGGTCGAATCTGGACCTGGCCTTGCAAATGAAAAAGGACGTCATCCGGGCGCTGATCTCGCACGCGGGGGCCATCGTAAGCAACAAATTCAGCACCCACAAAACCACCAGCCAGCAGCAGCGGAGGCTTCGCGAGATTGCGAACATGAGCACGTTCATGTCTGCCGCCCATGGCAGCAGCTCGGCGGCGGCGTCTGAAACAAGCAGTATCATGGACTATGCAGCCGAGCCGAACGGACGGCCTTCGACGGCCTCGGGCCGACCGAGCACGCTGAACAGAAGCATTTCTTTCGGTTCGACGCCTGCGAGCTCGACGAACGGGACCAGGCCAAGTGACGACGAGACCCAGACGGCCGAAACGCTGCGTTCCAACGACGAAGCGCCTGCATCGTCGCAACCTTCGCAAGCAAGCCCGGCACGTAGGGCGGATGAAGAGATGGGCGCGAGTCCGCGATCGAATGGCACGGCCGCCGACCATCAAGCCCGCCCGCGCACGGCGTCCATCTCGCGCCATCTGTCCGGTCTCGGCGGACGGTTGCGGAACGGGCAGGCGGGAGGCGATAGCAGCGCGGACGACGCGACGGAGGAGAACAAGCGTAAGAGTAAGTTGGTGCTTGGTGGGCAAAAGTTGTTGAGGACTTTGCGGGATCAATGAGCGTATACTCGATTCTCTCTTACTTTGTATGGGTTGGTGGTGGGTGGCATTTACTTTTGATGATACCCGGGTTTTTAAAGAGGTATAGAGATTGGTTTGGTTCATCTTGTGCGTGGTGTCAATGAGATGGTATAAACAAGAAGACGTTGCGAGTCTACTGTGCATATAAATTCAATTAATTCCATGTTGTTTGAAATATCTACACAAGCGGCCACTATCTCAGATGTATGTGATATGTCACGTGGACCGCGCGAGTCCCCGCTCCGCGACTTCAGCTTCGTCTGGTCGTCGCTAACCTCATCTTAAACCTCAGAACACCAAAACACCAGAACACCGAACGGGTAGAAGGTTGCCGCCCACCTGAAGCGTGCTATATGCAGTCATGCGATGCCACAATGCTTCCAGTGCATATCAATCACTGTACAATGTCTTCGTCCTCCCGACTCTGCCCTCCCTAAAAGCTCTTTCACCGCGAACACCACCCTGTCACAGCGTCGCGAGCTGCTTTCGAACCCACCGCCGCACCCTCACCACGACCACCCCCTCACGATACAAACACAGC
>Ga0058704_10001610_pt1 | contig 10490 bp, 16 predicted proteins | sample AgamicMgSfe_FD_71363 | JGI IMG/M metagenome (GOLD analysis project Ga0058704, IMG submission 71363) | Agave microbial communities from Guanajuato, Mexico - Mg.Sf.e | ecosystem: Host-associated > Plants > Phyllosphere > Phylloplane/Leaf | place: Guanajuato, Mexico | collected 2012-05-30 | reverse complement strand
AGGTCGACTTCTACCAGGAATTGAAGCCGGCGTTGGTTGTGCCGGAGGCATCAGCATACGAACCGCCTCCTTTCCTTCCAACCAATTCGAGTCTGGGCAAATCGATTCAGGTGGTTTTGTCTTCACGAGAACTCGATAGCCCTACAATGCAGTCACTGCGGGATTCGAAAGTGTTCGACGAAACGGGGAGAGGGCGTTCATCCGATTTCCGTATCGTGAACTGGAATGGTCAAGGCCCGGAATCAGACCTTCCAAGACTATACACTTGGATCGAGAGCAACACACCGACCCATGAGCGAAAAGGCTTTATGACCTTGGTCGATAATGTCCTACAAGACGAGGAAGGCCGGCCGCAAATAGTCGCTTGCTCGCGAACGGATGAGAGTGTACATCCCCTGGGTCAACTCTGCCTACAACGAATCGAAGCGGACAAAGTCCTTGGTTTCCTGACTTCAGACAATTCTTCCACGAAACACGGAGACGATGACAAAGAGGCATACATCGAGGTACAGGGCCCGCGGATTGCAGATGAAGACTGCGATCTTTGGAGACGGGAAAGAGTAGTAGACTTAAATCTGCCGGTCGGGTTTGGTAAGTCGGACAGCCACCTAATCCACCGATTATAATCATGGCTAGACACCTTGCCTACAGGAGAAGAGGGGGTAGGGTGCTGTCCTGTCTTTTCTCTCAGACCGTTTACTTACGAGCAAGAGCTCACCATCCGTAGAGCTATTAGCACAGAATCCTATTCCGATGCGGTAGACATGGGAAAAGAATTTTTCGACCGCTGGGTACATCTGGCCCGATTCAGACTACAGCGAAGGGACGAAGTCGATGGAGAACCTTCGCAACCTCTTTGAGAAGTGCGATCCTCAATCGCCGTTTTTTGACCCATCGTACTCAAAATTACGTCTTATGGGCTACCCTTATCATTTCTTAGCTGTCGACGAGCGCGCACTTGACGAGTGCGATCCACGAGTCATCGTAGCAAGCGATGTGGATTTCTATCACCCTACCGGCGATCTAGGATGGCAGTACGGACTGACAGCTGCGAACGAGGCATACAGCGCTTTCATCAACGTGGAGATTGCTAACATGGGTCTCATCGAGGTGATTGATAATGATGCGCGGAGACTCTGGCTCAGTGATCTGTCTGCGTTCGCTGTGGAAGATCGGGACGATGACGATGATGAGGAAGGAGGAGATGATGATCATAATGGAGAAGAAAAAGATGACTAGGAGTAGACTACGTCCTGACGCTCCTGCAGGGAGCAGCTGTGCACTCAATAAAAATGACGTTGGAGCATTCGGTCGATGAGCAGCATTTCAGAATGCGTTGGGGGGGAGACTTGGCGTGATGGGCCCCCAAGTCCTGGGTTTGGTAGCAGCCTGAAAGACGGCGGACCCTTGAAGCGAGGTTGAAGACACGACCCCAAGCATTCAATTGGAGTCGTCCGTATCCCTATAAATTCGGCATCTGCTTCCTCAGCCGTCATATGACTCCTTTGTGAGCAAGGTTAAAAACAACCTAACCCTGTCCTCCGTCGCAGCACCGCCCACAGCTCTTCTTTCGCTTGGCGGCATCGCTGTCTCCTGCATCACCAAACGTCCCTTGGAAGCCTGCCAGAGCTGCCTCGGCATTCCTGACGCATCTTTAAGGTCCTCTCCCATATGTCGTCGTTAGAAACATAGCCAGCCGCAGTCTGTCGCCGAAACAGAGATTCAGTAGGCCGAAGTTTGTGCATCAGCTCGCCTCGCTGACTGCCGGTAGTGACATCCTTGGACCTTGGAAATGTGCCGCTGGACTCGGAGCTCGTGCACAATGTCGGTCCTCAGGCATACAATGGTGGAGCGGGAGAGTGGACTCTTGTTTCATAGATTGCGGGTCTCCAGTGACTGTAAGTCGGATAAGCTGTGTGGCCATGTGGGGCCAAGTGTGTGAGATGATGGGCTGTCCAGGTGTCGTAGATCCAACACTAGATCTTGTATCAATCCAAGGGTATGGTCGCTGCTGAGTACAATGAGCGTGCTGATGTCCGTCACGTCAAACATCCTGCATTTGAGCTCGCAGAAACGCCGACATGTGAGCTCGGCTCGCAGGGGCGGGTACCTGAACAAGAGCGCGAACGTGTAAGTCAATGGACTGTTCTCTAGCGCTTTCGGCAGGAGAAGGCAGCACGAAGTCGTAAATAAGGCCACGAAGCTCGCCCGCGAACTTAAGCATGAGTTTGCGCTGGCCGGAGCGATGCGCCGGGAAGAAACTGGGTTTGCTGCTGTCGCGCGTAGCCCTGTTCGATATCCTTCGGTCCGTCGGAGTGCTCATCCTATGGAAGATGTCGTTCATGAAGACCTAGAGGCTTAAGGCCCCTCGGACTCTCCAGCAATCAAGTGCGCTGTAGCAACAATAAATTGGCATACCATAAACGTGGTTCCAGTATCTCCTGCGTTTCACTCGCCTTTGTTAGGAGACTGCGTGTCCGGCGGCAGCTCTTCTCCCCGCCGTTTGCTCGATCGCGCAGTGCCCTCGCCGACAGAAGCCCGTCTGTCGCCTCTCCCAACGAAGTGATAACTCCACTCCTGCACTCGCTCATATTTCACTTGCAGTTGCGCCGGCAAACCTTTTGGTGCCAGAAGCAGGTTTAGCGTTGTACTATTCCTCGCGAAGCGTTTGCTTAAGCTCTGCCCGTAGACGCATCCCTTGAAGGCCGAGAGTGCGATGTTCTGAAGCAGTACCATGTCGCCAGACCTGAGCTGACGCATATGCTCACGCATGTCGTCGGGTTCTTTGCGCTGGCTATCTGCCGGCGCGAGCCAGAAACTGACGCCAAAGCCTGCACGGGTTTCGTCGCCAAGCAGTAGCTCGATGATGTCCATCTCGCCTTGCCGCTTTCTGAGGCGGACCGTGCGGGAAGGTGAGACAGAGATCACAGCAGCCAGCAGATTGACGGTGACGGTCTGTGGTGCTATCCTGAGCAAGTGGTCCGCATGTGGAATGCGCTTTAGGTCGGTCGTGGCGCCATTGGGGTGGATGTGTTGGATCGCCTGCGTGCTCTGAGTTGGTGTGGTGGTAGAGAAGGAGCCATAGCTGGTTGGGGAAGAGGCGCTCGCTATGCTCGTCATGAACGAGCCTCTAGAAACGAATGTCGTATCGTCCGCGGCTGGTGCAATCTGAGACGAGTCTAGCTCGTGGAGGCGGGCGAGCGACTGCTCCACGAAATGTATCCTGTCACGGCTGCTGGCGACACCTTCCTCAAACAATAGGAACCGCGTCTCCGGTGGATCGTCACCATGAGGCTTGTTAGCATCCTCGCGGCTGCCTGTGGGAACATCCACAGCTCTCCATCTAGGGAACGCAACAGTAGACAGCTCAGCTGCGGTCCCAGAAGGAGCTGTGTGCGCTCCTAGAAATCGCTTGAGCGGCGACTCGAAATGTGACGACAAAGTGCTATCATCCCAGCTCAAGCCGTCCCTCTCCGGTGCGCCTGCGAGGAAGATACACTTCGCCATGGCCGCGAAGTATAAAAGTGGAACGTTCAGTCTGTTTCGCTTCGCTTTACAACGTGCTTACCATTCCTATTGAAACGATTTGGCCAGAGCAACCATACTTACGTTTCTTCAAGCATTGGTGAGTAGTCTGTAGCGGCGTCGCTGCAGAGGCACTGTTGCCATAGCTATGAACACCCCGATAGCGAGGGACTTTTACTTCCGCTAAGTCCGGAATTGCAGACGCGACTCCTGCCACGCGCTTTGGCGCGTCTGATAGCAACAGGCAGCTTCAGCACAACGACACTCAGGAGCCACTCGAAGTGCATATATAGAGTCGTAGAGGGTGTCGTTCATGATGGACAAGAAGCCTTCCTTCGACAAGCGGGGAATTTGCTTCGCCGCAATCATCCAAAAGCTACCTTGACATTACCACTGTCCATCTTCAACGTCGCCAGGGTCGGGAAGACTGCTCTCGGTTGTCAACATCATGTTCCGGAATAGCAGAGCAGAAAGACCGACGTACACCGTGAAGCGGTCTGAGCCATTCCGTATTGGACGGCTGTCATTGCAAATTAAGCCCACCGAGCAGCTTCTCGGCTTGGCCAAAGATGATCGGGTAGACTCCAGCGACTATGTGAAGGACACTAGCGCCTCTATCGTTGGCTACCCGAATCAAGATGATTCTGACGATGGCTACGACGGCAACCTTGTGACACTGGGCCACGTCAATGCGAAGGTCGTCCAGAGTACGCGTATCGAAAACGAAGGTCAAAGCCTCTGGTGAGTGTCCGAACGTAGCTATCCGCCTTTCACGGATCTGACATGAGCTCCTTCCCAGGGAGGTCTGCGATGAGAACTCTCAGGAGCTTGCCTGGCTATTGGAAGCCTTCTTCCCTGAAAAGGTAACAGACAACGGCGTCTTGCCTGAGGAATACTGTAACGGTGATATACTGCTTACCAACGAAGTGCGCCTTATCGAACAAGCCCATGGATACGGTGTCGGCCTTCTGGCTGTCGACGGCGTTCTCAACTCTTTGCCGTCGCTCAACGAGGGTCTGGTAGTCCTAGATCCGTCCGGGTTGACAATGGACAAGAAGGCAGGGTTCGACCACAAAGCGACACAGGACAAGCTGATCAAGTGTTGGGGCTTACTGGGACTTGAGGTACACGCAAGAAAGTGCAAGAGACACCCGACGTTCATGGCCTGGTGGGCTGGGCACACGAGACCATCGATTGAAGACGTAGTACCGCATCTAATCAGCTGATCTCCGGCTCGAAGAGGCAGTATTTGCAAATACATTGGACATTGTAGCATTGTGAGTCCACAAAACCGCTCAAGCGGCAGCGAGCATATCAGACTGGCCACCTTTCTCCGTACTTTACGCGAGCGCGATCGGGTGTACAGCACGGAGGACATTATCCCTGTGTCCATTCCATGGAGTTTGGAGATGGATGCTTCTTACACTTTCTACCCTTCACAAGAACTTTCTGCCTTTCACCAGTAGACCAACCTCTCAGACTCATGGCAATCAAACAAGTCGGCGGTTCAACTTCCTGAGCCAAAGCGTCACTGATCAATACTTTGAGTAGCACCTTATCCGTACGGCGCCGATGTTAGCGACAGTCAGAAGCTACCTTAGTATTACTCACTGAACCTCACATCCCGTTTGTGTCTGCTGTTTCAGGTTGTACACCGCCCGCAAAATCTGCGCGTGCATTGACATCCTGCCTTCCTTCTCGAAGTTTCTTTTCTCGGAGTGCGTCAACAGTCTACAAAGATTCCTGCTGTATATTCGAACGTCCATGCGCACGTGGTGACAGTAAGAGCGGTGAACCACAGGCAGACGTCAAAGAGCTAACATTCCCACAGCCAAACAACATAGCGACAGAATACATACGAACCTTATACAATCAATTCCCCAAGATACCACAATGGTATGAGCGAGTGTTTCTAATGTACGCTGGTGCCGTTCATCCTGACATCTACAAACAGGCAACCAACAACACCAACCGCGCATCAGGCAACATTAGCCTGCCGCCAACCAAGACTGGTACCGAACCACTCAGTGTCGACTTTCACTACGACGTCGCCAGTAAGAAGGCCCTCGCGCTCACCTGGCAGGAGCTCGAGCTCTCAAACAGACATGCTGCTGCCGATGCAGTGAGGGCGGCTAGGAAGCTGACTTTTGGGGAGGCGGAGTATCAGGCAATGCTGGACGAGGCAATGCTGAACGCATGAAGAAAGAAGCAGGAGCTATGCGGATCGGTGTCAGAAGTGCAGATAGTACGTGGGTGACACGCATTGACAGCTTCTGGGACCACCCACAACCTCTTCAACAAGTAGAGCGTGTAAGTTCCAGGAGAGATGGCAGATGGAAGCGGAGCTTAGTCAGAGCAACGCAGCGATCGTCTTTGGTCGCCGCTCTGTACTCGTAACGGTTCAGAATGTCAAAAACGTCGGAGGCGCAGAGGCTGCTGTTCCGAGCCAATCGTTCACAGAGTATGCCCAGCTGTGTACTTGACCCATCAGCGTGATCTGGTGGTTGCGCTCTATATCTCTCCGATTGATGCAGATGACATTGGTCCACAGGTACGGCGAGATCTTCTTCCTTCGCGTGAACGAGGCGAAGACCTGCAAAGCATCGTGCAGATTCCGCCTGATACGCAGTGTCCGCCTGTTAACGAAGATCTTTACCATGTCCTGCGGTCCGTCCCAAGCTTAAGAGATGGCGTCATACTCGAGAAGTCCAGCTTTGACGTTGTCGAGACTCGTGAACAATGCTGGAGGTCGTTATATCAAGAACGGCAGACCAATCGCCATAGCGACGAGCGTGGCGAGAACAAATACTTCTAATGACGCTCGTAGCTTAGACGCTGACACTGCTGCTGTCGTTTGTGGGCTGTTCTGCGAGTCCGAAGAACGTGGAGCAGTGGCTCCATATCCACTAGACGAAGTGGCAGGTGGGTCCCGAGTGATCGTCCGACTTCCGATCACAGCCAGGTCACTGTTACCGCTTGCTGCACTTATGGTCTGCCCCGAGAGGACGGTCGCCTGACCAAGCGTGAGCAGCAGAGTTGTGCTGTGGGCAACGACCTCCACCTGGCTGTTCGTTGCGAAGATGCTCAAAATTACGCCATCACTGGCCGTGACAACAGCCGCAACGTTTGTTCCCAATGGCTGCGGTACCTCAACGGTTTTCGTACCATCCACTCCTACCTCACCGCTAGTCTCGGCCGCACTGACAGTCTGCCCAGAGATCACTGTCTCTTGGCTTGGCCCGACGAACGCTGTCGAGCCATCCAGCAGGACCTCAACAGAGCCGCTAGCATCCACCAAGCTGAGCGTCTGACGAGCGCTCAGTGCAATCACGGTGGGCACTTGGGTCAGCATGGCGGCAGACGTGAGCGGAATTGTTCGGCTGCCGTCAACGACTACCCGACTACCACCTGCCTCGACGCTGACCGTCTGGCCCGCGATTACAGTCTCTTCTCCAGGTGACACGCTGATAATAGAGCTGCCGTATCCCAGCTGGACGACACTGTTGACTTGGGTCATGTTAAGTGCTTGGCCGTTGCTGTCCGTATAAACCGCAGCCAGAGCGGCCGATGAAGCATCTCCCTTTAGAGAGATCGTTCAGCTGCTGTCCACAACGACAACAGACCCAGTAGTAGGTGCACTTACATCATGCCCGCCAAACGTCGTTGTTTGGCCCGCCTGTAGTAGAACGGAGGAGGTACTCTGCAGGAGCATTACGCCGCCTTCCGTGTCGACGCCATATACAGCCTGGCTATTACTCGCCGTAAACAAAGCAGCTGAAGCAGCCGATGGGCCAGCTTGTGCTAGTGATATTGTTCGACTGTTGTCCACAACCACATCAGGTCCGGCAGTCGGTGCGCTCACGGCGTGACCGGCGAATGGTGTTGACTGGCCTGCTTGCAGTAGAACGGAGGAGGTACCTTGCTGGAGCATGACACCGCCTTCAGTGACGACGGCATGTACAACCTGGCTGTTACTCGCCGTGAACAACGCTGCCGGAGCAGTCGATGCAGCTGACGGAACAGCTTGTGCCAGCGGAATTATTCGACCGTTGTCCACGACTACAACAGATCCAGCAGTCGGCACGCCCACGGAATGGCCGGCGAACGTCGTGGTTTGGCCTGCTTGCAGCACGACGGAGGAGGGCCCTTGCTGGAGCACTACGCCGCCGTTCGCATTGGTGACGTGCACAACCTCGCCATCTTGGGCAGTGAAAAGAGGGTCTGACACGGACCCGAGCGATACCGGAGCAGTAGAAGCCGGCGATACATCGCTCATAATTGTAGATCCAGTATTTGGTGGATCTCCTGCCTGACCGGATGGCGAGGTGGGAGTCCCGACTACGGCCCCATCACCTGCCACACTTGCTACAGACCCAGCATAGGTGGTAGCTGTAGACGCTGTGCCCTTCAAGGTTTGAGGCGTGCGAGGGTCAGGAATGATCGACTGGTCGCCATTCGTACCAGCTGTATGCGATGCTTCAGGGCCAACTTGCGACTGAGCCGCTGTATCGTGGAAACTTGCGAGACTGTGCTAGCCTCCGAGGTGGTCTCTATAGGTCCGGACGGATCGTTTGACGTCGCGGGGTCTACAGTGGGCCCTCCAGTCGAACTTGCAGTCGGCGCGGGTGTCGGCGCTTGCACTGACAAGAGCGGCGAAGCTGGCGTAGTCGACGCCGCCCCCGGCATCGTCACTTGGGCTATGGTAGCCATCGGCGTAAGCGCTTTCGGCGGATCGTAATTCCCATTGATATCTCCACTGCAAGTCGCCCAATCCGAGTTCATACTTTGCAGGATGGAGGAAGGCAGGTAGAGAAGCGGCTTATATGGCATGGTAGTTGCACAGGAGTAATTGCTTGGCACGTAGAAGAGAGAAGTAGACCCGCCGTAATCGTAAAATGATCCATTGGTATACACCGCAGCGTTGCTTGCCAGATAGGAGACACACCATGGGTGCCGCGAGTACACATCCAAAGGCACAGGAGTCTGCAAGTTCGCCATGTCGAAGGACGCGGTGAAGAGTCCGAGCGAGTTGATCATAGCCGCCAAATCAGACTGGGTGATGCTGGCGTAAATGCTCGAGATGTCGGCGGAGTTAGCTATGTGTCCGTGATCGTGGGGCCAACGCCGCTACATTTGTCCGATGCGAATATCTCCCTATACGAGACGTATACCTTAAGCCGACGTTAGCGTAAGCATTGCTGCAACGGACACGGGCGTACACCTACAGTAGGATAAGTCAAAGTCGTGCCGTCCGTCTCCGCGATCAAGGGCCCGGCAGCGGTTTGGTACGTGGTTCCCCGCGGCCAGTACAAGAGCTGGATGGTCCCACCTGTCATAGCGCATCTAGCGCAACCTAATGTGCAGCTGGGTGCCAGAGTCGACTGTGTTGGCCATGCCCAGATCGGGGTACCTGATATCCAAGTCTTCACCGTATAACCTCGTGAGAATGGTGCGAATTGCTTCGTATCGCAATCTGAATTCGCATCAACGTAAGCATCTCGGAAGGACCAGCAAAGATCGTTATCAACAGTGGCAGCTGGACAACGAGGCGCAGTATAACTGTAATTGCCGTAGTTCGAGAGATACGTCGCCCAGCTCGATTGGCATTGCGGAACATACGATGGCAGTACGCAAGGGGGCTGCGTGAGTGTTGAAGCGTTCGGTATCGAGCCCATGGTGGAGTAAAAAACATCCGTCTCCGTCCAGGTCGCCGTGGTCGCGGATTGACCAGGTTCACTCACAGTCTCCAGATAAGATCTAGGTATAGTCTCGGTAGTAATAGCATAGGCGCCCTGCATGATGGTGCTGATCTCAGTCCAGATGTCGCTGGAAGTCCATGTTGTACCCGGTTGCGGACTGTATGTTGTGGTATGTGTCTCTGTTGCAGTGGGTATGCCACTTTCATCACCATACCATGTAGAGGCGTATACTTCAGCAGACCACAAAGACGTCCACTGGTTCCAACACAAGCTTGCACCAAGATCCGCGGTAAATGATATGTTGCGCGAAGCAGATGCATTGGCGGGATGAAATGCTATCGACAAACTGTGATGTCCGGAAATTTCTGTTCTCTTACTTGAACTGTTCGCAGCAAGCGAAGCGTGCGGGAGTAAGAGAGTACCATGCGCAGTATCTGTGTAGTTGGCGCTTGACACCAATGCGCTGGAAGTGCTGAGGGAGGAAGCGGATATGTTTTGCGGTGTGGCGCTTATCAAGATGGGAGGTGGAGTTGTGGTCGAGTCAGACGATACCAGACCGAGTCCTTGAGCAACGAAATCCCCAATTGCCCCGTGATCGTGACGCGGTCGAAGTTGAGGCAGACTGTATGGTTTGACCGTGCCATGTTGTGTTCGTGCTATTGGAGGAGATCTGGGTCGAAGTGAGATCGGAGGTTGTACCTCGCAGGAACTGGGCGGTGGATGATAAGCAACAGAAACCGAATAAAACCATGGAGCGGGACAACAGTCGCTGATGCGAGCGCGACGAAGACGGAATTATGAGGAGCATCATCTCTGGTGTTCGCCAATGCGTGTAGGTCGAATTCGATGAGTGACCAGCGAAAGTGGAATCGCAGACGTCTTTCCTGGGGGCACGCCACCTACATCACAGTTGGTCTTCTTAGCCACGCTTTTTAAGGCCACATAGTGGACTAAGCAAGGGGTGCAGCAACGCCACCGGCAGATGGCCACCTTGTTGACCAAGGATCTTTAACTGGGTTGCAAACGACGAATTGTTTACTCTGATACTCAGCCTCGGAAGCTGACTGGTCGCATTGCGGACAATCGACTTCCAGATAATGTATAGACCGGTGTGGCTGAGTCCGGGGGCCAAAGGCAGAGGCACTAGTCGCCGAGAGTAGCAATTGCGCTTCCTTCCTTCTCCGTAATCAAAATGGCGATCCCGCAAGTCCTTCATGCTCCATTGTGTCGAAAGGGAGGAAATGGCATGCTCGTCTGATTGACGCC
>Ga0058704_10001608_pt1 | contig 10508 bp, 6 predicted proteins | sample AgamicMgSfe_FD_71363 | JGI IMG/M metagenome (GOLD analysis project Ga0058704, IMG submission 71363) | Agave microbial communities from Guanajuato, Mexico - Mg.Sf.e | ecosystem: Host-associated > Plants > Phyllosphere > Phylloplane/Leaf | place: Guanajuato, Mexico | collected 2012-05-30 | reverse complement strand
GGGGCAGCGGGGTCTGCCATGCTGTAATTGATTGATCGAGAGAGGGTTAGGACTTTGTATGGACAGCAGAGCTGAATTTGATCTAGAGGCTGCGATCAAGATGTATCAATGATGTTGTGATCACTTATGGCGCACCAACGGTATATGGGTTATTTATCTGTCACACGAGCTCGTCGGTGACTCAAAAAGATGAGGCAGAGATGCGGCGTGAGTCATGCGGAACTACCAATCGCCAACAGCATGACACGCAATCTCAACGCCGAGCACAACATCGAACTTTCTGGGGACTCGGCAATAAATCGTACAGGCTTCCTTATGCTTCAGGCGACGTATCTACACCACGTCTCTGCACTGCTCTTCATTTGTCGTTTGCCATAATGTATGTGTTTTGCATTCGTCCATAACAGCAAAATCTAACGATGCTTTCCAGGGCGCCACTAGTCGACAACGAACAGGTCAAGGCGGCCTCGCTGCACAACCCCCTGCCAACTGCACTACACACCTATGCTTGGCCCTTTCTGGTTATCTGGCCTCTCTTCTTCGCCGTGTATCTTCAAGAGAACAGCTATGATAAATACCTGGGTGCGCAAGAATGGACGTTTGTCTGGAGTGGAAGCATTGTCACTGCCCAGTCACTTTTATGGCTGATGACTTTCTGGAACGTCAACATTCGGTCTTTGTTCACCACTACCAAGGCTTCCAAGATTGAGGACGCGAGTCTCATCAAAATCATCCCGGCAGAAAATGCTGGTGCTGCAGAGATTTGCAAGATTGCGCGCGAGCACGTCGGCGGCCGCCGCATCATCTCTTTCCTTTTCCAAAAGCGCCGGTTCCTCTACTCAACGGAGACTCGGAGTTTTGCGCCAGTCTCATACCTTCTCGATAAGGAACCAAAACCCTCGATCAAGTACTTTCAGGAGTCTCGTGGTCTCACGACATCTGCCATGATCACAACCGTCAACCAGAACTATGGCCCTAACACATTTGACATTCCTGTACCCTCTTTTCTAGAGTTGTTTCAGGAACACGCTGTTGCGCCATTCTTTGTCTTTCAGATCTTCTGCGTGGGACTTTGGATGCTGGACGAATACTGGTACTATTCCCTTTTCACGCTCTTCATGCTGGTTGTGTTTGAAAGCACTGTAGTATGGCAAAGACAGCGTACTCTCAACGAATTCCGCGGCATGAGCATCAAACCGTATGAAATCTACGTCTTCCGAGAGAACCAGTGGGTTGAGATCAAGAGCGACGAACTTCTTCCAGGTGATTTGGTGTCGGTGGGTCGGACAAAGGATGACAGTGGAGTCGCATGTGATATGCTTTTGGTCGAGGGTTCCGCTATTGTCAACGAAGCCATGCTTTCAGGAGAGAGTACCCCAGTGCTCAAGGATTCGATCCAGCTTAGACCAGGAGAAGCTCTTATTGAACCCGAAGGACTCGACAAGAACGCCTTCCTTTACGGAGGTACCAAAGTTCTCCAGGTATCCCATGGTATGGCTCAAGAGGCTGGTTCTCTCGCACCACTCGTCTCAGGCGTCCCCACCCCACCAGACAACGGTGCCATGGCTGTCGTGACCAAGACTGGCTTTGAAACAAGTCAAGGAAGTCTCGTTCGCACCATGATTTACTCGACCGAACGTGTCTCGGCCAACAATGTCGAGGCTCTGCTTTTCATTCTCTTCCTTTGTGTTTTCGCCATTGCTGCTTCCTGGTATGTCTGGCAAGAGGGTGTCGCCAAGGACAGGAAGCGATCCAAGCTCCTCCTGGATTGTGTTCTCATCGTCACCAGCGTCGTTCCTCCGGAGCTTCCAATGGAATTGAGTCTGGCTGTCAACACTTCCCTTGCTGCTCTCAGTAAATACGCCATCTTCTGTACCGAGCCTTTCCGCATTCCGTTCGCCGGCAGAGTTGATATTGCTTGCTTCGACAAGACTGGTACTTTGACCGGAGAGGATCTTGTGGTTGATGGTATTGCCGGGCTCAGTCTCGGTCAGCCAGATGCAAAAGCCGAGAAAGATGGCGCACAGTCACAACTCGTGCCTATCGTCGAGACTGGTCTGGAAACTACACTCGTTCTTGCCAGCGCGCACGCTTTAGTGAAGCTCGACGATGGTGATGTGGTTGGTGAGCCAATGGAAAAGGCGACGCTTGCTTCTCTTGGATGGACACTTGGAAAGAACGATACCCTGACAAGCAAGGTTGCAAACGCAGCAAGAGGTGCTGGATACGGCAGTGGTCTCGCAGACTCTGTTCAGATTAAACGTCGTTTCCAGTTCTCTTCTTCTCTCAAGCGTCAGAGCTCGGTCGCTACCACTGTCACAACCGACAAAACTACCGGAAAGAAGATCAGAAGCTCTTTCGCTGGTGTCAAGGGTGCGCCTGAGACTATCCAGAGGATGCTGGTCGACGTGCCTCCAAAATACGAAGAGACATACAAGTTTTTTAGCAGAAACGGAGCACGTGTGTTGGCTCTTGCCTATAAGCATATGTCGACCTCGGATGAACTCAGCCAAAAGCGAATCAACGATCTCAAGAGAGAGGAGGTGGAATGCAACCTTTACTTTGCTGGATTCCTCGTCTTGCAATGCCCACTCAAGGACGATGCCATTAAAGCAGTTCGTATGCTCAACGAGAGCAGCCATCGTGTTGTCATGATCACTGGTGACAACCCCCTTACCGCTGTTCATGTCGCCAAGCAGGTTGAGATTGTTGATCGTGAGACTTTGATTCTCGATGCGCCAGAACACGACGACTCTGGCAAGAAGCTCGTTTGGAGAAGCATCGATGACAAGATCTCTATCCCAGTCGATCCTGACGCCCGTATCGACTCCAAGATCCTCGAATCAAACGATCTATGTGTTACTGGCTACGCCATGTACAAGATTGCCGGCAAGCCAGCCATGACTGACATCCTTCGCCACGCTTGGGTCTACGCCCGAGTCTCGCCCAAGCAGAAGGAAGAGATTCTCCTCGGACTCAAAGCCGCTGGTTACACTACTCTCATGTGTGGTGATGGTACCAACGATGTTGGTGCTTTGAAGCAAGCCCATATCGGTGTCGCACTGCTCAATGGTTCACAAGATGATCTCAACAAGATCGCCAAGAATTTCCGGGAGACCAAGATGAAGGAGGTTTACGAGAAGCAGGTCGCCATGATGAAACGATTCAACCAGCCAGCACCTCCGGTTCCAGTCCACGTCGCTCATCTGTACCCGCCAGGACCAAACAACCCACACCACGAGAAGGCTATGGAGCGCGAAGCGCAGGCCAAAACCAATGCCTCTTCTGCCGGAGCTATCACTGCTGGGAACAAGCCAAATGGTGTGCCCGCGACTCCTGCGAATACACAAGCTGTTGCCGTCATCAACGAGTCTCAGGAACCAAAGGACCCTAAGGACATTCGCCGGGAAAAGGCTCAGAACGCGGCTTCAAGACTGGCCGAGACTCTTTCGACATCCTTGATGGAGGACTCACTTACGGACGACGAGCCACCAACTATCAAGCTCGGAGACGCCTCTGTCGCCGCGCCATTCACCAGCAAGCTCGCCAATGTTATCGCCATTCCAAACATTATTCGTCAAGGTCGTTGCACCCTGGTTGCTACCATCCAGATGTACAAGATTCTCGCTTTAAACTGTTTGATCAGCGCTTACAGTTTGAGTGTGCTTTATCTTGATGGTATCAAGTTTGGCGATGGTCAAGTCACTATCAGTGGTATGCTGATGTCTGTGTGCTTCCTTTCCATCTCTCGTGCCAAGCCCGTCGAAGCGTTGTCAAAGGAAAGACCGCAGCCCAACATCTTCAACCCATACATTATTGGTTCTGTCCTCGGTCAATTCGCTATTCACATTGCGACACTCATATACATCTCCCAGTATGTGCAGCGCACTGAACCAAAGAAGTCTGACATTGATCTCGAGGGCGAGTTTGAGCCATCGCTTCTCAACTCGGCAATCTACCTGCTCCAGCTTATCCAGCAAATTTCCACTTTCGCCATCAACTACCAGGGACGACCTTTCCGCGAATCTATCCGGGAAAACAAGGGCATGTACTATGGTATCATCCTGGTCGCCGGTGTTGCCTTCTCCTGTGCCACAGAGTTCATTCCTGAGATCAACCAGCAATTGAAGCTCGTCCCTTTCACCACAGAGTTCAAGGCGACTCTTACATCTGTCATGGCCCTGGACTACTGCGGCTGTTGGACTATCGAGAAGGTGCTCAAACGCCTTTTCAGTGACTACAAGCCAAAGGACATTGCCATGCGTCGTCCAGATCAATTGGAGCGTGAAAATAAGAGACTCGAAGTCGAGCGTATTCAAGCAGAGCAGGAGAAGGAGGCTGCTGCTATTGCCGCCGCTGAGAAAGCACGCAAATAGAATATGTATAGTTTGACAGAATAGATTTTCGTCAGTCGTCATTGCAAACGTGTTCATTTGTAGCAGTACTTGAGATGGAAGATTAAAACTTGAGTGAAAACCATGACATAAGGGCCTGTAAGACAGCTTGACTGTCGAAGCAGGCCATGACTAGATAACCTTGGTAGAGAGAAGACAGTTTAGGAACATCTCATTCCGCACAAAGGCCGCTCTTGGAGGCCGTTCCCGGGGGTGTATAGCGGTGATGCAAAGAAGAAATGCGCATCCTCCGTTATCAAAACACTCTTGGATTTCCAACCAAAGGTCATGACGATCATGTGACACGAAGTCTTCAATGTGCGAATCTGAAGTCTAGCCTCTTGTTTCCCTTATCGGTAGTGTTGTCGATGTAGTCCTTTCGTTCCTATTGAAGTCAGTAAAGACCCCTAGTCTGATCAAGATCAAATTTACCTCAACCGTCATGGCATCCCATTTCTTCTTCCGTTGCTGATTTCTGACGATATAGTAGATCTTGGTGAACATGAACAGCGCAATGGCGAGAAAGTTGATGACAATCAGGATCGTATTACCGCGGTGGTACAGAGGTTTATCCTTGGTTTGGTAAATGTTCGTGGAGATGACGTTGCCGATTTGAACCATTACTAACGGACGTCAGCTTACCAAGTCCAGACTGTTATGATCAAGACACATACTGTTGTAGCAAGCGGCTGATACAGACCGGGTACGGACTGAGCCGGAATTCTTTGAAGCCCATGCGCTGTTCATGTCAATTCGGCGCTCGAGCCCACTGGATGTAAGACTTACACAACGATAGCGTGACAGTATGGGTAACTCAACAGGACAGTAATCAATCCAAAGGTTCCCCATGCATTACTCATAGTACCTGGCCACCATCGAAGAGCCAACAGACATGGGAGTGTCCAGACGACTTGAATCATGGAGATGAGTGATCGTTCATTGAAGCGTTCGCTGATCCAAGTAAGTCCCAGGAGAGTAAAGATGCCGAATACTGTGGCAGGAATGGTAAGAAGGTTTGTGTTGAACTTGCACAGGTTAGCACAATCAAGCCCACAGTCACAAGCCTGGGTGAACGAACAGGGCTGAAACCGAGTTGCCGGAGTGTGAGTGTCAGATAGGCAGCAGGGGGGTTCATCGGAATGTAGGCAACAACACCGAGGGCGTAGATCTGATACCAAGGTTAGTAAAGAGGTCTCGGGAGGGCTCTGTACTACTTACTGGCCATAAGTCATAATCGGTAAGAGCTTCCCACAGCCTCTTCGGAGTGATGGCCTTGCGATTATGCATGTCGCCTAGAATCAATTAGAAAAAGCAAGACCTCGACTGACTCGGCGCAGACCTGGATGCAGACTTACCTTTTGATGGATCGTCACGAAGAACACGATTGACGACGATCTTCTCCTCTCGATCAGTGAACCAGCCATTTGGACGATACCATGCCTTGGTTTGCACTGCTGAAGCTGGCATGAGAAAGAAAGAAGCAATACCGACAGCAAGCGTGATGATGCCTTCGATCAGGAAAAGCCATCTATGATAATTGTTAGAGGACAATTGAAGCCTGCGTCGCAAAACCATACCTCCAGCCAGCAATGCCATGTACACCATCCAGATGGAATAGCGCGAATGCCAGCAAGCCTGTTATGACACCAGTCACGCTGGTGGCTGTCCAGAAGAAACTGTGGCGAAATCAGAGAACGTTTTTTCTTTCTTACCATGGGAGAGTAGATCTATACCTCAGCCGGATCGGAAGCTCGCGACTTGTGTAAAAGTATGATAACCACAAAACAAGGTCTGGAATGAAGCCGCCCTGGTCCGTGTCAGCCGGTCTCCTGACGCCGGATTCGTATCAGGACCTACTTCGAGCAGTCCAAGCAGTGCTCTACAGGCATAGAAACTTTGCTCTCCCTGCAATGCTGCTTGTGCCGCTGCCACAATGGACCACAGGGTCATTTGTATGGGAATCCATCGGTCTGGACCTAGCTTCTTGGACACTAGCTGGGAGGGTAATTCGGCGAGGAGGAAAGAAACGTAGAATATGGTGCGTCCGTAGTTGTACTCTGAGAGCAGTCAGAATCAGTGGTCGTGTTGATGGAATAATGACTCACGATTGGTTGTCAGACGGAGTTGATCGAGCATATTGTCAGACACAGCTTGACTGAGATTGCCACGGTCGACTTGAAGTGCAAAGAACATGATGCACTGTGCGCGTTAGTACGGGCGAGTACTTGGTCAGTGTGCTGTGCACATACTGCCCATGTGCAGACATGCCAGTCTAGTTTGCGAACAATCCTTCTCTCTTCTTGAGGTGTCCACTCCAGGCTGGGATCAAAAGCATCGCGGCACTCATAACGGGCCTCCTCGTATATTGCTCGATAATGAGCAGCGACTTCAGGATCTGCAAATGGGTTGGAGTCAAATGTCTCTTCCAAGGAAATGCCGAACCCGTCTTTCTGGATTGAAGAGCCGCTGCCATTATGTCTGGTACGATTGTTGTGCTTGCCATCGATATCCAGGGAAACAATCTGGGCCGCCATGGTTGGAAAGCTTTGCGAGGTATGGAATTGAACAGATCATCGCAGCGTCGGAGGTCTAGATATATGAGTGCCATGACTTACCAGTGTGATCAATTGCGTTGTGGCTGGAGTGCTCTTGGTGGGAAGCGTGAGGTAGAAGGTAGTATCTTGCGTCTGACTAGTCCAAGACAGGCTGCCTATTGAGATTTTTGTGCTATAATAGCTGGGATTAATGCAGAAGGAGCAGCACGCCATGCACACCAAGTCTGACAACAAGACAGAACATGGTCGTCAAATGGGTTTCTGGGAGTGAAGAATGCCTATGAAGTGGTTGTGCTCACATATTCAGAGGTCGAGCCCAACTCATCGTCTACTTCAGGAAGGTCGGTACAAGCGAGACGATGCCGCAATATTTCGTGCCTGTTTGTCCGAGATGCCTGAATGGTTGGGGCATGACATGTCGCGATAAAACACATATGTCTAGATTTTGAGGCTGCATTGCGATCAATGGCGAGTGATTGCGTGCTTCCTGACCACTGCCCGCCGCAGGAAGTACAGTAGCCGCAGATCTTCTGTATGGTGATAGAGAGCAACGAATTAACACCAGGACAAGATATTGTGTAGCAGATGAAACGACAGTCATCTCAATGATGCTACTTTTGAGTTGTTCTGGTCACCAGGAAACTCGCCATCTATACGTCAATACTCGGTATTCTCGTAAATACGCACATGGGTACAGATATTATATACGCCCGCCGCTGGAATGTGACAACAACTTACTTATACTGGTCTGTCCTGATTTGACGGTAAAATGACTTCTTCTTGCTTTTCGTACGATTCTAGTGTTCGAAGTGATTTCATTGGAGGACATATTGACTAGAGACACCACTTTCAAGACGTGCATCCCAAGCCTTTTCTACCTCTGTGCGAAACAAGTCGATGCCCTTTGTATCTAGAAGTTCATTTGATTCCATTCTGAACCCGCTCGGTAAGAGATTCTTGTTATGCAAAGTGGAGAGCAAGATCGAAGTATGCCACGTCCTGGTATACTCAAAGATGGTAGATGTTCCATTCTCGCCTTTGACAGCCCGCTCGGAGAAAACGAATTCATGTTTAATCTTTTGACCGGTCCAGAATGAGCCCTCCGAAGCACTGCGGCGAACCACCGAAGTTGGAACAATAGTAACATCGCTGTTGAAACCGGCATGCATGTCAGCCATCCTTTGGGTATATTCGAAATCACGCCGTTCCTCTGCATCAGGCTTGTCAAGTTGATCACGGATGTGAGCCGGATAGAAGAAGCTGTTCCTGCCGGATTCGTGAAGGATTGAGGTCACAAAGTCTGCGTCAAACAGCTTCTGCCGGACAAACCGAGGTGGTGCAGAAATAAGTCGACCTTGTGATTGCATGTCGTGACAGATGAATGGCGATAAGACCAGGCCTACCACAAAGGCGATAATTGCATAGCGGTTGAACATGGCCACGACGATGATCTTGCTCGCGGCGGGGAAGTGATTGAAATGTCGACATGGACAAAGAGAGCTGTTTCACCACAGATTATAAGTAACATGGACAATAGAAGGGCAGGGCGTTTTTCAAATAGTTGGACAGGTGTTGGTGTTTCAGTCAAATACGAACAAATGACGCATCGCGTAGGAGGCAGAGTCCGAAACATGAGTGTGATGCATGTTTTTGCGTTTGGCCATTGTTGCAAGCCGAATCATGTCCGTATCAGCGTTTGATGCTTTGGAGGAGTGGAAGCTCGGAGCGAAAGCAAGGTTCCATTGTCTTTGGAACGACCATTTCTTCGCGCTGAAGTGAATGCCGCTAAAATTAGACGGTCTCCAGGCTCGAGGGCGGGATCCGAGAACCCTTGATTTAGCATTTCTACTCCATGTCAGGTGGCAGCAATCATGAACAACGAAGCTTGAAGTACATGGATGATTTTCGTGGTTTGTGGCACACATATTACTGTGATCGAACTGCCGCGCCCTTCCGACTTCCATGCACGCAAATGGGGAGATGAGCAAGTCTGAAGTGCCTTTGTTTTTGCGTTGACACAAAGGACCCAAGAAGATGCCGGCAACCTTTGTTTACATGTCTGCCATCGTAGCAAATATACACAATCACAGCAATGGAGAAGTTCGTAGGCATAGATCCGTATCTCATAGACGGAATCAGCGGCGAGCCGTTGTGTGTCATCGCTGCCGACTGTATCTTGTACCTCGTACAGCTCTGCTTGAAAGTGGGGTGGGGTGGTGTTCTGAATCGGGGAGCCGCTCAGACGAAACTTGACCATCTACAGTACCCCGCTACGGTTCAAAATCTTGTGATGTCACTCTGTTGATATCAGCATTACCCCGTTCAAGTAGGTACCGTACCTACGGAGTACTCTGTACCCTGCAATGTGTCCACCCCGCCGTGCACGTATTTTATACCGTGTCCAATCAACCTTCCATCGTCCCTGTTAGACAGCGTTTCGTTTTCTTACCTCAATCGAAAAGTCAGAAATATCAACATGTCGAAGCAAGAAGGGCCCGTTACCGCCTACACATGGCAGATCTCCCCCCAAGACCAGCAAGGCGGCCCCGGTCTTGACAAGGATATGAAAGAGCAAGCAAATTGGACACAACTCGAGTTCTGGGATGATGATGGCAAGCCTTACCTCAAGGAATACGAGGGCAGAGGTCTTTTACAAAACAAGGCCGTCTTGATCACAGGTGGTGACAGCGGTATCGGTCGCTCCGTCGCAATCCTCATGGCAAGGGAAGGCGCAGACGTCTCAATTCTCTACCTGCCCGAGGAAGAGGAGGATGCACAGTACACTATCAAGCAGATTGAGAAGGCTGGTCGCAAGGGTCATGGTATGCAGTACGATCTCAAGGAAGAGTCCAACTGCAAGGCCGCCATCGATGAGCACATCAAGGTCTTTGGCAAGCTCAACGTCCTCGTCAACAATGCTTCCATGCAGGAGTCGTGCGAGGATCACAGAGAAATTGACATTTCGGTCGTCACCAAAACATTCCAGACCAATATTATTCAAGTACGTGACGGACGGCATGAACTTGGCGTCAGAATCATGCTGACCATTTCACCTTTACAGATGATGGCCTTGAGCAAGTACGCTCTCCAACACATGAAGCGTGGAGACAACATTGTCAACTCTGCATCGGTTCTGGCATACATGGGCGACCCTTCGAAGATTGATTACAGTTCGACCAAGGGTGCAATCGTCACCTTTACTCGCGCACTTGCGAAGCAGCAGGCACCAAAAGGTATCAGAGTCAACGCCGTCGCTCCCGGAATCATGTAAGCAAATCTTTTGCCTTTTTTCTTTCATGTCTGTCGTACAGATCACTAACATGATCTCTAGCTGGACTCCTCTCCAACCCGCCACTGCCAACGTCCCTGCTGAGGGTATGAAGAATGTCGGCAAAGGAATGGCTCCTTTGGACAGAACTGGCATGCCTGTTGAGATCGCCACAGCCTACATTCAGTTGGCCTCGCCTCTAGGTTCGTACTTTACCGGCGAGTGTATCCACGGCACTGGAGGTATCGAGATGCAAGGCTAGATACTATACCTTGACACTACTAGATGCTC
>Ga0058704_10001607_pt1 | contig 10510 bp, 10 predicted proteins | sample AgamicMgSfe_FD_71363 | JGI IMG/M metagenome (GOLD analysis project Ga0058704, IMG submission 71363) | Agave microbial communities from Guanajuato, Mexico - Mg.Sf.e | ecosystem: Host-associated > Plants > Phyllosphere > Phylloplane/Leaf | place: Guanajuato, Mexico | collected 2012-05-30 | reverse complement strand
GTCCGGGTCTGGAGGAAGTAGTTCTCGAGGCACGGACTTGGAGCAAGAACAGCTCATGGCTTGCTTGACAATGTTGAAGGAAAAGGTATTGCCAATCAAGCTTGCCCAACTTAATACAGTCCTCGAGCTGGGAGGAAGATCTTGAAGTCGTCGGTGGAGAAAATCATTCGATGAGAAGTGATTCGCATTGGATGCAGAAAACTCAGCAAAAACCTTGTCCAGATTGAACTCCCATTGTGATGTTCGCCATGAGTAATAGATGCAACCCTTCCGATGACAGACATCGAGCATCTCCCTCACAAAGAACGGGTTGCCATGTGTAGCCTGTTGTATGACGGCAGCCAATGTAGCAACCACGGCTTGTGGCCGATGCAAAGTGCTGGCTACATACTCGGAGGTCTCTTCTTCACTGAACGGGCTGAGCTCGACTCGTGTTGCTTTGCCGAGAAGCCTCTTCACTTTTGGAGGAAGGGACTCTTCGTCACGGTATGTGAGTACGAGAACGATAGGTATGTTAGCCTTGACGATGTGTTGCAACAAGTCCAGACTTTCTTGGTCACCGTATTGTAGGTCATCAAAGCATAAGACAAAAAGCTTTTGTAGAGCGAAGAGACGAAGCACCTCGAGATAGGTTTGAACCAAACGATTGCTATTGCTCGAATTCGAGCCGCCGGCTCGTAACTACAATTCAGTCAGCTCGAACATTGGGAGAAGTCGTGTTTGTCTTACCCAATCCGCAGCCGTATTGCCGTACGCGCCACATTTCTGTCGTGAGGACTGAGATACATGAGGAGAAGACTGAGACTGGCCGACAGAAAACTGCGAGAGCAATCCAGACGGCAGGTCTAGGTAATCTGAAAGTATCGGCCAATATGGCTTGATGTAGGAACGAATGTTGTTGTGAAACTCCGTATTGACGTCATTTTCAGAAAAGACCTGCCTGAAGATGGAGCTCATGACTCTGAGGACGGGTTCGAAAGGCGCCCTTTTGACCTGATCGAACTTTGCGCATGCATAGTATCCATGTTTACGGGCGGTTATTTGCGCCATCTTCAACAGTGACGATTTCCCAAGCCCGGCAGCTCCGACAATAGACAAGACCTCAGTATGACCTCGCTTTTTGAGTTTTTGCGCCGTGTGTAGGAGTGAACCATCCGGACTAGAGTGGGATGGCGTTGCTCCAGATGGCTTAGATGAACCGTCGTAGCTACTGGACGACATTTTGCTGTCGGTAGAATCTCTAGATTGAAGTGCGTCTCCGTTGTCGGCAGAAGGCGATATCCTCTGTAAAGAGCTTTCATGTTGTGGCTTCGAGGTATCTCTTATCGGTATTCCGACAGCAGAGCTTTGTCTGTCGTCTTGATCTCGATCGCCAACGGAGCCACTACTCACAGACAAAGCTTCCTCGAGCTGTCCACTTCCGATGCGTTCAGAAGAGTGTGCCGTAGACGACTGTGAGCTGAGACTGAACAGTCCTCTCTTGGAGACAGGTGTCGCCTGAGCCGCGCGAGAAGCTGCTTTCTCAATGACATCGACGATGACTCGTCTTTGAGCTTGTCTACCAATCTGTCCACGTGGTAGTTGGAAGAAGCAGGACACGTCTTTGCTTCCAGGTGTAAAGTTTTCCAAGGCTTTACCATCGCCTTCGCTGAGCGAACGTTTGATTTCTTGCAGATCGTACTTGAGACCAGCAGACGACTGGTATCGATCGTCCATGTTCTTCTGTGTCATTTTCTGAATGACACTTGAGACGGGGTGTGGGACATCGGGTCTTAAGGTATCAACAGCCGGCAGTCTCTTACTCAAGAGGGCTTGCATAATCTCGAGAGGATTTCCTCCCCTGAAGGCCGGCGCTCCTGTGAGCAAGGTCCAGAAAAGGATTCCCAGACTGTAGATGTCGGTTCGCGAATCCGGTTCGGCAGGCATGCGACCAGTCTGTTCTGGAGCGACGTACTGAAGGCGATGTTCCACTCCAACCTTTGACGTGAGTGAAGTCCACCCGGTCGATGTCAGACCATTCTCAAAAGACCGAACACCGGATCCAAAGTTGATGAGCTTGACTTGACCCGTCTCGGGGTTAAAGTGAAAAGCATCGCTGCGGAGCTTTGTTTCAAAAGTCAGTTGGTGGCCATAGAGATTGACTGACCATGCTTGGGTCGCCTAAGTCTCACCTCTCCATGTACCAACTCGTTCCCGTGATGTAATATCTCGCAGCACTCGGCAGCACCAATAGCAAAGTCCAGGAAGAGATGTAAAGGCAATTTCTCAAAGCTATGTGTCCATTCGGGTCCATCGGTGTCGGGGCTTGTAAGCGGGCTTAAAGGCCCAGTGGGAGTAGTGTCCTCCTTGTAATATTGGGGACCAAGAGCGACCAGCTCTTTCAAATAATTTGGCCCGGGTGCGCGTACGATGAAGGCCACAAGCGTGTGCTCGCCATGTAGCCTCGCAGGTAGGCGAAGAAACGATATAGTCTCAACAAAGTGATGACTGTCTTCCTTTTGCAATCTTTCGGCGAGTTTGAACTCCCTCTCCAGTCGAACGACATGTCGTGAGATTCTGGCCACGACTGGAATTTCATCGTCGTCTTCCGCTTCAGATGACTCTCCACTCGCCGAGCCAGTAGAATCTTTACTAGATTTCCGCGACCTTGATGTTTTGCGTCCATAGACATGATAGTTGTCGTACGACTAAATGTACCAAAAGTCAACTCGGGGTTCGCTCATGCGAAATCATGATCCCGTGTGGCGCACATACCGAGTGAAACGGAGGGTCAGTGTCGTCCCATTGGTAGGCAGGCGTTTCTGCCTTCAAGCGCTCCAAGAGACGGGTCAAGTAGGCTTGTTTACCCTTCTCGGTGCTGTGTCTTTCATCCATCGTCATCATCGTCGTAACGCAGAGGTGTGCGTCACTCAAGCCTAGAGGACAGACATGGGCGGATTTCTCGACGTGTCTGTATGCGACAGAAACTTCGACAAATATCACTTTCGCCGCTCTTGAACGTGGATGCAGATCCTGCTGGATGGTCGTTGTTGTTTCCAGATGACGCGGATGGCCTTGAGCCCTTGGTAGATAGTATCTAAAAGACCAAAGCTTTGGTACCGGCAACATCCATTTCCTGGATCGAAGATCGCGTTGGTTCCCGGAGGCTTAATTTTATCATCTCGACATCGTCACCCTCAGGAGCCCGCTCCGGGGAATTTGTTTCTTGTCCGTGTTTGAAGTTGAGAAAGCGTCTCGCTCAACTGGCCAATTGTTTCACAAGGCAGAAGCAATGGAACGCTTCAACTCGCGTGAACCACGAATATCTGCGACATGTTGCCACATGTATACAGAACACCAAGATTCAGCCTCAACTGTCCAGGGCTGTGGGGTCGAGTCGCAAAAGTGGATGAGCACGAGGCGTTGATTAAAGGTCAATGCAGGGCGAGTCTGGAATCATGCGGGCATGAAGAGCCTCATTTTCTCTCGAACCTGTGCAAAGGGAGGTAATGAAACATTCTGGTCGTGTGTTTTGACGTACTGTAATGTGAAACGTGGGTACGACAAGAGAATTACTGGATTGAAATTGCAGAGGTTGAAGTAGGGATAGGAGATGAACCGTTTCCTCATTTTTCGCACAAAATCTGTGTAGTGATGCGTCTCTGTCTCTCTACGCAAGATGGTTATCTACTTCATCGGGTGCAAATCGGCGGTGAACAGCTATGGAGCAAGACTAAATGGCGCCTAGACACCTGGGGCGAGTCCCTCACGATCTATATCTCTCATTAAACACGAGAAGCAGGTGTCGAGGATCGAGGGCTGAGGGTCCGTAAAAAGGATGCCGAGCTCAGAGAGCAGTTACTTCATAGTAGATGCCCGGCTCAAGTAGGTCGAGGATGGGTTCTTTTATGGCAGTGGAGAAGGCAGGGAGAGCTATGTGATCAGCAACCATTGTCACACCCAGCCAGAACGAAACAGGAACGCCACCGCTACCATTGGCTCGAGCATAGTCAGCGTTCATAGGAGTCACTAGGAGAACAATAAGACGGGCTGCAAGAGACAAGAAGTGATGCAACAGAGAATGTACAGTGAAGGATGTACAGTAATGCAAGAGCTCGTCTAGCCTCTGGCCCGTTTTTATTATTCCAAACAGTCTCTAGAGGCAAGATACAATATACAAATGTCGGATATAGTCGGGACCAATTACACCCTCGAGCTGTATCCGACGTAGCCACCACCACCAGCTCTTCTCCTCTCATACCACTTTCTCCCCTCGTCGACCCAGAAGACACTGCTGGCGAGTGCTATCAGGCCGATCAGATCCCTGAGACTTAAAGCCTCGGTTTGAAATACTCCCTGCAATGGCGGAAAGTATATCACCAAGGCCTGGCCCAGTAGACTCCCTGCGACGGCATAGTTGAACATATTGTTTGCTTTGCGACCAGTAAAAGACACCTCGCCGAGAAGAACTGATTTAGTCGCAGAACGGCACGATAGTGCGTTAAACATGTCGAAAAGGACAAAGGCGGTGAAGGTGAGGGTCGTGTCTCGGGAGGAAACCTCATGGGAGGCAAGATCAGCATCCGTGAGGTTACTGATATAGGTATAAAGGGTTCCGGCCATGATCACAACGGAAGATTGGAGGACGCGGCGGAGAAGGCGAGGCGTCAGAACTCGTGCGTGACGGGGGCGTGGAGGCATCGTGAGAAGACTCTTATCCACGGGCTCTACACCGAGAGACTGGGCTGGCGGACCGTCCATGAGGATATCTGCGAGCTTCGTCAGTATTGTGCTTGGTTTACGTAGAGAGTCCATGTAGACATACTGATCCAGAGAATCTGCATGGCATTCAGCGGATTCTTGTAACCAAATGCACTGCTCAGCATGACTAGACCAAGCGCCGCAGCAGACGTGCTGAGCTGGAAGGTCAAGAAGTTTTGGATGTTGTGGAAGATACCCTTGCCCTCCTCAATGGCACCGAGGATAGTGCTGAAGTTATCGTCCGTCAGAATCATATCAGCTGCCTCCTTTGCTACATCCGTGCCCAGCTTTCCCATTGCAATGCCGATGTCAGCCTTCTTCAATGCGGGCGCATCATTGACGCCGTCTCCAGTCATGGCTACAACGTCTCCTCGAGACTGTAACGCGCGGATAATCTTCATCTTGTGTTCGGGGCTCGTGCGTGCGAATATGGATGTGCGCACGATGACCTGAGCCAGTTCTTCTTCGCTCATATGGTCCAGCTCATCACCCCGCATGACGGGTGAGCCAACTGCAGAGTTCATATTGACAGGCATACCCAACTTCTTCGCAATGGCAACAGCAGTGGTCTCGGCGTCACCCGTGATCATGATGACCTTGACACCTCCTGCCATCAGACGCCGAATGGACTTGTCCACGCCCTTGCGTGGGGGGTCACTCATACCAACGACGCCGGCAAAGCATAAACCGTGATACAAGTGCTCATCGTCGGCTACGGTGCCCGTCTTGTCCACCGAGGGAGTGGCACTTCTGGAACCACGCATGGACTTCGTAGACTCTCGGACAGGTCCACTCGCAAAGGCAAGCACGCGCAGTCCGTCTTGAGCCATTGCTTCGGCAGCCCTGACGACATCTTGTTTCCGCTGTTCGTCGAGCACGATCTCGCCACCCTTGGGGTTCATGTAGGTGTCGCAGCGTCGGAGTACCTGCTCCAAAGCGCCCTTGATGTAGGCGACGTCGGACCCATTGCCCTCAGAAGGGTTCTGAATAACAACGCCCATCCATTTGCGTTCCGAACTGAACGGCGTTTCATTACGCCGGTGGCCAGCATGTTCACGTACATCGTCCTCGCCAAAGGCATCCAGAAGGTCCAGAAGAGCGACATCGGTCGGCTGACCGGTCCATCGACTCTTTGCGCCAGCAACGTCATCTCCTCCCATGGTTGACAGAATTGCAGCAGAGGCGGCGGTTGCATGAGATGATGCACCTGAGCTCAGGCGCCCATTGTTGACGAGGTTGCCGATACGGAGGATGGTTCGAGTGGCCGAGTCTGAGGGGACAGTGGCATGTACCTTGATTACGTCGACTGGCGCCGGGTCCTCGAAATGCCACATCTTGGTCACGGTCATGTGGTTCATGGTCAGGGTTCCAGTTTTGTCGCTGCAGATGACGTTGACAGAACCGAGAGTCTCCACGCTGGGAAGTCTACGGACAATGGCATTGCGCTTGGACATGCGCAGGACGCCCAAAGCAAGAGTGACGGTGACGATGATGGGCAATCCCTCAGGAATGGCGGCCACGGCAAGAGAGACACCGATCTGGAAGAGCTCGAGGAAAGGTCTTCCTCGTAGGAAACCGATCATCATGATGAAGGCAATGATGGCAAACGACATGTAGCTCAGCTCTTTGCCGAGGCGATCCATAGATAACTGGAGAGGTGTCCGAGGGCTCTCGATCTCCTGTAGCGAAGCAGAGATTGCGCCAAACTCGGTATTGCCTCCTGTGCCGATGACGATGCCTTGACCATAGCCTGACCGCACCAAAGTCCCCATGAAAGCAATGTTTTTCTGTTCATTGAGGCGCAAATCGACGCCAACGGTGCCCGAGGCTTCAGAGGCATACGTAGGGGTGCCCGGGATATCAGAGCTCTTTCGGTGGGAGGCATCGAGTGCCATGGCGAGCTTGTGAACAGGCTCATTTTCACCGGTAAGATTGGACTCGTCGATTGTAAGGTCGGCAGCTTTTGTGATTCGTATGTCGGCAGGTATGCGGTCTCCGGTGTGGAAGAGGACGAGATCGCCAGTCACCAAAGTGGAAGCCGGCACAGTTCTAGCGATCTTCTCCGAAGCAGCCAATTTTGCCATAGTCTCGTCAGCATCGCTCGCAGCATCACCGTTCTCTGTAGGTAATTCGACTCCTCGAATGACATGAGCAGAGTGCGGCACCAGTTGGTTGAGAGCCTCCATCGATTTTTCCGATCTGTACTCCTGGACAAAAGCCACGGTGACAACTATAGTCACAGCGATTGCTATGCTGAATGCATCTTCATAGTTGCCCAAGAGAGCGGAAATGGCGGCCGAAGCCAATAGCAGCAATATCAACGTCTCTTGGAATTGACCGAGGAACTTCTTCCACAAAGGCTCTGGCTCATCGTGTGGTAACTCGTTTGGACCGTCGCTGTGCAAGCGCGCAGACGACTCGTTTGGCTGCAGGCCATGTGTCAACGAGGTGAAAAGGCGGGTCGCTGTCTCCTGGGAAGTGAGTATGGAATATGCTGAGGTGATGGATTGCTAGCACGAGGCAGGATATCAGCATCGCACAGATAGACAGGCGCGGGTGTAGAGGAGTGTGGGAGAGGGGAGCTGTTTACAGGAGGCGATGACCGGGAGGACCTCGAGGGGGTACGTGGCGGAACAGGCAAGAGGAGAGATTGCGGTGCGTCTTTCGAGGCATTGTTGTTGTACAATGGCAGCGCCGGGGTAGAAGATCTCGACATCGATGACCTGAAATGGCCATCAATGGCCGGCTTGCACTACGACTCGCGATACTAGACAAGTCTTGAGGAGGGAAAGAGGCTTGCAATCGGGACAAAGGCCTCGAGTCTCGAGATGTGAGCCACTCGGCGGGTCCGGGTGTTTTGGGTTTGATGCGTTTGGGAGAATGGAGACAGATGACGAATCAAGTGATCAGATCGAGAAGGATAGGAGTAAGGTAGCTGTCAGTCCGTCACCTTTGGGGTCGCAAAAGCAGGGAGGATCAAAAGGGTTTGACAAGAAGTGAAGGTGTACAGACAAGACTACAGAGAGACGAAGGACTTGACAGTCTAAAGTTGTCCTGTAATGGGTACGCGAATACGCGGCAGTAATAATAATAATAATATCTCTCAGACGTTCAACTTGGCTGTGCATGGCAGAGCGCATCTCGGATCAAAGTATTTCCCTTGTTCCTCTGCGCCATGCCGAATGCGGGGAAAGCTTGACTGGACGACCGACTGGGCAAATCACATTGTTTCTGTCATGAACAATCGTTTTGTGCTGAGACAATGGAAAGCATAAAGCATGCAAAGGAGCGAGCCTCCCCCTTCTACCGATTGTGTGCCTGTCGAATAACTGTCAGAATTGGCAGCTGCACCTGTCTTTCTCGTTTCATTGAACAGGAAGTCGCGATTGCGTGTGCTTGGCACTGATTTCGTGGTTTCATGTGTGGTGTCGTCACTCATCAGCCCTACGGTACCTCTACTACGTACCGTCCGAGTAAATCTCCGCACAGGCAGAAGTCTTGGCAGTGATGTTGCGTGCGTGCCTTCCTCTCTCGTGCTGCCCAGCCAGCCAGCCACCCCAATTCAAGTCAAGTCTCATCATCGTCTATTACTCTACCATACACGCGTCTTCACTTACTATTGTCGCCTGTTTATTTTTGGTACATCTTGCGCATTATTGCAGCTAATTCACTTCCGATTCATTCGCGGCGCCAGGCGCGCCTTTGCATCATCCATCAACTCTTCTGCGCCGGCCCGAGACGCGTCTTGAAAGTCGCGTCGCAGTGCCATCGACAAGCCATCTTGACTTGACTCTACCGCCACTCTTCTCGCTGCGCATAGATATTATCGCCTTTACTGTCGTCGCGGCAGCCTTGTCTACTCTTCCGAGCCCATCATGTTTTACTCGGAGACTCTCCTGGCCAAGACGGGCCCGCTCGCTCGTGTCTGGCTGGCAGCAAATATCGAGCGCAAACTCACAAAACAGAACATTTTGCAGTCAAATATCGAGTCCAGTGTCTCTACTATAATCGACACGAACCAGGCCCCGATCGCCCTCCGCCTCAGTGGTCAGCTGCTGTTAGGTGTGGTCCGTATTTATAGTCGCAAAGCTCGCTACCTACTTGATGATTGCAATGAGGCTTTGATGAAGATCAAACTGGTATTTCTCTCGAAGTCGGTCATTTGCTTGATCGCGCGCTGACCTCTTACAGGCGTTTCGCCCAGGAAACGTAGACATCCCCTCCAACCAATCCCACATAGCCAATCCCGCCGCCCTTGTGCTTCCCGATACCATTACCGAGCTTGATCTGTTTGCGCCGATGCCAGATCTAGACGAGTTACTCCAGGAAGAAACCCGTGCTCCCGGCCAGGACCCAACACTGCTGGATTGGGGCACTAGTCAAGTGCTACCCGCGAGCATGGACACACGTCAAGGGGCCGATGACACGCTACAGCTCGAGCATGATGATCTTGGACTAGATCTCGGCGAGGATATTGCTTCTCCCTCTGCCGTGGATCGTAGCATCGAAGTTGGTCGACGCGCCGAAACTGCGCGAGCGGACATGAGAGACGAGAGCATGCTTTACGGAGACGACCTGGATCTTGACCTTGGCCTTGACCTTGGCCTTGATGAGCCGACCAACGTACAAGACGACATAGCCGCGCCAGGCCATGAGCGTTCTCCAAGCGTCCTTGACCAGGATGTTCAAATGGGCGGCATCACTAACCTCGACCTTGGTATTGAGGAGAGCAACGCCTCTGCTTTGGAACGCGCTCAACGTCAACGCGACACTGTCTCACCACTTTCGTCAATACGGGAAAGCGTCGAGCGTGAGCTCGAGGCCAACTACGAGCGCTCCTTCCGAATGGACGAGCAACCTATTGAGGAAGAAGACGAAACGATGTTGCAAGCACAGCAGCGTGTGAAGCGCCGTAGGGTCTTGCAAGCCGATGTGAACACAGAGCTGGCAAGCGCTCAAATCAAGGCCCAACAGGAAGACCGAAGCAGGATTCTCAAAGCCCCTACTTTCCTCCCTCGTGACCCCATGCTTTTGGCTCTCATGGAGATGCAGCGAAACGGCGGCTTCGTCTCGAATATTCTTGGCGATGGTCGCAGCCTGGGATGGGCCCCGGAGCTTCGCGGCATTCTGTCACTGGAAGTTGTTCGTACTGCTGGTGATCTCAAACGGAAACGCGACAGCGGCATCCCCGATATCGTCATTCCAGAAGAACAAGAGGGAGACGAACCGGCCGCGGAAGTCGCCGCCCGGTCTAGTCCACCCCCAGAGATGCAGCAGGAAGACTTCGGGGTGGCTTATGAGCCAGCCATGGGTGGTGACGACATGCCCACAATGTTTCCCGAGCAGGATATCACGGCGCAGGAAGACCAACCTCTTAGTCCGGGGGAGGCCATGACACCTGCGGCCGCTTTCGATGAAACCACCATGCCAGTCCTCCACCCAGCCGACTCGGGCCCAGTTTCGTTAGGCACCAAACACGCTGTACATCTGCTCCGAGAACGCTTCTCCGACGAAAATGGCGAGGTCCCCTCGGAAGAGATACGCGCACAGCAGAGCGTCCTTTTCACCGACCTGTGTCCCGAGGCCCGCACAACCAAGCAGGATGCCACGAAGATGTTTTTCGAGATGTTGGTCCTCGGCACAAAGGACGCCATCAAAGTCGATCAGCCCGTCGAGACGATTGGTGCTTCCATCAGGATCCGTGGTAAGAGAGGATTGTGGGGCGATTGGGCAGAAATGGGCGCCTCGGGTGGCCTTGAGAGCCAGACAC
>Ga0058704_10001606_pt1 | contig 10512 bp, 14 predicted proteins | sample AgamicMgSfe_FD_71363 | JGI IMG/M metagenome (GOLD analysis project Ga0058704, IMG submission 71363) | Agave microbial communities from Guanajuato, Mexico - Mg.Sf.e | ecosystem: Host-associated > Plants > Phyllosphere > Phylloplane/Leaf | place: Guanajuato, Mexico | collected 2012-05-30 | reverse complement strand
TAGAAGATTGCTGCCTTGACCTCCTCGCCGCCATGACTCGGCCAGCAGACTGGAGGTCTGTAAGCACGCATCCACACGGCATCAGTGGCGCCGCCGTTTGCTTTGACAATCACATCTGTGCGCTGCCCGACAGCCAGCGTCAGGATGTCGATAGTGTAAGGCTGGACAGGCACGAACTGGAAAGCAGAATAGTCAGCCTGTGGTCATAATGCGTTATATGACCCTCGGTGTGCCTACATCGTTCGCAATGACAGTGAAAGAGTGGTTGTCGATAGCGATTCTCTGGACTGCCGCAGCTGATGGGTTAATGAACCTTATGCGATAAGTCTTGCCAGAGGTGAAGTCGAATGAAGCGAGCGGTGCATTTGGGGTGCATGGTAGCGAGGTCGACGAGCAGTCGAAGCTGTTCTTGCCATTGATGAGGTTGTTGTCCGGCTCTGGGATGTCGACTGCCGGCAGTGGGGCGAAGAGGCCATCTATCTCCGTCTGGTAGTATGCGTGGTACCAGTCCGAGACCATCACAGGGCCCAAATCAGCATCGTAGTCCTAATAAAGAACGCATGATTAGCAAGTCTGGCGAGCGAAAGCATCATTATTGACTTACGGCGTTCTTCGGCCCGTAGATAATCATCGGGCCGGCCAAGCCAGACATGTACTGTGAAGAGTAATGACTGTGCCACCATGACGTGCCATACCTGGATTATAGTCAGATGCTGTCTAAGGAGTGGGTTGTGCATTGAGCTTACAGGTCTGCCCTGAATCTGTAGGTGAAGGTAGAGCCAGGCTAGAGATGATCGACTGGTCAGCACAAATCTCTGCTTCCAGCCATGAATTCGATATGCTTACAGCGATCGGGCACTGCGTAAAGCCTGGCACACCATCCATCCTACCAACACGGAAGTCATCAGCACCCTGTATTTCCGGTAATGGTACAGTCTCCGGTACCTACCATGGGGTGCCCTTCTGCAGGATGCCATGCCAGTGGAGTGCCGTTCCTTCATCTTCAATGTTGTTGGTAACCTTGATCTCGAACCAGTCTCCCCAGTTGCTCTCTAAGGTAGGACCAGGGAAGTTGTCGTTGACCAGCAAACATGGGATCGAGACGCCGTCTGGCGAACAGCTCCCCTTCGTTATCGTCCAATCGTAGTATCTCGTTACACCAGTATTGGGTGTTGTCGTGTAGTAGTCGGTATTGTTAGCAGTGCATGCTCCCCACGGATAGCCTTGCGGCATAGGATTGTTGCTCAGGTAATTTGGCAGGAGTTGGTGTTGAGGCGTGCCAAGTACAGACATGGCTGGTTACGTTAGCTCGTGGCGATGGCGCGAGATGAAGTAGATTTACTGTTGTTCGCATTTGGCTCTACCCAAGCATACATGTCTCGCGCAGCCAGCGCCGCTGCCATGGTCTTTGCGTAGGCCGGCATGTTTCGGAGGGAGCAACTGGGAAGTAAGGACGAGCGGTATCAGCCAACGAGGGTGGGCGTGGACTTCATTTTGCCTGTTACATGAGGAGCGACGAAGCAACAATGTAAGCACTAACGAGCAAGAGCTGAAGCAGAAAAGCTCTTTCGGGCTGCCAAGGCATGCGAAGAGCGTTTTAGCACATTTCAATAAGATACGACCTTTATTAATTGCTTTCCCGACTCGGCGGAAGGTCAGGGGCAGCCTTGTATACCCACGGCTCTCAAGACTGACATTGCTTGTAGCGAGCAACTCAGCCTGTCGAAACGGTGCAACCTAATGGCTCTGGCAGCTGACACGACTCCTTGAGCCAGTGAGATGACGTGTGGGTACGATCTATATAGGTAAGTTGAGCTGTCACGCCAAGAGCAGAGGCAACTCGGTTGAGCCAAATTCAAAGTCTGTAAGCGCTTTCGCAAGGCAATTGCATGAAGCTCGCCTTACGTTGCAGAGGAAAGAGAAAGAATGCGCATTCGACTGTGGAGCTGCTGAGGTCCGTAGCGCCGCGTGCATGTATGCGATCAAATCGAAGTTGGCTGTAAGGGCATGGGATGTGAGATGACGTACAGAAGCCAGACCTTCTGTGTGAGGTACGATGCAGGACGGCGCCAAGATGTCTCTCGCCAACACATCTTCTCGATTATTGGCCAATCATGATCCTCGCAGCTAGGATCACTCTAAAGCCTATAAAAAAGGTTGATCTGGGCGGTCAGTAGACGAAATAGCTGCCCTGCTTACACACCAAGCGAGTCGGTCCGGTACCTGTTCTGTTGAAATTGAGAGGCCTGCATATGGAGGAAGGCTGACCGCCGACGAGAAAAAATTAAGGCCAAGCATCTACCTGCTTGATAATAGATAGAACCGGGAGATGCTCGTCGCTCGGCCGTTAGTGGCCTCAGTTTGTAGACACTCCAGTCCCTCGGCTTGTTGGTTGTCGCTTCAGTCGTCTCGAGCGAAGGGCGTTGACGTATCAGAGAAAGTGGGCTGAGAGACGTAAAATGTCCGGGATTCTCAAGAATGTGGCCATTCTTCTACCTCCGCATGTGGCAGTCTGGAGCTGAAACGCGCATCAATGGATCAGAGTTGCGTGTGAGCATGCAAAGTCGATCTCGTTCCGGTGGTTGAAGGTGGAGAGTTGGAGACCAAAGGAGGGTGTGCTCAGTGCCAATTCCAGTCGCCCGTTCTCTCCCAGCCACTCTCGGCTGGAGCGGCCCGGCGTTGCGGCCGATATCAACGTACACTTCAGTACATGGAACAAGCATGGTTACCAATATTGAAGCACTCGCAATTGCATCTGTACGGGCAGGAAACCAAGACGTTCAGCAGGAACAGAAATGTATTGTGGTGAAGATACTCATGAGCCGTGGGAAATGCGGATCTTGGGCCAGCAGCGCCACCTCAGGGACCCTACATACGTGGCTTAGGCCGCAAAACTCTCGTCATCAGATGATCTCTTATCCTTACGACTTGCTTATAGAAGATCCGAGTCGAGATAAGGTTCTGCTCGTAGAAAGGCAGGTAAGGACATACATGATCTCTCGTCTCGACCAGCCGAAGTGCTCCCCTCGACGCTATCACCAAAGGCGTGCAGCTTCATGCCGCGGCCCATGCATAAGACAACGAGCCACTCTTCCCATCACCCCTTACGAGGACGAGATCCATCCTCTATCCTCCCTCAAACCCATCTGATCTCATTCTTATACCCCTGCAACCCAACCTTCACGACATCCTTCCCAATGCCCAGCTTATACGCCGAACTGACACTCGCAACAGCCTCCCGAAGCCACCATACGTTCTCAGGTCGGTGACACATGAGCTCGAGTCTCCGCAACATCTTCGCATGCTCGCCGAGACCTTTTAGCATTTCTACCAGCGTCCCTCTGCTCTCCTGGACGAGGTAGCCGGCGGAGGAGATGCGGAAGGTGTTTGAGCCGTAGTAGATGGGTAGTACGTCTGCGCGAACCTCTTTGTTCGAGCGAGTGAGCGAGTGCTGGGATGGGAGTGTCTGAGTACACGCCGTCGCCCATGATGCGTAGTTCGAAAATCTTGCCTTGTGGGATTGAGAGCTCGTAGATGGGGTTACGGAGCTCGGCTGGTAGGTCGAGGAAGTTACGAGTGGCTGTCATCGTTCGAGGCTACAGTCAGACCTCTTCTTCGGTACAAGAGTAGCCGGCAATACGAGGGACCTCCTCGTGAGTTGTCTCCCAGTCTCTGTTACTCGAGAGGATGCTGGAGACCACTATCTGGATGCTTTCCGGCACATGCAGTATCGGGACTTCGAGATTGAAGTGAAGGTAACTAGCAGAAGATTGCACACCTTTATCGGCCGGCAGTGGCAATGTGTCTGTGTCAAGCAGCTGCTGACACAGGCTCACTGAAACGCCGTGTCACGATCGCGAAGTGTCAATGAGCGAACACCCTAAAAGCACGCAGAGAATCAGCGAAAGTAGAGTGAGTAGTCAGGCAGCAAAGAAAAGCATTATATTCGCATGTAGCGAGGGCCGGAACACAAGAGATCGGGCCTACCTCCTACCACTGCCTAATGAACTCGTTGCACCCAACACAACTCCTCACCTGCTGCGACTCAACAAGCGGAGCATCAGGCCCAACACCCGCATGCCCAGCCGCGCCTATAACCTCTCCGCAAAAGCATCGCGGAACAACCTGCCAAGCCGTACTCGCAGGCGGAACACCAGTAGGCGCCGGTAACTGAAGCTGAGTCGCCCGTCGACGCTGAGCCGGTGTCCGAACTGTCTTCGGACCCTTCTTATGCGTCCAACCATGCCCCTTCTGCTTCGGCTGGGTCCGCAGCATGCGACGACGAACATCTATTTCAGAACCAGCGGCGTCTCTGATGATCATCCAGTTCCTGGCGTCATGCATTCTGCACATATGGTTGACTCGGGGCTCATTGTTATTAGCACCATTGACATAATTCCCCACCAGCTCGCACACGCAGTCGCTCTGACCCGGCTGCACTTTCTCCAGTGCACGTTTCTTACACGTCCCGCATACGCCGAAACGCAACGACTCCTTCCGCCACTCAAAGTCTCGCGCCCGTCGCCGCTTGCACCGGAGACAAACCATCGGCCGACCTAGCGGATGCGGGCCATGTCCGTTGTGGATGGCGCCGGGTCCAGGTACATACTGCGGCTCGTTACAATAATTCGGTTCGTTGTATCCTGCGGGGTTAGCGGCATCTGCTGACGCTGGGTTGTGCATTCTCGCTTGCCTAAGACAGTTTACCGTCGGGGCTCCGAAGCCAATTGGGCTGCGCGCTGCACGTACGACCCAATCGGCGTGGAGGCCTCGATGACCGGGTACTTCGTAGGACTCGCATCGGCGGTTGCAATGCACGTAGCCGTGTGGTGGTAGCTGGCGGTTTGTTGCTGTCGCCAGCTCCGTCGCTTGACGGGGGGAAGATCCATGGGAAGACAAGACTCTGTACTACGAGGTTAACAAGGCCCGCCATATTTCGAGATTGTGCTCTGAGATTCGACTGCAATGTTGTGCAAGCCGAGACGGTGGACCTGCCCCTCTACTGACCATCTTGACGCTCCCTGGTGCAATCTCGCCACGAAGATTGCGTCCTGGGCTGTACAAAGCGGCAAGTATTGCAAGTTGACTTCCGCAAGACAAAGCGTAGACGTTGATGCTTTATCTGCCTAATCTTCTATTCAACGAACAATGGACGGCCTCGAGTCGAACGATGCAAGGTCTCAGGTTACCTCGCTGGCCTAGGTAGGTGGCACAGCATTTACAGCCAATGCTGGGTCCTAGGCAAAGACGAATGCGAATAACGATGGCAGCCTCTCCCAAAGAACGTGCAACCGTCCCGCTGTTGTACGACTGTTCAGAAGTTATGCACAATTATCGACATTGCTGATCGACTGCTGAAAGACCGGAGTTGACGTCCGCTCAGCCAGTTACACCGCCTAAGGCAGCAAGAAGCAAATGGATTGAGAGGTATGTACAGGCAACCAGACAAGTAGTTGAAAAGGACAATGGATTAAGCAAACATTATGAGAAGGATCTGGAAGGGTAGGCGTGGTAGAAGACAAATACATTGGGAAAGGTCCCAGACAGCTCCGTGCCCGACACATACTTACAAGTTCGTCCACAAAAACTCATTACATCCAACACAGTTCCTTACCTGCCAATTCGGTCCTACTCCAGGAGCCGGCGGCCCTGGTCTCGCGTGATCAGCTGCGGTCATCGTGTTTCCACAGAAGCACCTCGGCACAGCATCCATACCACTCTTACTATTCCACTTCACCGTGTTCCTCCTCGCCGCAGGAGAAGCCTGTTGCAGCGTCGGCGCCGCAGCAGCCCGCCTCTGTCGCGTCTGCGGCGTAACATAAGGTGACTTCGCAGCCTTCTTCTTCTTCCTCATGCGCCTCCGACGGTTAATCTCTGTCTGCGCCACCGCAGCCGTGATGGCCCAATAAGCCTGGTCGTGCGCGCGGCAGAGCTCCCTTCGCCAGAGGAAAGGGGGATCGCATCCGCAGTCTCTATTCCTATTTGCCGCGGGTGTATTGTTGGTAGCCCAGGTCCGGCATTCGCCGCATACGCCGAGCCAGAGCGTGCGGCGGCGCTTGACCCAGTCTGCTGTACGCCAGGTCCTGCAGGGCTGGCAGACGAGAGGGTTACAGGGGTTTGGTCGAGCGTGAGTGCCTGCGACAGGTGCGTTGTGGGGTTCGCGACACATGCTTAGTTCGTTGTGGCCTCCGGGGATTGCAGGGACATTCAGAGCGATGTTATCCCAGGTGGCGATTCTGGGGCAGGGGATTGAGACCCATCCCGGGAGTTCAAAGGCAGGGGCGTCTAGGACGAAGGCTGGGACTCCTCCGCCGCGGGAGCCGAAGATGGGGACTTGCATTTGGGGGTCTTGGCATGTTAGGTCGCACATGGTGTAGTCTTTTAGGGTTAGCCGTTGGCCTGCTTGGTCGCGGAGTGTGTAGGCGTCTGTGAGACTAAGGGCATCTGCTATACTTAGGCCTTGGAATATGTTATTGCGGATAAGATCGTTGCGCAGGAACGTGTAGAGCTCAGCTGGGGTATAGGGTATACGAGCGCCTGTTGCGTCGGTCATTAGACGAATGCGGATGAGAGGGTGTGGTGGCGCCGCTGCCGCTGCCGGTGGAGCTGGTGCAGGTGCTGCCATGTTGCGTATTGCTTGGCCCGTAGTTAAGTTACAGGTGTGATCTGTAGAACAGAGCCGTGCAAGTTCCTGAGGTTTTGCCAACCGTCGCATACCCTCATTTCCCAAGCACCCATTGTTGAGGTTGTTAGACAAAGAAAAGGAGATGAGCTGGAGAGGGCAAAGAGGTCCCAAATGAACGCATTTATCAAGCTGCTATACCGCCGGCTCATGCTTAGTCCAGACGAAAGGCTCTTGAAAGTGTAGTGCCATAGTCCATCCATGGGATGATAGGCATTGATGATTGGTGGTGTCGTGAGATCTGTGCTAGCGATATATCGACGTCAAGCAATGGTAGAGCGGACATGCTGATCCTAAGCTTGCGCCTGTCTGCAAAGCTCTGGAAGAGTAATGGAGATTTTACTCACCGCTGGCCATGCGCGGCGTAGTGGGAAGTGATAGAGTTTCCTGGGTCGTAAGTAGGACAAGCGACGAAGACAGCCTGACAGGACAGGCCTTTCACCCATCGCCTCTTCAGCACTGACCTTCTCAAACCGCCACATTGACTGGCCGTCAGGTCTTGACATCGCAATCGCATAATGAAAAGCATGTAGGTACGCAAGGAGCCACACATCCCACAGACTGACCTTGCGGTCGGGACAAAAAAGGTGTGGACTATGAAGGTCCATATTGGTCTTGCAAGTCATTTGTTGCGCTCACCTTGCGGTAAAGCTTGACACTTGGTCCAGCCCACGGAACGATATATCTGCATGACGCAGAGCATACCGACCGCTCTTCGGGTAGAAGATCTCCTGGAAGCCCGGATGGGGGGAGTAGCTGGATGGTGTCTTGACTTGCTGATCTTGTGCTGGAGAGAGATGATGGGTAGCGTGAAGTCGAATACCTCGCTGAATAGTATATACAGTCTGACACCATGCTTGGAGAGGAGTTCGGGCTGCCATACTGGAGTTACATGGGCTCAACGGGATGGCCTCGCAAACGCGTTTCGCTGGTGTTCGTGCTGTGTTTGCTTTCTGGGTATTACTCTGTCTTCGCGAGACATCGACAGATGCTCAGCAGTACCTGGAGACCCGTCGTGTCAGCTTCAGCGGACCATATCAGCCATTTTGCTCGCAGTGCTCGAGGTTGTATTGGGAAGAAAAGTTCTCGAAGGACAAGAGAAGGAGCGGAAACAGCCCGCTTTGAGATGCCTGAGGCTGCACGTCACAAGCTTCGTTCCTGCGCAACCACGCACAGATGAGCTTGATCAAACGTCTTCGCGCCTGCCAATCCACCACAACACCAGCTCGTCGCTCCTGCACCCCAAATCCGAGCCAACACCAACCGTACCTACCGGACCATCCTCCAAACAACCCGACACACCGCCCACCGCAAGCATGGCCGACACCGAAATGGACCTCGACGACGCGCCTTCCTCACCCGAAACCTCGCGCCGCCAAAACGGCAGCAGCAACGCCGACACCAAGACCGCGGCCAACGCCTCCGCGGTCCGCAGCATCGAGGGCTGGATCATCGTGGCGACGAACGTGCACGAGGAGGCGACGGAGGAGGATATCCAGGATATGTTTGGCGAGTATGGGGATGTGAAGAATGTGCATATGAATTTGGATCGGAGGACGGGGTATGTCAAGGTAAGTACTCCCTGAAGCTGCTCAAACGGGAAGGAGGGAGGGTGGGAGGTGGATTGGGGGCGCATGGTGGGCAGTAGAGTAAGCGCTGATCAGTGTGATTTGTTAGGGATATGTGCTCATAGAGTACCCCACTCTCTCCGAAGCCAAGGCAGCAATTGAAGGTGCGAATGGAGAGCAGTTGCTTGAGCAGACGATTAGTGTGGATTTCGCTTTTGTGCGGCCGCCGCCGAGTAAGGGACAGTCGGGTGGTGGGAGGAGTGGGAGGAAGGCTGGGAGACAGAGGAGCAGGAGTCCGGGTGCGAGAAGGCGTGAGAATGATGATGAGGAGGACGAAGTTGAGTGAGGAAGGAAGCGGCGACGAGATCTGTGAGCATCTCGACGAGAGCGAGTTATGATTAGGAAGCTACGAAGGGTCGCGAGTGCCTCAGGTACGCGCACAAGACTGAAAGAAAAGGAGCCGACAGGGTGTCGGCAGATAGCCATCATAAACCCAAGGTAAGCACGACGATGCTCATGCATATGATGGCCTACTAACGCTTTCCTAGACTGCCAATGCATTTTATGAACGTGCTTTCTCATCGTTCCACTGTTTGGGCACAGCCCTCTTCCGGACAACATCGTACTCTTGACCATCAACCACCTCGCAGAGATACCACCAGGGTTGACAGACGTCAGCATCTATAGTCCAAACAGCAGCTAGCCCATTCGCATAACGTCAGCACCACGGAACACGACACAGTGGCGGCTAGCCCATTCGTACAACTACAGCATAGCAAGACGCCACACGGCATATCATCAGGGCCCCCGGCTCCGAAGGCTCCGAGCAATGGACATCTCTCCTGACTCCACAAGTCCCAGCCGCAGCGTTAGCTCATCAGATCAATCTCCCACCGCAGAAGCGACCACCGCCGCCCACCCTCGCTCGGACTATGTCCAATCTTACGAGGTCCCTTCCGAGACTGCAGCCTTACCTTCCTCAGATCCATTCTCTCCAGGCGTCGAAGGCCCAACCGCCCCACCCCCCTCGACCTCACCTGTCGCTCACCGCACATCTATTACCCAGAGTCCGCGCGGTACACGCCACCAACATCCGCAAGAGACCGCACAAGCCGAGTCCTCGCGTGCGGCAGCTACCCACATCAACGATCGAGCGCAGGAGCAAAGCCGTCCTCTAAACATTGGCCAGGTTCAGGCGCTACTTGGGAATCTGAACACAGATTCTGGCGCTGCTGGGATGCCAACGCCGGAGAGTGCGGAGCTCACGCCGGCTAGCGACAAAACGGCGCACGGCAGTGAGCGCCTACAAGGCCCTTCGGCCACCGGGACGGCGGCGCAGGAGAGACCATCTCCGCGCGCTGAAGGCGTGAATGTCTTCGACAATCGCCGTCATGACGTGTCCGGTGAACCAGCACAACCAAGAGTCATTGAGGGAATCGACCCAGAGCACGATTGGAACGCGGCAAGACTTCCCGTTACGCGACCGCCAGGGACTCAGGTGTCGTCCACGCAACAAACGTTGTCTTCACCACCAAATAGCAGTGTACATCACCCTTACCTCAGCGCCCAAGCTGCTGAAGCTCGTAGGCTGAACCCGGGCAGAGGTCCGGATGATCGGCTGGCTGAGAGTGGGCTTTCGTCCATACAGCCAATGCAGGATATGCCGCAGCACGACCAGGACAGCGAGGTGAGAGATCCCGATGGTTCATCTCCGCCTGGCAAGGAAGAAGGTGTATCGCCTATTACGCAGAGCCAACAGCACTCAACGGACAAGGGTAAGGGCACACAGCGTCAGCAGAACTAGGAGGACGCTGTAGGACCATCGCAACAACCTTTTCCACATAATGATCATCCGTCTTCCGACGACCCTCCTTCAGACGACCAGGACGGTGATCAGAGCTCGCAACAGCCACGAGATAAGGGCAAGCAACGCATGCAAGACCGAAAGCCTTCTACCTGGCCATACCGCTCGCCGCCGGAAACGGTCGCTGAACGACATAGAAGGCAATCACGTGAGCAACTCGGTGAGCAGCTTCGTGGGTCACGCCCTGCTCCCCGCCGTCGTAGTGGCTGTAGGGAGAGGGGGAGTCATAACAACCCTTATATCATTCGCGGCGAAAGTGAAGAGGGTGAAGAGGGAGAAGAGCGGGACGCTGCGATGACCGACGCACCCCGAGCTCTTTCTGAGTGGAATGCTGAGCGAGAGCGTTGTGCGGCGATGGGTGTGCCGGAGACTCTTCTGCAGCCGGCTGGTGTTCCACA
>Ga0058704_10001605_pt1 | contig 10520 bp, 9 predicted proteins | sample AgamicMgSfe_FD_71363 | JGI IMG/M metagenome (GOLD analysis project Ga0058704, IMG submission 71363) | Agave microbial communities from Guanajuato, Mexico - Mg.Sf.e | ecosystem: Host-associated > Plants > Phyllosphere > Phylloplane/Leaf | place: Guanajuato, Mexico | collected 2012-05-30 | reverse complement strand
ATGTGGCGTTTCAGAACTCACAAATAGCCACCTCCATCCTGCTAGGCCTGAGACACCGTCCATATAATCGGTGATCAATCCGGCGAGGAGACCCGAAACAGCACCTGCAATTGGTACTGAGGTATACAGCAACGCGAAGCGTGTTGCCAGTTCGTATTTGCGGTACCATGAAGAGAGGAAGAAAGCGCACCCGGGGGCGAAACCGGCCTGCAGACTTGTCAGCTGTGATCGACTTCCGAAGTGGCGTTTTGCTCTTCGTACCTCAGCAACACCAAGGAGGAAGCGCATGCCAGCCAACTGTGTCCAGTTCTGAGTTGCGCCCATAAGTGCAGCAAACGTGCCCCAGACAAGACCAAGACCAGGGAGAAAGATGTGAGGCTTGACTCTTGTGAGAATCATGTTCGATGGCACCTCGCAGACCAAGTACGAAAGGAAGAAGACCAAAACGATAATGGAGTACTGGTTTGAGGTAAGATTGAAGTCCTCTTCGAGACCACCGGTCTTTGCGTTGCTGCAAGAAAACAAGATTGTCAGCTACGCATCTTGAAACATTCAGTGACGACGACTTACCCAATGTTTGCTCTGTCAAGGAAGCCGAGTAGATACAACGTCCAGCAACAAGGTAGGATGCGCCAGTCAAGTTTCCTGACCAATCTTCTCTCTGCAGAACTGCCATTGACCCATTCGGCGGCGAGTTGCTGACCTGCTAGGACATCATCGTGTGTGCCTTTCTTGTTCACACTGTCCAGAGAGTGTATGGATCCAGCAGTGTCGACCCGCTCGATCCTTTGTTCGACTCGCTTGTCTTGAGGAAGACCCATGATGAGTGAGATGAGGTAAACGAAGTTTAGATTGTTTCTGATGTGCACAACACGGGTCGAACTTGGTCGTTATAACACCTCTCAGAACACAAGTGGTGCCAGTGCCGATGGATCAGTCTTCCCCATGGGGTCGGCGGATGGTGCGAAAGCAAAATAGAGGACTCGGAGGTACAACGACCTTGTACCTGCTTTGAACATCGGCACTTTCGCCGTCCACATGCGGGGATACAGCATCTTAACTTTGAGGCTCGCGGGATCTCCTGTGGCTGTGATACTTCTTCAGCTGCGACTGGACGCCAAGTCCAAGATCGTACTACAACGGTCAAGCATCACGCGGGGCGGGAGTATCATCATGGTGGGAAGAAGCCAGCCGGGAAAGCTTCGAGTCGGTGAAATCGCCGCGATCTTCAGGTCACCTTCGTGGATGCATATTGTAGTCGGCAATTCTTCCGACATACGGTAGGTCCAACAATTGCCAGGAAGACTGAGCTTGAGCATATAAGTCTTTCTCCCCAGTAAGCTTCAAGCCATCTCATACGCAGTCTCGAACAACTTAGTCTTATATTCTATCACATCCACTCACAGCCATGGGTCTCGCCGTCGTTGACTCCAAGCTCCCTGCCAGAAGACCCAGAATCGCAATCACTCTCGGAGACCCATCTGGAGTCGGTCCCGAACTCATCGCCAAACTACTAAGCAACATCGCGAACCAAAAGCGAGCAGACATCGTACTCCTCGCGGACCATACAGAACTCAAATCTGCCATCGAGGATGCCGGAGGAATACATGTCTCGACTTCAGGATTCAGAGTTCTTGACGATGGGACCGCCTCCGACTATCACACCACCCGCTCTCAAGTATCCAAAGCCAGCGGAGCTCGCTCTATCCACCAGCTGAAACGAGCTCTCAAACTTGTCCAGGCAGGCGAATTCGATGCAATCGTATTCGGTCCACTGAACAAGAGCTCACTCAAAAAGGCTGGCATGACCGAAGAGGATGAGTTGAGATGGTTTGCCAAGCAGCTGGACTTCAAAGGCACGACCAGCGAGATCAACATTGCCGGTGAGCTCTGGACAGGCAGAGTGACAAGCCACATTGGCATCGAAGATGTGGCTGCCCGCATAACCAAGCAATCCGTCCTCAAGGCCATCGAGCTCCTTCATCGCTTGAGGTAATTATATCCATCTCTCGCACTGTCCTTTAACTCGACCCACTTACAAAACAACAGATGGGAATCAGGCATCGAATCCCCCCGCCTAGCAGTCTGCGCCCTAAACCCTCACAACGGCGAATCCGGCGCCTTTGGCCGTCAAGAAGTCGATGCTATCCAACCCGCCATCGCTACCGCCCAATCTTCCGGCATAAACGTACAAGGACCCTTCCCCTGCGACACCATATTCCTCAAACGTCAACACTTCGATGGCATAGTAACCATGTATCACGATCAAGGCCAGATTGCGATGAAATTGCTGAGCTTCGAGGGTGGGGTGACGGTGCAGGGGGGGCTGCCTGTTCCGATTGCGACGCCGGCGCATGGGACTGCGTTTGATATTGTGGGGGAGAATAGGGCGGAGGTGAGGAGTACGCAGAATGCGTTTGATGTTGCTTGTACCATGGCTGAGAGGAGGATTGCTAAGGCTGCTTTGCCTGAGGGAGAGAAGGTGGGTTCTGTGGTGTTGGAGAAGGATGCGGTGGCGAAGATGACGATTGTGGAGATGCCTTCGTGTTGTTGAGTAAGTGGATGAGCGAGCTGCCGCACTGGATATCGATTGCGCCTACACTTTCCACTTCATTGAGCTCAGAAGCTTCAGGGCATCCGTGATGAAGTTCGGTCTTCGGGGTTGCGCTGAAATGTCCTGGCAACATTCAAGAGAGACCATCAAGCTGTCGAAGATGAACTTCCAACTCCGAGTCTGAACACGTCCCATGAAAGTAATATTCTACGTGTCCAATGGTGGGTTTTTTAGCCTCTGCCACTGCTAGCATGCGTGCCTTGCTCGGGATCAGTCCGTTGGGATCGCGCATCGAGTTTGATGCTCCCAACTTGATCAAGGCCCGTATCAGTAATGGAAACGATGGCATTCTGTATGAAAGGTAAACACCACTCTTCAGATGTGCTTCGTTCCAGACAAAATCAAGCACGGTTCCTTCTGGTCCTGTCGCGTTTATGTCTCCACCGTGAGAGCTGAGCATACCGAAGATAACCTCGAGTTGTTCCGTCGACCAAGTGATGTAATCAGACAGCAACTGATGCAGCGCCACGGAATGAAAGATGGTGCCTATTGGTCCACATTGAGCATTGATTATCTCACCCCTTCTCAGGAACAATCGCAGAATATCTGGGATTGACTGCATATCGAACCGTGCTCCAACCTCCCACAGTGGTCCGTAAGGGTGTTTAGTTCCCATCAATATCCTTCCTTCGACCAGGTCGCCGAGGCAGTCAAAGTCGTGGTCCACCATCCATGAGTGGAAGTATAGAGGGCCCTGAGGAAAGTGAATCAGCAAAGCTTCTATCTCCAACATCGATAATTTTCCGATAGCCATTAACATTTCGGAACCCTTCAATCTAGATGAATGTGGAGCCAGCAGAAGAACGAGCCCTGAGCGCAATGGGCTGGGAAAATGGCAACTCCAGAGTACCGCAGTCGCAAGAGGACTTGCTCTGGGACCATCCAGAGCTGATGTTCTCCATCCGGCTGAGGAATTTCCTTGTGCTAGGTGTCTTCTCGGTGTATGAGGCTCTTTTCCCCGTTTTCTTGAGCTAGGATCTGCACTAACCAAAGCGCTGACAAATGAGTCGGATCTGAATGCTTCTGGATGGCTTCTCAATACTTCTTCAACAAACAGACTCAGGCGATGAGATACTGCTAGCTGCACGACACTGCAATGTGCGGCGACATGGCATAGACCCTGTGCTACCTTTTCACATTCATAGCATGATACACGTGATACACGTGATAAGAGAGATGTGTTTTGCAAAGTTATTTGGATGTGGTCCCAAACGAATTGTGGATCCAGAACCGTCTGGATCAACGGCCGAGAAGACTTCGCTGTTTCCCGCTCATAGTGAAAGGCATGGTACGGTAAAAACGTGTATACGTATTCGCGCAAACCCCTAATGACTGGTGGACGGTCCGCAGATAGCTTCTGGTTCTTTAGCTGAGGACTTCCGCCACGGACATTATCGTGCAGTCTCGCTGGTGCGATCCACCTCACACGTCTTCCCTCGAGATAATCGTGGCATATGTTGAGCCAAAGCTCGTGGTGAGATACTGAGTCTCGTTGCTCGCCGAGAAGTTGTTTCCATCCTCTTGAGTCGAGATACGTTTGTACGGATCTATGAATCATTGTGACATGTATGACTGGCCGCAAACTGTATGTCCCTACGTCATCGGGAACGAAACAATGGATTAATCCAGCTCCAATTGCCTCCAGGTACCGCTCAAACTTGCTCAGATCCTCGGCAGTGATGTCGACATCGAGAGATCGAAAATTGTTTCCAGCAAGAAGCGTCGCTTCAAACAGTTCCGAGAGCTCCAAATCATACTTGGCTGCATCGATCAGTGCAAGAACGATTCCGCATGCATTTTTGTCCTTGTCCTTCATGTTCTGGAAAATCCGAGCATATACATCTTCCAACTCTGGTGGCATAGAGCGTATGATTGTACGAATCCATCGATCTTCGGTTTGGTATCCTTCGCATATGCGATCGATGAATTCTGACACTGCAAAACGAGCCCACAAGAATACGCCTGAAGAGGAATCGGCAATCTCATCAGAAGCATCGTGCAATACTGATCGTTCCTTTCCATCTGAAGGTCTCAAGGTCGTTTCCAGAATGTGCTTCGCATAAGCATAGATTCCTGGCCGATTCAATAGTTCCATTCGAAACTGAAAGCGTGAGTCATTGAAAGTCATTGTGAAGGGTTTCTCGTATCGACTTGACAGGCAGACTTTGACCTTGGACTCGGTAATTTTGTGGATAAGGCTGAGCAGCTCTGGTTTGTTCCCTTGGTATTCGTCGAGACCATCGACGAATAACAATGTAAGACGATCGTTCCTGTCCAAAGCATACTCAAACATAGTAGCATCAGCCAGCATGATCTGGTCATCTGGTCGATTGATACCAAACTGCTGCATAACTTCAGCCGCGAGTGCATCTGATGTCTCCAACAGCTGGCGTAACAATGATCTCCTCAGGCCTTCGAAGTTATTGCGGAGGCCATCTCTTGCTCGAAAGTCAAAGAAGAACTTTGCAACTATCAAATCACCACCAAGTGCTCCTTCCACAATCTCTTTCGTTCTGCTATGTTTCATAACATAATTGACCAGGGTGCTTTTGCCAGAAGCTGGTTTTCCAGCGATCCAGAACACTTTGGCATCACATTTGAGCCATTCGACAAAGTCCGATTCCCATACCCAGTCAAAGCTGTGCTCATCAGTGACCAGAGTATTCAGTTGACGTTCCCGCGCCAATCGGCCATCAAAATCTAGCTTCTTGACGAACTCTATTCAATGATTAGGTCTGAGAAAAGCATTGGCAATGACCTGTATCAGTCTTTCGTCACGGACCTGAGACCTTGACTTGGGTATTGGCATCTAGAGATCGCTGAACATCAGCGTGCTTCTCTTCGATGGTGCGGAAGTATCCTTGCAGAACTCGCAGAACGTTCTTGTACGTTTGATCCTCTGCCGATGAGAACTTGCACATCGTCATATGATTGGCGGTCTGGTTGAAGAAACTCTGTTCTATGTCGGTGCGGTTGAACTTGGAAGAGGAATCAGGAACCACCTGCTTTCAGTCAGCTCAGAACTCCACGGGAAGCTGTAACAAACCTTGCTACTCGCACCCTTGACGCTCGACATACCCTTGCCCTCCTGGACGCTGCAGATTTGTATCTTCTCGGAACTGGGAATAGGTTGGTTCAATATTTCGTTAAATCTCCTCGAAATCGAATATAACGTCTGGCTCTCTGGTTTGAGATCTTCCAGAACTTTGCTGTAGGTTGCAAAGCCACCGGGCAGAGCACCAACGATGTTACTCGTCCATGTACCCCATGCCGCGATGTCAGCTCCCACATGTGGTGTTCCCATGAAGACAATGGCTTGACAAGACGAAAAGAGATCCGCGTATTGTGGTTGAGACATCTGCCGAGACTCATTGAGTGCACCTTTCACCAAAATCCCACCGAGACTGTGTGCGATGAAGATCAGAGGTCTACCTCGGCAGTGCCCCCTCACACCAGCTACTTTGTGCATCAAATCCTCTGCGTGCTGTGTGATGGTCATTCGAGTAGTGCCGTCCTTGTAAAAGCGCGTAGGGTGCGAGTCGTAGCCGTAGAGCAGTATCCTGGCGTGGGACAAAACATCGTCTTTAGAAAGCAGATCATGTGGCCAGAAGCAGTACTGGGTGTCCTCCACTGGCTCGTTGTGACTCTGGCCTCTGGATTTGTTACGACCGGATAGCTTTTTCCAAATTGACCTCTTCTGCGCGCTCTCTCCTGAAACAACTGAGGGCTGAGCTTTAGGTTCTTTGCCGAAAAGCCAAGTATTTTTAGGATGTCCCATGAGCCCATGGACAAATACAATGTCAGTGACTATCGCACTTCCCTGAACTGGGCAGTAGATTTCAGAAACACCAACGTCCGCGATGGAGGGTAGTACGCGTTCCATGACAGGTGGAATGTCTGAATTTGTATGGTTGGTCGTGGCCATATCTCTCGGACAGGGACAAGACGGAATATACGAAGTTCGCAACAAGCTCAAGATACAGACGCAAAACAAGTGCGACGACGGCGCTCTTATGAGCGCTCTGATCAGGTGCACAACAAGAAGACGCATGCATGCAAGTACAATGTACTTGCACAGCCGATGGAGAGCGCGCACGTCTCAGCGTCTGCATATGCAAGGCTTACAGCAAATCGGTAGCCTTACCAAGCTCAAAATAAGCAGTGTGCAGGACTCACATTATGCATCGCCTGCCTTGAACGAGCTCTTAGGTGCGGCACACTGCTGTGGCTTGCATGCGTGCCCGCGTCTGCGATAACACACTCCGGTTCAATTGTCATGGTGAGCGCAACTTTTGATTGTTGTAAACAGATACGGTGAAAAGTATGGCGGGATGTTCGATGTTTTGTGAATGGATGGCTCAGAGGTTGTTGTCATTGAGAAGGTGACTGAAGTCAACAAGAACTGGATACCTACAAGGCGCGTCGCGCGGATCGCGCCTTCCCAAGATGCATGAATGCATAGATATACATATGCACAAAAATTGAGTAGCACAACTTTATGCAGGGTTGCTTGCACTATGATAATCATATGCTATATATGTGCTACTTTCGAATCATACACTTGCTCCAAAATGCCATTGCCAAAGAAGGATCGTAATCCCGCTTACCAAAGCTCACAAGTGGGTGCCTTGACAGGACAGCTGAAAGCCTCTCTGAATTCGCGTGAATTGGCGGTTGTACCCTGCTGTTCATTAGTAACAATGGACCACTGATGAATGTGCTCAAACATACCTTGATCCTGAAGATGTCAGGGCTGTGAGGGTCAGTGTAGATTCTCTGCACCACTTGCTCTTCCCTGTGCTTCGTTAGCGCTCTTGTACTGTTCAGACAATAATGATTGACGTACCTCATCTTGCCACACCACGTTTGCCCATATGCGAGGAAGAAGACCTGCTCCTTTGTGAAGTAGTCCAGGCCAGGCAACTTGAGATCTGCCTTCTCGTCCTCACGACGCTTCCACGACTGGTAAGCGGCAGTGAGACCACCAGCATCAGCAATGTTCTCGCCCAACGTAAGCTTGCCGTTGATGGGCAGACGACCATTCTTCGTAGGAACAGTGTAGTTGTGGTATTGCTCGACAAAGCAATCAGTCTTGGTCTTGAAGGCTTCAATCGTGGATTTGTCCCACCAGTCAGTGTAGTTGCCATTTTGATCGTAGTTTCTGCCAGACGAGTCGAAAGCGTGTGATAGCTCATGACCAGCAACAGCTCCGAAAGCTCCGTAAGAGAGGTACTTCGGGATCGAAGGATCGTAGAAGACTGGTGCTTGCATGATACCTGCTGGAAATACGATTTCATTTCCACTCGGCGAATAATATGCGTTTACCGTCTGCGCGCTCATCCCCCACTCCTCTTTGTCGACCGGCTTGCCCACTTGTGACCAACTTTCGCGGACGTCGTGTGTGACCACTGACAGCTTGTTTGCGAAATATGTGGTCGCGGAAATGCTGATGTTGCTGTAGTACTCTTGCAATTCTCCGGCATTGGTTATGTCAGGGCTTTGTGTGGGGTAGCCGATCTTTTGGCGAATGAGATGGACCTTTTCGATTGCAAGCTGACGAACGCTTTCGGTCATCCATTCTGACTCGTTGAGCTTGATGGTGAACGCATCCTTGATATCAAGGATGATCTGATCACCCAAGTCCTTAGCCTCCTTGGAGAATGCACGTTCTACGAAGAAGCGGCTCATGATCCATTCTATCTCATGTCAGTAGGAAATATGGACATGCGGCATGAAATGTCATGACTTACCAAGATCGTTACCAACAGTGCTCACGCATGTTCTCCAACGCTCTTGCTTGACATCAGGGGCTTTGCCTTGCAGCTTGTTCCTGAAGCGTAAGAGTGGCTGTACGGCTGGGTCCTCAACGGCTCCGCCCCACGATTGCACGACCTTCCAGACCAAGTAGGTTTTGATAGTGTTCCTTGACGACGACTTGAGGATCTTGGAAAGCTTCTTGAGATAATCAGGCGAGCCAACGATAATCTTCGAAGGAGTGTAGCCACTGGCGAATGTATCCAAGATGTGCTTAACAGAAATCTCAGAGTTGTAGCTCTCGGTCTCCTTCAAAGTACGTGGGTTGTAGTATTTTGTGACATCGGCAGCATCCTCCGGGTCTGGAGCAGCATCAGCCATAGACTTCTCGAGTGCCAGTAGGCTATCGACAAGATCTTTGCTGAGGACCGATGATTCGTTGTCTCCATCAAACATGAAGGAGAAGGCTTTGGGGTTGGCTTCCTTCAGAAGGGCTTCCAAAACAGTTCCAATGGTTCCTTTGTATGACGCAACGATTTCTGCACGTTCATAGTACTGCTTACTGGGCAGGCCGAATGAGTACGGAGCACCGACAGAGACGATGTTGACATCGGGATCCTTATCATCAGCACCAACGTCAACGGAAACCGGACCTGATACGCCAATTTCCATCAGATATTCGATGGCCTTGGTAAGTGAATCATCTTTCTTGCTCGACTTGGGATTTTCCGTAGCATAAATCTTGTCAAGCTTGAAGAGAACGTCCAATAAAGGCTTCGATCCAATATCAGCAAGCAGCGTCTCGTTCATGCAGGCGTTGTAGCCATCTTGCAGCTTGCTGAAAATCTCCTTATCCGGGTTGGCTGCAGTCCAGAACAGTGAAGTATCCTCAGGAGCAGGAGACTCCAGAATATGCTTCAAGATGAGCTGGTTGTTCTCGTTCATGATTTGGAGATTGCCCACGCCAGCTTGGTCCTCACGGATCTCGTGCGAAGCATCAAAGCCAGCGCAGACATATGTGCGGAAGTCATCGCATGGATCCAGCTTCTCGTAGCTGCTATTGTCTTAGCTTTTGGTCTCACTCTTTGAATGGTTGGCCAGTCTTACTTTGGCGCAAGGCTGCGGATGATGTTGGCAGATGCGAGCACACATGCGGCAGATGTACAAAGCTCAGTATCGTTTGACGGAGGGTCAGAAGGTGTTTCGTCATGATCATGAGAATCATGGTGACCAGTGCTGCTACGAATGGTCTGAATAATCAAGGGAATGAGGACCAGCAGTAGCAAAAGTATAATGATGAGATAGACACCATTACGTTGCAAGAAGCGCTTGAAACGAACACTAATCGACTCGGTTGAGTCAGTACGATCGGCTGCAGGGGCATCGCCATCAAGTAAAGGTGTACGCTCAGTCCTGTTATTGCCTGCCATCTTGTTGATTTGGCAGGTGTTGATGTCAAGCAAGAGAGCTAGGTACCTAAGTTGTCTGCCTAGACACGAGATGGAGTTGGGGAAGCGGGGTCGGCAACGGGAGCTTGGACCATGGCTAAGCTTCGGGTCATCTTACAGTATCCATCCCGTCTGCATCTTTTCCTTGTCAGGATTCCACCTTCATACCAGTCCGATACAACACTTGTCATGACTGCGATGGTTCCGAGCAGGAAGATGTAGCTCTGACAGATCCTGCGAAACTTCGCTCTCGAGTGTCTGACCTTTTATCTGATCTCGTAGCGACACGCGTCTTGTGAGTATCTGATTCCGCTTCTTTGATGGGTCTGATTAAGGCCACTATTCAACGTAAGAAGGTCTACCTGATAAGGTCGGCCCGTAGCATGCGCCGTTCCGAGGCAGCAACATCTCTTGTGGAGTGACTTTACGGCCGTTAAATACCGCTCTTCTAAGGGTTCCGGGCATGGACCAACCAGCAACGCCGAGTCCTCAACAATCGGACTCCACTTTCAAGCCATACGACATCTTGAAGGACTTGGCTCTGAAATTTCGAAAGTGATTCCGCATTGGGCCTCGAACGCGAGCCAGGTAAGAGATTTGCAAGTATCCCCTTCGTCTACATCCCCTTCGTCTACATCCCCTTCGTCTACATCCCCTTCGTCTACATCCCCTTCGTCTACATCCCCTTCGTCTACATCCCCTTC
>Ga0058704_10001604_pt1 | contig 10526 bp, 8 predicted proteins | sample AgamicMgSfe_FD_71363 | JGI IMG/M metagenome (GOLD analysis project Ga0058704, IMG submission 71363) | Agave microbial communities from Guanajuato, Mexico - Mg.Sf.e | ecosystem: Host-associated > Plants > Phyllosphere > Phylloplane/Leaf | place: Guanajuato, Mexico | collected 2012-05-30 | reverse complement strand
ACCGTTCACCTCGTTCCACGATCGGCCGTCATCTGTGTTGTTGTCTTCTCCATCTAGACCCTCGAAGAGATTCCGCTTGCTGGACTCTTCGTCTGCTTTGTGTTGCTCGAGGGCCTTGACGAGTACTTTAGGATCCTCCTCCGATCCTCCTTCGGCGACGTCCTCGGCTCGAATTCTTCGGATCAGAGTATCGTCAATCCTGATCCACTCGCGTCGATCTTGTCGCAACATATCTGCAGTATAATGCCCGCCGGCTGCGCTCTTTCCATGGTGATAAACTACCGCAGTCAGTCTATATCGAGGCGAACCGCCCTTGACTGCCAGCCCGCCGCGTTTGGCAGGCGGCAATACTTCTTTGGGTATCTCCAATTCCAGAGGATAACCCACACGTTTCCATATTTTCTGTGTGCCACCAGACGAATCGTACTGGAATCGCTTGAGATGGAGAATGAGAATTGGGGGCAAGGACTCGATGAACACTTGTTTCGTTGCAGTAGTCCCCGGACCGCGTGGGGAATTGAAGTCTCCAGTCAGCGTTTCAGGCTTGGTGATTGCTTTGAGAGCATCGGTGATGTTGTTCACGTTCACCGCTCCGATATCGAGCTGCAATGGTTGATAAGGCTCCAGCGTCACCGAGTTCTTCAGACCAGGTACTCGCAGTTCTGATCGCAGTGCTCCTTCAAAGATTCGAGTGAGCGGAGAAGGTGTACTTGAATCTCCAGCTTGTCTTGTGATTGCCGCTTTCTGTCTTGGTCCAACCTCAAGCCAGCCATCACCACCTTGGGATGTCACGGACGATGGCGATGTGACCGAGTCGGTCGCGGCCACATCAGTGACGCCTGACTTCTTCATTGCAGACACGCACTCGTCATGAAGTCCAGCCAGCAGAAATCCCAGGAATTCTTCAGCGTCCTGCTGGTGGCCACGCTAGAAAATCGTTAGACCCGTACACTTGCTTGGTCAGGATGTCGGCACACTTACCCGCATGGAGGAAAAGCGCGGCAAACTCTTGATGACATCGTAAACATATTCAGGAATAAAAGAGTCGCCGTATCGCTCCAATTCGCCGTCCTTGAGACGCATGCGAAGCTTATCAGCAGAATCGGCGCTGTCAATGATTTTGAATTCTCGCATAAACATGATCCTAAACGCAATCAGTGTCATATTCGACCATACAGACTAACGATTTACCCACATAGCATCTACAAGAGGGGTATCGCTTTTGAAGGAATGTGCTGCCCGCTTGCCGACTTGATCCAGAAAATCATAGAAAGGTACACAAAAGACAAGTATTTGAAGAATCTTTGCTTGTTAGCGGCTGCAGGTGTAGACCAAATATGCGATGTAGTCAAAACTTACTGCATTCATATAACACATGTTGCCCGTATTGACAAGACCACGAGGCTCCAGGAAGGCCACTTTCTCCCCGTTTTCCACGCTGTAATGGGACAGAACGTCACTCATAGTGCCAGCTCGGGAAGTTGGGATGCCGTTCGGAACATTGGTGCCATTCGTAAGCGAGGAAGCTGCAGCCTTGTTCAAGTTCTTTGAACGCACGAGGTCTGCCCACGACTTGGGTGCTGCATTGGACGCTTCGACATTGGTAGTGTCTTGTTCCGAAGCGTCGTGCGGTTGTTCCTGGATCTGAGCCTCGCCTAGGAGAGCAACAGGTGCGGATGCTACAGCCGTGTCGACCCTCTCATCTTGTTGAGATGATGTGGACCTCTGCTGTTGCGTACTAGACTGACCAGGAACCACAGGCATAATCGGTACGGCAGTACGGGTATCCCTGCGCGCATGACCGGCATTAGGAGTTGCCTTTGGCGTTGTGTTGTCTTGCACCTGAGTCACTGCTTCCCTCTCTTGCACTGTCGAGCCTTGGATCGCTGCATCCTTCACCGATGTTGTGACAATTTCTGCGAGCCCCTCTGACCCTATTGTGGTACTCTCGTCTTCAGTGGAGGCTGCAGTGTTCTCAACTGCTCTCACAGGAAGTGTGACTGCGTCATTGGCGACATGTGACGTCTGTTTTTGTTTTCTTCGCTTGGCCGACTTTGATGGAAACGAGTCTCGGGCCTCGGGTGGGAAGAAATATGGTAGCTAAGAAAGTCAGTGGAAGCAATGGATGGTACGCACGATAGGCCGCACTCACGTCTGGGTAGAAAGGCATCCGATTTTGAGGTGGCGGCGGAGGTTGTGCCACGACCGACGATCTTCTCGAAGACTGTTGAGGCGTTGAACTCTTCGACGGAAGTTCTCGAGGCGAAGAAACGGATTGTGGTATACTTGCTGCCGGCGTCGGAGGAGCTGCAGGTCGTGGAGATTGAGGTGTAAATGGAACTTGTGTAAAAGGTGGAGGACGGGCAGCAGGAAGTGCCGCAGGCTGTGGGTGTGGTTGTGAGCTGACAACCATGGGCGACCGCGGAGGATACTGAGCATGAGAAGGGTGCAGAGGATATGGCGAGTATGACTGATGCGACGGCCATCTCTGAAGTGGATATGGCATCTGGTTTGAATGTTGGTAATACGGCGGAGGGTAGTATTGTGCATACGGATTATGTGGGCCCGGAGACCGAGGTGGCATGTGTTGTTGGTACTGGTGATATTCTTGATGCCTTCTTGACTGGTGCTGTACGGGTCCAGCCGGCGACATTGGTGGCCCTCCAGGCATGTTTGGATTCATCGTGGGCGACTGTGAGTGACGTCGAGGCCGGCGCAGGTCGGTCGAGACCTTTTTCGCCGACCGGATTTGTTAGTGCGGAGAGGTGACAAGATACAGCTGCTGTTAGCGCCAGCAATTGCGGCCTTTTGGGTAGACAGCAAGATATTTTTCAAGTAAGGCTGCCTCAATATGTCGAATGAGTTGGAGTCAGTGTAATGCGGTGCGTGAAGCTTTCACAGCAAGGCCGCATGGCGTCTCTCTGAGTGGGCTCCAGGCGTTACTACCAGCGAACGTCTGTCAAAGACCGTACCAAGAAGCGGAACCAAGAAGACGGTTGGTAAGTAGTGTCGTTGAAGACGTTGACGCGGTGGTGTGGATGGTGGTCTTGGGGTCAAGTCGACTTCAGTATGTAATCGACGTCGACCACTTTTCTCCGGGGTTCCGAGTCTTGGCATCTCTCCGTGGCTCGACGTCGTACCGTGGCACTTTGAACCGTACCAAGTACAGGTATATACAACACAGCACCACACGCGACCACTTCAACTTCGCCAAACACTGGTTCTGCCAACTTTCCATCAAGATGACGACCAAAAAAGACATGCGCCGGGGTGATCTCAGTGCGTATTGGCACTTCTAAGACTTCCGATACGTATACTCATGCCAGCAGTCGTTCCCTACATGGAGCCAGCAACCACAAAGAGCGACACCGATATGCAAGGTGGGTTGTGTATCTGTACAGTGCAAAGGATCTAGGTCTGATTGCATATAGGCACAATATCCAGCATGCTTCCAATGGCCGCGGTGAGTCTCTTTCAATCGACTTACCTTTACCTCTCGTACTGACATGACTAGATCTTCACAAGGAACAAGTTCGTCTAAGCCATAGCTACCTGCGAAAGACGTACAACTAATGCAAACACTTGAACAGGTTGATTGGATGGTATGTTGTGACTTGTCATGCAATAAAGATACATCTCTAAACCCATTGTAGGGTAGCTGTCATCTTCGCGATTCAGGGATGGCTTTCAGAAACTCCTGGATCCAAGAAAGACTCTGCAACACCTGGGTACTTTTCCGTTGCGATGGCATGTAAGTGATCATTCCAGAACAAGTACCTGTCACAAGATGCTAACTCTATCACAGTCTTGGCGCTAGGTGTCGTGAGTATTCCCGCATTTCAGCTATACAGAACGAAAAATGGCTGACCAGGACGTTATGACAGTCTTATCTAAATCTGTTCATTCCCCCAGTACCAGGCAGAATGGGATCTGGCAGTGGGACCGAGGCGCCGGCTGCGGTCCCAAATGCATGAGCGGGTCTGTTAGAATCGATTGCGTGCTTCATAGTTCTACAAAACCAACTGATTTGATACCCTCAATTATAACTCATGCTGTTGCAATGCTGTTCCTTCACCATTCGTGTGTAATCTATCGTTTGGTTCAAGGACTCAAAACATATGGCCATCAGCACATGTGTACAGTGCTGTGACCGTCATGAGGCAGAAAAGCACAAGGGCGCCTTCAGCAGGATTTGAGGTGATATAACACATGAAATGTCTCCGCATATATCCGTCGTCATTCTCAAAACCGCGCGGTAAATGTGTCAGTATCATTACTTAGAAGATTATACGATCGTTGTACTATCATAAGAGATCGCTGCACATGATCTCGAAGTGTCCTTTGCATGCTCAAGAAATCGATTATTATGGGAAGGAACAAGGCTCGAGGTCAACAACCGAGCTTCCGGTGGCTTCAGACGCCGGCGTTCGCGCTTGCCCATCCACGGTTGAACCTTGTTGAACATGTCGGGGTTTATCTCCCATCTTTCCTTATCCAACCAATGCTATTTCGCGCGCAAGGACAAGAAGAATCAAGGCCAAGCGTAATGTACCTGTACTTGTGCATCGTACCCCAGGTCCTGCGTATTCGTGCTCCTTCTCCCTCACTCTCGCCAATCGATCCGTAAAGCAAGAGCCACGCCTTTGTCCGCGTCTTCAATCTGCGACCTGCAATCCACTCGAAGCTGCTTGTTCGTGTCTCTCCGGGACTCACGATCCGCATTACATCGCACCGCACCGGCGCACCGCACCGCACCGCGTTCCACCACATCACGCTGCATACAGACTTGAGTCTTCTCACACCGCTGTCGCAGCAATTGCTCATCGTCTACGGCGCAGTCACCACCTTTAATCCGATACACCCGCGGTCGGCTGTCGCTCGCCCGTCTTCCACCGCCATCGTGTGCAAGATTGCATACTTCCTGGATTGCGCTGGACATCCTTTCGCATTTCATTCTCTTCTCACCAGCTGAGCATCCTCGGCCGATTTTACGCATCACCGCTCGCATATACTGCCCCCAATCACTGGTTGTCACAAGGTGACACCGTCTCTCAGCAGACGCCAGGCGGCCTCTGATCATTCTTCCTGGCCTTCACGCATGCCGCTTCACCTCACTCTTCCGAGTCATTATGATGCACCAAATTTGACGGGCAGATCACAGTCTGTCATGTCGTCCGCACCAAAGTCTCAAACGTCTAGGATATGTTACATCGATCTCAGCAGCAAAACGCTCAGCGTTCATCTGCTTCGAGGTCCGGCTCTCTGACCTCACCTGCTCAAACACACCTACACCGGCCAAAGCCGCCTGCCTCAAAACTCAGCAACGTTGAATTCGGCTCCGACCTTGATCATGCCGTGGATCTCACCACTCCTCCTCCGGCGGTATCTGGAATGGGCGCCGGAACCGATACGTTCACGGACAATGAAGAGAAGGACGTTTTATTAGTACAAGATATGACACTTGATGAAGAGAAGATCTCAACGAACGACCCTGTACCACAACCCTCCAACAGCGTCCGGGCGTGCGCTCCCCTGCCACTGCCCCCTGTGCATGAAACCTCTGGAATCGATGATCATGTTTCTGCGTGTGCCGACTCGAGACGACAGAAGCTGAGCAACGACGCAGGACGTCGACCACAAGGAGAACGCCCACCGAAACTGGCAACTACACTTCCAGACGGCTTGGTAGCTGACTATATTCCGTGGACTGGTAATTCTGTGGAAGACGTTCTAAACGAAAACGTTGTTCGTTCAGGATATGCCGATAAACCCCCTGGCTCCAACCAGAGTGAATCACATACCGCCAGGCCGTCTCTTTGGCCAAACCTCAAGCAGAAAACCGGTCTGCCAATCCTGTCCGCCCTCCTTGTCCAAGTTATGGAGAAGCGTCAGGCCTCAGGACGTTGCAACGCACCCTCGACATTCAAACCACCTCCGCGCGTGACTCTCACCGATGCAAAGCGTGAGGCTTGGCTTCGGGATCTTGCTGCTTCAGATGTTCCACTACGTCGTTTGAGCAGGACAATACCCCATGGTGTCCGTGGAAAAGCTCTGCTGGATCAATGTCTGGGCAAGAAGGTCCCCATCTCTAGAGCACTTTGGCTTGCCAAATGTGTTGGAGCGAACGAGCTTCGCGCGTTTCGTCGTAAAGGTGTCAGTGGAGCTGCTGCACTCATTGGTGAGAACAAATGGGTCCGGGAATGGACTCTCTTGGTCGAACAATTTCTCGAAAGTATCGTAGCCAGCTGCGGCCAAGACGATTGGCGCACAAAGATGAACTATTCCGTTCGTTTGGTCACTGCATTTTTTGCTGAGAATCTATTGGATACCGACCACTACCTGGACTGGCTTCTCAGCGCCTTTCGCGCAAGCTCTACCGATCGAATTCCTATCTGGGTTGTTCTTGTTCAAATACTTTGGAAGTCCCTAGTCGGGCAGCAAAGACGGGGAATGGCTCTCGCCGACGCTCTGCTTGCTCAGCTCTACTCAATTGATACAGATGCCACCAAGAAAGTCAACTCGGCTCTGCTTGATCGGCTCCGTCGTCTTGTAACCAACCTGTCGTCTTTTCATGGTGGCTGTATGATCGGACTTCAACCTTGGACCAAACACCGCATGATATTGGATAATATTCTGCGTGATTCGTCCATTTCTGACGCATCACGCTTGTCCTTGAGAGCAACTATTTCACGAAATGACAGACTTTACGAAAGGACTGACCCTCTGAGGATTCAACTCCTCTCACCCAAAGCGCGTCTTGTCGCTTTGCTTGATTCCATACCTCTAGAACTGTCCTTAGTAGATGTTGTATCGGAATGTCATCAAATCACGACCGACTTTCGGGTTTTGGTACGAACACTTTTGGAATGGGCATGCTCAATACACGGTACCGGCCCACGACGACTACTGCTGGTCACGAGAATTCTACGCTATTGTAAAGACAACGAATGGGATATAGAGACTGCAGTGCTCGTCAGTCTTTCTGCACTCGCTGATGCTGATCGCTTTTCTCCAAGCGCACTTGAATTTGTTATTTCTCGACTTGTGCAATCCAACCATTTTGGATATGGCAGATATCTTACTTGGTTGATCTCGAACGGTGGGCTCAGCGACAGAACCAGTACAAATGCAGGCCTACTCACCGCCGTACCCGAGACCATCTTGAGTCCTCGTCTTGCTGATCTGCGTCAGACTATCCTCAGTCGTCTCAGTCTGGTTCTGCCCGACGAAAGCGTGGTAGTTGGTATCGTTGTAGAGTATGCAAGACAGCTGCGCGAGCAAGACGAGGGGCTACCCATGAAGGATATGTTCAGTGGCATTTTTAGCCAACTAGAAACGTTGTCTCACGCCGCTCGAATTACTCTCTGCTCCAGACTGCAGGCTACTGCGCCGTCTACCGCCGATCTTCTACACTTCCGCACCTTCAGTTTCGAGAGGGCCATATATGAGCAATTGCAGGACTTTGAGTCCTTGCATATACTTGTGCAGCGCGCCTTGGCGTCTCAGTACGTCGATGTCATTGCCTCCGCAGCAGATACCGTAAACATGAACGCCGACGTCTTTGGTGCGATGGGCGTCCTCAACGACCTTGTCATGAACCTCTGTAACAGACAACGTAGTCTGCGTTCCAGGGTGCCACTCGACCGGACATTACTGCTCTCTGTAACACGTCTAGTTGAGCGTTGTCAGATGCAAGGCAGTAATTTCAAGTCTCTTGCAATTGATTTGGCTCTTTGCGAACAACAAGTATCGACTGCGGCTTGTTCTCCCGCTTCTGACAATGTAGTATTGGCAAACGCTGGTGTCATCAACTCAGATGCCGATATTGACCGCATACTTGTTAGTGGCAACATGATGGACGAACAGCTCATGGCTCGTCTGTTCTCCGCCACAGTCGAGCGATGCGTCAAGCAGATATCGACCCAAACAACGGATCTCGTCACGCCCAGCAGGTGGTTCAGTCAGCTCAGAGCTTTTGACCGCGCACATTTCGATCGTCTCTCGCAGAACCTATTGACAAAGTTGGCTGGCAACGCGGGCCTTGAGCAGATTCGTATCTTACTAACAGCTCTAGTGGGCTCGAATTGTATGGAAATCAGCGTCGCCCTGCAGGCTTGGGATCGCCGCGTCGACGCCATATCCTCCACCAACGAAGCTGCGGCCGCGCGTTTATCCCTTGCCGCCCTGCAAGTATTCCTTCCTAGATCGAATAGTGCCGACAGTTGTCTTTCCATTGAAGGGTATCGATTCAAGTTGGCTCAATCCTATATTTGTAGAGAGCGTGCTTCTTCGATGCAGCGTTTCCTCAAGCAGGCACTATCAGGATCTGCGGATCTGACCAACTTGGCCAGATTTGTACCGTTCCAGGATTTGCTTCGCGTGTATGCAGTCAAGCATCTGCCAGATCTGATGGAAACTTTGAGCGTTGGCCCGAACATGGCCGTCAAAAGCCAAAACGTCCGAGTTGTCATGCAAAATCTACTCGATCTGCCCACGAACCAGCTCGACGGCGCCGATGACGATCTATCATCCATCATGAAGCTTGTGGATGAGTATTCTTTACCCCTCTGCAAAGCTGCACTAAAGTGCTTGCTGCCCGATAATGCCCCATGTCTGGGCTCGTCTCAGTCATCGAGCAGCATCACCACCGCGTTCAAGGAGATCATCGAACTCGGCAATCCGCTTTGGGCTCAACTTATCAGTGCTATACCGACGGATGCGGTCGATGAGCTCCACAAATGGGGTCTAGAACTCACATTGCACAGTCTTACACAGCTCGTTTCAACGATACAGACGGAGAATTTGCCCGAATCAGACATTATGAGTAGTCGTATGTCAGTGACTGCATTGACAGCACAGTACATAAGCTTCCGCGACACGTGCGATTACTCGTCGCTCATCGAGGGGTTTGCAGCATTCAACGACATTCTGGAGCAAGTCGACATGAACCAAGAAGACCGGATCAGGGGCGTTTGCACATGGCTCGACGTGTCGATACGAATGATTGCGACTATTATCATTACAGCGTCGACCCAAGCTGAACTGTCTGGCCTTCAACAGCGTGGTCGTCTTCTCTGTGTTTGTTGTCAACTTTTGTCCAATACCCAACTTCAGGCTCAGCGGTTCCTAAGCACCGACTTGTTTGATATGTCCTGTCTGCTGGCATCAGCTCTGAACCCAGACCAATTAGCTTCGGTGGCACGTTTGCTTCCACCTGCGAAGAGACTAGATGCTCGAGTCAGGTTCATACTTGGAGTACAGAGACCGGCATCCAGCTGGCTCGTTCTTGCATCCAGAGTACCGACAACCAATGCGACCTCATCTCCGACAATCCTACAAGGAGCATTCCAGACGACATCCAGGACGAGTCAGCCTCCCACGCCCGTGCAACGCTCGAGCTCGCAGACAGCAGCGCTGGGTGGGGGTCTACAGAGTCCAGGATCATCACAACCAAGAACACCGACGATTTCGACGCCTCAGAACAGGACAGGCGGAGGGCTGGCCCACGAGCTCAAGTACGGTCCATTTGCCATGAGACCATGGGAGATGATGCCGGATCCAACAACAAGTGCTGGACTGAATGATGCCAGCTTGAGCTTGACAATGTTTGCCGCGAGACGTGGCATCTGAACAAAGCATATTTTACAAGGATGGTAACCTGATGGCAACTATAATGATTTTCGTCGCATACAGAACCAAGAACCTTTGTTTCCTTTGTATAGTAAGCATAGCGATCGGCGTTTGGGCATGGTTCAAGCGACATTGCAAAGGGATTGTGATTTTGAAATTTGTTAGGATCCATATGCTGCCAAAACTGTTGGTCAGGCTAGGACCGCAACGCGTGTCGGTTGCACACCGCACAGATTCGCGTATCAATTACAAATTACTCTGTGCTGTTCATAATGTTTCATAAGGTATGTGAACAAGCTCGAGACACGACATACTGCATATACGGTCCGTCAGCTATTGTATATCTGAGCGAGTCTGTATAGTCATCCGTAAAAAAAAACTGCACTGCATCATAAAGCCTGGGAATACATATACTGCATACACTGTCAATCGAGCAGTGCATGTTGTAGAACTCTAGTTTCATAGATCGCTGGTCAGAAGACAGAGATGTATAGCTCTATCTTTGCTGCTTCAACGTGATTAGACCAACCAGGAAACTGTGCTTTGGGCCATACACATATCTCGTCGCCTCTTCGTACGCCACGTCTCCAGTCTTCATTGACATGCGCATCCTGAAGCCGATACGTGATCCTTCGCTGAGCTACTAAAGGCAGGTCTCTTCGTATGAGTGAGTCGGCACCGTTGATCTGCGCAACTGCAATGCTGGCTTCATCGTCTTTGTCGTCGTCACCGTCCAAGGTCAGATGGGTCTCTTCATTCTCGCCCAACGTGAAGATATGCTCAGTGAGAGTGCCCACACCATGGCGATTGATGACCACTCTTTCCCACTTGACGATTTCCTCGTGCTCCCGTTCCACGCCCACAGCCACGTCCGGTAGAGTTGCAGCCCTCGGTTC
>Ga0058704_10001603_pt1 | contig 10527 bp, 4 predicted proteins | sample AgamicMgSfe_FD_71363 | JGI IMG/M metagenome (GOLD analysis project Ga0058704, IMG submission 71363) | Agave microbial communities from Guanajuato, Mexico - Mg.Sf.e | ecosystem: Host-associated > Plants > Phyllosphere > Phylloplane/Leaf | place: Guanajuato, Mexico | collected 2012-05-30 | reverse complement strand
CCCCCCTTCCGCTTGCGGACTGTGGTTGAGGTGTGCATCATATCAGCCGTCATCTACATCCTGCTCGGCGCCCCCGGCTTTCCGCTCTCCTTCACTTCCACTTTCACTCTATCCGAAAACGACAAGGCGGACAGCGGGACGCAAACCAAGATTGAATCCCTCGTTTACCCTTCTCCAAATCTGTCATGTCCGACTCACCAGTACACCGTGCACCTCCTCTCAGGCGCTCCATTGGTGGTGTACATCGACGGGTTCTTAAGCGAGGCTGAAACAAATCATATAGTCTCGATCAGGTAATTACCAACCTCCTCACTACCATCCAGGACCCCACCCGCATGGTATCTAACACCCCACCAGCGAAAATAATTGGCAACCTTCGACAATCTTCAACGACGGCGTCGAAACAACCGATGCCTCAATCCGCCACTCCGAAAAAGCCCTCATTGACCGCGACGCGACAGTGCAGTGCATCGAGCAGCGCGCTCTGGCGTTCCAAGGCTGGCCGCGCGAGACCTTCATCGAGCGCCTCTGGACGCAACGGTACGGGGTCGGGGGCCACTACGCGCAGCACTACGACTGGGCGACGGCGAGTAAGGCCAGTCGGAGGGTGAGTTCGTTCATGGTGTACCTTTCGGCTGAGTGCGAGGGCGGGGGCACGCATTTCCCCAGGTTAGAGAGGCCGGATGATGGGCGGAGGTGGTGTGAGTTTCTCGAGTGCGGTGGTGGTAATGAGGAAGGGGTGACGTTTAAACCGCGGAGAGGCGCCGCTGTGTTTTGGAGTAACTTTGATGCTGACGGGAGAGGTTACAAGGAGACGATTCATGCTGGTATGCCGGTGACCGAGGGTGTCAAGGTCGGGTTGAATATCTGGAGTTGGTACCAGGCTGGTCATGCGTTGCCAATATCGTAGCGTTCCCGCGTGTATATATTGACACTCAAGACATAGGGCAACCGCTGATCGACTAACGATAGCAGGGTACCCTCAGCCATTGCACGGAACAATCACCTCTCAACCTGGGAAAGACGCCAGTCACAGCCACACATGAAATGAGTAAAACCGGCTTCCACAATATCATACAACTACAGCACCCCAGCCTCGCTATGCATATGCCGAACAGACGAAAAACACTACCTCTAACTCGAGAATACGCCCAGATGCAACCCTGTCCCTCCCCTCCCTAACCTCTTAACCCCCCAATCATGCCTTCATAGTCTTCAAGAACCCATCCAGGTTAAACTCCTCCTCGTACTGCTTATCATCCCAAAGCTCACTGAGCTCGTCGAGGATCCCCTTCTTCCCCTTCTCCTTGACATTCCCCTCGGCATCCACGGCATTCGACTCGTCCACGTTCACACCGCCGCCGCCATCGGCCTCTCCGATGGACAGGTTGGGGTCCGTCTCGCCCAGATTGAACAGATCCAGGATCTGATCCGTCTCCATCGTCCCCAGCCCCGCGTTCTGCTGGTTCACCACCGTCGACGCCACGTCGATCTTGAAGCGCTGCAGGTTCAAGATTTTTTCCTCCAGCGTCCCGCGCGTGATCAGCCGGTACACGTTCACCACCTTCTTCTGCCCGATGCGGTGCGCGCGGTCCATGGCCTGCAGGTCCTTCTGCGGGTTCCAGTCGTGCTCGACGAAGATGACGGTGTCGGCGCCGGTCAAGTTGAGCCCGAGGCCGCCGACGCTGGTGGTCAGGAGGAGGCAGTCGATGGACGGGTCGGAGTTGAATCGGTTGACGATGTCCTGCCGCTTCGACGCTTCCACCGAACCGTCCAGCCGTGAAAAGGTCACCGAGGGCAGCATCTTCTTCAGCACCGTCGACTCGACCATGTCCAGCATCTCCTTCATCTGACAAAAGATGAGCGCACGGTGCTGTGAGACGGCCTGATCGGCCGTTGGCACGCCACCGGGATCGGCAGCCTCGGTCCCGATCCCGCAATCGACCAGAAGATCTCGCAACGCCGTGAGTTTGGGTGCGTGCTTGATATCCTTCAAACTCGAGTTGTCTTTCGCGAGGAGCGCTTGCGTCGCGGCGTATTGTTTGTGCCCCTCCTTCATCACCAACGCGGGCGAGTTACACAGCTTGCGCATGTACTGCAGAGCCTGGAAAATATGCTGCTTGGCCTCCTTGTCTCCACTGCCCGCCAGCTCGTGCAGCGACTTCGACTCCTTGCGGGTGAAGTCGTCGAAGAGCTTTCTCTGCAACTCGCTCAGGTCACAATAGTAGTTCTGCAAGATCTTTGGTGGCAAATCATTCAAGACCTCTTCCTTCAGACGTCGAAGCAGGAACGGCAGCACTTGCTTATGCAGAGATTCGATGGCAAGCGCCCCGGCCTCTTGCTCCTTCGATGACGATTTGGCGAACCGGCTTGCAGCAATCGGCTTGGCAAAACGGTCTTGGAAGACTTTCTCCGTGCCCAAGAACCCAGGCATCAAGAAGTCGAAGAGCGACCAGAGCTCCAAGACGTTGTTCTGGATGGGAGTACCGGACAAGATCAGACGGTGGTTGCTGGCCAGACGCTTGACCGCGATCGTGACTTTGGCTTTCGGATTCTTGATCAGATGCCCTTCGTCCAGAACACAGTAGTTCCAATTGATGGCTGCGAAGATCTCGGCGTCGTTCCTGGCAATATCATACGAAGTGATGACCACATCCGCCGTGCTCAGCTGCGAGCGGACCTTGCCACGCTCCGACGGTGGGCCAGCGTAGGCGACGGCATTCAAGAACGGCGCATACGTGCGGATCTCCTGCTTCCAGTGGCCGGTGAGCGTGGGTGGACAGACGATCAGAGACGGGAGCCGCCGAACATCCGGCGCCTGGGTCTTCGCGAACTCTTGCGCGCGCAGATGGTGGTCACTGGCGACGATGCACAGCGTCTGCAGAGTCTTGCCGAGACCCATGTCATCGCAGAGCACACCGTGCAGATGATACCGGTTGAGGAAGGCCAGCCAGTTCACACCTTCTTGCTGGTATGAACGGAGCTCGGCTTTGATGGCCACAGGGATTTCAAAGGGCTCGACCTTCTTCGGGTCCAGCATTTGCGCAATGAACCTACGCTCTCGATCGCGACCCTCGAGCAGTGTCTGCGGAAGGCCGGGTGGATCTGGGATGCCGGCTTCGAGTGGCACCAGCTTGACCAACGTCGCAAAAGCTGTCGTGGCGATCAAGCGCACGCCGCTGTCCGAGTCACTCATGCGTCCAAGCACCGGGACCAGCAAGAAGATGACATAGGGTAATATCCCGTCACCCATGACCTGGATCAGATGGTAGACACACTCGATCGCACCTTGCCGGGACATCACCTCGTGGGCGTTGTTGAGGGGTGGCAATACTTGCCCCACCAGCATGGTGAAGCCTCGGACGGTGATGACGCTGCATACGCTGGCAAAGCATTTGGCCGCAGTGTATCGCAAGACCGCCAGTCGGCTCTGCATGGCTTTAGCAACGCACGGCAGCAGCTCCAGTGCCCAGCTATGTAAGGCTGGGTCAAGAGTCGCCACGAGCGCGCGGAAAGTGGACATGGCATCGACGACTTCTTGTCCGAGCGTGGTGTCTGGGTCCGCAATGTCGGCAGGGAGATCGCCGGTGAAGCAATGCCGGATGGGATCCTCGATAATCGATCTCAACTTGGGAACTTTGTGAAAAAGATCAGGGCCGAATGAAGTGCACAGCTGCTCGAGGGCGTCCTTGGCTCCACGGCGCGTAATCCGGGCCAGCTTAACCTCACGCTCATACTTCGCCGCGTCCGGCCGGTCCTGGATGTCCTCATCCTTTTGCAAGGATAGAATGCCGAGGTCTTTATGGGAGTTCAGGTGGAACTCTGGGGTCTCCCCAGTCTCCATGCAGCAAAACTTCACCAGATTCCCGACAACCTTTTCCACGACTTTGTGACGGTCGCTGGCCACCAAGTGGGATACCAGGTTAGCTATCGCAGTGGCCGATCGATGTTGCAAGTCCAGGTTGTCTTCCTCCTTCACGCTGTCCATGATGCCCTTGATGGTGAACTGCGGCTTCTTCGGCACGTCGCCGAAAGCGACCATGGCAGCCGCGGCGGTCGATCGGATGCGTAAGTCAGCCTGGTTCTTCGCGTCACGTGCTTCAGAGATGGCGGTCTCGGCGTCAAGCTTGGCCATGTTGAGGCTCTCAGCCGCGGCCATCCTCTGTACGCTGGAGAGACCTTTCTTGAGTCTTTCGAAGTCTTGACCGACAATCCTCTCCGCGTCTGCGAGGGAGAAGGCGTTCTTCCCGGCTTCTGGCTCGCCTTGACAGACGACCGCAAGAATTGGGAGTTTGGTGCCCGGGACATGGGCCTGGTCCTGAAAAGTGTTCAATAACTGCTGGCATTGCGCCCGCGCAATGCGCAGGTAGTTCGTCAGGTCCCTGTAGCATGCAGGTCGATCGTCCTCTACGAGAGCTCTAAGCTCGTCAGTTGCTGCCTGAGATAAAACCCCGGTAGAAACCTGTAAGGAGGCAGAACCTTCAAAAGCCATTGCAGTGAACACCTGCGTTGAAGCATACACCGACTTCAGCCCAGGCAGCATCTTCGGCCCGAAGAAGTTCAGTCGTTCTTGGTCTGGCCAGAGCGAGATCGCTTTGCCGAGCGCACGGGTCGAGTAGATTCGCGTCTTGATCATGACATCTGCGCCAACTAGATCAACGTCGCCTTGCATAATGGCCGCATCAATGTTGTGTGACGCCATGGGAGCGTTCGGGGCAAAACTCTCTCTCTTGTCGGATCTTCGACGCTTCTTCGCCGGCTCGCCTCCACTGACCGGAGAGGCACGATGCACCGCGGCCACCGGGGCATAACTTTGGCCCGAAGGCTTGACGAAGAGCGTCGAGTCCATTGGGATGGGATTGCGACTGATCCCGATTGGGTGTAGGGTGAGCGTGATGAGCGGAGTCGCATGAGGTGCAAATTCCTGCGCGAACGCTAGAGGACCCTTGTCCGACAGGGCATCCGCCAGAGCAATCCACACATCCAATGAGAGCTTCAGCACACCCTCGTTGCGCTCGACTAACATGTTCTGGTAGACTAATTGTAGAGCCTTGCCGTTGATCCAACCTTTCGCATCCAAGCCTTCGATGTTGATGAAGGTCAAGAGAGCGCGCAGAACCGCAGACCGTACGCTTGTGATGGTATGCCTCAAGAACGGGTACAGTCGTGGCACGAGGTCGTCAAACGACTGATCCGGGTCGGTCATCGCATTGCGCTTCATAGCGTCGAGCACCTCCGGGAAGCTGCACAACTTCGCGAGAAGATCCATCACCGAGCCGGTACTCGCACTGAGGTCGTCGCTGAGACTCGACAGGCACTCCCACACGACGCTGATCAGGTGCCCGAGCTCGCCAGACCTGACGTTGACAAATTCCTTGGCCACTGGTATCAGTGTCGCCGCACTGACCGAACGCACATCGTCGTCGACGTCCCCGAGGCCTTTGATCACACACTCGAGCACACCATCCATAAGCGATCGGTCGTGGAAGAGTAGGTCAGTCCGAACGGCGACCATGTAGCGCATGCCAATCATGCCACCATGACAAGCGTGCCAGATGCGCTTCGAGACTTTCAGATCTTTCTGCATGACGAGCCGGTAAAGGATACGGTTGATATCATGTACGGAGGATGGAGGTAGGAACTGCAGAACAGAGCCAAGAACTTGTCCAGCCGTTTCTCGGATTGGCGCAACCGCATTGTCGGAGACGTAGTCTGCAAAGCGATCCAGCATGAATACACAACAGATGCGGCAAGCGAGGTCGTCCAGCCAGGCGCAATTCAGCTGGTCGTTTTCGGTGCGGTCCTTGTCTGCCCGACGACCGGCGCCGGCACCATGGACCCGGACGATCTCACGCAGTCCCATTGCCGCACCGTGTCGGATTTCCCACTGAGGATCGAAGAGGTCGACAGTCAAGAACTCACACAGACGTTCGAAAGGCCACTCGTTGCCCTCCTCCTCAGCTTCTGTCTGAAGGGCCGACTTCTCTACCACCGGCACCCCCTTGAACTCCGACACGACCTTTGTCTCATCGTCTGCGCCGTTTCTCTCCACCGAAAAGACCTCATGGCTGCCGTTCTCGTTGAGTTCCTGCTTGATCTCAGACTTGATCTCGGCATCGGCGGGGGTCTGCGAGACGCCGGTGCTCCCTTGCCGCACGGCGAAATCGTACTTGAACTTCTTATTGTCCCGCTTCAGTTCTTCCTTGCGTCGGCGTTTGAGCATGTTGAGCTGTCGCTTGCTCATCTCACCTCCAGCGGGCGTCTGAGGAGTCGTGTCTTGGGGTGACTTCACGATAGCATCGTCGGTCATCTGTGAGTTTTCGGTGTCGAGTCTGGTCATGGCCGGGGTGCGCGATGCGGAGTATGAGCGGGTAGCAATGTCCTTTTCCGTGACCAGATCGTCTTCGATGTACTCGCCACCCAGACCCAGACGGGATGTCAAGGTCTTTTTCTGATGCGCGAGCCTTTCGGCGGGATGGAGGCCCGCGAGCTTGAAGTCATACTGCTTGCCGGCACTACCGAGAAGCTCCTTTCCGTAGGTCAGAATGGCTTCGACGTCCAAGTGGGAGAGTTGCAACTGGTCCGGCGAGGAGGTGGATGGTCGGCGGTCCTCCTTCTTGACGGACGGATCGCGGCCACCATTCTGTGCTTCCACCTTGACCGGGTTGAGGGTGGCGTTCGGGTCGTACTTGTCGGCATGCTCGACGATGCCGCCGATGGCTTTGGCGGCGGCGGTGCGAGTGTCCCAGGAGGGTGAGCGGAGGTAGGGAACGACGCGAGTGAGCAAGTTGAAGAGTTCGTCCGGGTGGGCTTTCTGCACGTCGGCGAGTTGCTGGGCGGCGGTGTTGCGAATCAACGGAGTGCTGCCCGTTTCCAGCAAGGTGACCTGTAGGCGAGAGGAAAAGGAGGAAAGTCAGTGAGGAGATCAACGAGATCATCGAGGGTCATTCTGGTTCCTACCAAACGGTCAAGCCTGCACGTGATGATCAGTGAGTTGCGAAGTTCAGTGGCGGTGATGGTGCGGATAGTGAGACGAACCGTGAGGCGGCCATGGTCACGTGAGAGGGTGATGGGAGCAGGTCTCGAATCAAACGCCAAGACGCGGCGGTGCAAGCATGTTGTGTGCAGACGCAGTTCGATGGTTCGGTCAGTCCATCAAAGCAACAAAAGGTCAGCGTTGGTTGCGATACCGTCCCATCACCATATGTCCATTCTGTTCACGCTCGTTCCGCGTGAATAGAATTCGAATGTTGAAATCGAGAGAGGAGAGGGTGCTTGCACGTGACGATCTCAAACGTGTTTCTCTCGTGTCGCGCGCTTTCGCTTGTGGCAGGTGCGCGCGCGGACGGCAGGTCGGAGGGTTGTCAGACTCAGGCAACAAGCCCGCCTATATACCTTCTCCCCCATCTCCCGCCCGTTTCCTTCCACCACCGCCAAGCCCAGAATCCTCATCCCGGCTAGCCCCGCATTAGCGCCACAGCGGCGGCAGAGATCTCCTGGCGGCTTCTTCCGGCAACGTTCACATCTTTCTCCTCTTCTTCATCTCTTCTCCCTTTCTCATCACCTCGTCTCTCTCTTCTCGGAAACAACTTCTCCTGCAGTTCATTCACATGACAGACAACATCCGCATACTCTCTTTGCCTCCACCCGGAAAGGACGGGAACGACGCGCCATCGTTTCCAATCGAGAACCAGACCCCACGGACAGTACATGCCATGCAACAAGTGTGTCAGGAATCTCTGTACAGACATGTATGTAACCGTTTGGCCTTCTGACCACGACCGCCATCACGAGCCGAGCACCCTACGAACCATCACATAACCAGCAACGCGTCTACATCAACTCGTCCCCCTCGACCCCCCCTTCGCCCAATCTCGTAGCACATTCTTCCTCAGCTTCCCCGTACTCGTCTTCGGCAGTTCCGCCAGCACCTCCACCTCCCGCGGCACCATGAACCGACTGATGTCGCTCTTGCTCTTCGCCCACGCAATCACATCCTCCCCGCTAACCTGCCCGTCCTTGCCGCTCTTGAGCGTGAGGAACGCCTTGGGATACTCGCCCCATTTCGGATCCTGCACCGCCACACATGCCGCTTCCAACACGTCCGGGTGCGTCACGAGCATCGACTCCAGCGCCAGTGACGAGATGTTCTCCCCGCCCGAGATGATGATGTCCTTCGCCCGATCGAGGATCTGAATCGCGCCGTCCGCATGCCACACGGCCAGATCGCCACTGTGCAACACTCCGCCCGCGAACAGCTTCTTCGTCGCCTCGGCGTCTTTATAGTACCCTTTGGCGCAGATGTTTCCCACGAACACAATCTCACCAATCTCCTTCCCATCCCTCTTCACGTCTTCCACGCCGTCGGATTCCCATTTGCCCGTCTCGTCCATGTTGGTCTTGATCACCCGCGCCGGCAGAGATGTCACGTGTCCGTGGCCTTGGCGCGCCATCCGGGCGTACCGCTCTTTGGCGGGCAGTTCGCGCCAGGTGGGCATGTGGTAGCCTTTGGTGATCGGGCCGTATGTCTCGGTCAGGCCGTATACATGGACAGGGTGGAGGTTGAGGTTCTCCATGGTTTCGAACAGATGCGCGGTCGGTGGGCTGGCGGCGACAGTCACTCGGACGGGTTCTATACATGAAATGGTCAGAAATGGGATGATAGACTCACCTCTACGGGACGGACTCACCTGGCAACTTCTCGGCATTCTGATTCGCGCATAGCAATGTTGTCACAGTCGGCGCGGAGTTATAGTGACTGATCGCCTCCGTCTTCAACAGCCTCCAGATCTCCGGATAGTCGATCTTGCGCAGCGTATAATGCGTGCCCCTGACCGCCGTCACCGCCCACGGGAACGTCCAGCCCATCGCGTGGAACATCGGCAGAGTCCAGAGATAGTGACACCGATCCGCCGTGGAAATATGCGTGTTCAACCCACTCTCGATCACATTCGCCATGGCCGCCAGATACGCGCCTCGATGCGTGTACTCCACCCCCTTCGGCCGCGCCGTCGTCCCAGACGTGTACGCCAACGCGATTAACCCCTCCTCACCCTCCTCGCCCTTCACCTCCGTCTCCAACCCCGCCCACCCTTTCCCGCCCGTCTCCTCATCATACCTTAACCCCTCCCTCACCACCGCCTCGTACTCCCCTTCCCCTTCCCCCGCATCCGCATCCACCACCACCACGACCCGCGGGAACCTCGCCCGGAACCCCTCGAGCAAATGCTCAAACTCCGCATCCACCAGGATACCGTCCACATCGGCGTGCTCGAAAATGTACCCGATGTCCTCCGTCTTGAGCCGGTAGTTGATCGCGACGTTGACGGCGCCCGCGGCCCCGATGCCGAAGATGGCTTCCAGGAACGCGGGCGTGTTGGTCATCAGGATCCCAACGCGGCGCAAACCCCGCTTGCGCAAGTAGTACGCCAGTCCTCGCGCACGGTCTGCCGTCTCGGCATATGTGCGTCGGAGCGTGCGGCCGTTGGCGGTGAGGTGGTGGATCGCGGGGGCCGAGGGCTCGATTTGCGCTGCGCGCCAGAGGAAGAAGGCTGGAGTGAGTTGGTGGATGTGGTGGCGGTGGGAGTAGGAATGGGAGTCGCTGGGAGAGGGGGATGGAGGGGACGGGATGATGTGCGCCGCGAGGCTGGAGAGCCGTTTCATCGCGGCGGACATGGTGAGTTATATGTGACTTCGTCCAGGAATGGTTATCCAGGCCCGCAGACGGTGTCGGGTAGGTGATGGATGAATGGATCGGTCAACGAGGTGATGGTTCGTCAGGCTGTCGGACTAGAGGGTGATATAGCACAGTAGTGATATAAGAGGACTAAGAACGTTGGCATCGGGAGGTTCTGAGAATATTGTTACCACTTCTTTGTGGCATTCATACTACATGAGCGAGATCAGCGAAAGCAAATGAGTATAGAAGAACACGGACTCGAAGTGCCTGGGGTCGCGCGGTATGCGAGCTGGAGCAATGGATGTCGGTCACATGTCAGAGAGCCAGAAGGGTGGGGGTGTTCGGGTCTCACTGGGAGCGCTTGCCGAGGTACATTCACAAAATGTCAAGTTTTTATTGACAACGGTACAGCCTGCGCGACGTAAGGCGGATAACCGTGGTACCCGTCACAGAAGTGAGGTATGTGGTCGATCGAGCGGTTCGGGACTCGTTGATCGTTGCCGTCGTGCTTCTTACAATGTGCTGTCGACGAAGCTGCAGCCCAGCATTTCTTCGAATCGCGCATGATAATGCTCAGCACAGGGGAAACCAAAGACCCGTCGCTCATACGCTTCTTGTACTGATTGAATATCCATAGACGACGGAACAACACCACTCTCGTATCTCATCTCTCATGCCTTGGCCGCGTTGTCCAGATCCTGCAGCACCTTTTGCGTCTCTTTTACCAGCTCCTTCCGCTTCATCCTCGCGTTTTCATCTCCCTCGCTCTCCACCGCGTCGAGTTTCAGCAGCACCTGCGCCAATATCGTTTCGGACAACCGCTTATGCTCAAACTCCCTTTTCGCCGG
>Ga0058704_10001602_pt1 | contig 10530 bp, 7 predicted proteins | sample AgamicMgSfe_FD_71363 | JGI IMG/M metagenome (GOLD analysis project Ga0058704, IMG submission 71363) | Agave microbial communities from Guanajuato, Mexico - Mg.Sf.e | ecosystem: Host-associated > Plants > Phyllosphere > Phylloplane/Leaf | place: Guanajuato, Mexico | collected 2012-05-30 | reverse complement strand
CCATTATTGATCGCACGCTTCTTTCGCCCATCTGCGGGGCTCGCGAACACGATTCGATATCCTTGTATATCAGGGCATCGGACGAGAACCACGAGCTCCCTGACCCACCAGCTACGGAAGTTGTCAACGCAGCACTTCAGCTATTCGCCATATGTCTCCCATTACAAACAGCTAGGATTCAGGAAAGTATCCTAGAGCAGATGACATCCTTCTTATCGGCTAGTAGCCTGCAGCGTGATATTAACAGAAAGACGGCTATGATGGTCAACATTGCATATGCTGTGTTATCTGCTTTGAAAGTTGCAGTCAAGGAAACTCGCTCGGCTCCTGGCAGCCTAAAGGGACCAGCGGTCGAAAAGGTGATGCAAGATCTGTTGCACGTAAGTCGCGTATAAAGTTGTTTCTGTCTTCCTTGTACTGACTTCATTAGCTCTTTGTTATCCTTCCTGACCCGTTCATACGGAACCTTGCTGGTGAAGCATTGGGACGCTTGTGCAATAGCTCTGGAAATGCTCTTACGACCACAGAAGTCAACTACCTGGTCGATCAAATTGTTGCTAACCGTGAACCTAATGCTCGATCCGGTTATGCCGTCGCTCTTGGATGTATCCACTCTCAGCTCGGTGGCATGGCTGCTGGCTTCCACCTCAAGAACATTCTCGGAATACTGATGTCACTGGGCAACGATCCACATCCAGTCGTGCACTTCTGGGCCATCGACAGCCTGTCAAGGGTAGCTGACTCTGCTGGACTCTCTTTCTCCAGTTATGTCACCAGTACGCTTGGTATGCTGGCACAACTATATGCCGCAGATACACACAACGACGAGTCGGCGTCTCTCGCATCTTCGAATATAGAGATCGATATACCCTCACCCGCCGTCATTGCGCGATGCGTTGATAGCACTATCAACGTACTCGGACCAGACCTGCAGGATGTTGCAAAAGCACGAGACCTTATCATGACCCTCGTAAACTTGTTCCAGGGCGATGCGGATGAATTGGTTGTGATTGAGAGTTTGCGTTGCCAGGAACACATCTCGCTGTATGCGCCAGGTCACATGGAGTTCTCAGCTTACGTCAAACAACTGCAGCGGTCCGTCGAGAGCAGTTCTGCACAGATCAGAGACATGGCTATCGATGGATTGCACAACCTCATGCGACGCAACACGGAAGAAGTCATTCGGGCTGCTGATCCTGGCCTCGAAGACCAGCTGTGGCACGTGCTCGATCGTGATTCGGAGCACGAGGTCGTGCGCAACATCATCCGCAACTGGCTGCACCAAACAGGGTTATCAGACACTGCGACTTGGGTACAACGCTGTCACTCAGTGCTTACCAAAACGAAAAAGGTCGAGACGCAAGACAAGATCGAAGTAAAGCCAAAAGCAGGAGCGACGGATCTGCAGGACGAGGAAGTCGCTGGCTTCGCATCAGCATCTAATGCCCCTGGAGCTGAAGCTGGAGATGGCGCACAAGTCAGTCAGGAACTACTAAAATGGCAAGTCCGTACTTTCGGTATGGATTGCTTGAGCGAGCTTGTGGCAATGGTGAGCAAAGAGGCTACATTCCGGGAGGAATCGCCTTGCGTTATGGCATTGCAGCAGAGGATCGCTGATGTCGTGCGTATCGCTTTCTCTGCATCTACAGCCGGTGTGGTGCAGCTGAGGATCCGCGGTCTGAAGATTATCGATCAAGTGCTCAAGCTATTTGGCAAAACACCTGACCCCGATTTCGCTGAAGTCACTCTGCTTGAGCAGTACCAGGCTCAAATTGGTTCAGCTCTCACGCCAGCCTTCGCAGCAGACTCATCGCCCGAACTCGCAGCTGAAGCTGTTAACGTTTGCGCTACGTTCATCGCCACCGGTATCGTGACCGATGTAGATCGAATGGGTCGTATCCTCAAGCTGCTCGTCTCAGCGCTCGAGAACTTCTCTAGCGAATCAGAAACTGCAGCCATCGGCGATCTCAAGGGACTCAGCTCCAATGCACAAGTCATGGTTAAGATGGCGGTCTTCTCCGCCTGGGCTGAGCTACAGATTGCGAGCGCTGAGCAGAGCTATTTGGTGGATGTATTGAAGCCACATATTGCGAAACTAACTCCTCTCTGGCTGGCATCGCTACGAGAGTATGCCCGTCTGAGGTTCGAGCCTGACATTTCCTCTTCCATGGGCTCGGCCTCTCTGTCTGGAAGTCTCGACACGATCTATGCAGCGCTTAATCGCGAGACACTATTGAAGGTACACTTAGCCGTTGACGATGTCCAACACGTGCTAATATACTGCAGTTTTACCAAGATACCTGGCTAAACCTGGTAGACGCCATCGCCAGCCTTATCGACGAAGACAGCGAGTTTGTCTTCGACGCCTTAGATGGCAAAACCGAACTGTCCGAAGCTGCGCCTAATGGAAAGTCTGGTCACATCAATTACCGCGACGAGCCCGTCGCCTTCTTTTTTGTGCTCTTTGGACTCGCCTTTGAAGCATTAGCGGGTCGTCCAGGTGACCTGCAGGCTTCCAAGGAGCAAATATTGGAGATTCTCCAGGCACTGAAGAAAATCCTACGACCATCAGTATCCGGTCATGCAATCTACCGGGAAGTTGTCTTCTCGGAAACTATGGATATGCTCGATCGCTTGGTGCTCACTGAGGGTTTGACAGTTCAGACGGTCATTGTTGAGATTACACGGAATCTGTGCCTTGGCCATCCATCTGCGCGGAGAGACCAGGGAGCTGCCGCTGCTGATGAGCATCTTTCTGAAGATATCGATCAGCTGTTCGAATTGACCAAAATTATGGTACTGGTACTGTCCGGACTAGTACCTGGGTTAGAAGATAGCAAAGCAAAAGCACGCCACGAGATGAATGAGGAGGCAGTCGCTCTGCTGACAACTGCCCTATCCGCGCTCGTGGACGCCGCGCAAGTTTTCCCGTCGATCATCAAAGCCGACCTCCACGCTTGCATCCTTCACATCTTTGCAACTATACTAAGCACCGGAGCATGTCAAACAACAGTCATTCCGCAAGCACTCCCGATTTTCAAGCGCTTCATCATCAGCCTTGCGCCACATGCCGAAGGTACGGACGATACTAGCAAGCAACTTCGTGCAACATTAGCGCGCTTCCTTGCAATTTTGAGATACGCGCAACAACGCGAGTTTGATGCCGCCCTTGCATGCGAGAAGAATACGATTCTTGCGACTACAATCTTACTGAGCTCTGTAGCCTCTGCGTTTTCGCCCGACGACCCACTTGTCAAGCGTTTCATTGATGACCTATTCGACTGTCTCGGCACCGTAACAACAAGCAAGGTAGCAGCAGGTTGCTGTCGCTCACTCCTCCTCCTACCCAAGAAGGGTGCTCTCGAGACAAGCATCGCAAAGCTTATACTTCCACCAGCCCTTTCGTTCCTCGCATCAGCCTCTGATGTTGAGGGCCTCGACGATTCACGTACAACTCTCGCACAGACTCTTGTCACATTCATCTCCACATTGCCCCAACCATCACAGCGACAGACTGCAACTAAGATTATAATACCTGCTTTGCTAGCACGAGCGCGGAAGGAGCCCAAGGCTAGCCAGGAAACTGCGGCGCGGTTGCTGGAAATCGCTAGTGCGGATCAACAAGCATTCAGGGGTGTGGTGACTGGATTAGACACCGAGCAGAGGAGTTTCATGGAAAGTGTATTGAAGAGTGGGCAAGGGCCGAGAAGGCAGGAGGCGAGTAGGGAGGATGATGGCATGCCGAAGATTGCGCTCAAGATGGACTTTGGCTCGTAATTCGGGGCTGACCTTGTACGATGACAACAACTTTACGGATGAACCGCATTTTTACGGGGTATTCTTTCTTCGATGACTGCTCAACTGTTCTGATCTGGAAGCTCAGCTTACCACATGTCAGCAAGGGATGTGCGCTGGACGCATGCATGCAGGGACTTGAACGAAGGACACGGGCCCACCATTGGCGTAGCCTGTATTGTATGTAACTAACTATTGGCTGTTGCTGACGGCTATCGACTTTTGTGCGCAGCTGCATTCACAGGGCTGGACACAAAGTCGAGGTTGAGCACATTAGAGCTAATTCTTGGTACCCGGGCGTTCTCGCTAGACGCAATTGAGCAAGTTGCAGACCAGACAGCATACGAACCACACGGCGACGGTATACCTTAACCTTGCAACAGTCGTCGGTGTTGAATCTTGCCCGGCGTGTTCCCGCTGATAGGTGCTTTAGGGGGTGGGAGGAAGCAGGTGCTATTGACAGAACGTACCGACCCGACGGGAGAGGCTTACCACACGTACGCGTGGGGAGCTACAAGAATAAGAAAACGTGCTTTCTTCATCCCTCTGCCAAGCTGGTGACCCATTTTTCATGTGATTTGCATGTTACGACGTAGCCCGTGGAGAAGGTATGAGCAAGAAAACGCCACGCCTACGATGCACGTCTGATCCTGCCAGTCGGTGCCATTGCCTCTTCGAGTCTTACTCGCCACAAAATGGGACGAAAGGCTTGAAGGTCTCTTGAAATTCTTATCGGCTTACATTGGTCTCGATCTTGTCAAAAACGTTCTCAGTTCTTTATCTTTTGGTGCAGTCGCGGCTTTGAGGCTCTGCATGTTGCTTCCGTTACAAGTCTTTTCGCTCTCTTCCCAGTCTGAACCCTCTTCACCTTCAATCTCCAGTGAAACGACATCCGCAAACTGTAGACCTATTGCTCAGGTTACGCGACGAGCCATGCTAAACGATCCCGAAGTCGAGCACAAGGCTGCTCTTAGCCAAGTACATGATGGCTCTCACGGAAGCCTTCAAGGCTCAGAGAAAGATGCAGACCATGTCGGCACCGCAGATGGAAACAACACTGTCGACGCCAACTACCAGGCTGGTGTACAAGCCGTCGAAGCCGTGACCCTCTCCTGGACAACCGCATCTTTGATCACGGCCTATATTCTCATCTGGCTTGTCTACTTTATCCAAGGCCTCGTAGCAGGAGTTAGCGGCGCCTTGATCCCCTACGTCACCTCCTCCTTCGCCTTCCACTCTCTCACGCCTACAACCAGTGTTCTAAGCTCTGTCATTGGAGGCGTAACGAATCTCAGTATAGCCAAGATACTGGATGTTTTCGGTCGTCCACAGGGGTTCCTTCTTTGCGCTGTACTCGCCACTGCTGGACTTATCATGTCAGCTGCCTGTAACAACGTGGAAGCATACGCTGCGTCGCAGGTTTTCTACACCGTCGGTATCAATGGAGTTGGATACAGTCTGAGCGTGTTCATCGCGGATACAACTTCGTTGCGCCACCGCGGTCTCATTCAGTCCCTGTGCTGCTCATCTTATCTCATCACCGCATGGCTCGGCGGACCGATTTCGACGGCCTTCCTCAACGGAGCTGGTTGGCGTTGGGCGTTTGGAATGGAAGCTATCCTTATCCCAGCAGTTACGCTTCCTTTGTTTGGACTGTTCATGTACCATTATTTCAAGGCGAAGAAAGCTGGTCTTGTTCCGAAACATTCGAGCGGACGTACCTTCTTGGAATCGCTCAGATACTACGTACGCGAGTTCGACGCTGTTGGTCTACTTACCCTCTCTGTCGGTATCGCTTTCTTCCTCCTGCCATTCAACCTATACGCGCTGCAAGCAAAAGGATGGGATTCTCCTATGATTATCTGCTTCCTGGTTTTCGGCATCGTCCTCCTGATTCTCTTTGGAATCTGGGAGCGTTTCTTCGAAAGATCTGCTTCATTCCCTGGAAACTCCTTCTAGATCGCACCGTCGCTGGAGCCTGTATCCTATCTTTTGCACTATTCTTCAGCTATATGTGCTGGAGTATGTACTTCACGTCTATCCTTCAGGTCGTCTTCAACATGAGTGTTACGCATGCCAGCTACATCATGTCGACATATACAGTTGGCGGTTACGTCTTCGCCGCCCTCATTGGCGCCTTCATGTCCTGGACCGGTCGCTTCAAGCCTGTCACCCTTTTCTGTTCGATTCCGCTAGTGGTCCTCGGGACTGCACTACTCATCCACTTCCGCCAGCCTACCGACAATATCGGATACATTGTCATGTGCCAAATCTTTGTCGCATTCGGTGGCGGAGTAATGACAATTACGACCGAGATCGCAATTTTGGCCGCTGTGAAAGAACAGCAATACTTCGCTGTGGCCATCGCCCTAGTATCCATGTGCGGAAGCGTCGGTTCGGCCGTTGGGCTGACTGTCTCTTCGGCAATCTGGCAGGACGTGGTTCCCAAAAGGCTTATGTTGTACCTCCCTGCTGAAGACCTCCCGAATCTCTTAATGATCTACGCGGATATCGTCACACAGTTGTCTTACCCTGTTGGATCACCTACTCGCTTGGCTGTTCAGAGGGCATACGGAGATGCGCAGAGGTATCTGTTCATTGCGGGAACTGCAGCTTGGGTTATTGGTACGGCTGGAGTGCTCATGTGGCGAAACATTGACATTATCGCTATGAAGCAGACAAAGGGTCGTGTGTTCTAGATTGCAGTGGCTTTGATTGGAATCGCCATTAGCACGGCGCTCTTGTCTCAACAGTTTATGAAACCCCCTGCTTCTTGTACCCAAATCATTTTGGGTCAAGCCTCTCAGTACCTAATTGACCTGCGTTTCCTCTACTTCATCAACGAGCTTGCAAGACTCTCTGCAACTTCCTGGCTACGGATTTGACAGCGGGGTGCATGTAAAGGCTGTTCTGTTACACTGAAGTTGCTTGAATAGACGTCTACCCAGTCTTCTGATGTTTTCTCAAATTGGCGAGGCGCCCGTATACTTGATATTATCGTGATCTCTTTCCGTCGTTCATCTACTGTGTCATGCTCGCTAAAGAAACCGCTAGACTGATGATGTACAAACTCCCAAAATTCCTGTTGCGTCCACTCATATGTACATGACGCGACCCTCCCAAACTCCTTCTTAGCATGCTGTCGAGGAGCATGCCTCATAGACGTGATGTCGCAGTCAATGCATGCCATAATGTGAGTATGCATGCGATGGGTCAATGACAATCGAGTCGTCCAGATTTGTGAAAGCCAATAGTTCAGAGTTGATGTCGTAAGCGCCGGAGTCATCGAATCTCAGGTCGAGGCTTTGCTGTGTTTGTAGCGGCGTCATAAAGTTACTATATGTGTGTCAGTAGCACGAACTGAGTGGAGTCAATCTTTGAGTACTTACGGATCCCAGTTACCCCATAATTGTGCAATCATTTCGTCGTCGAGATGTACTGGCCCCGAATCTCCGTTGCCGTTGTTATTGTTCTGTTGGGCTTGTCCTGTTATGCCAAGCTCGGCAAGACGTAGTGGTGTTTCCTCTGTGACCATCTTGGTGAACCCAATCTGTTCCATGCCACGTGAAAGCTCGACAAGCTTCTCGATATGCGTGCTGTACCGTGGGGTTCTCGTATGCGCGTAGGCGAGTATAAAGATCATGATGAGCCGTAGGATGCACGTGCTATCAAAGGCCGTCAGACTCGATAACGTACCATCACTCGCCATTTGCTCCAGTATTGTAGTGCTCTTCTGTGCTGCGTCGATGCACATCTTGCCCATGCGCTCGAACCAGATTTTCTTGCTCGAAGCTAGCGTCCCGTGCTTTATAACAAGGTATAGAAGAAATGGCCGTGTAAGCAATATCGTGGTACTCCAGTAATATAGGTGTAAAACTGCTACCGCGCGTCTGTGCGTTGGAGGTGAAGGTACGTCGTGCTTGAGATGCGGCGGCATCTGGCGATACCACTTTTGCAGGAGTAAAAGGGAGTTGGACACGGTTGAGAAGGATATAGAGTTTGCCGAGCGTTCCATGTAGACTGATTGTATAATCTCGCGCTTCAATCGACAGAGGGATACTGATGTTGCCATCCAGGATAGTGGCGTATGTAGTCCGGGATACAAGATCTTGTGATCGTCAGCATGCGCGCTTTGGTGCAAGTCGACTGTAAACCTACCTGCTCAGAAGGCATAGGCGTGGTGACCTTTGTGAAGCGTTCATCAACGACCGTAGGACTACCACCTCGCGATGATATATCCTGATCAAGCTGAAATAATGTCCACCAAATCCTGCGATTTTGTTCTCGTTCCATTGCGTTTCCAGACTCAGCCAACTGGTCACGATGTAAACCCAAGGAGAACGCCATCTGAACGCTAGCACCCATGTAGAGGTAGGAACTGACTCTGGAGCAAAGGTTCTCCATAGCGATACTCTGAATGGTGATTAGCGAAAGTGCTTCTGGAGCTATTGACAGGACTCACCATCATGGCCATCGCACGTATGCTATCAATATCGGCCTCGTCGTAGACTGTGGGGATAAGTTGCTTTGCAAGTGTAATATAGTCCTCTGAAGTCTTCAGGTCCAACGCAGCTGGCCAGTCTGGTGGGGGAGAGTTGCCGTTGCTGCCTACGTAGTTGGCTGCACCAATCGCGAACATGGTGTAAAGACAACACATCCAGGAGCTGGACGAGCGTGGTGCTGACTCTGAGTATGTGCTATCCACCCGTCGCAGCAGACTTTCGACCGGATACAGCCAGTACGTGCAATGGACATCCTCTAAAAATCGAGAAATATAGATATCACACAATTCCCGACCAGGTAGGTAGTAGCTCTCTTCTGCGCCGGAGTCTGTAGAAGGCGAGGCAACTGGTAGGTTCGGCGGATATGACCCTACTTTGGGCCCGGGAATAATAGAAGGGTCTTTCCTTTGCATGCCCAAGGTAGCGACAGCCGCGTTGAAGGGGATTTCACTATGAGCGCCGACGTAACGAAATTTCCCTCTTGAATCTTTCAGCATGCAGCCCAATGGCTCATGCAATTCGTTCACGTCTTGTTCTTCACCATCTTCAACGCTCTCTGCATCTTCAGGTGATGCCTGATCACTACTGAAGAGGCCTTCGGTATGCTGGACGGGCTCTGCATTAAAGGTACCGTCCTTGATCGCTTTAGCAATGGTTCTGAGGGACTGCAGGTTAAGCTCATGACCAGGGAAGAAGTGTTCGAGAATGCGCATCGAGCATTGGTATTCTTCTTCGGTAACATGGTAATAAGGTCTTTTCCTTCTTGGGGTAGCAATAGTACACACAGCGCCTGTGCGCGCACAGTAACGACATGGTCCCGGGACTTAAGATTGTCAGCCTGTGTCATTGCCGGCACGATTCTACTACCGGTGGGAAAAGAGCCCTACCAGGATCAATACACTAGAGGGGATGGTTAGATTCTTGGCACTGATAGAGGTGGAACTGTCTTAGCTACCTTTGTCTTCCTACTGCGACACCGATCGCAACTGCTGTGGACTCGATGGGCGTTCGGTGCTCTGCTGGATGGGGGCGCCGAAGCTCGTGGCGGCGGGGCGGCGGCGGAGTACTCGGCCATATTCATCCGACACCCACGATAACCCGGCCGGGTAGGATGACACTAGCGGCGATGCGAAAGTCTCATTCGGCAAGCTTGCAGCAGTTCGTGGAGAAGTCATAAGAGCATCGTGCCTGTTGCAGTTGGAGACAAAGGAAAAGGGTTCCCATTTCTAGCGGGGGATCTGCTGGGGCGTCGTTGCGTACGCAAGGCCACCCTGCAGAACCTGCCGGTCGGCTAATCAAAATCTATAGCGAACACAGAATAGCGTTGGAGAGACGGCAAATCATGTCGCAGCCGCTCGACTCATGTCGCAATATTTAAGAGATCTTAATCAAGACACTCTTTGTCTCCAGAAAGTTGTCCAGAGAATATAAAGGGTCGCCCTCACGTCCTGATCCTGATGATTTGTATCCACCGAAAGGCATGTCGACGCCAGTGACTATGTGTTGGAGCGACGTCAGTGAATGCGTCATGTATAATTGAGCTGAATGGGTATTGCCTACCTGGCGAAGTACAATTGACGCCAACGGTACCAGCTTCTAAGCCTTTAGCGAAGCGCATTGCACGATCGATGTCCTTAGTGTACACCGATGCATACAGCCCATACCTGAACAGAATTAGTCAGCGTTTGTTTCAGCTAGGCCACGCTAAGGAGGGTGAGACAAACTCTGTCGCGTTAGCTTTGGTAAGTACTTCATATTCGGATTTGAAGACGTTGATGTTGACGACTGGACCAAAGATCTCTTCCTTCATGATCTTTGCGTCTTCTGGTGTGTTCTTGAAGATAGTAGGCTCGATGTAGTAGCCCTCGCGACCCGATGGAGCGCCGCCACCAGTGATGAGTTCACCGCCAGATTGCTTTCCCGATTCCAGATATGCCAATACGGTCTTGTGTTGCGCCTCGTCGGCTTGCGGGCCGTGGTTGACGCCTTTCTCCAGGGTGTCACCCATCTTGATCTCCTTCTCGAAGTTCTGCTTGAAGAGGTCGATATACTTGTCGGCAACTGTATCCTGGACGTATATGCGCGAATTGGCCATGCAAACCTGACCGCTGTTCCACTGAATGCTATGTGCTGTTTCTTTCACGGCTTTTTCCAGGTCGGCATCTTCAAAGATGACCGCAGGTGACTTGCCTCCGAGCTCAAGGAATACCTGCTTGAGGTTGGACTTTGCGGC
>Ga0058704_10001601_pt1 | contig 10535 bp, 7 predicted proteins | sample AgamicMgSfe_FD_71363 | JGI IMG/M metagenome (GOLD analysis project Ga0058704, IMG submission 71363) | Agave microbial communities from Guanajuato, Mexico - Mg.Sf.e | ecosystem: Host-associated > Plants > Phyllosphere > Phylloplane/Leaf | place: Guanajuato, Mexico | collected 2012-05-30 | reverse complement strand
CAGCACGAGACAGCATGATGGCGGCTGCTCGGGGAGAGGAGATGGTGTAGAGGTGTGTGGTGCGATATGCTGAAGCCGTCGATACGAAGCTCCGATGAGGTTTGCTTGCTGCTCTCCCTCTCCAAGCCCGCCCGACCCTTAGCTTCAGCCGGCGTCTAAGCGACAGTCACGTGCAGAGACAATTAAGAACCAACCAGGAGCGTGACTGTTGTTTCCGTTCCTCAACTCTCTCCTTCTGCCTTGTGTTGCTAGCTTTCGGTCTCCTTACATTCTGTCCCTACTGACATTACTTTCAATATTCTACCCAACAAGTTTTGGCCCGTGATAAGGCTTGCAGCGCGTTTGCGACCGCTTTCCGGCGCGTTTCGATCATACAGCTCAGCAGCACGCGTCGAGTCCACCAGCAGTCGCATCTATCATCACTACAAGCCGCCGCCGCCGCCGCCGCCGCCGGTATTCAATCCACGTGCGCGAGTGCCTTGGCCCTTCATTGCGCCCGAGATGTCAGAATCCGAAGATGACAGGCCTCTAAAGGGTACGTAATGCGCTCGATTTGCTTCATTCGCAAGCTGAGTGGATCGGGCGGATTTGGCTAAGTCCCACTCAGCTGAGGGGGCGGACATGGTCAAAAATTTGCCTTTCACTGCCTCACTCAAGACCTTCAATCACCACCATTTTGCATGTGCAAGTCTAGGCAACTGCTTCAGCGTTCAATCGTCTTCCAACTCGTTCCTACCTTTCCGCCTGCTACTTCAACCCTCCAACTCTCTACTGGCAGACACCAACTGACCACGAGCCTCAGCCAAAAGCAAAGACTCGATCTCGAAATCAGACGACGCCGAAATGGACAAGCAGATACCGACGAACGGCGTAGTCGAGCCCGGCATCAGTATGGCCAACGGTCCGGTCGACGAGATGGACGTTGACAAGCCTACCACGAACGGTACGACGAACGGCACAGCGAGCGGCAAGCGGAAAGCTTCACTTGCAAGCAGAAAGAGCTACAAGGAGGCGAGCGACTCAGATGATGATGTGCCTTTGCAGAAGAAGCGGAAGACAAAGGCTGTCGAGTCAGACGACGAGGATGATATTCCCCTGAAGAAGGTGACCAAGCCGATCCAGGCCACAGCAGCCCAGATCGGCGAAGAGTCAGACGACGATATTCCGCTTGGTCAGAAGCTGCAGAAGGAGAAAGCTGCGATCGAGAAGGAGGCGGAGAAGGAAGCGCAGGCTCTTCGGCGCAAAGACAAGGCTGCGGATGCGAAGCGCAAGGCCAAGAAGAAGGTCGACAGCGATGACGAGGACGATGAGCCGATTGCTAAGAAGAAGAAGGCTCCAGTAAAGAAAGAAGCCAGCACGAAGAAGATCATGAAGGAGGAGTCCGACGACGATGCGCCGCTGAGCAAGAAGGCTCCGGCTAAGAAGACGGCGGCATCGAGAGTCAAGAAGGAGGAGAAAGCAAGCCCGGCGCCGGCGAAGAAGGGCAAGGCGAAGGTCAAGCAGGAAGAAAAGACTGCAGAAGACGAGGAAGCCGAGGATGATGAAGAGGAGTACAGATGGTGGGACGACCCAACGAAGGGCGACGGCACGAAGAAGTGGACTACCCTCGAGCACAATGGCGTCGTCTTCCCGCCTGACTACGAGCCTCTACCAAAGCACGTCAAAATGCTGTACGACGAAACGCCGGTCGACCTGCACCCAGAAGCTGAGGAGATTGCGTACGCTTTCGGCAGTATGCTCAACTCGACGCACAATGTGGAGAACCCAACTTTTCAGAAGAACTTCTTCGCCGACTTCAAGGAGATGCTCGATAAGACCGGACATGCCAAGGACAAAGGCGGTAACAAGATCAAGATCGTCAAGTTCGAAAAGTGCGACTTCCAGCCCATCTTCAACTACGTCGATGCCGAGCGCCAGGCGAAGAAGGCGCTGCCAGCTGCTGAGAAGAAGGCACTGAAAGCTGAGAAGGACGAGAAGGAGGCTGCTTTCATGTACTGCATGTGGGACAACCGCAAGCAGAAGGTTGGCAATTTCCGCGTTGAGCCGCCAGGCCTGTTCCGTGGCCGTGGCGAGCACCCGAAGACCGGCAGATTCAAGAAGCGCGTCCAGCCCGAGCAGATCACCATCAACATCGGCAAGGAGGCGATGGTACCGAAGCCGCCGGAGGGCCACAAGTGGAAGGAGGTTAAGCATGATCAGGAAGGCACTTGGCTGGTGATGTGGCAGGAGAACATTAACAATGCGTACAAATACGTCATGTTGGCTGCCAACTCCGATGTCAAGGGCCAAAGCGACTACAAGAAATTCGAGAAGGCTCGCGAGCTCAAAAAGCATATAGATCGGATCCGGAAGGACTATCATAAGGAGCTCAAGTCGGAGGTCATGGCTGAGCGCCAGCGTGCTACGGCGGTCTACTTGATCGATCAGTTCGCGCTGCGTGCTGGTAACGAGAAAGGCGATGATGAGGCGGATACGGTTGGTTGTTGCTCACTGAAGTTCGAGCATGTCACTTTGCGGCCGCCGGAGACCGTCTGCTTCGATTTCTTAGGCAAGGACTCCATCCGCTTCTACGAGGAATTTAAAGTTGACCCGCAGGTCTTCAAGAACCTCAAGATTTTCAAGCGCTCGCCGAAGAAGGAGGGTGACGAGATCTTCGACCGCCTCACCACTTCCGGTCTCAACAAGCATCTGTCGAACTATATGCCAGGCTTGACGGCGAAGGTCTTCCGTACCTACAACGCCTCGTACACCATGTCCAAACTTCTCCAGGAGATGCACGCTACTGGAACAGTGCCGGAGAGGATCAAAGCCTACAACGACGCCAACCGCAAAGTCGCCATCCTGTGCAACCACAAGCGCACAGTCGCCGCCAGCCACGCCGCAACCATGGAGAAGATGGACGAACGGATCAAGGGTCTCCGCTACCAACAATACCGCATCAAGCAGGGCATGCTCGATCTCGACCCCAAGCTCAAAAAGAAGAAGGGCGCGGAGTACTTCGCCTTACCCGACGGCATCAATGACGAATGGGTGAAGCTTCACCAGGAAGCTTTAATCGAGGAGCAACGGACGAAGATCACGAAGAAGTTTGAAAAGGAGAACGAGAAGCTTGTCGCGGAGGGGCAGAAGGAGATGAAGGCTAAGGAGCTCGATGAGAGGCTCGAGGTGGCGAAGGAGTTGGAAGACAAGTTCAAGCAGGAGCGCAAAAGCAAGAAGATTGAGGCGGAGGGGAAGGCGCCGACGGTGGAGAAGCTGGAGGGGCAGTTGGAGAAGTTGGACCAGAGGATTGCGACGATGATGACGCAGAGTGAGGATAAGGAGAATAATAAGGAGGTTGCTTTGGGGACGTCGAAGATCGTGAGTCTTCCCCTTGTGCATCTCTATCAGTGGGGCAGGGGTTTTACTGACTTGTTGTGTGTGCGCAGAACTACATCGACCCACGCCTCACGGTCGTCTTCTCGAAGAAGTTCGATGTGCCCATCGAGCGCTTCTTCTCGAAGACGTTACGGGAGAAGTTCGAGTGGGCTATCAAGTCTGTGGATGAGGACTGGGAGTTCTAGATCAGACCAGGGGGTCTTCATCTCACAATCGTGCGATGAGGTTGAGATCGTTGAGAAGCCCTCACGTGTGGCGGACGTCACTGGTGTGTGTGCTACGAGCACTGCCTTTATTCTTATCAGGGTTGAGTAGCATCAATCTTCGACGAACTATGTAGAAGATAGATAGTGTCTTTGAATACATATGCATTGAATCAAGCAATCGCAGGTGGTGCTGCGGTTGGCCATCCCACAGATACGTAAGGTGCGATCTCCGAAAGTGGTAACACACTTGCTTCTCTTCCGATGACACAACGATTGTCTGGCAGCCCAAAGAGGAGTACGATAGCCTAAGAAGGACCTTGAATGGAGAGACTGCCGCAAAGCCGTCAACGACGAGCGTCTCCTAAGGCTAGAACTTGCACTACTCCAACTACCCTGCCCGTTCGCCTATAATGCTCAGGCAAGAGACACTCGCGCAGTGTTGCGTTGAGAGCCTAGGGAGTTCCCAACATCATTGACCCCAATCGTTCGAACGTGAACAGCCCATCACCTCGCTACGCTGTCTCCTCGTCATCTAACAGCTCAAGCCCGTCGCATGCGACACGCGCGATCCAGATCTTGAGCGCCTCTACCGCCTTGCGCTCGTCGTACTCCTCCACCTGCCGGTCCGGGAACGGCGTGCCTCCTTGCGACACCAGCCACTCATGTCCCAAAGAATTGAAGTCAAGACGCCAGTGGAAGGTATCGAGGTATGCCTTCAAAGGCTCATTGTATGCTGCTCCCCAGCGGATAGGGTCGAGGAGAAGGTGGCAGTTGAGCAAGTTGAACGCTTTGGAGCATACGAGCTCGCCCCAAGAGTCGTGCCAATCGATGCCGCCGCGCCCATGGCTAGGATCGCAATGCACACGCTTCAACTTGCTAGGCAGAATGCGCATTGGCAGCTTGAACGAAGCGTGCACGAAGAGCGATAGCTCGACACCGTTGCTCCTCCAGATAAGGACATAGCCGTTCGCCACCTCGGCCCAGAAAAGTCACGGTGTTGAAACATCGTTGTTGATTGAGCGTCCGTGGAGTTCGATTGGATCGTAAAGTGGAAGAGACGGACCAATGATGAGGACTCTCACCTGGAGGCGGCTAGACTGCTCGATTACCTGCTGCCAGTAGCGGCAGACTTGTGCAGCGGAGAAGATATCGTTGAGGTCCCACAGCTCGAGCGAGATGGCCTCTAGCAGCCCGAACGTAGCGAAGACCTCGGCTGTCGCAGAGGTCAGGATAGGCTCGTACGTGGCGTTAAAGAGTAGGCCTTGCGACTCGGACGTCTTGCTCAGTATACTGGCCGAAGCAGCCTGCGTTTCGTTGATAGTGTGTTGATGCAGGCGTGGAATTGATGTAGCGAGGCTTGCGATGTCACATTGCAGTTGCAGCAGTCGTAAGGCGTCGGTGCGCTCCATCTTTCATGGCGGACAGTCGATCTGCACCTCGGGCTTTCCGTCTACATGGAGAGTGTAAGCATTGGACTCGGCGGCGACGCACATTCGATGCTCCGGGCAAGTCACGTTGAAACGAATTCTGGAAGGACGTGCGGACCGAAGCCAGCAGGTTGATATTCACTCACTACACGCCAATGTGATCGGATAGCAGCAAGTGCTTATAGCCCTGACTATCAATCAATTCGTCAAATCGAGGCCCATGTATCAACTACTGGTGCTCTGCTTCCCCAGCTAGAGGTTGCTCAGCAATACGGGTCCTGACTTCACACTGTATTCGTCATTTTCAGCGAAGAGCAAAGAGCTCAGCATCTCCAGAATACCGAAGGCTGGCTGAGCCTCCGTATCAGCTACTACGGTGCTAGACCTGTGGGACGTTCAGGAGATGGCGGCTCTCAGCCTGCTGTTTTGCACATTGAGCCCCTAAACACTGATCATAGATGACGGGGGTTCGGAATGCAATGCAGTGCAATTGGGCGTGATCTCTGCGAGAAAGCTGTGATGCTGTCTTGGGCAACCAATGCTGGTCACGGAATGCCACCTTCTTGACTTTGGCCACAGGCTTCGATCTCCGACGTATGTAGAAGCTGAATAGTCTTGAATACATGTACAAGCACGCTATCCCCTGCGCCCGACGCCACTGCGATTTGCCCCGATGCGAAGTTCATCACATCAAATTCGATCCGCCGCCTGGATGCCGGCTTTGTAAATGAAAGATGCCACCAATCCATGCCGCTTTCCGCATCTTCAATAGCCTCGTCTGTTGCACTGCGTGTAGTCTATCCATTGCACAAGTTCTCATTTCGTTCGGCGCCTTTTCGCAGATAAGTCCAGCCACGTTGCTCTCTGGGTTTCCATCACTTCCAAGAACAGGTCCTTGTCGTACTTTGGTAGATGTCGAGCGGCTGGAGTGGCGGCGAACTCTGAGTTTAGCCAATCGGCTGTCAGGCGGGCTATGTCCTGTTGCCAGTAGAAGGTGTTGAGGTACGGTTTCAGTGGGTCGTTCAGGATTGGTGCTCTCGTATGCCGAGATTTATATTTGGTGTGAATCGGGTTGCCATAGATAGTGCTGGGGTAGCATTCCAGGAGCGTGAACTTTCTGGAGCAGACGAGGTTGCCGAGGATGTTATACCACTCGATGCCAGCGCGAAAGTTGGCCACATCGCAGTACACGCGCTTGAGCTTGCTGGGTAGGACGCGCATTGGCAGCTTCCGGAGGGATGGATCAGAATGAAGATCTCGAAGCCCTTCTTCCTCATGATGATCATGTTGCCTGCCACAATGTCCGCTGCAAAGAGCCATGGGATTGTAGTACCGCGAAAGTCGGTACCGGAATTCAGGACATAATGGTCAATAGCTGATTTTCGTAGTCAGCCGGCCTGTAGTCAATAGTCAAGTCAAAAGTGATATTGAAAGTCACTCAGATCAATAGTCAAAAAGTGGTAGTAGCAGCTAGTAGATTACTAGCCTTCTAAGGCCTTATCTAAAGGTGTATTAGCTATAGGCTCGTCGGTATCTATTATATCATCATTAGGTACTACCTCGTCGTCGTCAATTGTGAAGCTCTGTTAACTGCCTGCTTAAAAGCTACAAAATAGAAGGTGTGACAAGTTATTAGGGTATTCGGCAAGACCTCCGATTGGTTGAACACTAGGGTTACTAGGGTTACACGCTAACCCCTCCTCTAGCTTCAACAACAACTACAATATAAACCTTTATAATAGCTCAAAACTTCCAAAACAACTCGAAACCTTTGAACCTGATTGACTGCGTTTGACTGTATAATGGAAGTCAAGAAGCAGCGAGTCAAACACCTAGTCAAAAGAAGTCAAGTCAAAGCAATTTGACTTGCAGTCAGTTATTGACCACTACGGTTCAGGATGTACGACATTTGAGGCGGGTTTGTGAGAGCAACAACCTTCTGTGCAGGCATAGATCGCTCAATGACCCCGCGCCAGTAGCGGCAGACTTGCGTTGCAAGAATGAGATCATCGGCAGGAAGCTGAAGTAGGATCGCTTCTGTAAGTTCGAAAGTACTGAAGACCTTGTCTGGCGCAGACGTAAAGGCAGGTTCGTGTCCGACGTGGTAGAGGATGCTATGCGCTTCTGAAGCTTTGCTTAGCCCTCGTTCTAGCAATATCTGCGTATTGCTGGCTGTTTCCACATAGTTGGGTTGTTCTGATCGGAAGGACGTGACCAGAGTTGCGATGTCGTGCCGCGTCTGGGGCAGTCGAAGCGCATCGTTTCGCTCCATCTTTGTTGTCGAACCCGCAGGCGACTAGCTCTATAGCAGCCCGACAGGTGTCTGCTCAAATGTTGAGTTGATGAAGGATACAAGCGACGGGGCAAGGAAGTTTGTGGTCGGTGCGAGTGAGGTTGCGGAGAGATGAAGCTGGAGAAGGCGCGCCCAACTTTTGCCACATTAGTATCCACCGACCTATCGACATCCAGCTTTAGCATGTGCAGACTGACGTACGTGCAAGGATGCTTTGTTCAAATGGAGAACATGCATCTCTCGCCATTACCACTGCACGAAAGCGCCAAAATCAAGAAACAGACCGGAGGTAGCGTTGAGAGATACGTGGTTAGGCAGCTTCAACTTGTCGGTCACGGTCAGGTTCCCTTTTACCAGCCTATTCCGAAAGTAGGCTTGGGAAACGACGCGGAAGTGGTTCGAGCCACCCTTTGATGCACGCTCCGAAGTGAAAACCATAGCTGACAACCTTTTGTTCAATAGCATACCGTTTACGAAAGGCGTGACGGGAAGGGACCATCGCTGACAGCGCTCGCCGACCGGTGTGCCATACGCTCCTCAAAGACGACCGATGCCTCTCGCCCCTCGATTTTGCACATCCGCCTCCAGTCAATGCTCGATACGCTCCCTTCTCTCGACGGGCTTCCTCAAACACCTTCATCCTCCCGTCATTTGTCTCAATGACATTAGCGACCTCATCAGGTTCAACGTCGTGTCTTAAGCTTGCGTACTGACCTCATCACCATGATACTGCAAAAGGTAAGTTCTGAGACTGTTTCCAGCATGCACTGCAGGCTTGCACTTCGTCTTCGTCATTTGCAGACCCGTCTCACCGTACCATATGAAATTGTGCTTGCCGAGTAGACCGTGCACGATGATTCTCTCGTACCGTCCGTCCAGCACAATCAGGTGGGAGTTAGGAGAGGCAGGTGCAAACACGAATACCTCGTCATCATCTACCCTGAAGACAAAGATGACGCCGTTTGAAGCTTTGCATCGGAAATGCCAGTAATTGGAGTCAGACCGGTTGAGCCTAACGACTTTCGAGCTTCTCACTGTCGCGGTCTCTGTCTCTGCCTGCACGTCTGCATCTGACTTTGCCTCTGTATTTGGCGCTGGTTGAGCCGGGATGCGAGTAGGTGGCTGGCACTGGAAGAGATGGTTGCGCAGAGGCTTGGAGCTCTCCAACACCTCGCGCCAGTATCTGCAAACGTTGGCGGCAGCTAGGATCTCGAACGAGGTGGCGTGAAGTAGGATGTTTTCGAGCAGCTCATACCTGAGAACAACTTCGTGGTAGCGTGGCGGCTTCATGTTTGACGTACGCCGCTGTGGATGTGACGTTAGTGAGGTCATGTTGTGGAAGACATGAGCTGGTGAAGAACAGCTATAGATATACTAGCCATCCTTGTTGTGGTCATGTGGAGAAGCCATGTTCAGTATGCAGGCAACGCCAGAAAGGTCGCACATTGTTCGATGCATCAGCGAATGCCGTAGCGAAGACTTTTCTTACTCTAAAGACAAACTTCACTCAGATAGCAGGACAAAGAAGTATAGCCGTCTAGTCTTACATCATGATGTTGTGAATGTTGACCGTGCTTGCTCTTCTAGCATGTGGCGTTTTGGTAGTCACGTGCAATATATCGGCCTCAGGCTCCCGGTAAGGGAAAGTCAGCGGCGCAGATGCACGAGCCACTCTCCGCCAAAACAGCTGCGCGCACCCGTAGGATATCGTAAAGGCGTGCGGTATTGGATCACGCTACTCTTGACTTTACTGGCTCTCGCAACTACCGCATACCGATCGCATACGTCTGCTATTGATCTGGGGTCATCGTGCGAAGCTTCGCCAACATGGATGCTTCCAGGAAGCGCAAAGCGCCGCCAAACGCGACACCATCCTCCTCCGAAGGCAGCGCGTTGAAGAAGTTCAAGTTGCTTGTAAGTTCTTGCTCTTTTGTGTTCGTTCTACCAAGACGTTGCTGGTTGGCCAGGAGCAGAGGTAGAGAGGTTTGCGCGCAATGTGTTCGGGGTGGTGTCGGTTGGTGGAAGAGGAAGGAGGATTTGCGCTCGAGAGGTCGACCGACCAGCATCGCGGCATTACTTAGCCCACTACAGCACCTCCTCCGTCATACTCCGCTTGGGCCTCACCACCTCATGCAGTCTACATATTAATCTGAGCAGCGCAACTCGAAAGCTGACCGCATGTGACTCACTGCAGAACTCGTCCGCACCCAAGAGCAATGTACAACAGCTCGGGCAGAAGTTGCTCAACATACTATACAATGCGACAGACAAGACGTACGTACCATCTGCTCGAGGCCTGAGGGTCCTTGCAAGCCTACCATGCAACGTTTCCAATGCTAACACCACTCGTAGTGGCCGCTCCATCGCCACGCTATTCCTCACACTCCCGGCTCGAGATGAGTTACCCGACTACTACGAGTTCACCAAGCTGCCAATCGCGCTTGATACGATCGAGAAGAAGCTACAGCGCAATGAATACCCTACCATGACCACTGTCGAGAGCGATCTGAAGCGAATGGTGCAGAACGCGAAAGACTACAATGCTCCCAAAAGCGATATCTACGAGGACGCTGAGCGGATACGCAAGCTGGCCTACAACTATATGAAGGACAACAACCCGCAGTATAGAGAAGATCCCGACTACATCTCTTTCGCAACGCCGATACCGCAGGCGAACGGTGCTGTGACTGCGAACGGCACGCGCAACGGAGAAGCCACGCAGGGCACACGTGTTTCCCGTGAGATCAGTGAGAAGCCGAAGCAAACGCTCATACTCAAGGCCTCAGAGGCGCCATCTGATAGAAAGGCGTCTTTGGCGCCGAGTGGCGCTACGGGTGACGATGAAGATGCAGATGCAGATGCAGATGAAGCTGGAGGTGACATTGACTTCACTGGTTTGTCGTTCCAGGAAGCGCAGCAGAAGATGATCTCTCATCTGCTGCACTACACAAACAGCGAGTACGTGTGCTGGTCCTCCACCTTGTTCACGAGACGCTTGAAATGTTAACGCGTACACAGAGGCCTCGACATTTACTACCCATTTGGCAACTTGCCAACCCGCAAACTGGAGGACTACTATCACGTGATTAAGCATCCCGTGTCTCTCAAAGGCACGGCGAAGCGTGCACGTGGACAGCATGGCCGCGCGCCACCCACCGGTGTTAGTGACTTCAAGACATGGGACCAGTTCGAAGAAGAGATCAGTTTCATCTGGCGCAATGCGCAGGACTACAA
>Ga0058704_10001600_pt1 | contig 10538 bp, 8 predicted proteins | sample AgamicMgSfe_FD_71363 | JGI IMG/M metagenome (GOLD analysis project Ga0058704, IMG submission 71363) | Agave microbial communities from Guanajuato, Mexico - Mg.Sf.e | ecosystem: Host-associated > Plants > Phyllosphere > Phylloplane/Leaf | place: Guanajuato, Mexico | collected 2012-05-30 | reverse complement strand
CTGAACGACTGTGAAGCTCTCTCCAATTTCGGAGAGATGCCTCGGGATGACATCAGGGTTCACGTGCGTACGCGCTGCCACTTTACGCGACCTGACAGGCGGCGACTTTTGGACCTCCAATATCCATCAAAAATGGGCTGAAGAATATACAAGCAGATGGCCACGATCAAGGCCATCGAAAGCCGCTCAGTACATCAGATTCAATCCGGCCAAGTCATCGTCGATCTCAATTCTGTCGTCAAGGAACTCGTGGAGAACAGCCTGGACGCGGGAGCCTCTTCGATTGATGTCCGGTTCAGGAACCACGGTCTGGACAGCGTTGAAGTGCAAGACAATGGCAAAGGCATACCGCCAGATGACTACGAGACTGTCGCGCTGAAGCATCACACGTCGAAGTTGTCAAGCTACGAAGACTTGGCATCGCTGGACACGTTCGGCTTCCGTGGCGAAGCTTTGTCATCTCTATGCGCATTGTCAAAGTTCCACATTCTGACTGCGCGAGCCGAAGATGGCGCGGTTGGCAAGCGCCTGGATTTTGAGGTTTCTGGCAAGCTGAAGGGCGCCACTGTGGCAGCGGCGCAAAAAGGCACAACAGTATCTGTCGACGAGCTTTTCTGCAACCTACCTGTCCGGCGCAAGGAGCTTGAAAAGAACATCAAGCGCGAGTATGGCAAAGTGATCGGGCTCTTGCACGCCTACGCCTGCATCAGCGTGGGTGTACGGTTTTCCGTCAGCAATCAGATGCCGAAGGGCAAGAAGGTCGCTGTCTTCTCCACCAAGTCCAACACTACAACGAAAGAGAACATTGTCAACGTGTTCGGCGCGAAGACGTTGCTGGCGTTAATCAAGCTGGATCTGCACCTTGAGATGGAGCCGAGCAAAGGACCAAGCACGCAGGGCGCACGGAACTGGTCCACGCAAGCTACTGATCGCTCGATAGAAGTGCAGGTACAAGGCCACATCTCCAAGCCTGTGTTTGGCGAGGGACGGCAAGCTCCTGACAGACAGATGTTTTTTGTTAACTCGCGCCCCTGCGCACTGCCGCAGGTCTCGAAGGCCGTCAATGAGGTCTACAAGTCGTTCAATGTGACGCAGTCACCGTTCATCTTTGCGGACCTGGTTATGGACACTCAGGCATACGACGTCAACGTCTCGCCCGACAAGCGAACAATCATGCTTCACGATCAGACAGCTCTACTGGAGAGCTTGAAGAAGGCTTTGACCGAGCTGTTTGAGCAAACGGATCATACGGTGCCACAATCTACGCTTCCGAACAGGAAGCTGCCGGCATATCAGCCTCTGACTGTGCCTCGGCAAAAGTCTACGGAGATGACAACGCCTGCTGGTGACCAAGCGGCGGCTGGGTCAGAGGAGAGTGAGGAGGAGTCTGAGGCATCCAGCAGTGCGCCGTTGCCTACCAAGCGAGCTGTGAACAGTGCAGTACAAGGCACGCAGCCCAGCCTGATCAACAATTGGATTAGCCGTGACACAGGGAGGCGAAGCGAGACACCAGCGCCGAAAAAGCCGAGTGTTAGCATGACGAAGGATAAGCGAAAGCTCGTCAAGGCTATGCAAACCCAGGACACCGACGGCGAGACCACGACCCGCGTGGCTCCAAACAGCGTCCACGTCGAGGATGCAGACGACCATACCGGGATATCAACCGCAAAGCCTACACTCGATGGCTCACACAAGGTTGCAAAGTTGAGTGAAGAAGGTGCCGAAGAAGTACCTGGTGATGTTGAAGATGCGACAATGCCGCAGGTCCCAGAGGCCGATCCTTTGAGCACACCGTATGATGATCTATTCTCACAACGGCCAGGCCACATCCCAAGAGCACCCTCACAACCGAGCGCGCCAACTGCGAGTATGGTACCTCCCAAAGAGCTCGAGGCAGCTGATACTGAGCTCTCACCACCGACACCCGAACCTCTAATCCCAGCTATCGCGCCTAGCTCTCAGAAAGCCACACCTGGTCCAGTGGCCAATGCCTTTGACCGTATGCGGCCGAAACGCACACCGCTTCAGACTGCAGAGATCACAGTGGGTAACACTACGACCACGACGGTTATTGGCAGCAGTTCAGCCTACAAGAAGCGGCGCGTACACGCTCCTGACAACTCTCAAGCCATTGCTAAGTTTGGCGCAAGTCCATTGCTTGCTCGTGGGCTGCGTAACTTCGCTGCGCCAGGTTCGCAAATGGAGGTCGATAGCAGCGATGTGCCGCCCACGCAGCTAAGAGCCTGTAAGCCTTCTGGTTCCGAGTCCGGCAGTGAAGACGAGGACGACGCGTCGGCTTCGCAAACCGAAGAGGCCACTGGACAGACGGAGAGCCGCAATTTTCAGCCCCGTGAGCAAGAGAGCGATGATCGCACGTCAGATTCCCTTGATCCACTCCTACCTGCTCCGGTTGACGATGATGAGTATGACGAAGACTACATGGATGAGCGGGAGAAGAGGATGCAGGAATATGAGAAAGTTGCTCGCTTGATACAGGAAGCTGAAGAAGCCACTGCACGCCCCACTGAGGACAACCTGCGACGTGCTTCTCAAGTGCTGAAGAATACCGGCAACCGTAGAGAATCGACACTCCAGCTCATGCGAAGACTGAACACGTCAGTAGCTGACATTGGAAGGCGGGCAGCAACCCTGCATGCGGACATTGAGGCCTACGCCCAAGCACGCAGGCAAGAGGACAACGCTGTGGTTGAGGACGAGCTCGACAGCACCGAAGCAGAGAGCAAGCTCTCGCTCACAGTAAGTAAGTCCGACTTTGAGCGCATGGACATCATTGGACAGTTTAACCTTGGCTTCATCCTCGCCATCCGCCCAGCTACTGCTGATGGAGATGACGACGAGCTTTTTATCATCGACCAGCACGCCGCGGATGAGAAGTACAATTATGAGCGCCTGCAACGCACTGTCACTCTTCAAAGCCAGCGACTCGTACGCCCGAAGCCGCTCGAGCTCACCGCCATCGAAGAAGAGATCATACTCAACAACCTAGATGCATTGAAAGCCAACGGCTTCGAGATCGAGACCATACATTCTCTCCATGACGATGACGACGAGACACCAGCTGGTCGCCGCTGTCGCCTCCTTACGCTACCCATCAGCGGCGAAAAGACCTTCGATACCTCCGACCTCGAAGAGCTCCTGCACCTCCTCAGCGAGACGCCGGCAGGTAGCTCTGAGATCCCGCGACCAAAGAAGGTGCAGAGGATGCTGGCGATGAGAGCTTGTAGAAGCAGTATCATGGTAGGGAAGACGTTGACGATGAAGCAGATGCAGAAGGTGGTAAGGCATATGGGCGAGATGGAGAAACCGTGGAATTGTCCGCATGGAAGACCGACTATGAGACACTTGGCTGGGCTAGGTGCGTGGAGTGGGTGGAGGGAAGGTGAGGTGGTTGATAGTGATGAGCTGGACACCAGCGGCTTACGGCACGGTGCGAGGACCGATTGGAAGGACTGGCTTGCGAGAAGAAAGTAGCAGGCCATCGCGATTCTGGCTTTTGCTTGCGTGATACCCCTGAAGCGCTTCAACGCAATACTTCGCTGCGTACCACATATCCTTCATTGCCTTCGGCCGCCCACAACGGGTGCGGCACGCTAAAGTACATGTGTTACGCTAAAGCGCAACGCAGGTCGCTGCAACTTTAGTACTCTCTCGCACTTCTCGCAGAACTCGAGGAGTCCGCGCGACGGACACCTTAGAGCTGCATCCTTGTCCGTCAAAGCGTTCTAACGACTCACTTGAAGTCCTTCCAAAACGGATCGTTCACACTGAGCAAGCGATGACTGAGGCGGGATGCGTCCTTCTCCGAGAGTTCCATCCGAGCCACGCCGTTGATCGGGTCCTCCGTGCCATCTTTCTTGTCGAATGTACCCCCAGCCAGTAGCCTCGCCCCAACCGGCATCCTTTTCTTCACCGCGCTCCTTGACGTACCGCCACTGCTCCAAGTACGTGGCCCACCTCTCCGGCGTGATCTCGGCAAGCACCGCGCCCTTGAACCTCATATCGCCCTCCTCCCCGCGCTCTCCCTCAGACTCGCCGCACCACTGGAAGTATGTCCCAAGGTGAAGCTGGCAGTAGGCTCCGAAAGCTTCGGCAACATTAGGATCAAGCGGCTTGCGGTCCTGACGTACCATGAGCACGTTGGCGACGTCGGATTGCCAGGAGTCGGGCGCCCAGCCGAAGGCACTGATGTTGTTCAGTGGATCCGACCCTGAGTCTGGGTCGATGGTTATGTTCATGAAGGTGGCCGGCACGTTGACTATATCACCCGACTTCGTTAGAAGGCGTCTGTCGACTGCGCATGTGATCGTGTAGACCGGTATGCCGACGCGCTCGGAGATGGCGGATACTCCAGTGTCAGAGTCGAACATCGAATAGTCGGCAGGCACCGTGATCTTTTGGCAGACGTTGCCACCGTTGAGACGACGCTCGCCCTGACAGGTCGACTTGATAGCTTCGATGTCCGAGCTCGTCGTAGTTTCCATGATGTAAGCTATCTCGTCGACATTGATCCAGTGCAAAGAGTGGTTGGCGTGAATGTCTTACGATCTTTGTCAATGTCAACAAATCGATTTGTTCGGCAAGGACCTACGTCACTATCGAATCAGACTTCTCTCAAGCCCTCTCACGAAATGTCTGTCACATGCTTCGCAAGCTACACGTCATAGTCAGTGCACGTGAAACTCCATCCAACGACTTGCACATATGTACGCTTGCAGATAGCGGCAATTGTCATTCGAGCCCGAGGGAACAGTCATAGCATCTGAGTCCTTCACGGCACCAGCTACGAACGCAGCTCGCCCACACCCTCTTCAACGAGACATCCTTGCATGAGTGTGGTGATGCCCGGTCGACTGAGGCTCGCTGATCTCGGGGATATACCAGAAATCATCATCCTTCCCGTCGCTCTCATCTTCGTCCTCACTCTCATCCTCGTCCTGCACGCCCTTCTCGTCCTTCCACTCCGTGAGATACATTTCCCACTTCCTCGGCGTGATCTGTGCCACGGTCTGCGCCTTCGTCATTGGTAGCCCCTCGTACAGCTCACCTGAACGGACGCACTGGTAGAGGGGCGCAAGCACAAAAGCGCAGTAGTCGCAAAGCGCTTCGACGACGTATGGCTTGAGGGGCTTGCGGTCTTGACGAACAAGGAGAACGTCGCCGAGGCCAGATAGCCAGTAGTCGTGCGGTACCCCGAAGTCGCCCGGGATGTTGAAAAAGGAGTAACGGATGCATCAGGATCGAAAGTCTTGTGCAGCATCGCGGCCACGTGATTGTCTTTGTAGCCGACAGAAGGCTCACCTGCGGCAGCAGGGAGAACGCCGTATCTCGTGCCGATGAGGCGGAGACCGATGGTCTATGAAGTGTTAGCTCCGGTCTATCAAGGAAGTGAGGGACGGGAGAAGCTCACGTCTGCGATTCCTGAATTGTGCACCTTAGCGGCAGCATACGCCCCAAAGGTGAAGACCGGTGCACATGGCGGAACCTTAACCGCCAGGAACCTCTCACCACGATTCCTCTTTACCTCGCCCTCGCACCTAATCTTCACAGCTTCGACCTTGCAGCCCTTGCGGTCCCTGCCTTGAGTGTACTCCGGCCTCTCGTTGTAGTGGTCCGCCATCTAATGACTCAGCGCTGTAACATCCTCTATCTCCATACTCGTGCGTCCGTAGTTGCTGTACGTTGATCCGCCAGCATACGCCAGCATAGGCGCCACCCAATCGAAGTCGAGGCCTATCCTCGCGCTCGTGAAGTTGATGATGCTTCTGTTGACCTTACAGGTCTTATCGAAGGCTTTGTTGTGCTGGTAAAGGATGTCGATGCGGCGACCCAGATATTTGCGGGCCACACCGTCGCGGTAGACTTCGAGGACGCCGTCAAGCGCCAGCTTCTCTTCCTTCTGCTTGCCCGAGTACAGCTTCAACTCCGTCGAGCTTTTCCTGTTACATAGCTGTGAGGGCACCCAAACCCATCTTGGATCATCTTCGCCAATGGGGAAGTAGATAGCGCGCACCATACCACTCTGAGGGCCCTCCGTGAAGTCCTGTAGCGTGGCACAGAGGGCCTGGTGTGCTGGGAGGTCGGCATGCTGACACTCAATGAAACAGTAGCTGACTTTGTCGCAGCCGTCGCAGCCGTCGCAGGTGATCGTACCATCGTCTTTGCAACACGGGCAATTCGGTGTCGCAGAGCCCTCCGCCGTAGAAGAACTTGGATTGTCGTTGCCGAGATCGCCCCAAACGTCCAGGCTCAACATGTCCATGTTGCCAGCGATTGCGACTGTGGTTACGATGTTTTGCAGGATGCGAGGAACATATGGTGCTTCACGCAAAAGGAACAACAGAGCTGAAATTCTTTCGTCAGGAAATAGAAGCTCTGCACAGACCAACCTTAATCTCAATTCCGTTTGCTCCTCGATCACATGCTTGCGCTTCTAAACCATCTTCGCACCCAGAAAGGCCCTCTCACGTCCGTCTACCACGAAGCATGCCCGTGTCGCAGTTCGCATCACCATCTTATCCTTGTTACATAGCCTCGCATAAATTCCTGCTGCTACGTATCATGCTCGACCTTACCGTACCTGTATTGTAGCATGGCCGACTTTCAAGCAGCCTCTTCGTTCTCACCCGGCTGCTCACCCTCCGCGTCGGCAGGGGCGTGATTGGCTCACAGATCCAGGCTGCCCGACCCTACACTGACAGTGAATGCGATGACCATGTCTTTGCAAGATAAGTTGGTTCGGAAGGAACAAGGAAGCTGAAAGACTTGTTCTCGGTGAAATCGAAAACTCGAATGCTACACGGCACCACGGCCCGGCCTCATCTCAAGCTCCTTTGCCGCACGATCGCATGCTCGTGCTTGAACGGTTTCCGCTCCCAGCAAGAGCTTACATCCGCTCCCTGCGAAGCATGACTACTCGGCAAGACGCACTGCGAATGAAGGCTGTTAGGAACAGCCAAAGCGAGGATCCCTTCCGCACAAGGCTCTGGCCGACCACGCATTTCAACCACTAATTGCCGTATCTCGAGTCAGCCTTTCTAACCACTCGACGTGACTGCGTAAATCTACTTCAGCGGAGTTCGTCCTGGTCTCCAACAACGCCCCTAAAATTAGGAGCGATCGTGGGGCGGCATTAGCACTTCTTAGTCCATTACGCACCTTGTTACCGCCCCACTGCAGTGTTGCCAAACCTCTCTCTAAGAAACGCGGACCACGCGGTCCTGATATCAGGCTCGCGAGAAGAGTCATTACGTTTACTGCGGCACGGAGGTACCAAACATAAGGCATGGTCACGTGCATCACTTGGGCTACTGTTGACGTTGCAACACATTATTTGTCGTGATTTGTCGTGGATTGTCTCTTACCAGGAGACTGCAATTATAAATTTCCCATTGCACGCATCTAAGCTTTCTATCCTCCCACATTAACATGGAAAATCATGTCCCAAGCAGCGAGAAAGCATGCACAGTATGCCGCTATGCCTGTTCATTACCAACGCTCAGCGCCGAGCCGTCAATGCTGTCACTTTTGTACCTTGCCCACCCTTGGCTCCACTCTCCTCTACACGGAATCGAGTTGTGCAGAGTCTGCAACCGACTTGTTATACTATCAGGTTGTTGTTTCAACGGAGACGTTGAAAATAGCGGGTTCGGAGAACAGCCTAAAGTTTAGGAAGCCTCCTTAACCTCGCCAGGCTGCTCACCCTCGACATCGGCGGGCGCATCCTTCATCTCCTCATCCTGGCTCGCGGGCTGCTGAGCCTGCTTAGCGGCCTCCTCTGCCTTTTTACGCTCGTCCTCTGCCTTCTTAGCTGCCTCCTCTGCTGCGCGCTTGGCAGCGGCAGCCTCCTCCTGGGCCTTTTGGCGAGCCTCGAACTCTTCCTGGCGCTTATCGTTGAAGCGCTGGATGATAGGTCCAGCAGAAGCACGCAGCTCCTCGTACTTGGCGACGTACTGGGCCTTGGTGGCATCCTCACCATCCTCGTACAACCAGTCCTAACCAACGTTAGCAGCCGCGTGACCAATCCATCGCATGAGAGAATGCTTACCTCGAGCTGTTCGCACTTGTCCTTGACTTTCTGCTTTTCATCCTCGCTGGCGAAGTCGGAGTAGCCATTGCTCTCGTACGGCTCGTCGACCTTGTTCCTCATGGCGTAGATCTCAGACTCAAGCTCGTTCTTCTTCTCTTCGGTGTCGGCAACGAGCTTGTCATTGCTGATCATCTGACCTTCCGCCTCGGAGTACTGGTCTTTGATCTCTTGGGTGAGCGAAGCAGTGCCAGCAGAGAGCGGCAGGTCACCCTTGCGGACCTGCTTCTTAACCTTGCGCGTCTTGGGTTGTGGTGGTTTAGCCTCACCGTTTGCCTTCTCGTCGGTGTCCATTGCCTGTTTCAATGTCAGCAACCATTCAGTCTTCGTGAAATCCGCGTGTTTTTCTTCACGATGGACGTGCGGAGGCTGGTAGTGACCTCTGCAGCCCTCCCAACGGGATATTTGAGATGAACGCAGAACGCACAGCAGGGACAGTACTTACATCACCATCCTTCTTCTCGCCGTCCTTCTCCGCGACCGGCTCCTCGATCTCCTGCTCCTCAACGTAGTAGCCTTGCTCCACGTTCAGCACACCATGCAAATTGAGACGTGCCTTCAACTTGCAGATCATGAAGTCATCTTTGCTGTCGGCCTTGACACCCTTGACGCTGAAACGACCGATCCAAGGGTTCATCTTGCCCGGCAGAACTTCAGGCTTGGCATACTTCGCTTCCAGGTCGAATGGCTGTTTCCGGTAGAAAGTCAGGATCTTCGTGGAAGGCATGGCGTTGCCTCTGTTGAACACCGTAAGGCTCGTGTCCTCATCGGGAATGTCCGGCGACTTCTCCCAGGCGAACTCGATTGGGTAGCTGACAATGTCCTGGATGCTGAAATCACGTACACGGAAGACAGGCGAGAGAATAGCGCAGCAGAACGCGCAGCCTCGTGCAATCGCCTCGTCAGCGTTGAGTGTGTAGTTTAGCGTCCTGCCACTGAAGAAGTTCTGGATTGCAGCCTTGAGTGCCGGGACACGCGAGGAGCCACCAACAAGCTCAACGAAATCGATGTCTTCTGGCTTGAGCTTAGCATCGGACAGCGCTTGCTCGAGCGGTATGGTAGCACGCTCAAGCAAAGGTCGAACAAGCTCCTCCATCTCTTCGCGCTTCAGTAAGCCGCGCACGTCCACGTCGTTCATCAGAGACTCGATGTTGACAGGCGCGCTTGCGTTCGCTGACAGAACCTTCTTCATCTTCTCCATCGCAGCGGCCGCACGCACCTTTGCTTTCGGGTTCTCGTAAATGTCAATCTTGAACTTCTCCTTCCACTCAGCCCGGAAGTGGTCCATGATGGCCTTGTCGAAGTTACGGCCTCCGAAGTGCCTGTCGTATGCAGTCGAGACGACCTTCAGCTCACCCTTGCGGAACTCGCAGACGGAGCAGGTGTAGTTGCTGTGACCAATGTCGATGAACATCGTTCTCCTCGGCTTCTCCTCCGGACCAGGAAGATCGAGCTTTGTGATACCGTAGCCTAGCGCAGTCGCGGTGGTCTCGTTGATCAAGCGCAACACCTTGATTCCTGCAATTTCCGCGGCATCGAGTATAGCTCGTCTCTGCGCGTCCGTGTACCAGGCAGGCACGCTGATAACCATGTCGTTGACTGGTAATCTCAGCTCTGCTGAGGATGTCTGCTTTGCTCTTGTCAAGAACATGGCAGACAGTTGTGTCGCCGTGAACCTCTTCTTCTCGCCCATGTAGTTGACCTCGGCGCCCACTTGGCCGTTGATGTCCACTAGTGGGCATGACACGTAGTCCTGCTCTATCGCGACATCTGGGTCGTGTATCGAGCGGCCGGCAAGACGTGTGAGTGAGCCGACGGTGTTCTTCATGTTGGACACCTCCTGCGTCTTCGCTGCCTCGCCGAGGTAGCGGCATTTTGGGCTGAAGCCCACAAGCGAGGGTGTTGCGCGGTTGGAGACTTCATTGGTGATAACATCAACGCCCTTGTTGCGGGCGACTGCAATGACAGCATTTTGCGTGCCGAAGTCCAGTCCAACGACCGACATCTTGAGATCGGAGTCTTGAGATCGGAGTTTCGACTTTTTGGAGCAAACAGTGGGGTTCAGTTCCGGGTTGTCTTTACTCGTGTTTTCGGTGTGGTATAGTTGTTGTGAGGGTTTCGAAGAGAGAGGTGTTGTATTGTAAAACGCGTCGCGTGGGAGGGAGGGTGTAGTAGTGTACCTGATCGTCGACGTGGCTCCAGGCAATGCTCAAGTTTGCACCAGAAAGTTCAAGATCTTTCTTTGCGCCGGTACGTCAGGCCCAACGGAGCTACCCGCCCACCAGCTCACCGCCTCAGCCTCATCCCTAATCTCATCCTTATCCGCCACCGAGCTGAGTCTCCGCTCGTGATGTTCAAAGCTTTCACGTGCTCGACACGCACACTTCCACGTTACTTTCACGCATGTGCGAAGGAAAGACGGTACCTCACTGCG
>Ga0058704_10001599_pt1 | contig 10540 bp, 6 predicted proteins | sample AgamicMgSfe_FD_71363 | JGI IMG/M metagenome (GOLD analysis project Ga0058704, IMG submission 71363) | Agave microbial communities from Guanajuato, Mexico - Mg.Sf.e | ecosystem: Host-associated > Plants > Phyllosphere > Phylloplane/Leaf | place: Guanajuato, Mexico | collected 2012-05-30 | reverse complement strand
ACTTTGCTGAGCCAGTGTTGAAGCAGAAAATCTTGGAGTGGGTAACCAAGCTTGATGCACTGTTGTGTAAGCGGTATGAGAGGATTGGTGGCGCAGATACGAGGCGTGAGATACAGGAAGGTATTCAGCGGGTGCTTGATACGAGGAAAGAGTTAGGTGATGCCATACCTAGGGTTGTGAGTGTGGGTCAGGATACAGTGGATGATGCGGTTAGGGTATCAGATGAGCATGTCTTCCCAGGCGATGGCAAGGTTACTAGTTCCATCGTTCGGCAGCAGGCTGTGGAACCTGAGAGGAAGGCAGATGATGAGTTCGATTTCGACATGGAACAATATATTGATCTGACAGCGGATAACGAGAGGCAGATCACAGAGACAGCTAGCGAGGGGAGCATAGAGGTGGCAAAGAGTGAATACGACGAAGATGTCGAGGATGAGATGTTGATGGATCTATGAGAAAAATGGAGGAAGCGATGGAAAGGGCGAGTCAGACCTGGCCCTGACTCTAGCACCGCAACGGAGTAACATATCCTACTCAGTAGATAGTGGTATCAAAAGGCACGTTTATAAAAGGTCAGATGTTGCAAACTGCGAAGGCTGCCACTGCGCGCGTCATACTTTGATGACACAACATCATCATGGCTCATGTTGTCCAACATCGTTTGTCAACCTCCCTTTCGTGTCCACAGCACCGAGCTCTATATTTGCCTAAAAGCAACTTCCTCGGGCAATCTAAAACTTGCACAAAACATCCTCTTCTTAGGCGCTACGTCCCTTACATCATGTATATACACATCCTCCATATCCGGTGTGATGGTTGTACCCAACTGCCTGCTAACCTCGTCGCAGATACCCTTGATCTCCTCTACGTTGTCGTCGCTCTTTGTAGAGAAGCAGTGTACGTGGATCATGGGCAGCTTCTGGGAAGTGTGCGGTGCGAGGAGTTTCTTGATATCAGCAGCGGAGTGGCCAGGGACGTTGGCGTAGAGACCGATGAAGGAGGGGAGGAAAGTGATGGCAGAGGCGGGCAGGTTCATGACGTAGTGTGAGAAGAAGCGTGGCTGAACAAGCGTCTTGAGGGGCTCTGGTTGTTTATTCTCTTCTGGTTTGCTGCGAGAGAATTTTGTCTTGGGATAGATGGCGACGGAATGCTCGTCGCTGGTCAACAGATCGGCCGATGCTTGACGAATGAAAGCTCCACCATCGGTGTTGAAGGAACGGACAAAGTCACCTACTTTGTTGATCTTGATGTTTCCGACGAGCGAGTTGTAGGATTCGGGGTTCAGGTCATTGGCCCAGACGAAACACTTCTTCTTTCCAGCTGGTATGGCAAAGGGTCCCACGCCGGCCATGACGTCGCACACTGCCTCGCCTTCACGGAACATGTTGCAGAGGCGCTCGTGCTCGGTGTGTAGACGTGTGTTCCAGTACACTTTTGCAAAGTCGAATTTGAAAGTACAGCCTTGCTCGCGCAGTTCGACGTTCATGTCATCTGGTCCGTGGAGCACTTCGTACTGGAAGGTGCGGAAGGCATTCTCGGTGCCTACGTTATCAAGCTTGTTGATGACAGTCTTGACCATGGGGTTCTTGTCCACAAGGACAGTCCCGATGAGGTGTTTGTAGGGCCAGTATCGTTCGCGGAGGTTCAGGTGGGCGACATGACCAGCGAGGGCAAAGCCCTGGGGTATCTCGTCGTCGTGTACGGATTCGGGCGGGGGAATGATGGCGCTCGTTATCTCCGAGTAAGTGAAATAGTCGTAATCGAGCTGCAGCTGGTAGGGTATCACGCCCAGTGTACCGTCTTGCTCAAGGCTCTGTAGCTTAGGGGACCATGTCGTCCGATCTGCCTGGTTTCAGACTCAGTACTTCCATGTACTACCACCACGCTGTGACTCACCACCATGGACAATTTCTGGTCGCAGAAGCAGGCATTTTGTTCCTTTGGTCGCTCTTTCCGGATCGGGGTCAGCTCTTATAGGGTCCACCCGATTGTTTGGGAGCGTGTCCTTGCTGGCGGTGAGTTCCTTGCGGCATCGCGATATGTCTTTGGGGTTGAAGATGCGGGCAGCCGAGGTGGGGATGGTCTTTTGGAAGAAGCTGCGATCCAGCACCTTCATGGCGCGGTTCACGGGCGGCGCGAACATGTCGTTGGTCGCTTCTGTCGCCGACATTGGATTGTGCGCGTTGAACGAGTGTCGCGTGCCTTGGCGTGGTTTTGTCGCGGTCGTGAATTATTATTATTTTTGGTGAGGAATGACGCACTGCGCAGGCAGAGTTAGGGTCCCCAGCATTCCACATGCCAGGTACCGACCCGTTCTGGAGCTGCCCCTCGACAAGTGGAAAGCGTGCCTGGCAGAAGACGTGCCATCGGCAGCTTCATCTTTGTAATATATGTTTAACTGTTGGCACAAGTGTCAGTGTCTCTGAACCGTGTCAGGGTCCCACTGCACGACAGCCAGCATTCAAGTCCAAGCGCATTAGTGGGCTGCAGGGATCGAGGACTCGTGCCAGGATCGCGTACCTAATCTTGAGCAGTTGGTGGTTAATGAGCAAAACAACAAATACTCTTGCACCACAACACCACCCCCTGAGCCGCGAACACGCCCGACCAAGCCCGTTCGCCGTCGTCGCCGCCCATGAAGTCTCCCAGATTCCGCGTCTGACCGCTGCATAGACCGAGCGCCCCGTTGCCATCTCCTTTCTCCGAGTACCCCGGATTTCCCAGGAATTAAGTTACCGCACCCATCATGGCGTCTGGCGGAGGGAACATCAAGGTCGTGGTGCGATGCAGGCCCTTCAACGGCCGAGGTAGGCTTCACTTGGATCCAGGCAAGGCTGCGACTAACAGGGCGCAGAAAAGGCGCGCAATGCACAGTGTATCGTGCAGATGAAGGGCGACCAGACCATCCTCTCTCCCCCATCACACGCCGACGTCAAAGGAAAAGCCGCCAAAGCCGCCGCTGAAGGCACCAAGACGTTCGCATTCGACAGGTCGTACTGGTCCTTTGACCGCGACGCTCCCAACTATGCGGGCCAGGACAACCTACACGAAGACCTGGGCAAGCCGCTGCTCGACAATGCCTTCCAGGGATACAACAACTGTATTTTCGCCTATGGTCAGACGGGTTCAGGAAAGTCGTACTCCATGATGGGCTATGGCGCCGAGTACGGAATCATCCCCAAGATTTGCCAGGACATGTTTGAGAGAATCAAGGGATTGCAAGCAGACAAGAACTCCTCGTGCACCGTCGAAGTCTCGTATTTGGAAATCTACAACGAGCGCGTGCGCGATCTGCTGAATCCATCCAACAAGGGAAATCTACGAGTTCGAGAGCATCCATCCACCGGTCCCTATGTCGAAGATCTGGCCAAACTCGTCGTTCAGTCCTTCCCCGAAATCGAGAACCTCATGGACGAAGGAAACAAGGCTCGTACTGTGGCTGCAACCAACATGAACGAGACGTCCTCCCGATCGCACGCCGTCTTTACCCTTACCCTCACCCAGAAGCGCCACGATGTCGAGACAAGCATGAGCGGGGAGAGGGTGGCCAAGATTAGTCTGGTCGATTTGGCTGGATCAGAACGAGCGCAATCCACTGGTGCAACTGGTGCAAGATTGAAGGAGGGCGCAGAGATCAACAGGTCACTATCCACGCTGGGTCGTGTCATTGCAGCGCTTGCAGATCAGTCATCGGGAGGGAAGAAGAAGACACAAGTGCCGTATCGAGACTCTATCCTAACATGGCTCCTGAAAGACTCATTAGGAGGAAACAGTATGACTGCTATGATTGCCGCCATCTCTCCCGCCGACATTAATTTTGAGGAGACACTTTCGACCCTCCGCTACGCCGATTCCGCCAAACGCATCAAGAACCACGCTGTCGTGAACGAGGACCCCAACGCGCGCATGATCAGAGAACTCAAGGAAGAGCTTTCAAAACTGCGGTCCCAGCTAGGCGGAGGAGGGGGCGGGGGTGCCGGAGGAAACGGCGTCGTGGAAGAGCAATATGCACCCGACACACCGCTGGAAAAGCAAATCGTTTCTATTACACAAGCAGACGGTTCGATCAAGAAAGTCTCCAAAGCTGAAATTGCTGAGCAGCTTGATCAATCCGAAAAACTCTACACCGAGTTGAACCAAACCTGGGAAGAGAAACTGCAAAAGACAGAAGAGATCCACAAAGAGCGGGAGGCTGCGCTGGAGGAGCTTGGCATCAGTATTGAAAAGGGTTTTGTTGGCCTATCAACACCCAAGAACATGCCTCATTTGGTCAACTTGAGCGATGATCCACTCTTGACTGAATGTCTTGTCTACAATTTGAAACCAGGGACAACGACCGTAGGCAATTCTGACGTCGAAAACCAGACTGCTCAAATACGTCTGAATGGTTCACAAATTCTTGCAGAACACTGTCACTTCGAAAACGTGGACGGCAAGGTGACTGTGATACCCCAGGAAACCGCCAGTGTCATGGTCAATGGCGTACGCATCGATAAGCCAAGGTTACTCAAGAGCGGTCACCGCATCATCCTCGGCGACTTCCACATCTTCCGCTTCAACAACCCACAAGAGGCAAGAGCTGAGCGTGCTGAAGTAGGCACAAGCCTACTCCGCCAGACGGTTACTGCCAGCCAGCTCAACTCTCCTTCGCCTGCACCAAGACCCGGTCACGACAGATCGTACAGCGCCATCAGCATAGCAAACTCCGATTTCGACCCCGATAGTCCCAGAGCAGGATCGCCTGCATTCTGGCAACGCGGTCGTGAGTCCGAATTCTCTTACGCACGCAGAGAGGCTCTTACCGCCTGGCTCGGGCCTGATAAACGGATCGAGAACCTTCCAGACGAGGACTTTGAAGCACTATTCGAGGATCTCAGCAGGTTGCGCGAAACCCGCAAAGCCCGTCCTGAGAGTAGGATATTCAGTGACGAAGATACAGAGTCAATGTCGTCGTATCCTGTACGAGAGAAGTATGCCTCTGGAGGGACACTGGATAACTTCTCGCTCGACACCATGTTGACGATGCCGTCCACGCCGAGGCAAGACGGCAGTGAAAAGATGGAAGAGATAAGAGAAGACATGGAAGACCAGATAGACGAAAAGAAGGGGGAGTACAGTGCGAAAATGAAGGCTGATGCAGAAGCCAAAGTTGAGTTGGAACAGCTGCGGGCTGCGAAAGAAGAGATGCAGAAGCAATTACAACAGCAACAAGAGGCTTTTGCGCGCCAAATGAAAGAGCTTGGGCACGAATGGGTACCCGAGAGCGTACCCGAGAGTAATGGAGCCTCTGAGGTCGGAACAATACCCGGAAACACCGAGCAGAATGAACAGCAACTAGAGTTGATCCGGACAGTGTTCAGACAGTGGCGGCGAAGAAAGTATGTCACTATGGCGGAGACGCTTCTGCAGAACGCAGCTATCCTAAAGGAAGCTCAAGTCATGAGCCAACAGATGGACAAGCACGTGGTTTTCCAATTCTGTATTGTCGACGTTGGCCATACTGTTCCGTCATCTTACGACTTAGTCAACATGGGCATCCCCGGCGAAGACGACGAACACCTCGACAGCCAGTCTAAGCCATGTGTTGGTGTTCGTGTCATCGACTTCAAGAAGGAAGTGGTGCATTTGTGGTCATTGCAGAAGCTCCGCGATCGCGTACGACGGATGCATCAAATGCATCAGTATATGAACCGACCAGAATACTTTCAGCACTTTAACCCTGAGTCGCCATTCTCCGAACCCTGTATGCCCGAGTTCTCGCGCATTGGCGATGTGGACGTTCCGCTTGCTGCTGTGTTCGAGTCTAGAGTACGAGACTTTAGTCTAGATGTCATCTCTCCTTACACAGCGAACCCTATTGGTATCATCCGGCTATCGCTAGAGCCTTCCTCTGCGGAGGCTCCCTCTACTACGCTGAAGTTCAATGTTGGTATGCATGAACTTGTTGGGTTTCCAGAACGAGAAGGCACTCAAGTCCATGCTGTACTCTTCGTCCCCGGTATCTCTGACGAGAGTGGAGCGACGACCACAACCTGGATCACCGATTTTAACGAAGGGCCTATCCGCTTTGAGAGTGTACACAGTATGAGCCTTCCCTACCCAAGCCCGCGTGAGACCTTCCTTCGAATCTCTATCTTCGCGAAGGTCACCGACATCCACCTCGATAAGCTTCTGAGCTGGGATGATATGCGCGACTCTGCAGAAAAACCCAAGCAAAAGCGCCGTCATGCGCGATTGCCAGAGTCGGAGTTTTACACAGAGGATACACATGACATCTTCTCACGCATCCAGATACAAGAAATCACGGACGATGGGACCTACCAGCCTGTTGAGGTAACACAAAGCAACGTTACGGACGCCGGGGTATACCAACTTCACCAAGGTCTTGCGCGTCGCATTGTTGTCAACCTTACACACACTTCTGGAGATACAATTCAGTGGGAGGATGTAAAGTCGGTACGCATGGGTCACATTCGAATGGTCGACGCAGCTGGCAACAGTCCCAACTACGGCTCACCTGTGAAGGAAGTACCTGTCGATCTCATCTCCCCACCCGTCATTCGGAAGAACGCCGATGGCACCACGAATGTCAAATTTGTAGGACGATGGGACAGCACGGCTCACGCGTCGCAAATACTAGATCGCGCGACGAAGGATAACTTCCGCGTCAAGGTCACGCTCCTCTTCGACGTCACATCCTCCAAACTTATCGAACCGATGTCCTTCTCTTTCGACCTTTTCGTACAGATTCGAGGCCGCTCGTATATGCGCCAAACGTCACTCTTCTCTTTGGCCAGTATCTGGAATACCGTGAAAGTTGTTCACTCGACAGTAGGAATCTTCAATGTCGCAATCCGTCCCACATCTGTCAAGCGTGCGACAGACCTCTGGCGCATGAACACAAAAGACGACTATGTAAAGGGCGAAGAACAGCTTTCGGGCTGGACACCTCGTGGTGTCTCTTTGGTACGCGACTTCATTGATGTTGAGAAGCGCCGCGCTCGCATCGCAGATATAGAAACGGCGCGTTCCGTCTTGTCGTCGAAGGCACTGAGCATACCCACTTCCGCACTTGCTTCCAACAAGGACAAGCCCTTAGAAGACGCTCAGATAGCACTTCTGCAACGCATGATTTCACTCTGGAAAACCAAGAAAGCTCCGGCAGAGATCATACTCAACCCCACAAACCTTGAGCCACCCGTCAATGGCGCCGCCTTCGCGTCACGCTCTTCTTCTCCGTCGCCAAACCCAACACCTAGCTTAACAGCTACCGTCCGGTTCATTAGCAAAAATCCGAATCTCATGAAAGCGTCCTATCTCCTCACTCCGGATCCAACGAACACGCGCTGGATCCGGCGATACGTTGAGCTGCGGAAGCCTTATCTCCACATCTATTCATCAGATGGCGACGAAATCAATGCCATTAATGTCAGCACCGCGCGCATTGATCATTCGCCGCAGATTGCGAAACTACTTGGAGGCGGACAGCAAAGTAACGGACAAGGAAATGCTGGCGTGCACAAGGACGTTGTCTTTGCCGTCTTTGCCAGAAGCAATACTTATATCTTCCGAGCGAGAAGTGAGAGGGAAAAGATTGAGTGGATATTACGATTGGATCAAAGTTACTTCAGCAGCGAGGGTAGTGAGGCGTCGTCGTAAGGGCACAAGAGTATCTGGCCGGAAAAATAATATTTAGACACGAAGCGCCATGTGAGAGGTTTCTAATTCTTGTGTCTAAGTTGTAAAACAGTAGAAGATGGTCGATTGGGATATTGTTCCTGTCTTATTCCTTCTTTGGCGTTGCAGTTGGGCTTTTTTATAGCTTTTCTTGGGATACCCAGAGCATAGTTGATGCTCGTCTTGCGCGATTATTTAGCGTAGAGATTATATCAATTCAGCTTCATTGCTGCACGGCAATCCTACTCTGATCAGCGCTGACGATCCTCATTACCCAGTCTGCTCGACTTGCTGTTCGCAATAACTGCGCCTTGTCGTAGATTTCGCCCCGCAAGCACCGACTAGCTCGTTCCCAGAACCCCTCATACGCGACTTCCCGAGGCTAACCTCTAGATCGACACAACTTACTCGAACAACACTACGATCTCCAATGCACAATTTTAGAACCACAATGCATCTCGTGTTTCCACCTGGATTCACCTGTATAATTGGATCTGAGAGATAAAGAAAGCAGAAGTTGGCTCACCATGGCTAATACACAGAAAGAGAAGACGCAGCATGATCTGGACGACGTAAAGCTTGGATCATATCTACAGCAAGAGATACCCAATCTGCAGACACCTGTGATATCGACAAAGATTGGATATGGACAGAGCAACCCGACATACTTTGTCGACGATGCCTCTGGTACACGCTATATCCTCCGGAAGAAACCCAGCGGGACTATCATCTCACCTGTCGCGCACCAAGTCGATCGAGAATACAAGGTATTGAAAGCACTCGGAACAGTGGAGGGTTTCCCTGTACCAAAAGTATACTGTCTATGTATGGATCCTTCAATCATCGGAACTGCTTTTTACGTACGTCCCATTCTCTTTTCATCTTTCATCTCTTCCATCTAACATGTACTGGTAAACAGATCATGGAGTTTGTGAAAGGCCGCATAATAACGGACCCCAATCTCTCCACCCTCCCTCTCTCAGACCGCTGCGCCGCGTGGAAGTCCGTCATATCTACCCTAGCCTGGCTCCACTCCATCAACCCAGACACCATCGGTCTATCAACCTTTGGCAAGAAAACCGATTTCTACGCCCGCCATTGCAACACTTTCTCCCGTATCGAAGCTCAACAAGCTCAAGTCCGCGATGTCGCTACTAACCAACAACTTGGCCGTGCACATCCCCACTTCGACGAGATCGTGGCCTATATACGAAGTCATCTACCCAGCGAGCGCACTTGCATTATCCATGGGGACTACAAGTTTGACAATATCATCCTGCATCCTACGGAGCCCAGGGTCATTGCTGTGCTAGATTGGGAACTGAGTACGTTGGGGCATCCGCTTATGGATGTTGTGTATGTGACTGGTCCGTATTGGAATCGGGCTAGTAAGAGTGGAATTCCTGGAGGGCCTACGGTACAGCAGGTGGTGAGAGATGATCAAGGAGGTGACGTCTATGACGAGGAGAATCTAGCAGAGAACGGTTTGCCAAGGATGGGGGGGCTGCTGGATGTGTATGAGCAGAAGGCGGGTTGGGATCCCAGAAGGGATAAATGGGACATCGCGAGGGTTTTTCACTTGATGAGGGTAAGTGTCTGGACTTGTCTTGTTTTGTTCTTGTATGATGAGGTGGATGTACTTCAACGTTACGATGTATGGCTCGAAAGCAGAAAATACATCATGCTAATGCTGCTCCAGGGAAGTGTGATAAGCCACGGTATCCAAGCAAGGACCATCAGTGGTCAAGCCAGCAGCTCTTTCTCCCACGTATACTTTGAGAACACCAAACGAGGACTGGACGAAGCGCTGCGACTAGTGAGACAGATAAAAGATCGAGAGACACCAAAGAGCTCGCTGTAGAACGATAGACGTCATGAAATATCGAACGTCATCCGCGTCACAGATATTACGCGTCAAGCGTCTCGGAGCGTTGGTCGACTTGACGAGTCCATAGGTACCATACAACACGCATACACTGATCTACATCTCCACTTTCCCCAATTCCCCATCGACTCTCCATCTTCCATACACTTCAACCCCACTGTGCTGTTAGAGACGTTCCCCACTCAGTCCACTCCATGGACGTCTTTTCTTGCTCGCCAAGCCCGCATCGAATCTTATCCGGTCGCGATATACACACACGCATTGTAGCAACACAGTCCTTTCCGTTCCGCTCCGGTACGCATCGCCGTCCCCAATCGCATCTCAAGCGTGGTCCAGATCAGGACAAACCAAGCCTTCACTTGAATCACCAAGATATCTTTTTCACGAACCAAGTACCAACCAAGACCGTCTTGGCTTCTGTGCATCAAACAAAAGAAGTCCGCACAGCGCAACGCACAGACCATTAGCGGAAGTTTCTCCGCCTCCTGGTCTGGTCCGCCATTGGCTCAAAAGGGGGGAGGTACGTGTCAGAGATGATGAAGTTCCGCCAAGGTGGCCAAGCTTTTCACAATAATCCTCGGAGGTCGGAGGTTGTAATGCTGGCGCGGCCACTAGTATGTGAGACTGTTGAGGTGTTTCATGCAGTGTGTTATCTGCCGTTTTAATTGTCTATGTGCTTGTCAGCCTTGTTTTACGCGGAGTGAGAGCGGAGATGTGATGAGATGGGGTTGTGATGATGATTTTCTGGGGAAGGGGTCTTCGAGGTAGTGAGGGCCAGATCATGGTTCATGGAGAAGAGCTGCGGAATGAGCATGACGAAAAAAAGAGAAAGCACCAAAATTGGTGGGAAAGAGCAACAAACGCGCGCATGCATTCGAACATTGTTTGTGGATCTATATGAATTGGACGTTCTATATGCCCATCAAAGTGCAGTGCGCAACTTCAAATCATTGCCCATGGTATCTGTTGCCCCTTCCC
>Ga0058704_10001596_pt1 | contig 10545 bp, 3 predicted proteins | sample AgamicMgSfe_FD_71363 | JGI IMG/M metagenome (GOLD analysis project Ga0058704, IMG submission 71363) | Agave microbial communities from Guanajuato, Mexico - Mg.Sf.e | ecosystem: Host-associated > Plants > Phyllosphere > Phylloplane/Leaf | place: Guanajuato, Mexico | collected 2012-05-30 | reverse complement strand
GAGGCACTCGATCTGCCACCAAGCCCAGAAGGCAATCTTGCAACTTTGATGGAGGAGGTACAAGACTTCAAGTCTGTGTGGGCCAATCTGAAGACTATCTGGGATGGTATTGGTGATCTCAAGGAGCAGCTTTGGTCCGCTATTCAACCACGCAAACTGCGTCAGTCACTCGACAACCTTGTCAAGATGACCAAAGAAATGCCGAGCAGAATGCGTCAATACGCTGCTTTCGAGCATGTTCAGTCCGTCCTCCGTGGACTCCTCAAGGTCAATCCCTTGCTCTCTGATATGCGCTCGGACGCTGTCAAAGAACGACATTGGCTCAGAATCTTCAAAGCGCTCAAGCCAAACAAACGCTATTCACCTTCTGGCATGACCCTCGGCGATGTCTGGGATCTCCAGCTCGGCCCATCAGAAGCAGTCATTCGAGATGTCATCGCACAAGCACAAGGTGAAATGGCTTTGGAAGAGTTCCTTCGTCAAGTCAGAGACACCTGGCAGAACTACAGCTTGGAGCTCGTCAACTACCAAACTAAATGCAGACTCATTCGTGGCTGGGATGATCTGTTTGCCAAATGCAGCGAGCATCTGAACTCTCTTCAAGCTATGCGTCACTCACCATACCACAAGGTATTTGAAGAGGACGCTTCCATGTGGGAAGATAGGCTCAACCGAGTACACGTCCTCTTCGATGTCTGGATTGACGTTCAGCGGCAGTGGGTCTATCTGGAGGGAGTCTTCACTGGCAATGCTGACATCAAGCATTTGCTCCCGACAGAATCTAACCGCTTCAATAATATCAACAACGAGTTCTTGACTGTTCTTCGCAAAGTCTACAAGTCACCCTTGGTCTTGGATGTCCTCAACATTGCCGGGGTACAGCGTTCATTAGAGCGTCTCGCGGAACAGCTCAATCGAATTCAGAAAGCATTGGGAGAATATTTGGAACGTGAACGTTTGGCGTTCCCAAGATTCTACTTTGTTGGTGACGAAGACTTGCTGGAGATCATAGGTAATAGCAACGATACTGTCAGGATCGCAAAACATCTTCGAAAGATGTTCGCAGGCATTTCAGGCCTTGTCACCGATGAAGAAGGTGTGATCATTGGTATGACCTCCAGGGAAGGTGAACAGGTAAAACTTAAGATGACGATTTCGTTGATCAAGACGCCTCGCGTTAATGAGTGGCTTGGTCTTCTTGAACAGAGCATGAAGGAGACTATTGCAGAACTTGTAACTCAAGCTGTCAGCGACTTTGAGACTGTTGGCAGTGGCGAGTCTGTGGACGCTGCCACTCTGAATACCTTCATGCGGGACTACCCTGCTCAGGTGGTTGTCCTTGCCGCACAGATTTGGTGGACCAAAGCGACAAGCACGTCTCTCTCAGAAGGCGGCTCCTCTCTTCAACGGTGGTTCGACACACAAGTTGTGATCCTTCAACATCTAGCCAATGCCGTTCTCGGTGGCCTCGACGTGCTTCAAAGGAAGAAGTGCGAAGATCTTATTACCGAATTTGTCCATCAGAGAGATGCTATCGAAAAGCTGATGATCGAAAAAGCCAGCTCAACTGCCCACTACCTGTGGCAACTGCAGATGAGATACGACTTCAATTCTGAGGCACCCCTACTCGATCGTGTGCAGATCAAGATGGCCAATGCGACACTTGCCTATGGCTTTGAGTATCTCGGCGTGCCGGATCGCCTGGTCAGAACACCGCTCACAGATCGTTGTTTCCTTACCCTTACACAGGCTCTCTGCCAAAGGTTGGGAGGCTCTCCGTATGGACCCGCCGGTACCGGTAAAACAGAATCTGTCAAGGCTCTCGGTCTCCAGCTTGGTCGTTTCACCCTGGTATTCAACTGTGATGACACCTTTGACTATCAAGCTATGGGCAGAATCTTCCTCGGTATTTCTCAAGTTGGTGCTTGGGGATGTTTCGATGAATTTAATCGTCTTGAGGAGCGCATTCTGTCCGCAGTCTCTCAGCAAGTGCAGAACATTCAGCTTGGCCTTCGCAAAAGCACGCCTGAAAAGAAGGCCCAAATCGAGCTTATTGGTCGCCAACTACATGTTCACCCCAACACTGGCATGTTCATCACAATGAATCCTGGCTATGCCGGCCGATCCAACTTGCCCGACAACTTGAAGAAGCTCTTCCGCAGTGTTGCCATGTCTAAACCAGACAAGGAGTTGATTGCAGAAGTCATGCTCTTCTCTCAAGGGTTTTCCATGGCCAAACCTCTATCGAGACAGACTGTTCCTTTCTTCGATCAATGTGGTCAAAGGTTGTCTAAACAACCACATTACGATTTTGGCTTGCGTGCTCTGAAGAGCGTTCTTGTGAGCTCTGGTGCACTCAAGCGAGCTCGAATTCAGGCTCAATCTTCCGAGACCTTGTCAGACGATATCGTCGAGCCGCAGATCATTGTTCAGAGTCTGCGAGAAACAATCGCGCCTAAGCTTGTCAGGGCCGACGTAGACGTCTTGCAACAGATCGAAGAGGACGTCTTCCCTGGCGTCAGATACATGCCGGCAGCTCTTGAAAAACTAAAAAAGGGAATTCGTGATATTGCAAATGAGCGCAAGTTGATCGTTACAGACAGCTGGATGATAAAAGTACTACAGTTGTACCAAATTCAGAACATCCACCATGGTGTAATGATGGTGGGTAGCTCTGGTACTGCCAAATCTACAGCATGGCAAACACTGCTTGCCGCCATGCAGAGAGTCGACAAGATTGAAGGAGTGTGCCACATTATTGACCCAAAGGTCATGTCCAAAGAAGAACTCTACGGTGTCATGGACAGCACGACCCGCGAATGGACTGATGGTCTGTTTACCAGCATTCTCCGCAAAATCGTCGACAACTTGCGTGGAGAAGACAGCAAGCGTCACTGGATCGTCTTTGACGGTGATGTTGATCCAGAATGGGTAGAAAACTTGAACAGTGTTCTTGATGACAACAGGTTGCTCACTCTCCCAAACGGAGAGCGTCTCAACCTACCTTCTAATGTTCGGATCATGTTCGAGGTCGAGACATTGAAGTATGCAACACTGGCCACTGTCAGTCGTTGTGGTATGGTGTGGTTCAGTGATGATACTATCTCGACAGAAACCATGGTTGAGCACGAGCTCGCAGAGCTGAGATCTATCAGCTTCGACGATCTTGATGAAGAGACTGGCCCGACAGCTCAAGGTCCGTCTGCCGTTCATGACTTGACCAATCAGATCGCCGACCTCTTGCAGGGCAAGCTCATCAAGGATGGGCTCTATCGGAGTGCTCTTGAACACGCTCGCGGACTCCGTCATATCATGGAATTTACAGAGATCCGAGCACTCACCACATTGTTCTCTCTGGTCCGCAAGTCTTGCCGAGCTGTTGTCGAATACAACAGCCAACATTCAGAATTTCCGATGAACTCAGACCAGGTCGATGCGTACATGACTAAAAAGTTGGTTGTTGGCATTGTCTGGTCGTTCTCAGGTGACTGTCCACTTGCAGACCGCAAAATTTTTGGCGACCAGATCTCTAGCATGGCTAGCTCTGATCTACCAATGTTGAGTGACCATGCCTCCATCATCGATTACGATGTCTCTCTACCTGAAGCTCAGTGGTCTCCATGGCAATCACAAGTGCCTTCGATCGAAGTCAATACCCACTCTATCACCCAGACCGATGTGGTCATTCCAACCGTCGATACTGTTCGCCATGAAGAGGTGCTGTACTCATGGCTAGCCGATCACAAGCCACTCCTGCTCTGTGGTCCACCTGGTTCAGGAAAGACCATGACACTGTTCAGCGCGTTACGCAAGCTTACCAGTATGGAGGTTGTGGGTTTGAACTTCTCTAGTGCAACCACACCGGAACTGCTCGTTAAGACCCTTGAGCAGTACTGCGAATACAAAAAGACCCTGAACGGCACCACTCTCACTCCGACCCAGATAGGTCGCTGGCTTGTTGTCTTTTGCGACGAGATCAATCTTCCAGCTCCTGATAAATATGGAACGCAGCGCGTCATTTCTTTCCTGCGCCAGATGGTCGAGCATGGTGGGTTCTGGCGCACCTCAACCAAGTCGTGGGTGAGTCTGGAGCGCATACAATTCGTAGGTGCATGTAATCCACCTACAGATGCTGGCCGTACACCACTCGGTCTTCGTTTCCTCAGGCATGCGCCTCTCATCATGGTCGATTATCCTGGAGAGCTGTCCCTAACGCAAATCTATGGAACATTCAACTCCGCTGTACTTAAGGTGATTCCATCACTAAGAGGATATTCCGAATCGCTGACAAGCGCCATGATCCAACTCTACAGCGAGTCCCAGAAACGGTTTACTGCAGACATACAACCGCACTATGTATACTCACCGCGTGAGTTGACGAGATGGGTCAGGGCGGTCTACGAGGCAATTCGTCCCCTTGAGAATCTGTCTCTCGAAGGACTCATCAGAATTTGGGCCCACGAGGCTCTACGTTTGTTCTCGGACAGACTTATCGCAGAGGACGAGCGCCAATGGACCGAAGAGGCCGTCAACAGAATCGCCATGCAGCATTTCCCCAGCATTGACGAACGTTCAGCGCTCCAGCGTCCAATCTTGTTCTCGAACTGGTTGTCGAAGAATTACGTCCCAGTCGAACGAGAACAGCTGCGCGACTTCGTCAAGGCTCGCTTGCATACTTTCTGTGAGGAAGAGCTTGACGTACCTTTGATCCTCTTCAACGATGTATTGGATCATGTCCTGCGAATCGACAGAGTCTTCAGGCAAGCACAAGGCCATCTGATCCTCATCGGTGTCAGCGGCAGTGGCAAGACCACTTTATCAAGATTTGTCGCCTGGATGAATGGTCTGAGTGTGTTTCAAATCAAGGTGCACGGCAAATACTCGTCTGAAGACTTTGACGAAGACCTACGCAATGTTCTTCGGAGATGTGGTTGCAAAGGAGAAAAGATCTGCTTCATCATGGACGAGTCGAACGTGCTGGATTCCGGCTTCCTCGAGAGGATGAACACACTTCTTGCAAACGGAGAGGTTCCTGGTCTTTTCGAAGGCGACGAGTTTGCGTCACTGATGACGTCCTGTAAAGATGGCGCCCATCGTCAAGGTCTGTTGCTGGACTCACAAGAAGAGCTCTACAAGTGGTTTACGCAGCAGATTGTCCGCAATTTGCACGTTGTATTTACCATGAACCCACCATCTGACGGTCTTGGCTCTAAAGCTGCCACCAGTCCTGCGCTCTTTAACCGTTGCGTACTCAATTGGTTCGGTGACTGGTCTGATCAAGCCTTGTTTCAAGTTGGCTACGAGCTTACTCAGTCCATCGATCTTGACAAGGCAAATTACACTTCGCCCGACAGCATCCTAGTAGCCTATCGACAATTGCAGCTACCTGCACCGCATCGTGACGCAGTTGTCAATTCTATGGTTCATGTTCACCACTCTCTGCACCGATTTAATGCTCGTCTGCTGAAGCAGCAGAACCGAACAACTTTCCTCACTCCTCGCCATTTCCTCGACTTTGTAGCACAGTATGGCAAGCTTTACAACGAAAAGCGTGAGGATCTTGAAGAGCAACAGCGCCATCTCAATGTGGGTCTGGATAAATTGAAAGACACTGTTCAAGAAGTCAATGAACTCTCGAAGAGTCTTGCCGGCAAAAAGATACAACTCGAGAAGAAGGATGCAGAAGCCAACGAAAAGTTGCAGCGTATGATTGCAGACCAGAGAGAAGCCGAGAAGCGTCGTGCTATCTCTCTCGAGATCCAAGCAGCCCTTTCGAAACAGGACAAGGAGATTGCTAGCAGAAGAGAAATTGTCGAGACCGATCTGGCTACGGCCACACCAGCAGTCGAAGAAGCGCAGCGGAGCGTCAACAACATCAAGAAACAGCATCTTACAGAAGTCAGGTCTATGCAGAACCCACCTGCTGGCGTCAAGCTCGCTCTCGAAGCCGTTTGCACTCTTCTTGGACACAAAGTCGCGGACTGGAAGACCATTATCGGTATCATTCGCAGAGACGATTTCATCCCAAGTATCGTACATTACGACAACGAGTCACAGATGACAGCAGCCCATCGTACCAAGATGGAGCGCGATTACCTATCGAAAGAAGACTTTAGCTACGAGCGAGCGAACCGCGCCAGTAAAGCATGCGGTCCTTTGGTTCAATGGGTTGAAGCTCAAGTCAGCTTCTCTGGCATTCTAGCAAGAGTCGGACCACTTCGAGACGAGCTCAGTCAGTTACAAGATCAAGCTCTACAAACGAGAGCGGAAGCCAAGGCAATCAACAACGAAGTCGAGGATCTCGAGAAGAGGATTGCCAGCTACAAGGCTGAATATGCTGCCCTAGTCAGTCAAGTAGAAGCCATCAAGACCGAGATGACTCGTGTTCAGTCCAAGGTCGAGCGCAGCAAGCGCCTGCTCGACAGTCTCTCTTCCGAACGTGAGAGATGGGAGCAAGGCAGCAAATCGTTCGAAGACCAAATGAACACCATTGTCGGAGATGTCTTCCTCGCAGCTGCGTTCATTGCATATGGCGGTTTGTACGACCAACAGTACCGCAAAGCTATGCTTGAAGACTGGAGTTTTCAGCTTGCATCATCCGGAATCCAGCACAAGCCTCACAACCCCGTTGCAGACTACCTGTCGACCGCGGATGACAGGCTGAAATGGCAACAGAACGGATTGCCAGTCGATGAACTCTGCACGGAGAATGCTATCATGCTTGAGAGATACAACCGCTACCCGCTTATCATCGATCCGTCTGGCCGCATCACCGACTATGTCCAGAACGAATGCAAAGACCGCCGTCTAACTGTTACCAGTTTCTTGGACAGCACATTCACCAAACAGTTGGAGAGTTCTCTCCGATTCGGCAACCCTATATTGATCCAAGATGCTGAGCATATCGATCCAATCCTCAACCATGTCTTGAACAAAGAATATCAGAAAACTGGTGGTCGTGTTCTCATTCAGCTAGGCAGGCAGGAGATCGACTTTTCGCCATCTTTCAAGATGTACCTTACTACTCGCGATCCGTCGGCCACATTTGCACCGGATATTTGTAGTAGGACCTCGTTCGTCAATTTCACTGTCACACAAAGCAGTCTACGCACTCAGGCACTCAACGACGTTGTCAAGTCTGAGAGGCCGGATGTTGACGAGAAGCGGTCTAACCTCGTCAAATCACAAGGCGAGTTCCGACTGCGCCTGCGTCATCTCGAGAAAGAGCTTCTACGTGCTCTTAATGAATCCCAAGGCAATATCCTGGATGATGACAAGGTGATCCAGACTCTGGAAACGCTCAAGAAAGAGGCAAGCGAAATTGCCGCAAAGGCTGCCGAAACTGACGGTGTCATGGCAGAGGTCGAGAATATCACCGCTCTCTACAACGTCATTGCCCAGTCGTGCTCAGCCATCTTTGCTGTACTTGACCAACTCCACCACCTCAACCACTTCTACCAGTTCTCCTTGCAGTACTTCATCGACATTTTCCACACAGTATTGCGCAAGTCAAAGAGTAGTGGTGTGACTGGTGAACAAGCCCGCATCGATGTCATTGTCAAGGATCTCTTCATGAACGCTTTCCAAAGCACTGCTCTTACATTGCTACAGAAGGATCGGATCACTTTCGCCATGCTGCTTGCTCAAGCTTCGCCAATGAAAATGAACAAGGGACTTATCGACAATGTACTGGATGAACGCTTGATCGGAGCTGACATCTCTACAAAGCCGGAAGACAGAGAAGCTGCAATGTTGCGTTTGTCAAAACTTGGGGCATTCAGAGACAAGGCTAATGATGTGCCTGAGGGCTCTTGGAACATCTTCTTCACTACCGAACATGCAGAGAAGGCGGTGCCTGATACTCTTGGTGCCGAGGGCTCGCAGGTCGATCAACGACTCCGTGATCTATTGTTGGTCAAGATATTCCGCAATGATAGGGTGGTCCCAGCTGCGGAGGCATTCATTAGTGAGCTTTTCGGTCAGAAGATTTTTAATATCACGGAGGACCTTGCTCGGATGGTCAAAGAAGCTTCTGCACTATCGCCTATCGCTCTCAACTCCAGTCCTGGCTTCGATGCAAGCTACAAGATCGACCAATTGGTTGAACGCGAACAAGCACGCTGCGTCAGTGTTGCAATGGGTTCGAACGAGAGCATGACCAACGCCGATGCTGCTCTCAGCGGTGCGGCTGCCAATGGTTCATGGGTTCTCATCAAGAACGTTCACCTTGCGCCTGGGTGGTTGCAAAATCTGGAGAAACGAATCGATTCGCTCAAGCCACATCCCGACTTCCGCCTTTTCCTGTCGATGGAATCTAGCACGAAGATTCCAGTCAACTTGTTGCGCTCCTCTCGGGTGCTAACCTACGAGCAGCCCGCTGGTATCCGAGCCAATATGCGCGACTCGATATCTTCTTTACCCAACCGTAATGTCGAACAACCAGTGGAGAAGACGCGTGTGTATTTCTTACTGGCTTTCCTTCACGCCATTGTCCAAGAGAGACTCCGCTACGCCCCACGTCTAGGATGGAAGGGCTTCTGGGAGTTCAACGATAGCGATGTAAATCATCCCTCTTTCTGTACCAAAAAATGATTCACTAACATCCTACAGTTCGAATGCTCAACCTTCATCATCGACGCTCTGATCAATGACGTCGCCAAGGGCCGCTCTAATGTTGCACCAAAGAGTATTCCGTGGGACATGCTCCGCGTCTTGATCACCGAGACCTGTTACGGCGGCAAAATCGACTCGGAAGCCGACTTCTCTGTGCTGTCCTCACTGGTCGCCCGCTTCCTCGACCCAGCCGCCTTTGAGGAAAACTTCAATATCCTGCCCTCGAGTGACGAGACAGGCGCTGAGCTCATTCTCACGACCGGAACCAGCAAGTCTGACTTTGTGGACTGGGTCAACGGCCTGCCTGAAAGAGAACCGCCGACGTATCTGGGTCTGCCGCCCAATGCGGAGAAATTACTTCTGGAGGCTCATGCGGAGGAAATGGTCAGGAATACCAGATTGGTCATGAATGTGCTGGATGAAGGGGAGGCGGTCATGGCCGAGGCGCCGGAGGAGGCCCATGGTGCGTAGTGGAGGTGAAAATGTCATTGGAAGCTTTTTTTTGTGTGTTTAGATGGCATTGCGTGGCGTCCAACTGTGGCATTACGGGAGTCTGCTTTTGTACTATAAGTTTTGCTTTGCCTATACCCCGCGGGCATGAGATGGTTTATTTCGAGTAGAACATTCTATGGGAGTGATCACATCGTTCTTCGTGTGTATCTTGATTGCAAGGTGCATAGTGCATAGCACAGCATGGTGATTATGCTATTACTTCACTCAGAACCCAGACTGGAAGCAGGCTGCTCCTCGAATTTCGTCTTGCCTTCCTCAATCCACATCTCGAACATCATGTCGCCTGCAGAGACTGATCGTAGCGGCGTTACTTTGTTCCCGCCGAGCTCTGCACCCATGTCTATAGGCCGATCGTTGTCGTCCTTCCTAATCGTCTTCTGTAAGCCTGGCTGGACCGGAATCCAAGCTTGCGGATGACCAATAGGTGGCTCACTCTCCTCCTTCAACTCGACCACCACCGTAAACGTGCAACCCTCTGGCACAGGTCTGAGCACCGAACCACAATCACTAAGCCGCGCCATAGTCGCCCGCATCTGCTCCTCGAGATCAATCATCGGCAGCACGGTGACTTTCTCACCCTTGTCATCCCGTCGCTCGAGCGGAGTCAGATGCTCGCTCGCTGGCACGACGGGAAAATGGGATACGTCGAACATGAACCTCTCTAGCGGCTTGTCCTGGGGATCGTAGATGACGACGGCGATCTTCTCGGCCGCACCTTTGAGGAGTTCAGTCTCGACTGCGCTGACAGCGTCTGTGATCCATTGGCAGACGCGCGGATGTCGTGATTGTCGGACTGAGAAATTGTATTTGCGCGCTGAGAGAAAAGACGTCGAAGGGTAGATGTTGCGTTCGTAGAGGATTGTGTGGATCGCCACGGTCAGGAACGAGGTGAAGGTTCGCACAAAGTCGAGGTAGGTTGTGTTTTCTGCCATCGTGGCAATTCAGGTAGACTTATCTCGTGATCATTGTTGGTTGGTTCTGACTTTTTGATCAGGCTGGCCAGAGAGGGTGATGAATGTTAGCATCGTGTACAGAGAACCTGAAACAGTTTGGGAATTATTGACGTTCTTGATGTACGCAGCGCGACTGGACGCTAGTCATGCAGGGTCTGCGGGGCAGAAAAAAGTGGGGGCGGGAAGCTTGGCTAATGTTTATTGCGGCCGACATGTTCAATCATTCAGGCATCAATCTACAATCGAGAGTCGAGTCATCCTTCAAAAGGCCTCACAATTATCTACAACCTTGATTCAACAATCGCCTGATTCGAGTGCATTCGAAGGAAGGCTTGTGATAGACATTGATCTCGCCGGGAGCCGCAGCACGTGAAAGACAGCAAAAGATCGGTGAAGCATCACTTCACTGCTATTCTCGGAAGCCCACATTCGACCTTATTGTATTCACCTGGAAGATCTTAGGCAG
>Ga0058704_10001595_pt1 | contig 10545 bp, 7 predicted proteins | sample AgamicMgSfe_FD_71363 | JGI IMG/M metagenome (GOLD analysis project Ga0058704, IMG submission 71363) | Agave microbial communities from Guanajuato, Mexico - Mg.Sf.e | ecosystem: Host-associated > Plants > Phyllosphere > Phylloplane/Leaf | place: Guanajuato, Mexico | collected 2012-05-30 | reverse complement strand
TTCAACAAGATCATCATTTTTCTGCTTCTCATCATATGTAGCGGTGAGCATCGATACAGCATCAGGCTGGTGACTCCCGGAGTGATGACCTGCATGTGTCACCTTCCACATCCCAGTTGCCGATCGACTGCTCCCGGTAGACGGCGCCAACGACTAAGAGGCGGTCAACTATTGCAGAAACTCATGGATTTCTGCTTCGCTCAAATTGAGTGCCTTCGCTTGCATTACAGCAACAACATCAGTCGGCTCACAAGCGAGGAAGAGCGGATGTGCAGGCGCAACAAAACCATCCGTCTTGATACACCAACGTTTATCGTATGCAGTGCACAGTACACCAAATAGCAGAGCTTCAGGCTGGATATCAACTTACTCGTACAGTAGAACAGAATAGGGGAAGAATTCAAGAAAGACCGCCCGCAGCATCGCTGGTCGCTGAGTCGCGTAGCCGAAGTCAAAGCCGAGAGCCGCCTCAACCTCTCGCTAACCTGAACCTTGACTCTTCTCTGCACTCGCACATTCAGCAATTCACGACACTGGGAGTCTGAACCTGGAGAGTGCGGTCGATTGTCGACCATCATCACTGGTCACATCACAGTCAACATGTAAAAGATCGATGGCGTCTCGATCGATGTTCAACTTTTGCTCAGCGTCTTCATCTGCTCAGCTCGCCACATACCATCCACCTCATCATCTCGCTGCTCTCATTTTACGACTGTACGCAACCACATATCCCGCGTCAAAAGCCACCAAGCCTCCAACGGCTCTCGACTCCTTGCTCAGTCCTCACCAAATATGAAGCTTTCCAGCGTGGAGCGGGACATCCTTCTACTGTTCTTCGACTCCACCACAACTGTCAATAGATCCCGACACTTTGTTCTCCAGCCGAAAGAACCAACCTTGCGAACAGACGAACGACCTGACGCCATAGTCTACAACCTTGCCCATGACAGTAAACATTGACTTCCCGATCAAGCAGCAGTCGAAGTCACTTCGCTATTCACCACCCTTTTCGGACCTGGCATAATAGGCTCAGCTATCAAAACAACCTCGTCTTGGCCACGAGTCAAGCACGCGACTCTATTGCAACCCCTGCCTGATCTTGCCCCTTTGGCAGCTTCATTGACCTGTACTCTATCGCGAGGAACTTGGCTACCTCGGTCCAACATCCACAATCGACATTCAACCTCACTCATGCTAACAGATCGATCGAGGATATCACAACCCTTCAGGAACACAAACGGTGATGACCCGCAATGCGTCCACGCGAGCTTCTAAACGAACAACAACACGACCACATCAACCATCGTAAGTGGCGATTCAGAACCAGCTGACTCCAGCAACGTCGTGACCTCAATCACATGGATTGCTATCGATCGCAGTGTAACAAGCCTGAAAATGACTCTATCATCGAGTAAGTGCCCATGACATGGTCAAAAGTCGAAGCCGATCATTTCCATCCATCAAGACGTTACAACACCGCGGCAGAGACGAGAAAACACTCTTCAAACAATCAAGCCTTGATCCAATGCTGAATACATATCGGTAAGCGTAAAACGAAAAAAAAGGCCAACGAACGCTTCTATGTCATGACAATCCCCTTCTCCTACATGCACATTCCCGTTTCGATCTCCCTTGGGAGTACACTTCCATCTCTCTTTGCAAGAAAAAGTACACTTTATCCGACTTTGGAGCTTGAGCTTGAGTTAGAGTCTAATCTCATTACCCGTTTGCTGAGACGTGTTTATCATCCACCTACTTCGCAAATCCTCATCTCCGACCTCACAAACTCTCGTCTCTGTTCCGCTGGACACGCGCCTCAGTATCCTCGATCGTCGATCGTCGATCTGATGCTTGAAGTTCATGCTCTCCGCCGTGCACTGATCTGGTGTTGGGACAATGCAAGCGGGAGAAGAACTTGAGCTTGGACATCGAAGTCGAAGGTATCAGAGAGGCTGTGGTATGTTGTAACCTACCACTTGCTTATCCAACTGTCTGTCTAAACATTTCTACGGTCGCTGTCTTCGATATAGTGGTGAGCTGAAGCCTGCGACGCACTGCTCTCGAGACGTCTCTGTCTACCCCCTCTGGCTCTGCAAGCCATGTTGTGGCCGCGTACTGATCTGGTGTTGTTCACAACGCAGGGGACAGGGAACTTCAGCTTATGCATGGAAATCAAAGGCATCAGACAGGTCGCGGGATATTTTCGTCTGCCACTTCTTCCCATTAAGTCATTTCAAGGACGATGTACGTGTAAGTTAATAAAGTGGTAGAAAGTAGGTCCCTTCCCACTCAAGGCCCTTTGTGAGTACTGCATGTTGAGAAGATATCTGATAATTGCTTGACTCCATTGTCAAAAGGGTATCGTACATGAGGTTCCACGGGGGAGAAGTGCCATATAACAAAGACCAAGAAGAGTATAGCAACAGGTAACCGAGAGAAAAGCCGAAAATGCAATGAGCAAGTCAGAAGGAAAGAAGTCATGGGGTCAATCGTCGTAAGGATCATAAACAAGCAATGGTGTCAGGACGTAGGTCCTTCACCAGGGCGAAATGAGAATGTAGCGTGCTCTGCTCGTCGTCACAGATGGCCTCTCGCATTGTGTTCAGTCAAATTAAAGCCGCAACATGCCCATCACATCTCCGCCATGTTCTGCATCTTGATCATAGGCTCAAATTTGACCTTGAAATCCGCTTGCGGCTCGTCCAACAGCTTCGCGCAGAATGCCAGCAGCTCGCCTGCATCTTGCAGCATGACCCACTTTGTCTTTGAGAACTTGCCTGCCAGCAGCAGTAGTAGACCTTTGCAGTCGAGGCGGTTGTATCTGATGTTGCCCATATTTGAAGGGCTTGTTTCTAGACTCAGATGCTGAAGGAAGATATACATGTGCAGCGCCTGCTCCTCAGTTGTTGAGAGCTTCTTACTCTTGTGGTCGCCGAGCTGGTTTCGGCGGAAATACGTGTAAGCCCAGATGGTGAGGGCAGCGCAATATATGACCCACGGACGGTGAAAGAGGTAGTCATCTCTGGCTGAATAGTGAGCTGCTATCGTCGCACCATCTGGTTGTGTGGTATCCGACTCGGGCAGCAGGAGTTTTGAAAGACATCTGACTGCGTGAAAGGTTGCGTCGCTGGCTCTGACACTCTTCACCCATGTTTCGAGCTCAGTGCGGGCTTTGTTCCTGTCGTCTGGCGAAATTTTATCCTTTGGGCTGGCATATATCTGACAGTGATCGAGCTCGCCGTTGAAAGCCATGTGTGCAAAGTGAAAGAGCACGGTACGTGATTCTGTCAACTTGTCATCTCCCACTTCAATCGTAATTGCCACATCATGTGGTCTTCGGCCTTGTGGTTGTGATTTACTATACCACTCTTCAAAGTCTCGTTCCCAGTTTTTGAGACCTCTCGTGACTTTGTCGAAACAAGTGTGTGGCTTGCCAACGCCAATGTCTTCATTTCCAGCGCTGTACGCCTTTGCGTGAGAGGAGAAACTAAGAAGACCGGCGAGGATGACTGCACGACCGAAACTAAAAGTGCGAACCGGTACTGGCTTGTTGGCCAATAGTCCCTTGAGACATGCGGTGAACGTGATATCTTTGTAGCCTTGGTTCTCGCGCTCTTTCTTGAACGCCCGTACTTGAGAGTAGCTTCCCGCCAGCCATTCCTTTTCAGAACACGGCAGGAATAAGCCAATATCCCCAATATGCATACAAGGCTTGTGAGCAAACATGTGAGCATGCGAGGTGTCGAGGATGAAAGCCGCGAATGCTATTCGTTTGATAGCCTCGAGTGAGATCCATTCGTTCCACTCCGGGTCGTCTGTATTATAACCGGCCGCGTTGATAGTGCCTCGTGCTCCGGGACCCTCTACCGTAGAATCTCTTTCAACCTTGATCTCGGGATTGCTGATGCAATGTCTGCCCACCAGAGAACTTCCCAGTCTCATTCGAATCACAGTCTGAGCGTGGTCGGAAATACCATTGTGATGCTGCAAGTTGTCCGAGAACAACTTCTCATAAATCTCCAGCAATATCAATGTCTGGAGCACCCAGAGCTTGGCCGGTGGGTCATAGTCCGGCTCCTGAATGACGACAATACGTACGTGCCAGGCCAAGAAATCTGCAAATCTACCAGCCTTGATCCTCTCGTCCTCGTCTCGATAAAATCCATGTGTCGAAGCGCCAAGAGCCAGAATGATAGCTAGTAATAGGTCCGGACAGGTGTCAGTAGCGAATGTAGCCTGGTGAAGTATCGGCATCTGCGGATGAACTCGGCGCCAGAAGCTGGTCAAATAGCCTTTCAAAGCACCAAGATTCAGAAATTTTGTCGAACCGTTTGTACTGTCTTTGAAAAGCGCAAGTCGAATATCCTTGACCCAATCTCGTTGCTTGTCCTCGAAACGTTCCGTTATGTACGTCACAAATTGATCAAAGCGTTGCGGCGTCAGGTCGTACTCGAAAAGGCGCTGCTTTCCATTCCTTGGTGGTTCTTCGGTCGAGGGCTTGTTCGATGGACCGAGTCTGATGGTGGCTGAGTCGTCCGAGACAATATGTACAGCCTGACGTCGACCCGACGAGTACATTCTGGTGTTGAGCGACTCTGGATCAAAGCTGTTGGCAAAATCAAGGCGCTCAATAGCATCATCGCGCATCAAGTCGTCGACATTGACTCCTTGCTTGCTGAAAATCGGCCTTACCTGGCCGGGGTTGGGGGTGCTTGGCGTTGTCTGTGGACCGCTTGTAGTCATGGAGGACGATGAATCGGCAGTCAGGGGAGAAGTCAGGTCACCATGCGCCGATATTGGCATGTTATTGGCACAGGATTGCGCGAACTCGTGCAGACCGTTCATGTGGTGATAATAGTCAGGACCCATTTGAGACAACTGGAAGGGTTGTCCGTATGCGAAACTGTCGTAACCTGACACGTACGGCTGCCCGTTCATGTGGTACTGTAGATGGGCGTTCGGAGCAGCAGGATTCCGTATATCAGGCAGCTGCTGCATCCATGTATCACGATCAATGCTTGGCTCAACGTGTTGCATCTGGAGCTGTGACTGGTAGTCAAAATCGCCCCTGCACTTCTGATCTTCGTATCCGATATTCGGCCTTGAATAGTAATCCTCGAGAGCTTCATGGTTGGGCTGATATTGACTGAAATGATGTGATGTACGAATAGCGATAGATGGATTCATAACATTCTGATGCTGCTGCTCGAGAGGCTCCATTTGATACGCGGCAAGTTGCGGATCTATCAGGGACACAGGTATAGTGCTTGCAGGATGCACAGTCTCAGAGGCAGCAGGTGTATAGTAGTCGGTCGAGGGCGGTTCGATCGGGATGTCTGTACTCTCCGAGCGCTCCAAATCCTCTGTCGAGGGACATTCTTCTGCTTCCTTATGATGTCCTGACAAGGCGACTTCCAGATCGTACTTGCCTTTTGTATCCCGTACAGGACGGAACCCGTTCTCCATGTGTCGTGATCTATGCCTGTTGCGAAGATCCTGTCGAACGAATTTCCTTGGACAGAACTCACAAGCAAAAACTTCTTTTGGTTCATCTGTGCGCCGGTCAGTTTGCGCACATATGATAGGTTGAAAAATTGGTCAATACGATTTTGCTTGTGTCGATTGAGATGCTCAGCTCGTGAGTACTCCTTATCGCAGCCCACCCAAGGGCATTGATATTTTTTGTCTGGATCGTGCTGAACTCGACGGCGCTTGGTTTTATTCTTCGATGGTGAATCGCTTTCTTCCATGGTCTTCGATTGTCTTGCGATGGATGAGGACGACTTGATATTACGACGATCAGTGCCTCCGAAGAGGACGAAACACGATGGATTGGCTCTTGCTTGCGTCGCGCGGTGGGCAAAGTGGACTCGGTCCGAGAAGGTTGGATTTTGAGAGAGATGTCATTGATGAAAATGGAAGTCACACAAGACCGGAGCGGGGAGTTATGTAGGATTCCACGTGTAGGGAAACAAGCCCGACAGGCTGATTGTATTGAGTAGGAGTACTCGAGGCAGGGTAGTGTAACTTAGGTGACCTACATGTACATGTATTAAATCGTCAATCAAATCACATGGCGGTTGTGGCGCATGAGCACTAGGCCGATTGGAGTGGTGTCATTGGCTGTTGGGCTCCACTGGCGAGCCGAGCATGTGACAGGTCGGTTTGTTTTGTCCAAGAGAGGTATCATCAGCAACCTCGGATTCGGGCAAGGTGCAAGAAGTGAAGATGAGAACTGTCAACTTCTCCAAGGTGAAGACGAAATAGAAATGCCATCCTTGTGGAGTTTCACATTTAAGGTTCGCTCCGGACAAACGAACAAAAGTTTAACGATTCGAGGAAACGGCGGGGACCTCGAGAGACTTGACAGGTGCCACTTTCGCAGGGTAGAGGAACCACATAAAACAATGTACGGTTAATGACGGCGGTGATCGACCCGGGGCACGGCACAGGTAATCTGATGATCTATCAGTCTACTCCTAGAATAATCATGCAACCTTGCTCGCTTGACGCCCGAGCGGCAGACCAAGCGCTCTCGCCCGTTCCATCTGCGGGCATCTGAGAAGAATTCCTTCAAGTAATGACAGCACAATCGTGCTATGATAGCCCGTGCCGCCATCACAGGCGCCATGTAACATGCTGCATCGCTTGTACTTTCCACCAACGCCGACATCCGCGGCGGTCACCCAAAGGACCTAGGTACAGGCGTCGATATGCAGAACAACATTGCGACCGATCTAGGACGCATTTGAGCCTTTGCCGTAGTATTCCTGGTGTTGTTTTTCCTGGCTTGGGGAGAACTCAGACCCCGATGGTTTTTTTCCAATGCTTGTCCAGAACTCTTCCCTCTCTTTCAGAATATCATCGCACCAAGTTTTGACCTCCGGCAACACAATCTTTTGTGCAACCCAAGAGAATTCACCAAGATCAATCCTACCTTCGTGATGCATTTCGTACTCCATCATCTGTAGCAAAAGCTCAACCTTGTCAATGTCGTGGACGTATTTGCTTTCCAGCGTCTCGCTGTCCTCGTACTCTTGCCAAATCTTCTTGATCTCTTGTCCAGGGTATGCCGCTGCCACTCTTCCCAGCACATCCTTGCACAGATAGTCCATCGTCTCGGTCTCTCTACGTGACTTTTCCGGCTTGAGAACACCATCGACCGGTGTGATGTCACCTACCAGTAACTCTGCCATGTCGTGTATGAGAGCCATCATGGTGCATCGCTGAACGTTGATGCGCGCTGCAAGTGCCGGAGGAGCGAACATGGTCAGGATCGACATGCGATACATGTGGTCCGAAATCGACTCGCCATGGTTGATACCAAATCGTCTCCAGCCTTCGCGCTTGGTTGTCTTTAATCGCTCCAGGAGGTGGAAGAAAGGAACGGGCGATGATGAACCTGTCTGAGGTTGGATCGGGAGTGTAGAGAGCACTGTTACTGGAATTAGTATAGCCCTCCCATGCTACGCTCGCGCTGTCGGTGTTGCGGGATGACCACCCACCTGTTTGAGGAGTCCAGTGTTGTTGTTGCGCATCGTCAGTCTTGAGGATGCCGGATTCAGAGCCTATCAGTCATCAGCCAGAACATTGCTGTCGCGGTGCGATCACATACTCGGAGGGGCATTCGTCTGTACGGCGTCTTCTACTACGCCTGGAGCCATGGTTTCCTTGCTGTCTTGCTGAGGAGCGGCCAGGATTGAGGACGCAGGAGGGTGGCAGGTAGCTTCTTAGAAGTATTCTGGAATGTGAAATGATGTTTGCGCCCGCAAGAGGGTATGTCAAAGGTGGTTTACGGGATCGAACAACAGGGCAATCAGTGCAGCATCCCGTTTGCGCGTTAAGATCCACTGGATTTCTTTGACCAATTGATTCCCGGCTTATCCTGCACTTTTACCCCGGGAGCTGCCGTCTTTGCCCGCCATCCCGCTGTTCTGCGCTGCTCTTCACGAAAAGAAGTGGTGCCTGATCGCCAAGAATCTCGAAGCTGCACTGCATGTGACGAGAACTGAAGATGTTCCAAGACAAACAGATCAACAAAGACCTGCTGGGCCATACTTCACACTGCTACGCGACCTGGACCATTGTGCTCACACGAGTTCGACTAACGGATGTTCTCAATGTTACAAAAGAGATCTTAGGAAATGCTGAGCGTCCCCCATCATCATGGACAATTCGGAGTCTCGTCTGAATTTATTGCTGGACGTACTGTCAGACCGCAAGATAAATCTACGCAGAGACGACATCGCTTGGGCATTCCACTCTGCTCAGACGAAGGACTCAATTGCCAAATATGTCGACGAGTACCTGACACCCGATTCTCTCCTGAGCCACGAAGAACTGCAAATGCATGTAGGCCCACTTCGATGCCATTCACTGCAATTTACTATATTCTAATAAGCGTAGACACCAGAACCGAAACAAGGTCAGAGTTGGCAGTACCCAGATCGAAGCCTCTACAGCGATACAGGACCTGGACTTCGACTTAGCATTACAGTCGTTGGAGCAAAGTACACTCGCAATTGACAAGCAATGCGCAGCGCTCGAAGCACAGAAGGCAGCGCTTTCTAGCCTTCTCGCACTCACCAACCCTTCTCCACAAGAACCTGTTTTGCGTCCTTCGGTCTCGAGGTCTGGCTCACAATTTCATTCTCGTGCAGCAGCTGAAGTCAAAGGGCGAATCACCGATGTCTCACTTCTGCTGGATCAGGAATGGCGCAGAACCAAGGAAGCCGTTCGAATGGCATCTAACACGACCAAGTATCAGCTTGATCTTGATGATCAGATCCTCGACCGTTTACAAAGCTCGATGAAAAACACCAAACCGACGGATACAGGAGATCGAACGATTGTGGAATTGGAAAGCCTCTGCACGAAGTTGACCTCACTTCGCTCTAAGGCGCTGAAGAACGAGGTCAACCAAATCTATCGTCAAGCTCTGGCAGAAGGTGCGACACTCACAGAAGAGGACGTGGAGTCCGAGTCAGCTAGTGCCGGTGCACTGTCATCCCTCTCCATGGAGCTCGACACTCTCATGGGAGGACTTGACTCTGTCCTACAGATGGTTGTTGAACATGAGCATAGACGAGCAATATTGTCCGAGTTACGCGCTGCAAGTCAAGATGCCAACGACTCGAGATTGCGCCAGGACGAGCACACAGTCGGGCTCCTTGCACATTTGACCGAGCGGCTTGTCCTTCTGTCAGAGTTTGTCAAAGATGGTCATGAACAATCTACCGCATTCCACACGATTGACCTTGTCATACAACAAATCGGAGCTTCTATAATCGACAAGGCGGCTGGGATCTCTCAATCGATGACTCTTGCTTGTAGACAAGACTCGCCCACAAGGACGCAGCCTTTCAAAGACATACTCCGACAGCTGGACATTCGCTTGCCCGGGCGACCTGATATAATGAATATTGACCACGCATTGAGGTCGGCTTTGAACGAGAACACTAGGGGCAATGACAGGCTGTCGCAATCCACCGAAGACAGTCAGATTGAACAACTGGAAAAAACTCTCTCAGCAGCCGACAAAGATCTACGACATCTGACCGAGGCAATGTTTGCACACACCTCATTCAAAACGCCGCAACTTTCATCGCCAATGTCAAAAGAGCAGTTGGGAAGTGTGGACCATCGTGCAAACGTCATTGGTAAAGAGATGGCAGAGCTTGACCATAGTGACATTGCTCGTCTGGTCAAGCCTCGTCTGGCTGAATTGTTGTTAGATTCGTGAAATGTATCTATTCTCGGAACGGAATAGGACCTACAGGCCTCATGCGAGGACCGCAGTATCCGAACGCCGTATTCGTAGCTTTTCAACTCGTGGCTAGCGACGAGATAAGACCCGGATTGCGCCAATCCATATCGGGCCCAACCATTCGTCGCAAATGCGGGGTTTGGAGGAGCGCATCCTTCGAGATCGCTTCCATACCGATAACGCTTACACCACGAACCCAGAGCTCCAGTTATTTTGTCGCAATTGCACCTTCGGTGAACAATTCTGCTGCCTGTCGTATGCCGACCGGTTCGAGACTTCTTTGGTGCTCTCGAAGATTGATGCGAGCCAATCACCCGATATTGTGACGTTGAAGGATTTGGAGGCGCCTTAGGCAGCAGAATTCCAAACATGGAACCCGCTCATCATGATTTAGACAGTGAAGTCTCCTCAATCGCCGAAAGCATTAGAAGTGATTATTCCCTACAACCTGACATGGCTGGACCTCCTCAACCGAATGCTGAGTCTGGCTCTTCTCGAACCAAAGAACAAGAAGCTAGGTTAGAGATACCATCATCGAGCAGACAGCAACAGCCTACCACTCAGTCAACATTGAATAACGAGAGAGACCGTACAGCATCGGAAGACACACCTTTACTCGGCGCAGAACTTCCTCCTACTTACTCGGACGCTATCGCTGCTGGTGCTAGTGCCGGCGATCCGCGAGACGCGTGGCGCCGAAACATACGACGAGGCAGGCTAGACATGACGACCTTTTCACGTTTGCAATGGTCTCCTGAGGCTGGTGATGAAGAAGAAGA
>Ga0058704_10001594_pt1 | contig 10548 bp, 9 predicted proteins | sample AgamicMgSfe_FD_71363 | JGI IMG/M metagenome (GOLD analysis project Ga0058704, IMG submission 71363) | Agave microbial communities from Guanajuato, Mexico - Mg.Sf.e | ecosystem: Host-associated > Plants > Phyllosphere > Phylloplane/Leaf | place: Guanajuato, Mexico | collected 2012-05-30 | reverse complement strand
CTTCCAATGCCGCGCTCCACGCTATGCGGCCGGCCTTACTCTCTGTACTCTTCTTGCTGTCAGAAGAAGAAGAAGACGATTCGTCAGGAGCAACACATTCCTCCACCTTGCACTTCAGAACGGGAAAACCGAATGTACTGAATTTGAACGTGTCGCCCTGTTTCAGATGCGGTCCGTCGTCTGGAGGTGTTATATCCGATACGTTGTGTGAGTAGTATTTCTCCCAGGCGCTTATGTCCGATAGTAGGGGCCAGATCTGTGAGGCAGAGAGGTTTGCGGCGATGGTTTCGTTTGAGACGAAATTGTCTGTTGTACCGGGGAGGAAGTGGGATGGCCAGTGGATTGCTGATTGCATTGTTGGGTTGTGGATTAGAGGAATTGGTTGGTCAGATATTGGTAGGGAGCAATTGAGATTCAGATCTAGGAAGCTGACTATTTAGCTGGTATCGTCGTATTGGTTCGAGAATTGCTGGTTGATGTTGTGGATTGTATGTTCATTCGTACTGTGACGACATACCAAACATTACCCCACCATGACCACTTGGTGAGGTATTGTTGGAGATGATGAGGGGTTATGAGTTCTCCGAATCAACCGCGTACATGAGATGCCATGGATGTCCATAAGAAGAAACATTGTAAGTTCGACGTACTCAATTCGTCCGAAAGAGACTGAATACGACCTACCGTAGAAGCAACTTGAGCGACAAAATTGGACTCGGGTTGCGAGGTCTCTGAAGCGAGAGTCATATAGCCATAAAACATCATATCGAGTGCCCGAACCACCTTCGTTAAGCATGGCCAGCCCAACACTCCCAACAACTATGAAAGCTCAAGTCCTCACAGCCTTCAACACGCCCTATAAACTCCTCGACGTCCCTCTGCCGCCTCTCACAGATCCACACGACCTCCTCATCAAAGTCGAAGCCGCATCCTACTGCCACACAGACGCCGTTCTAGCAGCAGGCGGCTACGCACCCAACCCACCATCATTCCCACATGTAGGCTCACACGAGTTCGCTGGCACTATCGTCGCCGTTCACGAGTCCTCGAGTAGCGACCTCAGAACCGGCGACAGAGTCGGTGTACCAGGCCGCTCGTTTCACCCTTGCGGAGAGTGCTTCGAGTGCTTGGATACGAGTACGCCAAACTGTGATCCCGCGGGCTACTCGATGTACTGTCCCAAATCGAAGAACAACGGTATCAGCAAGGACGGTGGATTCTCGGAGTATCAACTCGTGGATTCGCGGCAGTGTGTTAAATTGCCTGATAGTCTCACGGCCTTGCAGGCGGCGCCACTCATGTGTGCTGGTATCACGATCTTCAACGCGCTGAAACGATGTGCATTGCAACCTGGTCAGAGAGTCGGTATCATCGGATGTGGTGGTGGGTTGGGTCATCTGGGTCTGCAGTTCGCCACAAAGATGGGCTTGAAGGTGACGGGCGTCGACAACGCTGACCGTCCGCTGGAGCTAGCACGTGGACTTCACTCAGGTGCAACAATTGTTGACGCGAGAGCAGAAGATGCAGACGCGATAGCGCGTCGGGTGGGAACAGACGATGGTAAGACGGAGCGAGGTGACATGGGCCTTGATGCCGTTATCGTCCTTCCAGAGAGCCAGAAGGCATTTGACTTTGGCATCAAACTGTTGAGAAATCATGGTCGATGTATCGTCCTCTCGTTTCCCTCCTCCGGGTTCACCTTCTCATGCCAGGACGTCGTTTTTAGAGATATATCCATCATGGGAAGTCTAGTCGGCAGCGTCAAGACGATGAAGGAGATGATGGCATTCATCGCAAAGTACGGCCTTCAGATACGAATGGAGACATACCCATTGCCACAGCTGAACGAAATGGTGGAAAAATACCATGAAGGTAGTGGCGGCAAGCTCGTCGTGGACATGTCATTATGAGAACGATAACGGCGCATGACTGCGCTTTCTGTGTTAGGCCATGTCTATGAGACTACCTAGCCCGCTTCAAGTGTGTCGGCATAAATGTTCAATGAGGTGCCAATCACATCAACGATCGCCCATGTCTGCGCGCCACGGAAGATGGTGGCCCAAACCCGAAGTACACCAGCACTCATGTGCTTGAATGATTCAGGAGAATCTATGGCGTCATGCGACGGTACTGCAAACTCGGTCTCGTCAAGCATTGTCCGGACGATGCTTCCAATCCGACGTTCATCGTCAGATATGGGTGGGTCAGGATGAGACAACGCTTCGAGCCATTTGCTGAGGAGGAAGGCGCACTCTAGAGAGCATAGCGAATGCTGGATGGACCAAATGAAGGTCTGCGTTGCGGCGACCAGTCGGATACCAATTTTGATCGGAATGCTCAAGGCGTGAGCAGAGTGGAGAACAGCTCTCACAAGCTTGGGCGTTCGCTTTATGGCTGGGCTTTCGCGGAAAGCGTTTGCTATCTGGAAGGGATCCCTTGTATCGAGAGCACGACCAGGACCAGTATCAACGTTTAGACGAATGTATGCAAGCCGCAGTAGTGCGGTCGAGTTGAATGCGACAGGTCCATTGGGATCCATAGGGTCAAGAGAAGACTCTGGGTTACGACTCCAGCCCATTTGCCAATTGCGCAGAGCCTGTTCTAGCGACTGCACGTCTTCCGACATTAGGTCGCTATCGCCATTCATCCTGTAGCGCGCGCTCTGCCGTATGAAGAAGATGTGTTGGATCAGGGCATGGATGAGTATGTAGTTGCCAAGCGAAGCATTCTGTTCGGTAACATCCCTCCCAGACCGGGAGAATAATCGTTCGAGACCTTCTTGAAAACCCGTCTCGGGCAAAGCTCGACTTCTTGCTTCTTGCCATCTGGCAGCTGTATCTGCTCGAAACTCGCGTGCCGAACAGGGCAGTTTCAGCTTGACTTCAGGATTGAGTATGAGTGGTGGTATGTTGTATACGATCGAGTGGAGATTGAAGAAGCAATAGATGATAAGCTTGGTACGCTTTGTCGTTTCGTATCTTATCCATTCTTCCCAGGTTGGCTCGCCTTCAGGTGGCATCGTCCTTAGTCCGTCATCGCGCACAAGTGTAGCCAAGACGCTCTGGATTGCTAGCGCTTCTCGAAGGATCTCCTTGTGCTTTGCCCAAGTGGCCATGGCCATGAGCAGTAATAATGCTTGAGCGGTTTGTACCAAGTCTTCCTTTTCCATGAATGGGAGATCTATACTGTCTGAAGGCAATCCCAATGGGCCGAAGCGGGGCTGCTGATCTGGAGATTGCATATCGTTTGCGCCGCCCATGCTCGACATCTGAACTGGTTCGCGTCCCGCCCCGAAGTCTTCATTTTCGGAACCCTGGTTGATCGCTATCAAGCGGGCGTCTCTACGTCGGATCCGCTGAGCGGCGATTGCTTGACTAGCATTGAACAGCTCGATACCTTTCTCGCCCTCGAAGCAATACTGCGCTCCCACTGCTGCCATGGCGAGTATTAGCTCGACCGAACAGTGGTCGACAGATATGGAAGGGATGTGAAGGAATGGCAGATGCTCATGGAATCCGTTTACGTATGCCGCGACATATCGTGATAGTGCCAGTCTGCTTGGCAGCTGGAAGTTGGGCGACAGAGCTGAGGAGAAATGGGATATTTTCTGTGCCATATTATCCCGCTCTTGTACAGAGATATCGGAAAGTCCACGCGCTCGCAGAGGCCGCTGGAAGCTGTGCGCCGACTTCTCCTCGGGCTGAAGTGATGGTAGTCGGGAGCCGAAACGGGAGAACGATGCTGGCTCATCGAGCTGCGACTGGACTTGATTGAAATTCGGCAGACTTGGTGCCGTCTGTTGTTGCATCGGATCATGTGTCCAAGTCATCGAGTCCGAGGGCGAAAAGAAGGGCATAGGCTGCCCAGCGAAGAAATAAGATGATAGCCCACCAGAAGTGATTCCGTTCGTTGTCAAACCATTGTCCATGAAATTCGCCAGGCTGTCAAGCGACTCTTCAAAGTTCTCACCCGAGAACTGCTGCATGAGATCCGGTTGCTTAGACGTGCCATCGTGCGGGCCAAGATGTACATTGTTGGGGTCGTTCGACATGTGCATCGAAGACGGAACGTATGAGTCTTGCATAGCCGCCTGTTCTGCTGCCATGGATAACGTGGCTAGGGAGTAGGGTTGCCCAGGATCCATGCCTTGCTGAGGAGTTCCCATAGAATCCATGACTGATGTATTATGAGAGAAGCCCATTGGCGCCATCGGCGCAGGATAAGAGCTCATTTCTGAGGCTTCCACTGCGTGACTGTTGGATCCGGTCCTACGACGCTTGTTGGCAGGACTGTCGGACGTCTGATTCGACACATTGCGACTATCGTAGCTGTGCGACAGCCGTTGGTGACGTGTGAGGAGGTCACTAGGCTGAAGTCAGTGAAGATCAATGCGTGTCGGACGACGAAGCCCGGTCTGACCTTCTGGAGAATTTGTGGTTGCATTGATTACATTCATAAGGCTTCTCGTTCGTATGCGTGCGCTCATGTCGCTATCGAGCGTTCTGATTAGCCGAGATCAGGAAGAGACGCGTGCGAGGACGCTAGGTTACCTGCAAATGCTCCAATCGCGCGAACAATCTCTGACAAATGCTGCATTGGAAGCGCTTGTCTTTGCCCTTCTTCTCGCCAGAGTTCGGGGTCTCCCCAGCCCTCAACATGGCGGGCAGGTCGGACTGTCGGTGTTGATGTTGCGTTGGAGGCAGAAAGCTTGGGAGAGATGGAGGTGATGGAGAAGAAATGGGGATGAAGGAGAGATCGTGTAGAGACGTGCGGGGGAGTTCTGCACTAGTCCCTTTGGGGAAGTCAACCAACACCTTACCTGTCACTGTCTGTATCGACGGCCGATGTCGTCGCTCGTCAACATGGTATACCGGCTTCATACAGTCACCAAGAACCATATAGCATATAGAGACACAACAGGTGAACGTCCACATATTGTGTCGGTGATTTTTACCATCTACTATTTCTTTATTATCTCTGGATTTTCCTTTCTCTCCCACTCCTCGTTGCCGCCGAGGTATCTATACACCACTCTCGAATCCAGATCCTTGCACCTCGGATCGTTCATGGCCTTGGTATACGTATCAAGACCTATCTCCCCTAGTACATTCGTTGAGTCGACTCTCTTCGCCATGTCGCAAGCCAGGGCAAAATCTTTCCTCATCAATTGGACCTAAGCACTCTCGCTCAGCAGATGAGCGATGGAGAGGACATGGACTGATTTACCTTGAATCCCCCTTGATAGCCCTTTGACGAAGGTGCTTCTGGAGCCACGCCCGGACACGGGCAGAACTTGTCGCAGATGGCATTTTGTGCCGTCCCAGCTGCATAGACTTTGCTCAGCACTCTTGGGTCCAGTCCGGACCGCATACCCATATCTAAGGCTTCCGAGCACGCAATCGCGATGATGCCAGAGAGATAATTGTTCGATAGCTTTGCCGCCAGACCTAGTGAGGGAGATCCACAGGGAATTATCTGACCTCCCATCAAGCTCAGAAGGCTCGATATCCTTTGTAGATTTGGGTCGCTTTCGGAGCATCCCAGGAAGAACGCGATGGTACCTTTTACTGCCCCAACAACTCCTCCACTGACTGGCGCGTCGTAGAAAGATGCATTTGGGAACTTCTGGGCGATGTGGTCCTTGACCAGTAGACTCGTGGCTGTGTCGATGGTGGAGCAGTCGATCAAGAGTTTGCTTTCCAGGTTGCTACACCAGATGCCTGTCTTGTCGTCAAGGTATACTGACTTGACATGTGACCCTTCTGGTACCATAGTAATGATAACGTCCTGCAGCATAAATATCAGCTTTGCTTGACGACTGTACAGGGTACTTTGCCGTACCGATTTGTCTGCCACATCTTTAGCGTTCATTGCCCGAATGATCTTGCCCTGGTGGTGTGACTCCAGCTCGTCAATCGCCCCTTGTAGGACATCGTAGACATATATCCGTGTCGATGCCGGGAGTTTGTTCGCTAGATGTCCGACCATCGGCTTCCCCATCAGGCCAAGGCCTACGAAGCCGACTGTCTGGAAGTCGCTCATTGCTATTTCGATGCCTGTGGCTTCAGCTGCTCGATTTAAGTACCCGTGATATGCTTGTCTGTATTCCTCTGCTCGCTAAAGGGATATCTATATCGCCGTATACAGGTGTAGGCCTGGACTATGAGAATATATACATGGTTGGAGTAAGTCTCCAACGACCTCATCGCCTCCTGCCTTTTCCCCAGGAATGTTCAAGTAATGACGCCGATAGCAACAATCAGGACTTTGGGCGTAGGTGAGGAGAGACTTTGGACAGAGACCATCGCATACAGCGCTTCGTGGACGTAAGCCTTACACATTCACAGGACATAGTAGACCTTCCACTGTATGGTGTGGGTTGCCGTATGATGGAAATACCTCGGTATGTTAGGATGCTCGGACGCCCTGTGTATCTTCTCCTTGCCTGTAGAATAGAGCACCAGACTTAAAAACACCATCTTGCATGTAAATGGCGTAATGCATGGCTAGGGAATGATTATCGAAACCAAGAATCGATACAACACAGGAAGGGCCAGGCCTCCGAATTCGCTTCAATTTATATACAGGGGTATCATAAACCAGTCTCATCGTTTCTCAACTGACCACAGCATGAGCCTTTCCAACCTGCCATATCTCCAGAACGACATTGATGATCGTCCCGACACACCAAAGTGCAATCAGCACCCAAGCTATCCTCCGACTCATCATCCAATTATTGAGAGGCACAGCCACCAATAGTCCCAAAAGCGTGACAAGAAGTGTGATACCACTGACGATAAGCGTATCCCCTACCTCAATCTCATACGTCTTGAAATGCAACCCCTTGTGCGGGTGCTTGGCTTGTCGTTTCTCGGCTCCTTGTATCAAGATCCAGCAACCGCTTAGACCAATGCCTAAGAGGATGTTGAGCATTGGTCCGCCGAAACATGCACTGAGTGCCATGACCGGATAGCCAAGTCGGGCGACTGTGACATCCGCGACGAGATCACCAAGTGAATTTCCTACAGCGAAGATGGTCAGACCTAGTATTGCTTGAGACATGTTGAGTACGACGGCGAAGAATTTGAGCACTGCCACGACTTGAGAGGCGATAGTCGATATCCAAGCTATTGACATGACAAAGCCAGCGAGCGATAGAATGGTCTGGTAGGCTTTTGGTCGGTGGTTTGCGGTTGTCGTAAGCAACAGCGGCACGAGTAGGACAAGAGATGTCAATAGCGCAATCAGTACTGGCTCGATTATTGCTCGTCCAAAGTTGCCTTCTGGAGGCATGTACTGGGTGAAAATGACAAAGACGATCATAAGTGGTGCCAGAAACAATTGCATTATGGTCAGCCATCGATTCCAGACTTTAGGTGGTGATGGAGGTCGATGAGGATGACTTGGTGCGCTTTCCGGATGATTGTTCGCGGAAGTTTGCAGCTTTGTACTACCGCTGGCAGTGTCTCCGCCTAGAGCCTGCTCGGAAGCTGCAGCTACTGCGCCTGAGCCTGTCCCCGGACTGCTTGTAACCTGAGGGAGCGAGGGCGTACGTCGCTCGTACTCCGGATCTCGTGCGAGCAATGCAGGACTTTCCGCAGCTAATGCTGCCACACTCTTTCTACGATTGTCCTCGTAGGTCTGGTCGCTACTGTCCTGCCCATACACAGCAGTGTCGTCTTCCTCGACTATGTCTGCCTCGACGACTGGGAGTGTCAATGTGAGAAGAAAGACAGTGGGCGCAGCGATGATGGCAAGTATCCTCTCCCACCAGCTTTTTGTTCGCCAATGAAAGAGCGTTGGAAAAAGGGTGGCTATCATTAGCTTCGGAGGAGGCAGTATCCTTGCAGGCCACCAATTTGGCGGTTTGTCCGGCATAAGGTCTTCGTCCTCATCTGTCGGGGGTGGGGAGTCCACGGACATGCTTGCTGGGGGCAGCTGAAGGTTCGGCGGTGCATCACTGTGAGCTGATGGGTCGTCATGGTAGGCAGGAAAAGGCGAAGCAGTGGCCAAGCTCAAGGGCGATCTTCGGTAAGATTGCCCCCGTGATTGTATCCTGAGACTCTGTTGCGGGCGAGAAAGGGGTGATTGCTGCGGGCTCGTCTTGTGACGAGCTCCAGCTGTTGATTTGTGCTGCTGGAAATAATCAGACTTGTCGGTAGAGAGAAGCGGGCGCGAGTCTGGAAATCGTCTTTGTGTTGTTGGTGCTGCGCTAGCATGTGGCATACTCTTGGTTGACCCACTGTCGTTGTCATCTTCCGCGATGTCGATGAGATCCTGAGAAGGCCGAGCGGAGCTCTTAAGCAGATTTGAGTCCGGCTCCCGTCGTCCCATATCTCCAGCCGAGACAGCTCGAGCTCGTCCAGCGCCACGAACATCGAGACCTGGTCTCTGAAGCAGGGGTCCCGCCGAACGAGGGTCGTCGTGTACCTCGAAAGGTGGGCGACTTGCAGGATCATCTTCAGACATATTGTCCTGCTGTTGTGCACTAGTATATGTGGGATCATCCGAGTATCGTCGAGAGTGCATCGGGATGGTTTGGATGTTTCGTGATTGTTGGAGCGATTTCAATACTGCCTGAAACTCGAGGGCACCTACCAGACTCGGTCGGATGGGCGTGATTGTGTTCCTCCTGCCGCCCATGGGTCTGCTTAAGCGCATGTTGCTGCTCAATTCTCCCATCCATCTTTCCATGGCTTCTTCATCTTCCTCGTCTTCCGGTTCGAAACCTTGTGGTATGCCACCATTTTCCAGTGTCTGGAAGTCTTCCGCCGAGACCCCACGCGAGATTGTAGGCCTTGACCCGACCTCCTCTTCATCTTCATCATGATATTCTTCCTGGTCGGCGACACCTGCGGTGCCCGGCACTTCGAAATGGCCTCTCGCCGCGAGTTCCTTCTGTTTCCGTCGCACTCGTCTTGTGACCCACCAATGCCAGGCGATAACGACTGCAACGTAAAAAACATAGTAGACCACCATCAATATGCACTCCCAGAGGCGCAATCTCCCATCAGACAAGAAGCCCATACTGAAGCCGGCCGCAACGACGAAGAACCCCACATCGCGAATGAAGCTCTTTTTGGCGACCTTGAATGGTCTGACCAGGGCCATCGAACCTGCGACGACCGCGGTAATAAAGCCAGCTGCGCCGAAAAGCTCCCCAATGGCCAGGCTACTGCTGTTGGTACTCATGGCCGCAAAGGTCGAGAAGACATCGGGACTGCCGTTTCCAAAAGCCAAGAAGGTGACACCTGCCATGCTCTCGCTCATGCCCAGTATTGCCGCGATGGTGCTGAGGTTGATGCAGAAGAAATCACTTGCCGCGATGCCAATTGTGCTGAAGAGCAGACCAAGCCACACAGCGAGTATAATAAAAGCGACTGGCTTGACATGACCGAGGCGACAGTAGTAGAGATCGAGGTAGGCAAGGAAACCCGGCTCATCGTCCGGGCAATGCTTATGGATGAAGGCGCATTGGTCGTGGGATTTGTGGACTAATCGGCACTAACAAGCAATTCGCGGTCAGCAAATGTACGAGCGAATGTCCAGACATTGATACTTGCCTGCTCGTCTTCAGATTGGTATGCGCCTAGATCTCGCGCTTGCAATATGCCATGACTGCCCGATTGTATGATGCCGCTGTTTCGCTCCGCCGACCACCAGCTGCACAGGGCCAGGAATGAGAGGATAAGACAAGTAAGCCAGAATGCCCGAGCAGAAAACTTCCTTCGAGGACGAGTCCTTGTACGTGCCTCGATATGTCGCATGTGCTCAGGACGGCTGCAGTCAGCCATTGCGGCACGAGAGTCGATTTGGATAAGAATGCTTCATTAATAGGGAGCTTTGCATTGTTGTAGGCTGCTGTACATCCGCCGAAACAATGTACTTCAGCAAGGCAGGAGCAGCAGCATCATTACGCATAGTGACAAGACCTCGATCTCGACCTTGATCTTGCTTGCGACGTCCTGCTTGGCGTGGACTTCTTCGTTGGCAATGACGCACTCAGCTTCCGCGTTTATGCCAAGACCAAACTTTATAGCGGGCAAGAAACATGGAGAAGCTCGAAACTCCTTTTAGATACACCAACGTTCCAGTCACCATGCTTTCACACAAAGCACTTGCTCGACAGCGTGGTCCAATATCATCCTATTCACAACTCGCCCGGCAATTGCCAAAGACTCGCTCACTCTCAACATCACTATCTCGGAGACAGCAAGACCCTAAAGACACCAAAATCACATCAAATTACACACAACCTCCTGCTCCTCGGGGTGTTGGAAATACAGGCCAACTTCCTGTCTTACCACTTGTAGCCATCTTCTTCACCGGAACCTTTCTCTTCTATCGCCTGACCAAGTCACGAGAGGGTCAATCAAATCACTCTCACTTCCAACAACCACCTAAAGAAGACCTGCCCGTTGATCGAAGGAAGTTCCGCGAAGGCTGAGGACACATCGACAATCAGTCAAACAACTTAAAAAAGTCATCTCTCCTTGAGTTATACATCGAGTCAGGCATCATGCCGGCCATTTCTGAACTCCCTGCGCC
>Ga0058704_10001593_pt1 | contig 10549 bp, 9 predicted proteins | sample AgamicMgSfe_FD_71363 | JGI IMG/M metagenome (GOLD analysis project Ga0058704, IMG submission 71363) | Agave microbial communities from Guanajuato, Mexico - Mg.Sf.e | ecosystem: Host-associated > Plants > Phyllosphere > Phylloplane/Leaf | place: Guanajuato, Mexico | collected 2012-05-30 | reverse complement strand
TCCGTCATCCCGCTTGCTGACTTGCATTCAGCCTCAGTTCTCCATACTCTGTACGGAGTACGCTTGTTGAGATACAAGAGATTGAAGGAATAAGCGTGCCAAGCTTCCATACGCTCGTGCCGAAGCAGGTATCATCTCCGCCCTACTCCTAGACTCCCAAACACATCCCACCCGTTTCTGGAAGCAGCAAACGAAAGCAAAGGCCCGGACCGGATCTACGCTAAGCCCCTGCCGATTCCTTCCACGTGAAGCTTAACGTTTGTCACGTAAACGTAGCCGTCAACATTCCTCGCCTTCTCGCCTCTACGTTATCCACCACAAACATCGTTAAACCCATCTTATCGAGCAGACCAAAGAGCCAGAGTATTCACATAGTGCTCTTCTTCTACCTACCTACCCAGCATGCTCTCCAGCCGCAGCGCTGCGCAACTGGCGCCCCTGTTGCTCCGGAATGGCAATAGGACTGCCTTGCAGCGCGCTGCACGCTTTCCCAAACAGATCCCGGCCATCGCCATATTAGTACCTCGACAGGCATACCAGACAGACACATCGACGGGCCACGGAAGTGATGGCAATCAACCACCACCGGGCTTCAACCTTGAGCAGGCCAAGCAAGCACCACCCAAAGAGCAAGCCGAGAAGAGAAAAGCCCAAGACGCCAGCACATCATCCAAGTCTGACGACAGAAAGACAACGGATATCAACATCCCAGTCGCGCAAGCTTCCGGCGCGCATCCACCTACGCAGGCCGAGGAGACGCGTTCCCTGAACGAGCTGGCAGCCCAGAAGACTGTGGCTGATAAAGAGGAACAAAAGAAGGAGGCACAGAAGAAAGAAGAAAAGAAGAAGATGACCATCTGGCAGAAAGTCAAGCACGAAGTGAACCATTACTGGGATGGCACGAAGCTGCTTTCCACCGAAGTCAGGATCTCATCGAAACTGGCGTTGAAGATGGCGGCAGGGTACGAGCTTACCCGAAGAGAGCACAGGCAGCTGCACAGAACGGTGCAGGATCTAGGTCGACTCGTACCGTTCTCCGTGTTTGTGATAGTGCCATTCGCGGAGTTGTTGTTGCCTGTTGCGCTCAAGCTGTTCCCGAACATGCTGCCGTCGACGTACGAGGATGCTAAGAGCAAGGAGAAGAAGGCCAAGACGCTGAGGACGTCGAGGAAGGAGGTCTCTAGCTTCCTACGCCAGACGCTGAGGGAGAGCGGTCTGCCCATCTCAGCGGCAACGACGCAGAAGGAAGAGTTTACGGAGTTCTTCCGGAAGCTTCGGACGACCGGTGAGACACCGAGTAAGTCGGATATAATCAAGGTCTGCAAGCTGTTCAAGGACGACTTGACACTGGACAACCTATCGAGGCCGCAGTTAGTGGGTATCTGCCGGTACATGAATCTCAACACCTTCGGCACAGACGCTATGCTGCGATATCAGGTACGACACCGTATGCGGCAGATCAAGCGCGATGACCGAGCCATCTCATTCGAAGGCGTGGAGACCTTGTCTGTCCCTGAGCTGCAGACTGCATCCGCTGCACGTGGGCTAAGGACTCACGGCATCTCTCCCGCCCGCCTACGGGATGATCTACACCTCTGGCTCGATCTGAGACTCAAGTACGGCGTGCCGTCCACGCTGCTGGTGCTCAGCAACGCCTTCATGTACGCGCAAGGCAAGGAGACGGAATTCGACTCGCTACTCGACTCGCTGCAGGCCGTACTCAGCAGTATCCCAGAGGAGCTCTTCCACGAGATCGAGCTCGAGGTCCACAACGCCGAAGGTGCCGCAACCAACAAGCAGCGTCTCGAGGTTCTCAAGGAGCAGCAAGAGCTGATCCAAGAGGAGAATGAGCAAGCGCAGCTACAGAAGGAAGGTGGACGGTCATCGCAGGATTACAGCGATAGAGAGAACATTGACGAGGAGACTGACGAGTCGAAGCAAGAGCAGGCACTTGCCAAAGAGAACAAGGAAGGCTCTGACTCCGTGGAGAGCGAGAAGACGGCTGCTACTGGCGAGGACGAGGATGTGAAGCTCATGGCCAAGGAAGCAGAGACAGAGACTGAGGCTGAGGAGAAGGGCAAGAAGGAGGCGGAGAGTATTGAGAAGGAGAAGAGGGTGTAGGTCGCCCATACTACTACTGAGACTTCTTTCCTTGTATAGATGATAGATTTGCATGGCATTGCATAGGAAGGGAAGGGAATGAGTGAAGGCGTTCGTTAGTGAGGCGCAAAAGACCGCCTAGGTATGGGTATGGTTGGATGGAAGAGAGAGACTACACGCTACTCAGCGTTTCATGTATCATATGTCGAGAAAAGGCTCATCGCCACGCTCACACTCATATGCTTGTCTCTACCAACCCACTGGCTGGTAAGAGCGATGTAACTGTTTGATGTACAGCACTGTGCTTGCTCACTCCCCGCTCCCCGCGCGGAGATATTTCGGACTTAGCGAGTGAAGCTCACTTCGCGATCATATCTTTCTACCTTGCGCAATCCGTACTCTGTGACAAGCATCGCGTGCACGTAGTTTGTGTCTTCTGCGATGATCGACACGAGAGTTTTCTAACACAATTCGAATTTGGCAGAAGGTGGATCAGCACTTACAATGAAGAAAGCCTTCTCGGCGCGCAGAGTACCGCGCAAAGTTGGGCAGGATGATGATGAGCCCGCGAGAGCAGATACTGAGGGCGCGGAGGTGTCAGGTATGTTATCCTTACAGAGTTACTTGGCGCTTTGGTCTCTGACATGCCGCGATAGTCCTCGAGCCTTGCTGACCGAATGCGCAACAGAACCTGTGCTGAAGCGACCTAACACCAAGCCCCGCAAGTCCCTGCGCGCACTCGGTCCATCTCCGACAGACGAGGACGATGAGAGTAGCGGATCGGGTGTAGTCACGCCTAAGCGCTCCGGACTTGCGCGCGTAGCCATACAGCGCAATGCCTCCAAGCGCACCTCCCTCCACGCCTCACAGCTCCCAACACGGCAAGCAGACGAAGACGAAGAACGGCCGAGCTACAACGTCACATCGCTACGGGAACTGAAGAACAGCACGCCCTCTACACCAGCCGCATTCGCCTCCTCAGGCGACGACGAAGCAGGCTTACAAGATGTGGAGCAGAGCACACAAGCCCTCGACCTCTCCTCAAAGTTTGGCTCTTCGCTATCCCGTTACCAGCAGTCCTCGGCTATACCCTCAGCAACAGAGATCGCAGAGAAGAAAGCTCGTCGTACGCGGTTAGCGAAGGAGCAAGCAGCGGAAGAGTACATCTCCCTCGACCCGGACGACCCAAGTCTCGACAACGACGACGAAGACGGCGACCCGAACGTCACGCGCGATGAGAGCGGCCGGCTGATTCTGAAGCCGAAGGACAAGTATGGCATGGCTGAGAGCAGACTGGTAAGGGACGATGAAGACATCATGGAGGACTTTGATGATTTCACTGAGGATGGCAAGATCCAATTGGGCAGGAAGGCGGAGAAGGAAGCTGCAAGGAAGAGGAAAGAGGAGATGCGCAGTCAGATTGCTCAGGCTGAAGGTCAGGACGCCGAGGATAGCGCTGAGGAGTCCGATGCAAGTGAGAAGGAGAGGAATGCGGCGTTTGAAGCCGCGCAGACACGGCATGGTACCTATGCTGCCTCTCACACCACCTCTGACGACCCGTACGAGCAACTCCGGCCTAAGACGCCACCTAAGATCAGTCCGCTACCAACTTTAGATGGTGTGCTGGAGCGTCTGAGGAAGCAGGTAGCAGAGATGCAAACTTCCCGCACGCGCAAACTCGCGGAGATGGAAGCCCTGCAGCGCGAGAAGATCCGTCTAGGCGAGGAGGAAGTACGTATTCAGAAGGCGTTACGGGAGACGGCGGAGAAATTCCAGCAGCTCAGGGCGGAGAAAGGCATTGCGGGTGGGGATGACACGCCGAAGTTAAGTGTGGAGACGCCGAAGGGGTTGGAGGAGCTTACGAGGCCTGGAACACCCATGAAGGTGGAGCTCGAGCCGGAGGTCCGGGAGGATCGTGAGGGTGTAGATGCTGATGAGGATGATGAGGACGGCGAGGAGGTGAATGGCGCTGCTGGTGCTGGACTTGGCTTTGCGGGTATGCGTGCACAAGGGTGGGAAGGTATGAGTGGTGCGCCTGGGCTGGGAATGGGAACGTCAAGACCTAGAGATGAGGAGGATGATTGGTAGTATGCTTGTTGCTCAATACCCTAGCTAATATGATGCCAACTGAAAATGCAAGGCGCAGAGTTCGCGCAGTGGTCGCTATCCCTATCGTACCGCCTTAACACTTCCTTCTCCAGATATCGTAAGCTTGCCGTAGATGCCCCATGCGTCTCTTCTATCGTCCCAAACCGAACCAGTTCGAGAAAGAGACACCTACACCCCGTTCAACTAGACCACCTCATCTTCCGACTCAAGACAGGATCCACCTCCCACCCATACTTCTCAGCCTCCCTCACCAGCGTCGGGAGCTTCTCGCTTGCACCCTTGATGCACTTAGCCGTGATGGTCGAATCAACATACACCGTCAGCTTAGGCTTCATCGCAAGCTTCTCGACCGCCCGCTCCAGCAATTCGACACCTTTGCGCTTACGGTCCACATACTCTCCGGCGTCCGAAGTACTAATTAGTGTGCGCGCGGCGTGGTAGCGTTCGGTCCAGAGGTCCGCCATCTTGCCGTGCTCTATGTCTAGGGAGAGAGATGTGAGCTGGCCGGCTTGCCCTAGCCTCTGAACTGAGGAGGTGATGGCGGAGAGGAGACGATCGTAAGCTGGTGGCTTGATGACGGCCATACGCGAAGCTGGGGACGTAAGGTCAAGGATAGCGCCTTCGAGGAAGTCCTCTTGGATACCGCAGTGCCAGAGTGGAGCATAGATACGTATATTGCGCAGATAGGAGACATTAACCGAGCCGATAGTGGCTAGGAAGGACTCCAGCTGCATCCAAGCGCTAGTTGGCCATGAGAAGTAGAACGTGTTGTGGCCGTAGAAGATGCGTGCCGCTTGCTCGTGGACGGCTTTGGACACCCGGAGAAGGGAGGTAGTAAGGCCGCGGCAGGGTGCCCTGGTCTTGCGGGTCTTGAGTGCGCGCTCTTCGAGAGCGGATTGGAAGGGCTTGAGGTCATCCTGCATTTGAGCGACATCCCGGACAAGCTGGTTGAAGGAGATAGGTATGTAGTACTCCACGCCGTCGTGCATTATGGTTCTCAAGGCGGAGGGCATTCGTGCGTGGCCACTCACAAACGAGCGGAGCCAGGTAAAGTCGATTTTGATTGGTGCGTCGTTGGTCAGCAGCAAGGCAAGGATGTGAGTCTGCACCTGCTCCGGTAATTTGTCGAACGGAAAGAAATTACTCATGTGTCGTGGAGCAGCGCGCCTCGAAGGCTTGGGGTTGCCGGTGAGAGGTACATAGCGGTCGATGTTGACGAGCTTTTCTTTGCGGCGCAGCTCCAGCAGTGCCTCGTATTCGAGGTCATCCTTACGCGTATCCCACTGACGTCTGACTGCGTTACGGTGGGTCTCCCACGTCCTCTTCTCTCCCGGAGACTGCTCGATGAAAGCTAGTGGGCTTGAGCCACGCAGACCCCCTGAAGATGCATCGTTGCCGAGAGACTCGGATCGCTCATGACGGCCGAACTCTGGCGAGGTTCCCATCCACTCGAGACCTGGTCCGTAGAAGGCTTCCCGTGGTTGTTGTTTGTCGTTCTGCACTACAAGGTTACGTCTCGATGGATGAACTTGACAGTTGTCTTGCGCGGTGGCGGCTGCATCCTCTCTGTCTGAGTGCCTGGGGAGGTGCACCTGAGCGGGCGCAGAAGCCGGCCCCTGATCTGAAAGTGGAAAGGTTGGCTCGGTCTTGATGCTGTGCGTCACGCCGTCGTCGGGTTTCACCTTTTTCAGCAGGTGGCCCTGGAAAACAGCAGCAGCAGCAGCTGGACGCTTGCGAAGGCGCAGTTCGGACATGCTAGAATCTGACACTGACGTAGGAGAAGTGGACGTGGGTGTAGGGCGGGTTGCAGCAGTAGCGGCGACCTCTATCAGGCCATTAAGCTCCGTGTCAAAGAGAGAGCGATCAACGGAGAAGACCTGCTGCGGCTCCATTGTTGTTACTTCTCTGTATCGTTGTCGAAATGTGAGGTGCGGCGCGGAGGCTGAGGTCAAGATTGAAGTTGTTGTTTGAGCGGAGGCGGAAAGTGGGAACGGAAGTTGCCTTCCAGCTTCAAACGGAAGGCGCAGACGGGCTAGGCAAACGCGCTTTGTTTCAGATCTATCACGTGACTGAGCTGCTTACTCTAGTCTAAGCACACATCATTGTGGATCAGAGTAAAGGGGGAATGTTCTAATCGCTTCCAGAAAGGTGAGGTGAGACCAGGCCGTCCCGTCCACTGATGCCTCCCCAAGATCCTTCGCCCTTCCCAGTGCGATAGGCCCGGCCTGGCGTGTCCTGCCTTGTCTTGATCTTTCAGAGACCGTCAAGCCAGCGATCGATCTGTGCGATAGCGTCCAACCTCATGAAAGCCTTTCCAGAGGTCACCACACAATGACCCATGATGCCCAATCAACCACAAAGACCTTCCGCGACTGTCTTTCCTGACTGTGTTCCTCTGAGACACGTCAGGCCGCTGTACAAAGCACCTTTGGATCATCTGACCCGCAAGATAAAGTTGGCTCGCGGCAGTATGGTTCTTGACAAGACTTGCACGCCCCTGTGACGCTGCGTCTCTGCGTGTGTCTTCTTAATTCCAACGTCCTGGGCCATCATGTCTTCATGAGTTGGCATCAATTTCCGCCCACACAGCCTGGACCTTTGCCCTCTTCTCTTTCGCCTGCTCTCGGTTCTTCGCTGTTCGATCGAGCCGTTCGGCGCGCAGGCACTTGTTGACGTCGCGCTTGATGTTGCTGCACATTCCCATTGCCTTCCACATGAAGCCGCGGGCATGGCATTCATCGAGGGCATTCATGATCTCCTCGCAGTCTGTGACGCGTTAGATGGCTACGGTCATTGTGGCAGAGGTGGATGCAACCCACTTGTGTTGTCTTTCGTATGTAGATGAGGATGCATAGTTGCTTGTGACGCTGTGCTGATTGCCTCGTGCTTGAGAGAACGACAGACTCGATGATGGGGGATGAAAGAGATGGACTGAGCAGGAAGCCATCACATGCACCGGAGACTCGGAGATCCGCTTAGTCACCCAACCTAGAGTTCCTGCTTCGCGGAGAGAGTTAAACATCGCGAATACAATCACTATCAATATGTCTCAGCAAGCATTGTCTGCTAAGAAGCAGCAAGGTAGGTCATTGCAAGACACATTGGAAACACTGTTCTGACGCGCAGTCGCAGAGCTCCAAGTCCAGTATTCCAATTACAAAGACACGCTCCAAGCCATCGCTCAAAAAATTGGTGGTGTTGAGCAAGAGGCCGAAGAGCACAAGTACGTCAGCCAATCTCCTCTCAATCGGTCGAAGCCGTCAGATATACGGTGTATCACCGCTTGTTCAATCTTGTGGTCTTGTCTCCGAGTGTTGCAATATCGCCTGATTGGCGCGCAAAACCTTCACTCACCGCCACGGCGAAGCCCTGCAAATTGACCGTTTGGGAGACCCACGAAGGCGCGCAAGACTGTCTCTGGGACTTGCGCCATCTGTCGGCTTATGTGCCGGACGTGCATAAACCCGATCGCCTTCATCATTACCTTCATCCTTGCCACGTGGCGCCGATGCAGCGGTCGCGACTCACGCTAACGATTGCTCTAGGCTTGTGCTAGAGACTCTGACCCCGCTGCCCGGAGAGCGGAAGTGCTTTCGTATGATCAACGGTGTGTTAGCCGAACGAACGGTCAACGACGTCTTGCCTGCACTTCAGACGAATGCGGATGGCCTGAAGAAGGTTTTGGAAGACCTTGTCAAGCAGTACCGGACCAAGCAGGACGAAATGGACAAGTGGAAGGTACGTCCTACCTTGACGAGACGTGCAACTCTGCTGGGACGGTAACTGACAGCAATTGCAGAAGAAGAACAATGTCCAAGTCGTGCAGCAATAAAAGCGCGCACATTGGCAGTTGCCAATTCTGGTGAATGGCCTACCAATACAGCAATGATAAGTTACTTCCGTACACCTTGGAATAGTGTAACCCGAGGCTACCGATTACTGTTTACCCGTCCAACGATCTGGGATTGTGCAACTCTTATTCCTACAAGCCGGAAGACACTATTGAACTGATGCGACGATTTGTACCGACAGCCTGTGCACCCCCGAATGAACCAATGACTTTTGGGCCTCAGCTGGTGCCTATCATCTGTGCAGTGAAGTGGTCAGGGGACACACGCGAATATTGAGGCGAAGCGTAAAGCGGCCGTCAGGAAGTACCAGCTCAGGAGTACGCATGCACCGCTGCTTTCACGAAGCCTCGGAGATGCCGATGGGCTGGAAAATCTGATGCGCAGAGGTGCCGTGCTCTAAATAGCGAAGGAGAAGCCCCGCGTATGGGATCAAGGCGGACTGGAACACTGGGCTCACTGCAAGCTCTCAGGCAAATATATGCTTGGTAGCCTGACTGCGACATTCTCTTGTGCGACATTAGGTTGACATGCCTCATGAGTACTGAGATAACATATTACTTCGGGCTTCCTTCTTAGACATACGTCACCTGATGATAACAACGTGCGCTGTCAAATTGCTTCCTGCAGTATGACATTGTAAGGCACGTCTGCTGATGCGCCGCCACGCCAGCATAAGGCCTGATACGGCTTTCCATGTTCGCAGATTCGAGGCCCGATCTAATGCAGAATGAACTGTCCTGCAGTAGTCGCGCCTTGAGGATTGGGTCGAAATAGGCGCAAAGCACTTCGATTGGGTACCGGAAAAGCGAGGCTAATCCAGGTCCGCTCTGCAGATGACTGGTTGTTCTGGACTTCACGTCTCGAACGAGCAACAAGGCTGAGGAAGACAGCAATTGAAGGACTTTTAGAGCATCGCGCCTTTCTTATGAAAGGGTGCTCATGACGACCATCTTGTTTGTTGCCAGCGCACGCTGCAGCTAATGATGAGATCCAAAGCCATGGATCAAGCGCAGTTTACTCCTTGGGCGCTCGTGCGTCACGACTGTGTGCCGAAGCGGCAAGAATAGCTCGATTGCCGCTATAAGGGCACATGCCAGTGACATTATCCTCACGTTATCAAGAAGAGTATCGAGACGCCAAAGTCTAGATCTAGGCGCTGCTAATGTGATGGAGTGTGATTGAGGGAGAGTGAGTGATCACGACCGTGTAAATGATGTACTGTTAACCGATAAGGTAAGTAGAAAGAAGTCCTGACTTTCTCAGGCTCAGGTCGCGTCCACTACGATCGATGAGTTCAGTCTCTACGGGCATGCTGTGATACTCTTCAATTGAGAACTTCACATTGCTTGTGATACGAGTGTCACTCATGTGCAGTTTGCATCAAGAGAGTAGTTCGAGTACACATTATTGTCTCTAACCAGACGACGCATTCTGTCACATTAGCCGGTGTCCGTAGACTTCATTCGCTCAGCGCACCAATTTATTTATCGCTCCCCCGCGCCCATGCTTTTTCACCATTTGTCGCGATCCGAGCCAGTTATTCTCGCGCATTAAAGTCATTCGTTAGCCCAGCGAATCCAACCAGCACTCTCAGCACTGCGACGCGCTACACGCCTCCAAGAAGTCCATTGTTGTTGCTCGGGGACCGCTGCGGTCAACAGCGCTCACTGCGCCTAGGCGGCGCGCTGAGAGCCGGTTCGCGCTACAAGTCGTGCTTGGCCATTGGGCCTCAATGCTGCGTTGACGCAGTAGCTAGCTGTTGTTCGCAGCTGAGAAGCTTTCGCTGCATGCTCACATTGCCACTGGAACGCACTACCTCGTCGCTACTGCTGCACGCTGCCGTAATTTACGTATCTCGGCAAGGTCAATTCGGATCGCTGCGCCTGACCGCTGCCTCACCGCTGTACGTCGAGGCGCTCTTTGTGGAAAGTCTGCCTCGAGTTCTAACTCCTTTGAAAGCCGCGGCCTCGCACAGGAAGACCGTTGACAAGTTACACCGCTTGCTGCAAGCACTACGCTGTTCCTTTCCTGAGGTGCCTGCGTAGAAGCTTCTCCGACGCCGGCACTCGCTTCCACCTGCAGGAATTTCAAGCTACGTTGCACGAGGTCTCCATCGACCTGCAGCAGGGTGTACCTTTTGGGTCAAGGCCCAGAGACCGCCAGGTTGACGTGTCAAGCCAGCGAATTGATTGACAGCAAAGCACTGACGGAACGACTGAGTGCACGACCGTGGTCTGCAGGTTACCGCGAAGTACAAAATGTCACGAAGCGCAAGCCCTCGAGAGATGGAGGACGTGGAACCAACAGCTCTGTCGCCAGACGAAAATGAGCCGCAACAGCAAGAAGGAGAGATGAACCGACCTGACGACCCCGGTGACCATGTACTCGGCTACGATTTCGAGGTCAAAGAGCAAGACAGATGGTTACCCATCGCAAATGGTGAGTAACCGCACCTTGCATCTCTCACATTTCCTGAATGGATCGCCCAT
>Ga0058704_10001592_pt1 | contig 10557 bp, 9 predicted proteins | sample AgamicMgSfe_FD_71363 | JGI IMG/M metagenome (GOLD analysis project Ga0058704, IMG submission 71363) | Agave microbial communities from Guanajuato, Mexico - Mg.Sf.e | ecosystem: Host-associated > Plants > Phyllosphere > Phylloplane/Leaf | place: Guanajuato, Mexico | collected 2012-05-30 | reverse complement strand
ATCTAGGATATATATTGTCCCGTATTTGTCTAACCATTGACCTTAATAGTGTATGACTGTCCTATTAACTCGAATCTATTCCTAATGACTGTTGAAGATGAAGATGTTTTGAGTCGCTGGTAAAGCTTACCAGGTCTCGTCGTATGAACAGGCTCACATAGCCTTCGGACATGCTAACAACGCAATGCTACCAGAAAGCATGCAAGTAGCTCTAACGTTTCCACGACAGTTCTTGGCACTTCGACCATCGGATTCACCACATGAACCTCTGATTCTTTCCCGGTTCCTGTGGCCACTCGAACTTTCTGGTCAGGAACAGATATCCCGTGACTACGTTGATAGCCATGAACCAAGCCGTCTCGACCCACAGTCGATGGTCATGATCGTACCAAAAGACTCTCTTCAGATAACCCAGCAGCCCGGGCAATGCTTTGACATTCGTCTTGGGCGATTCCTCCTTCAATAACGCGGATGGACAAGCTTGAGGAACTCGTAATCGCCACATGATCCACGGTATGATGAAGTAGCGAGGTTCAACTAGCGGGGCCGTGGCGAGTTGCAGCGCTGTCGTGCCTATCCAAACAGCCACAAAGCCAATTTTGCTGCCCTCGCCAGCTGCGGCGTGATTCAATCTCAGTTCTTGGTTGGCTGCAGGCGCGGCGTTCTCACTGGGAATGATCTGTTCGATTGATGGTTGTTTTGAGTCATTTTGGTGAGGTATGGTAGATTGAGCAGGTGCTCCCAGAGTTTGTATCACTGACCAGGAACCAACAACATAAATTGGTGTGACGAGGAATTTGGTTGCAGGGTAGCGAAGCAGCAGCCGGAAGACGTAGAAGGTGTAATGTCTGTTGTCTGCGAGTGTGAAGGGATGGACAATTGTGTTGAAGCGAACTATCAGGAGAGCGCCAGCCAGAAAGAGGAGACCGACGAAAAGTCGAGGAAGCACACGCTTTCGGCCGAAGATGACATTGGGTTCGGCAGAGGCTAGAATTGGCAGCATTGCGGAGAGTGCGAACAAGCCTTGGAGCAAGTAAGGGTAGGTCAGAGGAACGGAGAAGAACGTAATGTACGGCCATAAATAAAGTAGCTGGGCCAGATGGAGGGTTGCAACGTGGTTCGACTTGTCCCCTGCTGAAGTCAGCTAGAGCTTTCCCGGATAAGCTTGGTGGCTTTGCCTGCGTACCAAGTACAACACTGCCGTTCCAAGCGACAAAGCTGATGAACGATATCATGATGATCGCATAAGGTATAAGCATCTTAATCAGGCTCATCATAGCGGGATGGCCACTAAAAGTCATGTAGATAGCCTGAGCCAACTTTCGGAAAAAAGAGAGGACGAAGAAAAAGTATTCTATATTATCGTTTGTTAGCAGACGCTTGAGAGGGGAAACATAGCCGATTTACCATCTACGGTCGACTCACGGACCGGAGGGTCGAGAAGACCACCGTCCTCGTCAACCCCTTCTTCGGCGCCCATGTCGATCTTGCTGGTGATGAGAATTGCCGCAGGAAACAAGGAGACCCAGAAGATGTTGGTCTGACGAAAGCTGAGCGAAATCAAGCCTAGAAGTACGGTCGTGAGTCCCGAAATAAAAGATGGTTCGCCCCTCATATAGACGCGGATGAAATGGCTCCAGCATGCCATGACCGACACGGTGGACGCGACATCAGTGTAATACAGCCCAGTGAAGAAAAACAGTGGAGGGAAGAGACATATGTTGAAGGCTGTGTGAAGCTGATGCAACAATAGGGGTGAGATGCTAGACAGCTGAGAAGCGAAAGAAACCTCAGATCTGTCCTGCGAGCCGCGCCGCAGCTTGAGGTTCCATTGTTCCGTATCGTTGTTCAATATCAGAAGGACCATGCTCGGCAGGATGACAGCGTTGACAGCTCTCAAACCATTGAGGTCAGCCCAGCTAGTGACATATGACAAGGCTAGTGAAACAGCATATCTGTAAATGCGGTCAGTGCTGCCTGCTGCATGAGCTTGAAGATGGTCTTACAGGCCAGGTGGTGTTGTGATTTTCGGATCCCATTCAAATAGGTTGCCCGCAAGATATCTCTGTGCTTGACCAACGTGGAAAACCTCATCCTGAAGACCGAATTAAAGATAAATTGACGAGGCTCGTACATGATTGACTGACGAGATAAGGATCCGGCACATTACGATTGACCAGGGTCGACCAGAGAGCAATGAAGATCCCCAGGACTGACATTGACAGGCATGCAGGAAGAGTAGTTGTAGCAATCCAGGTGGTTTGCTTCAGCTTCGTTGAATCCATCGGGCTGACAAGGGATGCTTGACACCCGACAATAACTCGAGGACTTCGGAAGGAACAATTCCAAAGGATACCTTAGGTTATGATTCGCGCGGCCATTTACCACGAGGTCTGGTAGATAGTAGAACCCTCAATAATCACAATTCTTTGCTCATAATGATTGATATTCGAAGAGTGTCATTTCCGAATCACGGTATAGCGTCATGTTTGGGTGGAGCTTGTGGAAAAGATCCCAATGAGGAAAGGCGGCCGGCTGACCCCACGCCGTCGGGTATAGATGCACGTCAGCGCAAAACATCCGATCCAACCACCATCTTCTGGATTGATACTGCAACCTTTCTACTGTCGACACGCACATTTGTTAGGGGTACCGTAATCCTCATATTTTGCGACCCTCGACATTTTCTTCGTTTCGACCGATCGCGTTACTATCATCAATTGCGATCGCCAGCTGAACCTCGGACCAACGTTGGAAGTCCTCAGCCGAATAGTCGATCCCCCAACTGATGCCGCCGACTGTCACACCCAATGCCTCCTTCGTAGCCAGCTCCAGGAACCGCTCGAAATCTTGCCATTTTGTCCGCTAGTCTAGTATCAGATTTCGTGCAATGAATGCGCTCAACATCCTCTCTGGGAAATCGACACCCACTTACTCACAATCTCGTACCGCATCCACGACAGATCTTCAGGACTCGTTAAAAGGTGTAAGCGAGGCAACACAAGAGAAGTCGACCACGCCGCAGTCGCGCGATGATGATTCGGACAAGAGCTCGGATAGAGCATCTGACGATGCGCACGCTCGAACAGAGCGGACACCGTTGATGCAAGACCAACAAACCGGTGGATTCACTGCAGGCCCGTCAACTAGGTCATGGAGGCTGGTACCGAAGCGCATAGCAGACGCTTTTGTCACGTCCGTGAAGGTTGTTCTTTCGACCATCGCGGCACCTGTGCTATATGTGGTAGCCTGTTTTTACGACGACCAAGGCTACTTTTCCGCCATTCTACCCATAAGACGAGTATACCGTGTATCTTCGCGCAAAAAGCGACGAAAATCCGCACAAATAGTCGATGAGTCAGCCTTAGAGACTGTCGAAGATGACCGAGAATCTGAAAAGCCTCGGTTACGACCGAAAGACAGTGACGATGGGATTGTCTTGTCTGCGTCAGGCAGAGACGTTAATAAAAGGGAGGAGTCTGCAGTCTCTCATGCCGTTGAGACAGACGACGGTCCGGCTCAAAACACACGATCAAAGTCTGCCCAGCCAGAAGAAATCGCTCCGGCTAAGCGTTCCATCAGAATCAAGCTTCACAGTGATGCGGCAGAAAAGAGGCGGCATCGATCACACAAATCGATAGACACATCAGCGACCGCCGAGGACGACAGAGTGAATGCTGTCGCGAACTCCTTGAAGTCGCCCTCGAGTCCGACGTTTGCTCCAAAGCTGAAATATCCACGGTTACCTGCACCGCCGCGTCCGCTCGTGCCACGCCGACAGCCCTCGTATATTACCGCATTTCACAACGAACCTCCTCGCAAAACTCTCGTGATAGACTTGGATGAGACACTGATCCACAGCATGGCCAAGAGTAATCGCATGAGTACTGGACACATGGTCGAAGTCAAGTTTCAGGGCCCAGTCGGAGGCAGCGGCCTCGTTCTGGGTCCGCAGGTACCTATTTTATACTTCGTCCACGAACGCCCGCATTGTCACGAATTTCTGCGTAAAGTATGTGACTCTCTTCGATTGCATGAAGCCAGACTGACCGTTGACAGGTGTCAAAATGGTACAACCTCATCGTGTTCACTGCATCTGTTCAAGAATACGCCGATCCGGTGATTGATTGGCTCGAACGAGAGCGGGCCTATTTTAGTGGTCGGTATTATCGCCAGCATTGCACGTTCAGAAACGGTGCATATATCAAGGATCTGAGTCAAGTCGAGCCAGATCTCAGCAGGGTTATGATCTTAGACAACAGCCCGATGAGCTACATATTTCACGAAGGTGAGATGAAATGCGCCCCTCCCTGGGTAGCTAGACCTGACGATTCACAGATAATGCGATACCCATTGAAGGTTGGATAAGCGATCCCACAGACAGCGATCTTCTGCACCTGGTGCCATTCTTGGAAGGTCTCCAGTACGCGACAGACGTGAGGGCTCTCCTGGCTCTTCGACTTGGACAGGCAGAGCGTAATTAGCCGGACCTGTGGGTAAGAATGCTATCATGCATGATTGAATTTAGCAAGGCGTTGCGTGGATGTGGGACACCGGCATAGAAGTCATTGTTCCGGTCTCATGGCATGAAATATATATCTAATAGATCGTGGCTGTTGATACGTCCCAAATCAGATGCTGTTTTCCCGTTTGGTGATTGGTGCCAGCACTGTCCATTGTCACACGAGTTTCATAATGAACAATCAAATCGGAGACTTGGTAGCGAAAGTCTCAGACATTGTGTTTTGTCACTATCTCTAGGTCTCTGCGAACACGTCACGATCGTCACCAAATATAGCTCGTGTTCAAATGAAAGCGACAGGTTCTTGGTGTTTACTTCCGTCTCCATGTCATTTTAACCCCTCTCTTAACTCCGATAGAAAGTTGCGATAAACATCACCTCTTCCAAAACATGCCACCTTTGATATCAGCGAGAATACACTGCTTCTACTGTGGTACACGGACTCAATATACGAAGAAGACTCGAATACGTAAATTTGACTGCGACAAATGCCAGGCGACAAACTTCCTTGACGAGGTAAGAAGGCTGCCGTCGACAACATGACCCACTCAGCTAACAAGGAATCAGAATGGAGAGATAGCAGATGTACCGACGACACCTGAGACGAAACCGGCAAGGTCGTTTGCGACGGCGCTGCCTCCTAATGGTAGCCCACCTACAGCCTTGCAATACTCAACAAGCCCTTCCTCGGATCGACTCTTCTGCGACGTCTGCTTGAAGAATCAGCACTTTCTCACGCAATGCCTTGCCAACTATGTGCCACCCGAGTCAGATGCGGAGTACGATGCTCAATTTCCAGAATTTAAGAGAAACATGGAAAGGCGGTATCCTCCGGTTTGTCCTAAATGTGAACCCAAAGTCAGGGAAAGGATACGGAAGAGCGCGTATGCGGCCAAAAGTGACATTCTCACAAAAAAACTGGCAAAGTCAACGACACCATGGGAACACGAGTCGCATTGGAGGAGACTGCTTTGCGTGGTTGAAGCGCTCCAATGGGCCAGTCTACTCGTTCAGATGGCGTGGCATCTGCTCGGAGTCTTGGGAAGCCTGAGCAACGGACCTTGGATCAACAGAGGGCATGATATCAAAAATTCGAGCCTGCCTGTTATGGTCTTGTGTTTTGCTGCTAGTACAACCGGCCAGCAACTTTCACCAAGATGCTTCGACGCCCTTGCTCAAGCTGTCTTGTACCAGATTGGCATTGGAGCAATTACATGCTGGTACAATCCGAGCATGAGGACGGGGCATAAGATCAAGTCTTCCGAGTTAACATTGTACTACTTCGCTCAGGTGCTCTCGCTCTGTCTGAGACTCGTGGTCTGGCTGGTACTGGAGCGTAATTTTTACGACTTGAGCATAACCAAATACCGGGGCGCACATGCCTTCATGGGCATTACGCTAGCTCTTGTGAGTATCTCATCAGATTGGATTCAAAGGGCAACTACTGATCCGTTTTTCTAGTTGACGTACACTGCATCTAAACACCTCCGGGTTCCAAGTCCTGTGGCGCCCGTATTCAGGAATTTCGATCGACCTTTGATCGACAAGGACAGCTTCCAGTATCCGAACGATGAATTCGCGAGCAGGGCAGCATATGACCAGGTACATTCGAATGCGTATGGCAGGACACCACCGAAACCGTTCCCTATCAACAGGCTTGCGCCAAAGAAGGCCTCTAGTGTCTCAACCGGATCAGAAATATCAGAGCCTGAGTCTAGTTTCTCAACTGCAGGATTGATGTCAAGCACTGTCGAGAACGAACACAGAGATTCTTACAGTGGAGACGCGATGGATTGGGAACCGATACAACCACAGCAGCAGATCTCATTTTCCGGTATGAACTCTCGTATGAACAGGCAGTCTCTACTGGTCGACAGAAGCAGTGCTTCAACTTTGACAAGCTTCGGACAACCCGCACCAAATCCATTCTATGGTCAACTACCGCCGGCGCCAAAGAGTATGGAGCATCGGCTCAGGAATTCGGCAAACTCTCAGCCGGCTCAATTTCATCCAGTACCGGAATCGAAGCAGCAAGACTGGTTCCAGAGAATGCGTCTTGCCAACTCATCTTGGGCAACAAAAGACTACGTCAAAACCGTGGCCGATCCTGATAGGAGAGACATGAATCTTGCGGAATCGAAATGGACGCTAAAGTCAGATCTTGATGCTGCAACGCGCGGTACTGGACTAGAGGATCTATTCAATACGAGCTTCAACATCGCCGACGACTCTGTGGTTAGCGAGAGATCTGCAGTACCAGGGAAGAAGGGTTCCCAGCATACGAAAGTTTCGAAAGATGAAGCGCACGGCCCTGGCGCCACGGCATTGATCGCTGTCGCTTTGAGTGTAGGTATCATTGGGGTAGTCGGAGTTGCTTCCAGAGGTTGGGCTGTTCTTAGGGAAGCTGGCTCGAGCATCGCGCCAATTAGTGAGAGGCTTCGAGACTTCGCTTATGGACAGTGACGATCCATGAATTTGAACTGGATACTTGATTGTGATTAGTTGGTGATATTAGCATGGAGTCCTCGGCTTGATCATTAATTGTATAGCTGTGGTAACACACTTGTCACATTAAACATTTGTTCATGGTTACACTTCAGATAATAACACTTGAAACGTCTCCTGACTACGAATAGTGATGTTTATCCCAGAATGCTTGTGATTGCTTCACGTGAAGTTGATGAGGCTCTTCGGAGCAGCAACCGCCGCGACCGATCGATCCCCGCGATGACCTCACATTCGACCCTCATATTTACCCTGCCTGGTTGATTTGTTTGCATATCACGTTTTGATTGAGGTTCACTGTGACACAATGTCTTCGTAAGATTGCTGTATATTTTTCAAGTAATTGGACTGACACCTCTTTAGGAACATCCTCCATCTACCATTCCGGCGAACGCACAATGTCGCCCTCAGCAGTGCGATCAAGCAATATATCTCAGACAAATATGACCAACACCCGGATATGTTCACAAAAGACCTCGAGGCTATCGATCAGCTAAGACATGCGGCCGTCAACGCATTGGAGCCTCATGCCAGTGGTGTTCGGAAACTACAAGCATATGCGGCTCAGCTAGTCTGGATGGGCGGAAAATTTCCTGTGGATGTACGTTGTACAAGAGTTGGCCATGGTTGATGACGAAAGACTGATGTGGTTACTGCAGATTGGAGTCGACTTCACATGGTATCCTGCTTTGGGTTACAACACACATCGAGCCAGTACGTACCAGTGATAGCGCCGCGGACGAAGACACTCACAAGGACAGGTTCGCAGGACAATATTCGATTCGAGTTGGCCAATGTGCTGTACAACCTCGCAGCTATGTACTCACAAATAGCGCTCTCGTCCAACCGAAGCACGAGTGACGGCCTAAAGACAGCGTGCAACCACTTTTGCTCGGCAGCTGGTGTCATCTCTCATCTCAAGACGGTCGTAATACCCGATATGAGGACATCTGCGCCCGAAGATATGGACAGCATGACAATGGAGGCTATCGAGCATCTCATGTTGGCTCAGGCCCAGGAATGCTTCTGGCAAAAAGCTGTCAAGGACGGGCTGAAAGACGCCAGCATAGCCAAGCTCGCTGCAAAAGTTAGTGATTTTTACAACGACGCCAGCGACTTTGGCATCAAGAGTGATGCAGTTAGCAGTGAGTGGATCCACCACATGAATGCGAAGCACCACCATTTTGCGGCAGCGGCGCAGTATCGCGCAGCCTGCGATTGTCTGGAAAAGCGTAAGTACGGCGAGGAAGTAGCACGACTGCAAGATAGTCTCACCTGCGCCAATGAAGCCCTCAAGGAGTCTCGGTATGTCAACAAAGCTGTTCAGGCCGATCTGAATGGTCTAAAGAATAAGGTCCAGGAGGACCTCAAGCGGGCAGAGAAAGACAATGACATGATATATTTGATTCCAGTACCGTCAAAGTCGGAGCTCAAGACTCTTGACCGGGCAAACATGGTTGCTGCAAAGGTACCAAAAGAGGTAGAGGAGCCGATGAATATGCTCGGTGAGCGCGGCGAGCTTGGCAGACCGCTGTTCGTGAAGTTGGTCCCTTATTCAGTCCACGTTGCTGCGAGCATCTACAGTGACAGAAGGGACCGTTTGGTCAACGAAAAGGTCATTCAAGAGCTCCAAGTACTGGACGGTAGGATACACGAATTGATGAACTCACTCAACTTGCCTGGATCCTTACAAGCGCTGGAGAAGCCTCTTGGACTCCCACCAGGCCTTGCTTCTCATGCTGAGGATATCCGCCAGCAGAATGGCATTCACAGACTACACGCGGCCATTTCTGATACTGAAAAGGTCAAATCCAGTGATCAACAGACTTATCGGGAAGGTGTCGACCTGCTGCGAGCTGAAGCTGCCGAGGACGAGGCAGCAAGAAAGAAATTTGGCACTCAGACCTGGACCAGGCTTCCGTCAAATCAAGCTATGCCTAAGCTGTACGCGCAGGTCACTGAAATCGAGGGCTATCTCAAGCAGGCTGGCAACAGTGACAAGCTTGTGCAACGAAAGCTGAAAGAGACCGAGAGTCTCATTCGCTTACTCGGAGGCACAGATCGTGACCTGGAAGACTTCGTGCCGTCTAGCAGAAGAGCGACCATGACAGCCAAAGTCGAACGAGACGCAAATAACCTGCGAAGTATTCTGAACGACCTGAGCCGAATGGAGATCAGGCGCAAACGGAAGATTGAGGCTCTTCGGGCCAAGGCTAAATCAGACGATGTGCATCATGATCTATTACAGGAAGCAGCGCGTCTAGAACGAGAGTATCCCATGCAGACGATCGAAGCGGTGCAATTCGAGGACTTCTTCGACAAGCGACTCCGCATGTACAGCGCCGATCAGAAAGACGTCCAATCCGAAGAAGCGGATCAGGATGAGCTCCTATCACGGCTGCAAAACGCCAACGAGGCCTTGAATACAGCTCGCAAGGGTGACTCGTCAACTAAAGAGCGGGAACAGGCGTTGCAGAAACTGGAAAACGCATACCTCACATACAAAGAGATCATCGGAAATCTTGACACGGGTCGGAAGTTTTACAATGACCTTGCAGCAATCGCAACGCGGTTCAGAGATGAATGTCGGACGTTTGTGTATCAGCGGAGAGCAGAAGCGTCTCAGCTGGAAGGGGATATTTCTACTTCCATGGCCCAGATGAGCCTAAAGAGTGCCAATTCGGTAAATTTGCGACACCAGAAACAGCAGGAGACCATGCAAGGTCGATCAGATCCGAGAAATGGAGGCGGAACGCCTCTTGTAGCTCCCACACCGACCAGAAGCAACATGGGTCCTCCGCCGCCCATAGCTGCAGCTACAGCTGCCGCAGATACTCATGCACATGCTGGTGGAGTATGGACGCCTGAGATGGGAATCAAATTTGGTGGTCAGGGAGCCCCAAATGCGAACGGCAGCAGATGACACGGTATGCTGTGCCGTACCATTTAGCGCGCATGCATTATGCAGTTCGTGGACTACGACACGACACCATCCTTCAGTATACTGTATGTGTCTATGCACGTTGCGATAAATGCCGCACGCCGCACACCCCACTATACATTATACGCGGATTAGGGCCGGACGCCGCGAGCGGGTTTCCAGATGCTGAATGCGACTCCGTTCATATCAACATTTGAATATGCAGAAGTTGAACTCGATAACGGGTCAATGGGTAAATGACTCACCAGCTCGCAGTCGACTCGGGTGTTGGAGAGCTCGCGCAATGACTTCGAAGGTCGGAGCCGAACATTCGCATGTACCATAAATAGCGTCAGGAGGCATCACGGCCAATGTCTAATGACCTGACAAGTCAACATGAGCATTTGGTATCAACATCATCCGATATATATCGCAGGTCTAGCCTACTGGGTCTGTGAATGTTCGATCCCGACGACCTATCCACATGTTAGACGGCTGCTAGAATTACATCTTGATTGCTGGTATCGGACGGATCGTATCAAGCTTAGGAATGGCATGCATTCGTCTGACCGCCCGCTGTACGGTCCTCCTCTCGCTACCATCCCCTGAA
>Ga0058704_10001591_pt1 | contig 10558 bp, 9 predicted proteins | sample AgamicMgSfe_FD_71363 | JGI IMG/M metagenome (GOLD analysis project Ga0058704, IMG submission 71363) | Agave microbial communities from Guanajuato, Mexico - Mg.Sf.e | ecosystem: Host-associated > Plants > Phyllosphere > Phylloplane/Leaf | place: Guanajuato, Mexico | collected 2012-05-30 | reverse complement strand
CTCGCATTCTCCATTGCCCTCTTTCCCATCTTCTTGGTGGTGTCGGAAATCAACAAGAACTACAGCCAGGTCGACCGCGTCTGGTCAATCCTGCCGACCATCTACCATGTGCATTATGCCATATGGGCGCGGCTGAATGGCTTGCCGACGCAGAAGGTGGATAATGTGCTGGCATTCAGTGTGATATGGACGTCGAGGTTGACGTACAATTACTGGCGCAAGGGAGGATATCAAGTGGGCAGTGAAGACTACCGATGGGCTCTGATCAAGGAGAAGATCGGCGGGGTCGCATTCTTCATCCTCAACATCCTCTTCACCTCCTCATTGCAAAGCGTACGTACTCACCAACCCATACACTCCCTTCCACACCCGTTGACCTGTACCGTTAGGTTCTCCTCTGGGCAGTAACAACCCCAACCTACATCCTCCTCCTCTCCTCCCGCCTCGCCCCCACCATGTCCATCCTCGACACCATCCTCGCCCGCGCCCTCATGGGCCTAGTGCTCTTCGAATGGTTCGCCGACGGCGGGCAATGGTCCTACCACCAAGCGAAGTCCCAATACCAAAAATCCGCCAAAGTCCCTTTAGGCTACACACGCGCACAGATGGATCGCGGCTTCAACACCACGGGCCTCTTCAAATACAGCCGACACCCTAACTTCGCGGCCGAGCAGGCGATATGGTTAGTGCTGTATCAGTGGGGGTGTTTGGGGAGCGGGACGTTGTGGAATTGGACGGTGGGGGGCGCGATAAGCTATCTGCTCGTCTTTGCGGGTAGTACGCCCATAACAGAGACAATCAGCGCAGGGAAGTATCCCGAGTATAGGATCTATCAGGAGAGAGTGGGGAGGTTTGTGCCGAAGCTATTCGGCAAAGGGTGGGACGAGGAGGAGATGAAGACGCTGGGGCCGAAGGTTGCCGAGGAGAAGAAGAGGAAGGAGGGGGGTGGCAGGAAGCAGTAGACGATGCGGGAACGATTATATGACTGGTAGCAGCTGCGAGCAGTACATATGAGAACGTAGTATCTGATAAATTGTGCCGCTTATCAGGCGAAGGTGAAGGCACTCCCAGATCCTGTCATCTTCTTCACCCATAGCCGTAAATGGTGGGCTTGGTGCTAATTACCTAACACCCAGCAGAACAACCCTTCAGCCCCTCCGAGCGTGTTATGGCGGGACTACTATATACATGATATGTACGTCCACTATGTAATCACATGGACGATAAGCCCTTTTTTTTTCACGCAGCATCATTGCTCGTCTCAATGTCATTTCGATTGGTTTCAATCGGACTCATTGTTCCACCAGTTTCCCATCTATTCTAACGCACCATATATGAACTCATACGGCGTCTCCAAATCACCCCCAGCAACCTGACAATCCGCCATTGACGGCGAGCCCGCAATCGCGTCCTGCGCGAGTCTGTTGAGCGCCATTTGCACACTCCCAATACAAGCCAGAACCTCGTAGGTTGTTACGTCCGACGCCGCTGTCATCGAAAGGGATGCACGTTGTCCCGTTCCCACCGAACGGCGGACAAAGCTACCGCAGGAGCAATATCGAATTTCGATTGCGCATGCACCGTACCATAACCCCTTTTCGCGGCCGCGAAATCGGCTTCGAACAACGTCGTTCGCAAGGCTGTTGAGCGCTGCTTGAGCTGATTGGACGTATACCCAGATACTCCTTGAATGCGTTGGCTCGGACGAGGCAGCGCAACCTCCGCTGCCCACGCTCTTGAAGACGGAGGCGTAGGTGCTGTCGAGGGACTGCTGAGCTGCTTCCCATGCGGATATCGTGGCGGTTTTGTCACCGTTGTTGATGTTCTCTGCTATGGACTCGAGGGTTGATTGCACATGGCTTGCAATGCTTGTATAACGACGTCTTGTGATGAGGGAGAGGTTATGTTGGTTGTTGAGGGATTGGATGAGATGCATGTTGAGTCTGTCACTTGGCCTGGGTACATGCCGATGGCATCGAGCTGGTTTTGTACGTTCGCGTATTGTATCTGCGCCGAACGGAGGTCTGAGTGAGTAATTTCGTTGGTGAGTTGCGTGGTGTCGACTTCAGCATGTTGGACGGTTAAGACTGCTTGTTGGGGATGGATTGGTATGCCCGTAGCCCATCGGGGCAAGAAGAGCGAATGGCAGAGCGAGCCACGAAGGACGCATGATGGAGTGAAGTCACGAGGACAGTATTGCGCAGAGGCGAGTACAAGTGAATCATGGTGGGAGAGATACAAAACGCAAGATACTTACGGTAGCTAGTCCGGGAAACCTGAAGTACCTTGCGTGATACTGCCCGGTTGATTGGGGCAACGATCCTAGTAACAGCATGTTAAAAAATATCTCGGAGATGATAACATACGAGCTATCCACTTACCAAAGCCCAGTACATTGCTTCATGTAGGACTCCGCGACGGCCGCTCTAGCGGCATTGGAATCGTGGATGCCGGGAAGATCGACAATCACGGCCCAGTAGAGAGTGCATCAGCCTTTGTGTAAATCTTCACACACTTGATGAGTGGCCAGTATTCAAACACGCGCTTCGGAATAGTAATCTTGTTGCCGTTCTTGTCGAGCTTCTCTGTGCCCTTCTCCTTGCTGTCCACGAAGAACTGTAGGCGACGGTAAAAGTTGAACGATTCTCTCTCGCTGATGCGCCTCGTAGAGCCCCAGCACATTTTGAACGTTCTTCACCCTCATCAATGCGTCGATCGTACTGCCGGAGAGCATCTCCTTTGTGTGCTTGTGGTAGACTGCACGAATCTTGGCGTAGGCGATACCGGTTTGAGAGTCGGGATTTGACACTTCCCTCACCACACCGCCACCATCGTCGAAGACCTCATCGAAAGGGATCTTGAGCTCCTTCCGCCAATCTTCGGGCCGTATGAACTCAACTTCGGCGCGGTACCTCGAGGCTTCGTTGTTGGAATCGTTGTACGACATCTCTGTAACGACCGCAGTGCAAGCACGCATGCAGTTGGTAGGTACCAATCGCTCCTCGTCGAGAATCGCGTTGATGACGGATGATTTGCCGGCACCAGTGTTGCCAACAACACCGACAACGGTTCTGTTCTTGACGGCCAATTTGCGGACGGTCTCGAGTTGTTGAAGCCACGTCTGTGCACCGGCATTGTCCGTCAGCTCCTGGAGAGGGTTTGCAATGTCAGACAAGACCTTCAGCCCTGTCTGCACACCAACTTCAAGACGCTCTGGGGTAGTCGCTCTCGTGAGCTCATGTAGCGGCCGACCACGAGTATTGAAAAAGTCCTCATCGTCTTAAGAGGCCTTGAAGGCTTCCTTCTCATCCAGGCTGTCATCTGCTTTGATCCTCGAAAGAGTCTCTTCCGCTGGTGGCTGTCCCGTGGCTGGAACCGCATGACTGGCTGGTGTCGCCTCACGGATCGTGTGGATACGTAATGGCGTATTACGGTATGGCGAGGCTGGCGCAGCCATGTTCTCTGAGTGCTCGCGCTTCACGGATACCAGCTTGTCCACTGATTCCTTGGAAGGTATCGAAAGCTGACGGTTGATGGGCTGCAGCGGCACTCTGGACGGCGTCTGACTCTGGACGTGACTGTCCGTAGAGGTGCCCAGCGAGAAGACGGTGGCGCGCGCCGGGGTATCATTCGGCGGCGGCGGCGGCGCTGCGTCGCTAGGCATGTCGTCCACAATAGCGGAGAAAGTGACAATGCGGTCGCCGGGGAAGGCAATCTCCGACACCTTCAAGTGGTCCGCCGGAGTAGTGGAGTCACCGAGCTTCATGGTTAGTCGAAGATCTGGAATGGTGGTATGCCCAACGTAGGCGTCTCGCGCCCGCCGGACGGTGAGACACTGTACCCGTGGTTAGCTGGACGTCAAAGATTGTAGACGCTCGACGGAGAAGCATTGAAACGTCACTCAAGCATCGCGCCTTCCTAAAAGATTGCCCTTACCAGCTGGGCCTTGATCCACACATATTGGTCGCATTTGCGCTGGTGCGCTCAATTCTTGGGATCATGCCTGTCGATCGCGACGATCATGCGCTTAGGATCAGCTATATACTGTTCGTACCCCTCCACCGCCTCCGCGGTGAGCTGCTCCATAGTAGGTTCCATTGAGGTCGCTCTTTCCGTATCACCGAGGCGTCTCCATGACGTTCTGCCAAGCTTGTACCCAAAAGAAGTCAGTAGCCTGAATGGAAGTTCAAGGAGTGTTCAAGAATGCAGCAATACTAGCTGCTCTGCTAAGCGAATGTGTCTGCTCTTGCAGCTAGAAGTGATGGTGGTGAATTGGAAATGATTGGATGATGCGCGAATGTTGTCCGGACGCGACGCGTTGAAGGCTCCAGCTCCAGCTTAGCCCGAGCTGTTAAACTTTCGGTACGCGGAAAGGTCGCGACAGAGGCTCCCCTCGTTGCTCTCATCTCCAGCCTTGTCGTCCCGATCACCGTGTGAAGAATTAGACCCAGCCGAGATCGCAATTCCTGCGGAAGAAGACTGGCGAGGAGTTGATTGAAAACGGAGAAAGCTCTTCGAGCGAAGAGTCTTTCGATTCCTGGAGCGCAAACGGACGGCTTGTGAATGAGGTCGATTGCTGCTTCCCTCCGTCAGATCAACAAGTGCTAAGATCCCGAGGTCAACGAGATTACTGTGAAATGCTAGGTGAAGTGATCGTACGGCTGAAGCAGAAGTGCGTGGAAAAGCAGCGGATGATACGTTGAGTGGCCGTTCCTGTCTCAGCCTTGAGATAGTAGGCAGCTCGTGTGAGTAGGTACCTTACCTTGCATGCAGCAGCAGCAATACGAAGTCGTTACAATACCTGAAACAAAAATCGGTTATCGATTTTGCATGTGATCCTGCTTACCTAGCATGTGAAACCGCAAGCTTTAAGACTCTTCTACGCTTGCCTTGCAACCTTCTTTCCGACCAACACCGAACATTGCACTTGGCTCATACAACACTCGACGGACCACTGACGCTAAGGGACCGCCAACATGCCATCACTCACGCCGATGGAGCGTTTCATCACGCTGATCAAGGGCGAGGAGAATTTGCCTCCGAAGCTCCCCCCACCACCACCTCGTGCGCCGGCACCGGTCGAAGATGAGCCGGTACCAAACGAGCACTTTGGCAATCTACCTTCCGTCGAGAGCGTCATCGCTGAAAGCGTGCAATCAAAAGCCCCAAAAATTCAAGCACCCGCCAAACTGAAGGAGAACGCTCAGCGCAAGGAGAATGTACAGCCTGACGTTCAGCCTGATATTCAGCCCGTCGCACCGGTCGCTGCACCACCTTCACGCGAAGTATCGGATACGCAGCTGTTGTCTGATCCTCATATGGGTGAAGCTGCACCGCGTGGCATTCACTTCAGTCCTTTCCTTGCCGTGACCAAGTTCTGCTACAAGTTCGTTAAGCACGACTACCAGCAGCCACTCGCGACCGCCTTCTTCGATGCGAGCAAGATCTGGAACAGGGATTGGGATCTGTATGTTGTACACACACAGACTACACTGAATGATGCTTGCTGACCGACATCACAGATATTACATCTGGTCCGATCATTACCCAACAGCCAAGGCACTGACGTTTGTACCGGAGCACCAACTTCAAGCTCTCCTTGACGAGATCAACCAAGCCTTCCCGGAAGTCAACGTTAGCATCACCGACGAGCTTCGCGACGACGGCCTGGTCATCAACTTCGACGGCCTTCCAGACGATCTGCGTCCGCGCTGGCTCGGCCACTCAACTTCCCGCACACAACACGATCACTGGGTTGCCAGCCTGCCACCACCAGCTTCCGTCACTGCCGCAATGGCCGATCGCGACCTCGAGGCTTTCAAAGCCAAGATGAACGATGCCGTCGAGATTGCAAAAGCCAAGAGCAAGGCTCAGAAGAAGGACAGGCAAGAGGCCGCAAGTCGGCGCAAGCTTGAGGCTGGCAAGCAAGTTCTCCGGGCTCAGCGCTACCTCGGTCTCATGCCCAAGAAGGAGGAAGACCTCATGCCGGGTATGGCTTCCTTGTCCATCGCTACCATCGAGCCAAGCAAGCCGTCACCGCATCCATTCGACCTCGACGTTATCATCATCTGTATCGACTGTGAGGCGTATGAGAGATATCCAAAACTCGTCACCGAGGTCGGTGTTGCTACTCTAGACACTCGTGACCTTAGTGGCGATGCTCCAGGTACAACCGGCACAGACTGGCACAAGCACATCCGCGGACGTCACTTCCGTATCATCGAGTACAAGCATCTCGTTAATCGCGACTTCTGCGAAGGTGCCGAGGAGCTCTTCGACTTCGGCCAGACCGAGTTCGTCGGTAAGGACCACGTCGCCTCTGTGCTGACCAGCTGCTTCCACCAACCGTTCAGCAAGCGCCAAGAGGATGGCTCTGCAGCTACTACTAGCTGGGTTGATGGCGAAGAAGAGAAGCGCAACATCATCCTACTCGGCCATGACGTCGCTCAGGACATCAACTACCTCAAGACCATCGGCTTCAGTGTGTTGAACCGCGGCAACTTGCTCGAGGTTCTGGACACAGCGGAGATGTACAAGGCGTACAGTCAAGAGATCAATCCGATGTCGCTAGGCAATATGTGCTATCAATTCAATCTCACTGCCTGGCATCCACACAACGCCGGCAACGACGCAGTTCACACCCTGTGGGCATTCTTGGCCATCGCCGTCAAGGACGCCAGCCAGCGTGGCAATGTTGAGGTGGCGAAGCAGCATGCGGCGGATCATGAGAAGAAGGCGGAGGCGGCTATCGAGCAGGCCAAGGAGAGAGCGAAAGAGGACAGCGAGGGTTGGACGTTGTTGGAGGATGATGACGGCGGTGTTGCTGTGCCGTCAAAGGAGGAGGACTTCGAAAGCAAGAAGACGAAGCGTCCGTTCTTTGGTCCGCCGAGGCCGCCGGCGTCCTCGGCTTCTGGTGGGCTGTACACCATGGGTGGCGCTCCTTTGGATGTCTGAACAATCAGCGAGCTCTTCTACTGAAGCGATGACGCTCAGCTTCTCCGGAGCGTCCACGAACCGAAAAGGCTACGAAGAGTTTCTGCGCAGCTGCGTTCTAATGCGATGGGCAGGAGTACGGAACTGAATGTTCACTGCGAAACACAACTTATCATAAGCCGTATCAAGTTGGGATTATGTACTACTGCCCACCGGACCTCCTTCATGTTTCAATTATCGTGTATGGGACACATCACGAGCTGCTCTAACCGTCTATTGCCACTCATGTTTCGGAACGCTGGGCGTCTCAAGTGGACGACAGTGGATCGAAGGTAAGGACGTCAATTATCGTCGTGTCTTTTGCTTACGCCAAGGCTCTACCCAAGCTTACATTCACTAACGTGAGACTGCAAACCGCAAAGGGGCCCATCTCCTTGTCGGTAACACCCGGAACCCAGCTCCCTCTTTCACTACATGCAAGACGGCAGCGGCAGCAGGTCTCCCGTCCATGGAAGGTCCTCTACACATACGCAGGGTAACTTGGCTTTGATACCTCGTTCCGAGTGAACCTTCCGCGTGCTCTACAAACAATCCAAAGCAAGTAACCCCTTCGATTATTATACACAAGCCGTTCCAATCCAAGCAGGCGCCGTCCAGACTGTTCATCAGCAGCGCTTCCCCGCTATCTAGAGCAGAGGCCTTATTCTTACTATTGGCGGAAAGTATCTGCGTGCGCCTCTCGAGCGCATCCAAAAAGGATCTCGCCTCGCCCACCGGGCTGAAAGTCACTTGCCGCTCCCCAAGTTGCATGAACCCTGCATAAACCACGCGTACGCTTGACTCTTTGCAGCTCCGTCTCCACACGGATTACCGAAAAGCTGGAGCTTACCAGAGCTCCGACGACTGGGGAGGTAGACTCCGTTTTGTTGTACTCGTGGTGCTTTCTGGATCACTCACAGTCATCTCACTCCCAGCCATCTAGTTTCCGAAGAGACGAAGTTGAAGCGATAAACCAACATTCACGCCGCCCCGCTTTCCCCACTGCACGATAACGATAGCACGGACTCCGGCGATAGCGAGCGGGATAGTCCAGCCTTCCCGTGAGTTGTGAGAAAGGTTGACTTTGGAACGGCACACTCTGTTCTTCAGTCTATTGCACAACATCACGTCTCTTGAGACAACACGAGTATCGCTACTTGCCGGTATGTCTTGCACATGATGGCATTCAGAGGCGCGTGAGCATAGGACAAGCAATTGACCAGCTGACAGGTACCCCGCGAACCTCTACGCCCGAGCATCTGCGCCGATCACTCGCTCCTTCTGTGTGCCATTTACTTCAACTACGAGAGCTGTTAAACATACCTATCGCTTCACATTGACAGCGTGCTTGAGCAAGCCAGGTCGTTGAGGTCTGGCAAGTCGTCGTGCTACTCTTCCTACCTGCTGGACACCGGATGAGTAGCAGCCAGTAAAGAGTAAGAGTAGTCTCCCGAAGTCAGCAACAATGGCGAACACATTATCGGCATCATTTACGGAGGCGCAGAGTGTGACCATCGTGTCTCCACCATACAATGAGCAGCCGCCGAAGCTTAAGGGCAGGCAGAGGTTGCTAGCTGGCCTTCAGCGCATGTCGTCTAGCCAGTCCCTTACTCGGGTCACAGCAACGCGGTCACGAGGGTACAGCGGCAATGGCAAAGGATCCGTGTCGTGTATGTCGCTACAGTCTTCGCATTCGCTAAACACGCCATCCCTGGGCTCGACGCTCACCACCGAGCTTTCGACCGGCTTCTCGACGGCACCAACCTCTGCTGTCAACACACCTGGCATACAGATTCCAATCTTCGACGAGCGTGCGAGGGTACGCTACCTCTCGAATCTCGATGGCAAGACCTCTGCTGCGGTGCCCAGGCCAACCACTAAGTCCGGCTTGACGCCAGGCATCGCCGAGGTTAATGAGGACTACTTCTCTCGTCCAGTATCGAAGCCTGAGCAGAAGACACGTGACTTCAACTTTTGGCGAGACCTACCTTCCGAGCTCAAGATGGAAGTCCTCACCTACCTCGAGCCACGAGAGGTCGTGCGGTGCTCAATCGTGTCTAAGAATTGGCACAAGATGTGCTTTGATGGACAGCTATGGGCCATACTAGACACTGCGGACTTCTACCAAGACATCCCAGCTGACGGGCTTGTGAAGATCATCACGTCCGCTGGACCGTTCGTGCGTGATCTAAACCTGCGTGGGTGCGTGCAGTTACGAGAGCGATGGCACACTGCAGGATTGTCCGACGCATGCTCTAACCTGGAGAACTTCTCTCTTGAAGGAACCAAGATCGACAGGACGACCATCCATAACTTCCTTTACTCCAACAACAAGCTCGTCCACATCAACTTGTCGGGTCTAGCGAGCGCATCGAACTCCGCCATGAAGATTCTGGCTGCGAACTGTCCAAAATTGGAGCACTTGAACGTCTCGTGGTGCAACAACATTGACAATCGCGGCTTGAAGAAGGTCATCGAGGGCTGTCCGGGATTGAAGGACTTGCGGGCTGGCGAGACTCGGGGTTGGGAGGACGTAGACATGATGCAGATGCTCTTCGAACGCAATAGTCTTGAGAGGCTGATCTTGATGAATTGCGATACTCTGACCGACGAATCACTCAAAGTACTAATTGAAGGCACAAGCAGCGAGATCGACTTCCTCACTGGAAGAATTATTGTGCCGCCGCGGAAGCTGAAACACTTGGATCTCACTCGCTGCCGCGGTATCACTGATCAGGGTCTCAGATCGCTTGCGAACAACATTCCGGAGATCGAGGGTCTGCAGCTGTCGAAGTGTCACGGTGTCATGGACGCGACATTGACGGACTTAATCCCAACTACGCCTATGCTTTCGCATTTGGATCTCGAGGAACTGGAGGACTTGACCAACGATGTACTCCTCCGCCTAGCGAACGCACCTTGCGCGAAGAGGTTGCGCCATCTCAGTGTGTCGTACTGCGAGCATATGGGCGACACCGGGATGATACCCTTGCTCAAGACCGCTACTAACCTTCGGAATCTGGAGATGGATAACACTCGTGTCTCCGACCTGGTGCTCCATGAAGCGGCAGCTATGATGCGCGTACGTACTCCACGCACCGTCATCCAGGGCAAATCGGACTTCAAGCCGGACACTGGTCTGCGCATCGTAGCCTACGACTGCCAGAATGTCACCTGGACTGGCGTCCGAGAAGTCTTGTCCCGGAATGCTGAGGTGTTCACAACTACCCACACTACACAGCTGCCTCCACTTGAGAAGAACTCCAAGCCCGCCTCCGCCAACGTCTCGTCTGAGGATCTTACACCGTCTTGTGCTTCTACGCCTCCATCTCGCATCCATATTACCCGCACATCCTCATATCCATCAGAGGTCATTCAGTTGAAGTGCTTCTATACCTATCAACCTACTGTCGAAGAGCACACCAAGCGCGTGCTGCGAGGGGACTTCGTGGCGGCGAGACGATTGGAGAGGAAGTGGGCGGAATTCATGATTGCGCAGGAGGAAGCTGGCGCGGCTGGTGCTGGCAGCCGGAGGCGCAGGAGAAGGGCAAGGGAGGCACAGATGATGCATGCGGACGAGGCGGAG
>Ga0058704_10001589_pt1 | contig 10561 bp, 13 predicted proteins | sample AgamicMgSfe_FD_71363 | JGI IMG/M metagenome (GOLD analysis project Ga0058704, IMG submission 71363) | Agave microbial communities from Guanajuato, Mexico - Mg.Sf.e | ecosystem: Host-associated > Plants > Phyllosphere > Phylloplane/Leaf | place: Guanajuato, Mexico | collected 2012-05-30 | reverse complement strand
GTTCGAGGGAGCAGAGCTTGCACCCGGCCAAGCTATAATAGATGCTTGATCGCACCTTCCCAATGGTAATTACTCTTCTCCCTTCTACCTTTGACTCTTTCATTGCATCTCTTCTACCCAAATCAAGAAGATCAAGTAGATACCATGGCTCCAATCGCTGCTGGTTCGCAGTTCGATGCGGCCGCAATGGCCAGGCGTCAGGCGCTCGCTGGTTCCTCTGGTCCAGCTGCCCTCGTCAAGAACTTTCGAGTCTTCTCTATTGCATGCTTTGCATGTCTTGGTGGTCTGCTTTACGGTTACAACCAGGGTGTCTTCTCTGGTGTCTTGACCATGACTTCCTTCAACAACCGTAAGGTCATCCTCTACATATGACAGTCCTACAGCTGACATGAATAAGACATGGGTGTATACACTTCAGACCAAACCAAGAAGGGATGGCTTACTTCCATTTTCGAGCTCGGCGCGTGGTTCGCATGCTGTAAGTTCTCCGGACCATTGATCGCGCGTCGCACATGATGCTAACTGCCTCCAGTGTACAGTGGTTTCATCGCCGAGGCACTCTCCCGCAAGTACGCTATCCTCGTCAGCACAGCAGTCTTCATCATTGGTGTCGTCATTCAGACCACTGGTATTACTGCCTCTGGATCTAGCTCCATCCTTGGTGGTCGTTTCATCACCGGTATGGGTGTTGGAGCTCTATCTATGATCGTCCCTATGTACAACGCCGAAGTCGCTCCTCCAGAAGTTCGTGGAGCTTTGATCGGTCTCCAGCAACTCGCCATCACTTTCGGTATTCTGATCTCCTTCTGGATTGACTGTGAGTTGCACCGTCTAATGCTACCATTCTCACGCGCTGACATTCTCTTAGATGGTACCAACTACATCGGAGGTACTGGCGAGGGACAGAAGGACAGTGCATGGCTCGTACCTCTCTGCCTGCAGCTCTTCCCTGCCATGTGTCTCTTTGTCGGAATGATCTTCATGCCATTCTCTCCACGTTGGTTGGTACACCACGGCCGTGAGACCGAAGCTCTTGCCACCCTCGCCAAACTCAGAGGTCTTCCTCAGGACCACGAGCTTATCGAGCTCGAGTACAGCGAGATCAGGGCTCAGTCTCTGTTCGAGAAGCGTACCGTCGCCGAAAAGTACCCTCATCTTGCCGACGGCTCAGCTCTGTCTGTCGCCAAGCTCCAGTTCGAGGCCGTCGGATCTTTGTTCAAGAGCAAGGCCATGCTCAAGCGTGTCGGTGTTGCGTAAGTCGACCCTATCATCCCCGTTCATCGTTTTGGATAATCTAACAAGATCAGATGCCTTACCATGTTCTTCCAGCAATGGACTGGTATTAACGCTATCCTCTACTACGCCCCTCAGATCTTCAAGGCCCTCGGTCTCGGAGGAAACACCATTTCCCTCCTCGCCACCGGTGTGGTCGGTATTGTCATGTTCCTCTTCACCATCCCTGCCGTCATGTACGTCGACAAGTTGGGTCGTAAGCCCGTGCTTGTCACTGGTGCTTGGGTCATGGCACTCTGCCACTTTATCATCGCAATCCTTGTCGCCAGGAACAGAGAAGCTTGGCTCAACCGTCAGAACCTCGGTGCCGCTTGGGCCGCCGTCGTCATGGTCTGGGTCTTCGTCGCCGGTTTCGGTTACAGGTAAGCTTAACCTGATCTCAGAACCACAAGTCACTGCTAACATCTCGCAGTTGGGGACCATGCGCTTGGATTGTCGTTGCCGAAATCTGGCCAATCTCCAGCCGTCCATACGGTATCGCCCTCGGAGCCTCATCCAACTGGATGAACAACTTCATCGTCGGTCAGGTCACCCCAGATATGCTTACTGCCATGCCATACGGTACCTACATCTTCTTCGGTCTTCTCACCTTCCTCGGGTCCCTCTTCATCTGGTTCCTCGTTCCAGAAACCAAGGGTCTCACTCTGGAGGAGATGGACATCATTTTCGGCTCCGTCGGTACCGCTCAAGCTGATGCTGAGCGTATGCGCGAGGTCAACAAGGAGGTCGGTCTTGACCACCTCGTCCACGGCAACACCAGCCCAGCTCGCGATTTTGAGGACGAGAAGGCCGCTGCTGAGCACAAGAGTCGCAGTCTTGACGGTTCTATGTAAGAAGTGTCATGACTCACTGATCCTTACGAGCGACGCATGAGTTGGCGGTGTGTTTAGTTGATGGTGCTAGTACACTTCATGCAATTGAACCTTGATTTCACATATCCACTTCCTCGTTGCAAACATGATGAATTAATTGTTGTAACTCTCCTATTCTCTCCTTTTCGTACACAACGAATTGCACAGGAATAAGGGCACTGCAACGGGATCTTAGCCACTGGACTGTCCAGTGCCCCGGGAATAGATTGACGCGTCCACGGAGACGCTATGCCCAACATCGCTCACACGACCCTTCTGGGCCATAACCAACACAGCTAGCCTGCTGGTACCCACGCACACACATCTACGGGTCACAGATCATGCACCCCAACATTACGGCCAAACTGCAACCTAATGCTTAGCAATGCTTATATATGTGCCTCGAATATTAGGCAAAACCGGTTCGATACGAGTCCAGTCAGCCGCAAGACTAAGGTACATAAGTCAGCTGCAAGGCAGAGCCTGATGCAGTCAAGTCTGAGGTAAGATACAAGAGAGATGTTCTTACGCGGAACATAGCGTATGCATTGTACAACAGTGGCACGCACCAGTGAAAATCCTCTCGACGCGTGCTTCACAAACGTCGATCGAGATCACCACAGTACAGTAGCGTAGTGTGAAAAGGAGAAGTGCAGAAAGACATACGGTATTCATTGCTTCATTGTGATCATGTCTCATGTTCAACACACTGGCTCAAGCGAAGAACAAATGCTTAGGCCTCTTCCCCTCTGCATCCTTCCCACCCGCGGACCTTCCCCTCTTCTTGCCCTGCTGAGCTTGCTGCTGCCCAGCCGGCTGCGGACTCGACGACGCCGTGCGCACAATCTCCTTGATCGTTTGCCGCGAAAGGCACGAATCAATGTGTTCGTTGAAGGCGCGATCGTCGGCTGTGTGTGGTAAGCTGCAGATAGGGCAGTTCCATTGCGATTGCGTCTCCGCTCGTTTGGCGTCCTCCTCCGCATCCGCAGCGGCTTGAGCTTTCTGCGCGCGCTCTTCTTCCAGCAGCAGCCGCCATGCGAAACCGTTGTCGTGTTTGCGTGCTTCAAAGGCGACTCGTTCGTCGCTTTTGGCTTCAGGCTCGTCGTTTGCGACTTCTTGGCTGAGCTTTTCGAGCTCGTCGAGATCATCCTGCCGTTCTTGCCTGGCGGCTGCTTCGAACTCTTCGTCTGGCCATTGCTCCCATTGCTCTTCTTGATCTGTCGAATGCTTCTTGGGTAGACTTGAGCCGGGCTTTCGACCAAAGAAATCGACACTGCCCTTTTTCATGCTTATCAGATGCGTTATGCGAATGCCCATCAGACGCAACGTGAGACCGGGCATCTCGCTTTCCAACTTTGTCAACATGGGCAACGCGTACTTGTAGAGATCATCAGCTGTGTGTACTGCTTTCGGCGGCGCATGCTGTCGGGTAAACACCTCATATGTGTGCAGCTTGATCTTCAACACTAAAGTCCGTCCTTTGAACTGTGTTCGTTCGCAATCTTTCTCGAGTTCTTCTGCAAGCCATCGAAGCTTTTCCCGCAACTCCTTTGGATTCTTCATGTCATGAAAAGAACTTTCTGTACCGACACTTTTCCTTTCATGCTCTTCGGCAGGCCGTACTTCTGTGCGTCCTAAGCCAAGATATACGCCCATGAGAAATTCGAAAGCTTTTTCGCCAAAAAGCTTGCTCAGATATTGTCGTTGGCCGTAAATGTCTCCGCAGGTCTTGACGCCGATTGCATCCAACTCTCTTTCCAGAACTCGTCCGACCCCATTGACCTTGCGTGTCGGAAGATCTCGCATGAAAGAGATGATGCTCGCTCGATCAGGTTGTAGACGAAACTGTCCATTCGGTTTGTTCATGTTCGAGCAGATCTTTGCAAGCTTAGTGTTTGACGCGATACCGGCAGAGATGGTGACTTTGCATCTCTCGTGAACCTCATCCCGCATTTGCTGAACAGCAGCCTCGGGTGTCATATCATGCTCTGTGCAGTACGCGGTCATGTTCAGGTAGGCCTCGTCGATACTTGCACTCTCAAAGCGTGGATCGTACTGCTCTAGCACTGCCCTGACTTCTTTCGCTTTCGCAGAATACTTCTCAAAACTAGGTGAGACGTGGATGAGTTGTGGGCATAGCTTATCAGCGACAAAGCCTGCCATACCGCTACGACATCCGAACTTTCGTGCATGGTAGTTGCATGTTGTCAAGACGCCTTTCCCTACTGCAAACGGCACATCTCGCAGTTCTGGCCTTTCCAACTCTTCGACAGCGGCGTAAAAGGCATCACAATCGATGTGAACGATGCTCTGACTGAGATCTCGAGATATCTCCAGCTGTTGAATGTATTCGTCCGCTTTCCGGAGATCGTGCTTTAGGTCGAGTTTCTCCAGCTGTCGCTTCTTGGCGAGGGCTTGATTGATTTTGATTGTCAAGGTCTTGTCCTTGTTCTCTTCATTGTTGAAGTATTTGCTACCCTTGGACGCATTGTAGATGATCTCGGAGACCTTTTTCTGATCGACGGAATCTTGTCCGGCTTTTGTGAGGGATGGCCCGAGCAGATGGTATTTGAGAGTGGTATGTTGAGTGGCTTGTGAAAGCGCTGAAGGCGACGTCTGTCCGTCGCCATCTTGAGGCGGGCTATCTTGATAGACAGCCTCGTTTTCGGTGCTCATGTCGCTCCATAGAGTCACAAAGATTCGTAGGTCGTGTCGATGTTGGTGTTAAACACATCAGGCAGAGGCCAAAGTTGAATCGCGAAATGACGCGCCTTCTACATCCGAAACGCGATCCAAGCCAATCTAAAGTCCCGGGCCGCCCGCTGTTCTAGCGCAACTCTATTGCTACGGCCAATTAGCAACGCTACACGTCCAAACAGTGCGTCAACCATCAAACACCGACTCGAGAGATTAAACACTCACTTTATGTTTTCGTTCACATTCAGCGTTCCGACTTTCCTCGACACAATTCTCGACTTCTGTCAGCCTAGCAGAACAATTGGAGCCTCTGCACACCAATCTTAAATACAATACAACACACCCGGCCTATGTTGTCTGTCGGTCATAGCAACCACACCCTCTGATACATCATCCATGGCCGAACTATGATCTGAGGCTACTAGATCACCTCGAATTTGAGCTTTCACCATGTCCTCGGCTCGAAGCAATGTAGGCAATCAGAACAGAGCCGTCAAGCCCACTGTACCTCCAACTCGGAACACCGCGTCTCCCCTCACGCCAAAGCTCGCCGCAAACAATACAACAGCCAAGCGGCCACCATCACCAAAGAGACCATTCATCCGGACACCTACGTCTGGAACCCGGAGTCCGTCGCCTACAAAAGATGCAACTCCTACTCGATCTGTCGTTGGGGACACGACCACTCCGCGATCAACTGTCAGAAGCACTATAAGAGGGGGAAGCACAGTATCGACTCCGCCTTCTGGCACGCAAATCACGCCTGGTAGTATAAGAGCAAAATCGCCTCCGATCAGACCGCATGTAGCTGGGTATGCCACACCGACAGCGAGAGGAGCACAAAATGGTACACCGACGCCATTTGTAAGAAAGACAGGCAATACTGGAGATGTAGCAAGGTCTTCACCATTGGCAAGGGTGGTGGCGGGTGGTCCTGCTGAGCAGCCTGGTATTGACGCCATAATGAACGACAGAAGTCCTTTATTCTTCCACGCCAGCGATGCTCGGAGTGAGCAGCCTGCGCCGAGACCACCTCCACCCAAGAAAATGCCTACCTTTGTCTATGCAAATGGGAAGGAAGAGGGACCGGTCGCACCACAAATGGTTCGCTCTCTTTCTCCTGCAGGCTCTGCTATATCCGATCGCAGAACTCCTGGTCCGACTTCGAGTATTGGTCCAGCGTCAAATCGCGCTCTATCCCCACCACTAGTATCTCCACCACTAGTATCTCCACCACTGGTATCTCCATCGTTAAGTGCTGTATCGTCGAACAGATCACCATTGTTTCCGACGTCCGACTCGAAACTTCAGGCTGGGAGATCAATATCACCAACTGCTGTGGCGATTCCTAATATAGCAGCTCAGACTTCCACAAACCTGAGCGTGCCCAGACTGAGGCCATTAGAAACTCAAAACAAGACTCCGGTATCGACTCCAAGTCCAGCAAATGGTCTGGGTCTCAGCACGGAGCGAAAAGCCAGTGTCGGCTCAATATCGTCGCCCTCACGGCACGGCAAAAGCGCTAGTGTATCGGTGGCACCTCCTGAAAGTCCGAGTGTGAGAAAGCGATCGGCAACATGGGCAGAGAAGAGGAAATCTCTTGAAACGAAACCAGCAGCCATTCACTTTCCAGGCTTATCACCGAGTCTTTCGAAAGCCGATCCTTTGTCAATACCAAATTCACCCTTGCTAGGATCGGATGTCCCACACAGTCCAACAAAGGAGAAGCCAGCACCTGATTTTGCCGCGCAAGCTCGACGGGAGCGCAAAGTGCTCGATTTGGAGATCTCCAACTCCTCCCTCTTAGCCATCAATCGCTCTCTCGAGCGTGAAATGAAGAAGCAAAAGGCCGAACTGAAACGCTTCCGCCGTTTAAGTCGTGCAGGCCATTTCAACCCACCACCCGCGCAAACCTCCCAAGATCCGGACCTCCCCGAAATCAACGCTTCAACATCACGGCCCTCGTCACCTTTTGAAGAAGACGTTTCAGACATGCTGACCTCCTCCGAATCAGAATCCGAAGACGCCGACACAACATCGACAACCTCACAAGACGCGGCCCTCATGCGCGCCAAAGATGAAGAACGCATCCGACGCGACCTACGAAAACACCGCGAGCTGATCCTCGACACGGCGCGCATGAACCGCTCGCTTCAGCGTTGTCTGACATGGACCGAAGACCTGATCAAAGACGGCAAGAAAGCCCTCGACCACCACGTGCGGTCTGAAGAAGTGAAGCTCGGCGGGCGGATATTATCCGCAGACGACATGGAGGACGAGACGACGCTTGGATCCATCACGCGGCCATCGACCGCCGCTGGAGCAGAGGTAGAAGCAAATGTCGAAATTGGCGACGAGGAAGAGGCGCAGGCAGGGGATATGAGCGGCGTCGAAGCATTCCTCGGCTTGGGTCCTTGGCGGCCGCCGGAAAATGACGCGAAGAGTGTTGGCGAGGCAAGTGCACTCGATGTCGAGTCGCCGCGGACGGATCGTGACAGCGGGATCGAGATTCAGAAGATCCGCAAGTGCTCGCGGTCACCGGTACCTAGGACGGAAGCTGCTGCGGCAGTGTTGAGAGGGAGCTTAGGGGAGACGTTTTGAAATTGATCACTCCATTGAGAAGGTTTTGCATACCACGGCGTTGACAGAATGAGGAGGAGTTCTTGGGAATACGGGCGCCTTAGATTGCGAGCATGGCTGGGTATTTTCTTTTGTTGAATTAAGCTGCTTCCGTTTAGATACCCCCTCTTTGGCATTTGCCTCTGAAAGTAACAAGGTCCGTATAGACGGTATTATAAGAGTCTTTGGATGGAAAAGATGAAGTTTACTAAGCAGGTTCGCTATGCTATGTACAATCTGCCGTGCAATGCTTCCAATAAGTGCACCATAGCAGTAGTAGGAAAAATTGTGTTCGTATTGTATGGTTACTCATGTTTGTTTCATCAGGGCGTCAATGTCTACTCTTTGGTAGAACGAGATGTGTTCAAAACTCTCCCAGTACTGGGCGATGCGGTCATGTGACTGTAGGATCAATTGTGAGGGTATGTAGCTGTCTGTGACATGTTAGTCTTTTGTTCATAGAGCAGATTAATGAAGTAGAGCTGCTTACCGTTTCTGTAGCCCCGGTCAGCGATGTGACCGGCACTCTTGACGATCCTGGCTCCTCGGAAGATTTCTTCTTGCGCGGTACGAATCAAGCCTTTGTCGCTTAGATCGGGTGCAATGAATGTAATTTGTCCTCGCGGTATGTTCGGATCTCCAGTCAATTTGATGGCGATCAGTTGGCCAGAGTAGACGTCTGGATTTTCGATGCCTTCGATCGCGCTGTCCTGGACTGAAGGCGTTTCGGCGGCAGACGTCGCCGTTTGGTCTTGCTCTTGGGTTGTATCATCTCCCGAGTCCATATCCTCCTCGTGCTCGTCCAGAAGCGGCTGTTCCACTTCATCAGCGCCGGTGAGACGAGCTATAATGTCTTCTAGGTTGGCCATATCTCCCGTCAACTGGCCTTGTCCGAGACGACCAAGGAGTAGTTGCAAGGCGTTGTGCCTTTGTGACATGCCCTCACGTGAGTTGTAGTGGTTTGTCCGCTCGCCGCTTTCCAGCCAGCCACGTATCGGGTCGAGATTTTCTGGCAGTGGATCCTCTGTTCCCTCATCCGGTTGAAGAACGAGTAGAAATTCGCACCCATGACCGCTGTAGTCACCACAGTAGATGCCTCGCCATGGCTTTCGAGGTGTTGGAGTGTATGACTCGGGTAAAAGGGTGCCGTAAGTGTGAATCTGTTCACCACGTCGGTCAATTTGTGGACCCAAAAATCCCAAACCAGCTACTGTGGCCATTCTATCTGGGTGAGAGGGTATGACCACGTCGGCTCGAGACTGTCGGTTATGGAAGTCGACCCATTTCTTGATGCGAAAAGTGTTCTGGCTGAGCTCTGAAAGATTAGCAGGACGATGTCCTGAAGCCGAATAATTGCTCGGCGACTCGTTAAGCGCCCTTGAAGGAGCGGGCAAGGATAGAAGGGGCCAGACCGGAGTCTCGTCGGAGAACATGTCATCTGGAGAGATGTCGCGTGCCAGCATCAACGAGCTTTTGAGCCCTGGGGAGGTCGAGCAATCCATGAGAACTTCTTGTGATAGTCTCGGTCTCGGCACACGGTTTTTGCTCCACAAGGATAAAACACCATTTCCAAAGCCACGACCAGATGATTGTGTATCAGAGAATTGATCGGCTCTCGGACTGTCGACATCCAGCCTGATGACGGGCTGGTCTAGATGGAGCTGAACCTTTGGATGGAATTTATGTATGTGCACGTTCTCATCATGAGACCATATCTCTGGATTGTGAGAACTCCTCTCGGCGACGACAGCATATGCCTCAATGCAGCCTCGTGAACCATCATAACGAGCGAGCAGCAATTTGCCACTTGGATCTGCATCTGATATCCAGATCTTGTGGCGAGGAATGAACCAGTATGGGTGATGAGCTATGTAGACGTCACGGAAAGATGCCAGCGGCGATGGCGAGGTCAACTTTTCGGGAAGATTTGAATTGATGAGAGTGTGCCATAGATGATCAGACAGTGCGTGATGTCGGAGACCTCGGCAGACTCGCGAGGTAAAGGCAAGTGTCTGGGGTGAGAGGTAGGACAGTATTTGAAGGATGAGTTCTGCTGGAAGACCGAGCAGACCATTTTGATCTTCCGCTGCAGCCATTGTTGCAAGTTTTTTAAAGATCACCGAGATGGGCACGTATAAAGGTCGTCCAAGAAGGGGTCCAGGTGTCTCGTATGGCTGATGCAATCGCAAAGGTAACTTTTATGCATTCATGACGCAGAGTGTCGATAGCTGAAGATGGGAGCAGACAGCATTTATTCTGGAAAAGAGTCGCACACTGCGATGAGGTCGAGATGTTGGTGATTGTATGAGTTAGGAGATGCCGGTAGTTGAAGATAATAGAACACCTGCATTCATTCTTGATGTCGCATGCTCACGCCTTCTCCTTCGGGCGAAGTGCACGCCGATAGCGGAACGAACCTAGGTAACTTACCTTTTACCTTATCTACTGTGCCTTAAAACCGAGACGTCTATTGATGGTAAAGTATGTGACAGTTGCGCGTTTGTTTACTATAATTTTTATTTATTTTTTGACATTATGATTATCTGATGTTATGGCAAGCTAGTCATCTGAGACACTCGGTCGTTGTTGACCACTGCCCTGCATATGCCCAGGCATTTGGTCGTCCTTGTAAAATGCTTCATCCTTCCGATCGGACGTGGAGCAGCTTTCATGATAACAACAGATACCTTACCTTACCTTACTGTATCCACATGTACTACGTCATTCGCGGCCGGCTGGCTGACTGCCCAACGGTGGTGAAAGTATAACAACACGACAGCGTTAGGTAAGTTACTCGTAGGTAGCAAGACGACCTATGCAAAATATGGTATCACGTTGATTGAATGCAATGCACGAATCAGCCAAAACTTCTTTGTCTTTTACTGTCACGTTGATGCAACATGCATTTGATCTGACTCGCATGGCTTGTCGAAACATCGTGATCGACGCTTGTAGCCAATCGTTCAAGATGGCTGGATGCTTTGCACGGCCACAGCGGGCGATGGATTCATGTCTGCAGCCTGGTTCGAGATCTCCAGGGATCTTCGCTGGATCTGTGACAGTCATGAACCAGAATTATAGGCGCCCGCATCAGCGATCAC
>Ga0058704_10001588_pt1 | contig 10562 bp, 9 predicted proteins | sample AgamicMgSfe_FD_71363 | JGI IMG/M metagenome (GOLD analysis project Ga0058704, IMG submission 71363) | Agave microbial communities from Guanajuato, Mexico - Mg.Sf.e | ecosystem: Host-associated > Plants > Phyllosphere > Phylloplane/Leaf | place: Guanajuato, Mexico | collected 2012-05-30 | reverse complement strand
GGATGCCGTATCCGAAGCCGGATGGGGAAGAAGGAGAGTCACAGCCGCTGTTGCAGAGGGTGAGGGAGCAGATGTAGAGTGTCGGTGGGTTGGGGGAAGGTGGTGTGATGAGATACGGTTGGTATATAAATTGGTTGGTGATGTTTGGTGGGGCCATTTATCTTTCGAGCACGATATCCTGTGGCCTTTTGTTGATGGTGTTGGAGCGTTTGAAGTGGAGCGCAGAGTTGGAGGCTTTTTCATAGCGCGTTGATATCTTGCGATGATAGTAATGATACATATACAATATACATCTCCCCAAGAAGAATTGCGGTTTCTTGTCCATGCTCACCTCGTGATATGGCCGACCGTTGTTTCCGCGACAGCACGACCTGCAGGCCGAGGTCATCCGATGGCCCAAGCTCCCTAAATCTTGAGCTCCATTGCTGTGACTGCACTCTGTTTGCGCGTTCTGTTGACAGCGTCTGTAGTGAAGAGACATATTGACAACATGGCTTTCTTCAGGAATCTGTTCAAGGAGGTACGTTTACGGAGCAACAACAAGCATCACCGTCTCTTTTGCGCATCCACAAGACTGCAGCGACCAAAGCCGAAGTGTCCTGCGACAGGCAGTGCTGATGTTCGGTAGGCAGGCGTCAAAGATGTCATCACCATCTTCCATGCACCCTCCGTACCAGCCTCAATACGCGCGCACACCATCTTGAAGCAAGCAGCCGCGACTGCGCAGTCGACTGCTACCGAAGACCAAGCGACGGACCACGCGAAGCAGAGCAAGCTTGAGAGGACGGACTTCAATCTGGGTATGTGCATACGAGCAAGGATATCCACACGTATTTGCGCAGAGAATTGGCGTGCAATGCGAAGAAGATGGACACTGACGGAGCGAGAACAGACGTAGTAGAAGGTCCACCTACAGCCGACCAACTAGGCAGCATACTCGAATACCTTGGTCCCTCGAAAGCGGGTACAGTGGTAAAGGATGCGACGGGTAGCAGCGATGCGCTGAGGAAGTTCAATGCGCATCAGCAGGTGTTTCAGCGGCCGGTGATTGTGGATTGGAATAATGGGCGGGCTGGTACGTACACACCACACCGGAGAAGGAGATGATGCGAGGGGATAGAAGAGGGTAGGATGTGCTGACATGGATACAGTGGTCGGAGACAACGAGAGCGAGATCATGCAGTTATTGAGGTCGAAGCCGAAGGAGACGGACCAGGTATGAGCACTCAGACCGTGCTGTAAGATAAGCAAATTGCGTCTCTGCTCTGGACCTCGCGAACGGCTGGCGTTCGAAGTGAATTGTAGCAACTCAATGACATCCCATCTCCCGCGACTCGAGACAGTAGGCGATCCCGACTCGAGACGGGTAGCCGCATGCTTCCGCATAGCATGAACAAAGGCATTAAGATGGCAGCGGGGGTTGTTTCGGGTGTTGTGAGGCAAACGGCGCACCTCGTGCATTGGCCATGCTGGCATCTCCGCGCTGCGTTTGCCTGCTCGCAGCGGACTTACCAATTCACTACGCAGGTATTATAACGTGCTGTCTAATAAGAGGCGAGACGTGAGTATGACCTTCGCGTTTCACCAGTTTGACATGTGAACAAGCGCTTGGGTCGATGACGTAAAAAGTACGCTGCGCAGGCAGTCGTGCTTGCCGTTTGTATCTGAACGAGCTTAACCTTCAGCTTCGCGACCATTACAACAACAACACTTCCAGCAACCTTTTTGTACAACAGTACTCTCCACTCAATAACGCGATACACCTTGCCGCCGACACAAAGCATCAACATCAGCATCAGTATCTTACCAATTACTCACGAACCCGCAGCAGCACGATCATCATCGCAGATCGCTCCGTCGCGCCTTCCAATTGAGCTTGGATCCGCCACTTGGCACCGCAACCTCGAAACTGAACAGCAACTTCAGATTACACAGTCTTCTCGAGACAGCATCTCGCTCTCCGCTCGACCTCCAAGTATCACCTACTCCCGTCCTTCACTCAACATCTACAACCATGACCGACGGTCCCGTTATCGTCTCCAGCAACCGCTTCGACGACATCAAGCCCTACTGCGGCCGCATCTACGACACCGAGCCCGAGAAATGGTCCTCCGTCCTTCCTTGGGAGTTCCCTCAAAACGCCTCCAGGGCTGACGAAGAAGCCTTTCTTCGCCAATACTTCACGGACTCCGAGATCCACTCCCGTGGTGGCGCGGATGGTGCAGGCTTGGGCTACAAGTTCCTGAAGCAAGTCTGGTACAGCATCGCGTTATGGAACCTCGAGCACAAGATCCCCGCCATTGCCGAGGAGTGGATCAGGCACAATGAGAGTATTGTGAATGATCCGGCGATGTTGGAGCATGTTTGTAAGGAGGATGCGACGCTGGCGACTTTTGCGTTTGGGGAGAAGCAGGAGAGGATGTATGGAGAGAAGGTGTTGGGGTGGGTGATTAAGTTCATTCAGTATCGGGTCAGGTATCGGGATGGTGAACCGCCGACGCAGCAGCAGAGTGAGAAGGCGACGGAGGTGGTGGCGAAGCCTGCTGAGCAGACTGTTGATGGTGATGCTGGCACGCCAAAGGCGACTGGGGGTGTTGTAGAGCCAGTACAACAAGCTCCTGAGGTTGATGGTCCTATGCAGACCACGGACAACGCGATAGCAAAGCCGGCTCAGCCAAGTCTTGATGATGCCAGCCTGCCCAACATAGCGAGTTCAGAAGCTGCAAAGAGGCCAGAAGCATCCAATTCAGCTGAGCTTACGAAGGCTACACCATTTTTTAGACCGGAGATCGCATACAAACCGCCGAACAGTGCGCAATTCGAGCGCTTTCCAGACCTTGCTCGGACTGAGAGCTATCCAGTGGCCACTGACAAGCAGTTCACTGGCGAACCGGCCTTCGCACATCAGCAGCCGACACAGTCGCAGAACGCCGGTCACGCGCCGACACAGCAATTTGCTCAGCCGCAAAATGCCGGTATGCCGCTCATGGGTGACGCTGGATATGGCCCGCCGTCGCAGTCTGTTCAGCCGCAGACTGCCGCCTACCAATACCCTGGCGACACGGGCTATGCACCTCAAAAACAGCGTCCGCGCGGTAACAGTAATGGGAAGCGGTACAACAACAACAATCGTTTAAGCAACCCGAGGTCGCATTATCAGCAGCATCCATACTACCAATCACAGTCACCGTATCAGGGTCCTGCACCGACCTTGAACATGGCCTCGCCGAGTATTGGAAGTGTGCCGCCAATGCACCCTATGAACAACCAGCAGCAGATGCGCATGCCACCGCACATGCAAGGCCATGTGCCGCCGCCGCCACCCGGCGTCTTTCAGCACGGGATGCCTCCGTATCAGCAACAGCCGCAGTACGGTCAACCGATGTATGCCACGCCGCAGGATATGCCAATTCCACCGAACGCTTATGGGCCAGGTCCTCAGCCCAACCCATACTACAACAGCTATTCCAAGAATGACCGTACGAACGACCGCTACGGCTACGAGAATCGGAACTTCAGCGATAACCGCAAGTTCAGCGAGAGTCGCAACTTCAATGAGCCCGCACCATTCTCGCGTGCCGAGGACTCGATGTTTAACCAGCAGCAGAGTGGACGGGGCGGCCGCGGCCGTCGTGACAGCAATGCGTCCCGCGGCTCGAAGCGTGGCGGTTACAAGAGTGGCAGAGGCAGGGGTAGCGGTGGCAGCATGAGCTTCACAGATGGCCGGCCGTTCAAGGACGCGTTCGGTAGCAACGGGCAGTTCTCCAACGACGCTAGGAGGTCGTCTGAGGAGTATGGTAATGCGCCACCGCCATCCGAAACTTACTCGCATCACCGCGACCGGGGTTCGAGCTTCACAAACGAGAACTGGAGGGACATGAATAATAGATCGCAGCGCCAGCAGCATCAGATTGCGTTCTCGGAGCGCGTTTTCTCTGGATCTGGTCTTTCATCAGCTGGTATGACGGCTGGCATTGACAGCACGACTCCAATGGATCCGAACGACTTTAGGAGACAGTCGTTCCAGAACACTGGCAGACGCATGTCAATTGCACCAGGCCCATCACCGTTCCACCAGCAACCGTTCCCACCACGCGTGCCGGTAGCCAAGGGCATCGTGCACGACACCAATGACCCGACTGCTCAAGCGAACCCGGAGAGGTTCTTGGACAAGACTCACATCGGCGCGGAGTGCAGTCATGTGAAGAAGCTCGTCATGTTCGGCGTGCCTGCGGAAGCCAACGATAACTATATACAGAACATCTTCAGCAAGATTGGCAGGCCTGTGATCCACTATCGCTGCCCTGATAAGAGGAATGATGATGTTCATGTGGTGTATTTGGTTTTTGACAGTCATTTTACGGCGAAGAGGGCGTTGGAGCTCAATGGGAGCACGGAGTATTGGAAGCAGTCGCTGAATGTTCAGGTGCCGAAGGAGTATTGGGATCCACATCATAGATCGTATCCGGGCTGGGGTACGCTGGATTACTCGCAGCAGCAGCAGAGGGGTCGGATTGGGTATCCGCCGCTGTCGATGCCGCAGTTTGAGAGTGCTCCGGTCGAAGCCCGTGACGCTCCGCGTGTCATTCAGAAGCAGGAGCTTACGTCCGGTGATAGCACGCCAACAGCCAAGAAGCCGAAAGACAGCAATTCCGAAGAGGGCGGTAAGGCGGAGAAGGAGACGGAACACATGTCTGGTGATACGACGCCGACTGCTGTCTCGGGTACCAGCACGCCGAGGAGGAGCGGCAAGAAGAATAAGAACAAGGGCAAGAAGAAGCAGCAGCAGCCTGACCCTCGGGCTGAAGCATTGACTGCAGCGCTTGCGAGGCATGAGAAGGTCGAGAGCAAGGAGGTGGATCCGGATGCGGATGCGAAGAGCGATGCCTCGACCGGGACTGTCATCCGTGAGCAGAAGCTTAAGGAGGGTCACACGAAGGAGGGTTCCGTGCAGGAGGGTCACGAGAAAGAAGACGCGAAGTCTGCAGAGCCGACGCAGCCGCCGCCTCTGACCTCAGAGATTGCGACGGAAGCTGAGCACAAGGCTTCAGTGCAGAGTGATGATGCGCAGACGAAGTCGGAGGTGACCTTCAGCCCGGAGACGTCGATGACGGAGCAGTTTCCCAAGGTCAATATGCCGCAGGCTGAGCCGAAGAAGGCGGACGCTGTCACGGTAGTACAGCAGCCCTTTGTGCAGCAGCCCTTTCTTGGGACGGAGAAGGCCGAGGAGAAGGCAGCAGGCGAGCAGGCAAGTGCCGTAGCTGTTGAGATGGGCGAAGCTGTGAATGCAGAAGACAAGCCAGTCACCGTTGAGCCGATGAAGGCTGAGGACAGCGCTCAGGTCTCACCGCAGAAGTCTGAAGATGACCAGGCGGATGACAGCTTCCATACTGCCAATGGCTCACCTCATGGGTCGGATGATGGGCGTAAGAAGGCGGATCGTGGTAGCGGCGACACTGACACGACGGAGAGCAGCAAGGCCAGTACGGCTATCTTGACGCCTGCAACACCCACTTCTGCAGAGACGCCAAGCAAGGTTGCCGACAAAGTGGCTGAGCCGGCTACCGAAGAGCAACAGAAGGGTACTGAGCAGACCGAGCAGACCGAGACCCGTACTGAGAGCCGCACTAAGCCGTCACCGTCGCCCTCCACGAAGGCGCCGAAGAAGGCGCCTGTGCCAAAATTGGCGATGGTCAGGATTCCGGAGCCGTCGAGCGCAGCGAATGAGAAGGGCCCTACTTTCGCTACTGAGACTCAGCGCTCGGCATCAGCGCTGTCTGTTCCCCCAACGCCGGCCTTCCAGACTGCGCCCTCGACGCCTGCACAAGCTATCGAGGCCGAGAAGGATGAGGGCGAGAAGGATGAGCCCGAGCCCGAGGTCGCAGAGCATCCGCAGCTGCAGCCGCCGAAGAAGGCTGAGAAGGTTGAGAAGTCAAAGGGTCCGGCGCAGACAGAGTCTCTTTCGCTCTTTAGCAAGAAGCAGCAGCCTAAGCCCAAGAAGAAGCAGCCTGTGAAGGGCAAGAAGGGCGCTGGCAAGGGCAGCGGTGATGGGCGGTCCTTCTCGGATGTACCGAGCGACGCTACTGTAAGCCGTGTCGTCAGTGCGACGCCGAGCACTGTCGCTGAGGAGACGGTGGGCGATTCTGAGGACGTCATACTGGGCGAGAAGAGCAATGACTCAATGCCGCCACCGCCGCCGGTCGGTGGCCAGCTTCCTGCTGAGACTACTAAGAAGATCGTTGCTGGGACCGAGATCACTGATACGAAGCCGCCTACCTCGCCGCCCTCTCAGCCTTCGAGATCCGACAGTAAGCCTCGTAGTATGCTCGGCTACGTTTCCAACCTGTTCTCCGGTCAGGCGTCTCGGTCCTCAACCCCTGCCTTGAAGGCAGGTGAGCCTTCATATCAGCCTATCGCGACTGACGGCAAGGCTGAGAGCATCACTTCTTCAGACGACACGGCGGCCAACACCGCTCCGCAGCGCGTTTATCCTGTCACGCCTGGCAAGGAGGAGGCGGAGAGGGAGCCGGGCACTGGAGCGCCAGTCGCTCAGATGGTTGCTCCCGCTGATAGCAGTGGTTTGTCTGGCCGCTTTGAGCAGCCCTTTCGCTCCAGTTCTGACGTTCATGATGGGGCTGGCTGCCGTGATAGTGGAGACAGCGGCGGTGATCTTGACGCTTCTGGCGGTGACGGCGTTGGTCTTGGTATTAGCACTGCTGCTCTCGATGCTAGCAACGAGGCGTCAGTAGACCAGGAAGTCAGACCGAAGAAGAAGAAGAAGAGGGCGGGCAGGAAAAAGAAGGACGAGGTTGCGGGCAAGCCGCAGGAGTCTCAAGATGGTGGACCAACGCCTGAAGGTACTGTGGAGTCTGACGCGACCACCAAACCGTTTGCATTCGAGTTCAAGGCTAACAGCCAGCCCTTGCCATCGAACGCTGTGTCGCACAAGCCCAGCAGCAGCCAGGTGTCGATCTCCGATATCACCTCCGAAGCATCTTCACACACGGCGGGTCGTAGCTCTCGCGAGCCGACTCCGACGTCGACGAGAGCTTCAACGACGGAGTCGCCGGCCAAGATGATCCAGAAGAAGCTGGCGCAGGGCACGCCGCATATCGTCGGGGCGCCTCCTCTGCGTCGCAAGACTAGGCGCATCAACAGCACGGCTAAGGCTTCTGCTGAGAGCACCTCCTCCTCGCTTGAGAAGGCGGAGTCTGACAATGAGATGGAGGTGAGCAACCCGTTAGACAATATTTTGGGAAAGATTGCTCATCAAAATAAGCAGCAGCAGGCGCAACAACCGCCGATGTTGTATCTATATGTTGGACCGGGTAAGAGGAGTGAGGAGAAGGAGTGGAAGGAGGAGCAGTGGGATGGGGTGGAACAGAGGGTGCAGGAGGGTGCTGGGAGGCGACTGAGTGAGAAGGAGAATGAGAGGCCGGGTGAGACTGGTAGGAAGGGTGGATAAGGTGAGCATCTCGCGAATATTGAGCGATGCTTGGTATGCGAGGTAGGGCGTTGCTACATTTTGCAGCATCGTTTCATATAGAAGCTATCAAGGACCATGATATCATCGGAGAAACTCAAGAACTACTCGCATCAGAGACAGCAGAGTTCTAAGCGTACCTCTTCAGCTGCACTGCATGATTTGCGAACGTGATGACTCTCGGTCGTGATGGTCTGCTTTCTTGCATCACGCGTTCGTCTTGGATGATTCTGCGAAGGAACGTTATGATGGGATGCACCTATATGTTCCATTCTTTGTGTAGGACATGCAACAATGTCCTGCATTGTCGCGCACAGCTACGTGACGGTGGTCTACCAGACGGTCGATAAAACCTTGCTTGTCGCTTTGGTATGGTTTGTTAGGTTTGGGCTACTCTGGCGATGAGGACGAAGACTGATCCTGCATGGCATCTAGCGGCGTACCTTGTTCGGTCAGCTCCTGATGTATGCAAGGCATATACGTTTCTGCTGGGAAGTCTGACTACGACCATCATCGTATGGTTTCCTTGTAGCAACTGTGCTTGGCGGGTCACCTTGAGTAGCTTCGCCGTCAAAAGGCATCGTCAGGCTTGACTGTGCTAGTCGTTTGGAGCGCCTGTTGGAGTCTGGTGCCAAACCGGCAAAGTCGAACAGCTTGCGAGTGTATACCTACGTACGACAGCTGGGTCGAGAAAGTGGAGAGGGCGCTTGAGACGATTGATGATCAGTAAGAGCAGTTGACGGGCGCACGCAGTGTTGCTGCGTGCTTGAAAGGGCTGCAGTAGACGTACGTGATGTGCAAGGAAATGGTACAGCACAACACAAGTTACGCAGTTCAGGAGAGACCCAGTAAGGCATTCCATATAGCCTACGGTGCAGCTTTGTCATGACTGGTATGTCCATGCGATTTGCTGCATGAGTGACGTGAGCAGTACCTTCGTTTCTCGTAAATTGCGCTGCATGCTTGTCAGCAACGACGGTCTATCGCCTGCGCTCTTATCTGCAGTCGCGCCTCAGCCGCTCGCATCTCGTCGCCTAACACCCAAGGGTTAAAAGAGGACTGCTGTACGGTCATCGACGGAGAGCAGTAGTGAAGCAAAAGATCGACGGTCTTGCATCGCCTATCACCCACGCTTGTTCCCAGAGTTATTAATCGAGCAAATTGGCATCGTAAGAGTTTCCCGCAAACTGCTGTACAGCATGCACGATATACTGCAGATGACACTTCCAGTCCAAGCCAAGAGACTCTTCGTCGTTCGCTCGTGCCCTTCATAGAAGGCCTCAGTCGCGCGTTTAGCTGTACGTGTACGTGAAGACGGCGGTCCTTCTCGAGCATGTGTTCAGACTGGCGTATTGAGCAGTCATGGAGCTACCCATAAGCGGTGGCATGCTCATGCTCCCGCTCATGACCGTCGATTGGCTGCTGGCCCCTCCCCGCGATGTACTGGTGATCGAGCCAGCTCGTGTCGTACTGCCAGCAGAAGCGCTGCTCGGCATCATCGTCGTGGTCATACTGCTTCGCGGATCGTTCAGCGGACCTAAAGCAGGACGTTAGACAACGAAATTTGTCTCGCGCTTTGTGCCATCCGTTGCTGCTTACAGTGCCAGATGCCAATCGTGGCGAATCCGCCACATTGCTCCTTGCTGTCACCCGTGCATTCGTACTCCGGATTGAGACAGGTCAATGTTACCCCAGATGCCGTCACAGTGCTCTCTACGACCACGGCGTGCGGAGGAGTAATCTAAGCCAGAAGAGTCAGCACACTCCCTCTATGTCACCGAAACGTAATTGTGGCGTACAGTCATCCCGCAGAAACATTGCGAGCCGTACTCGACGCCTGCATACGAGTACCCACCGCCCAAGCAAGCGATGACACAAAGTTCCTGTGTCATGGCGGAGCTGTTAAGCTGGGACTGCAAGTACGTGAGGGTTCTGGAGCCGCTAACCACAGAGTAGCATTAGCACATTGCGTCGATATGGAACGAGCGACGGTGTAGGTACTTGCCCATTGTCATCATAACACCCAATATACGAGCATCCGTTGATGCTATTCACATTGGTAGCCACAGCGTTCGAAAAGTGCGTAGTCGCGGCAGGGCCATTGTATGCGTGAACTGTGGCCGTCGCAGGGCCGTTGTACGTACATACAGCGCTCGGACCTGGGTCGGTAAAGTTAGGGCCGTTGAGTTCGTACATGCTTAGTCTGAGATCCCTACAAACAGAATGTTAGAAGCCGTCGATGTCTCAAGCAGAGGTTATACACCCCCGCCGCAGCGCTCATTCCCATTACCCGCGCAGCTTTGGTAGCAGTCGTTCTGGCACGGTGCCAAGCCCGCGCCGTTGTCGATATTGTTACCTGTAACAACACCAATCAAGGGTCAGTACATGTCTCAGCCAAAAGCACTCCATGAACACTGTAAGGGATCTACCGCAGAAACATTCTTGACCATCTTCGAGACCGAAGAATGTATAGCCGGCACAATGGTTTGCGCAGGCCTCGAGGGTCTCCGTTGGGGAGAGGGTGTTGCCTCCGTTCAACGCCCTCGACGAATTGCTGGGGTCGACCCAGCACCTATACAGCGACCATTAGAACCCACGTATGTGTTGGCTGTGCTCTCGGGGGTTAGGATCTCACCCGATGTAGTTGTAAGATCCAGAAGGACCTTGCACGGTCTCAACAATCAACGAGTTCGAGACATATATGAAGCCAGTGGCCAAGGCTGCCGCCGCGGTGGATGTAGCACCGGCTTGTGCGTAGAAGTCATAGGCTTGATAGCCGCCACCTATAATGATAGGTTAGACGATGAGCGGACATTCTCGCCCCGAGTAATCGGCAATTGTTTCGACGTACAGAACTCCTGCAGAACAATTAGTGTCAGCTGTTTATGTCTCGAATACTGGTGGTACCCATACGTACGTTCGGGTTGCCCACGCAAGCATAGTCGCTGTCTGTGCAGGTGAGACCAGACTCAGTTGTGACTTCACTCGACATGTTGGAAACGCTATTTCCGCAGTAACCTCCATCTTCTGTTAGCGCCATGTCGTGACATCGAGATGAGTAGGCTCGAAGGCTTCACTC
>Ga0058704_10001586_pt1 | contig 10578 bp, 12 predicted proteins | sample AgamicMgSfe_FD_71363 | JGI IMG/M metagenome (GOLD analysis project Ga0058704, IMG submission 71363) | Agave microbial communities from Guanajuato, Mexico - Mg.Sf.e | ecosystem: Host-associated > Plants > Phyllosphere > Phylloplane/Leaf | place: Guanajuato, Mexico | collected 2012-05-30 | reverse complement strand
GGGTATCTCTGCTTTTGGGCTTCCGCTAGCAGCCAGCTATTTCGTTCGTTCTACCTGCAGCCACTGTAGTGGCACGTAAGCGATTTCGGACAAGGGGCATACAGATTGCCGCCGAGCGTCTTTGACACTAGCTTCTTATACGAGACAGTTGAGCCTGTATGTCGAAGCTGCTCGAGACCTCTCCATGGATGTCCAAGGTGGCTCAATGGGATGTCCGGACCAATGGGTTCACGTGTGACCACTGAAGAGGTTGAGAGTACAATGATCCTCTAGAATGACTGGTGCCGGACTGTGACGGCAGCACGGCTGCCAGGTTTGGTGTTGCAGCGCGCGGCGGAAGCCGCTGGGCAGTATCGAGCAGCCTCCTTCGTAATGCATAACGACGTCGGCACAGAGAGCACACGGTCCGCAAGTCGTCGTCAAGGCCACAAAGATGTCTTCCAGATTCTTAGCGACTCGCAATGTTCAACCGACAATGGCATTGGGCACGGCGAAAGGCGGGAGAATGCGTTGGCGAGACTCCAGGAGTGAAGTGGCGCCGAGTCAGTTTGCCGCGGGTTGACGTTGGCTTCAGCGAAGGAGCCGTTCTCTTCACTCGCCGATCAGATCTAACAGATGCATCCACGTTGTTTTCGGTGTACCCGCGATAGAGACAGCATAGACGGAAGGTTGTCAAAGCCATAACCGGCAGGCTTGGGGCCACTGATACCAAGATACTAGCTACAATTACACTATGAGATCCGCGGCCTATGCAACCTGATCGCTGTGACTATCTCTGTCCTGTAGAGAATTTGCCACCAGCCATCCATCTCCGTTCCCTAGTTCCGCGAAGCCTCAAGGCAGCATTAGCATGGGCCGAGTACATTCAGCCTCAACACCAACACCTTTTGAACGCCGCCCAGTGCCAAACAACCATATTACAACACAAATTCCCGACTTGCAATGGCCATAACGGAAGCTTCATCCAGCCACGTCGCCGTTAGCGGGGTAGAACCAAGCCATAACCGCAATGACCAAGTACAATACCTCGAGCATGATGCCCTCGAGCCAATGGCTTTTGCCGTCCTGCATCTAGCGTCAGCACAACCACTCCATTATACAGTTCATAGCATGCAGTTTGACTCACCTGAACGACATAGTTCACAACAATCATCGCAATGAACAGCACCGTCACCTGAAACCCATCGAAGTTGAGCGTCATATCTTGCGGCTGGCCGACACCGAACCAGCTGATCAACACCATCAAGGGTAGCACCAGCAGGGCAATCTGCAAGCTTGAGCCGACTGCGACGCCGATGGCGAGGTCCATCTTGTCCTTGATAGCGACAGTCACCGCCGTAGCGTGTTCGGCCGCGTTACCGACAATGGGAAGCAGAATCAGCCCGATGAATTCCTGGGAGACATGCTTGGAGACGGCGTTGATGGCGCTGACCATGAACTCCGCACACAGCGCGATGAAGACGGTGGAGACAGCCAGCGTGATAACGGCGCCGACAACGGTCAGCTGCGGCGTCTCTTCCTGCTCCTCTTGTTCTTGGACGAGGTTCTCGCGGTTGATATGGCCTCCCGAAGCAGCTGCGCCGGTACCTGCGCCGATTGTGGCGAGGCCGCGGAGCATGTCTCCAGCATCCTTCTTGCCCGTGGGTTTCTTCGGGGACTTCTTAGAAGGCTCGTTGTACATGTCGATGTGCGTCTTGAGTTGGAAGGTTAGGTAGCAGGCGTACACAAATAGGAGCATGACTGCTGTGCCGCGAGAGGCGGGAGTGACGTTGCCGTCTGCGCTGCCAAATTGCACGAATGCTGTTGGAATAACCAGTGATCCAATGGCCAGTGCAAGAAGCGAAGACGCTGTCTGGGCCACCGTGAGGTTGAAGAACTGCTCTGTACGCCGAAGGCCGCCGAAGAAGAAGCACATGCCCATGACAAGCAGCAAGTTCGACAGCATGGAGCCAATGAGCGAGGTTTGCACAATCAGGATCTTGCCTTGCGTCAGCGCAATGATACCGACGATCAACTCGACTGCATTGCCGAAAGTCGCGTTGAGTAGACCGCCCAGTGTTTCTCCAATGTACATGGCCAGTTCTTCCGTAGCGTAGGAGAGCATTGCAGCAAGCGGAATGATGGCGATGAAGTTCAGGACGAAGACGAGAATCTTGTTAACATTCGAGTATTCCAGCGCGATGCCGACAGGGACGAAGACGAGGAGTATGTTGATCCAGGAGTAGAAGACGGCTTTGAACTGCGACATGAAGGTGATCTTGGGCCGGTTCTTCTTCTTGGACTCGCGGGTATCGCTGCGCTGGAGATGAGGGTTGCCGTCTTCGGCCTTCTTCCATGGCGTGAGAAACTTGCCTAGCTTTCGTTTTCGTGGCACGCCCTCTTCGCCGCCCTCAGGTCCTATCGCGCGGTCGTTCACTTCGTTTGGCTCTTGGTCTTCTTCGGCTATGTTGCCATTGGTGAGAGGCTTCTCCGAGCTCTCTTTGCTCGTGTCCTCACTCGACGTGATGTCATCTTCTCTACTCCTGTCCGGCATGTTGATTCTTGTGTTGCTTTCCGGAAATGTGCCCGACTTCTGCACGCCGGAGAATGGCCGTCCCTCATCTCTCCTTCGCGCCTCGATAGGCGAAGGTCCGGCATCATTTTCCGTCGACCGCAGTGTCAACTCGGCACCATTCTCCTCATCCGGCTGTCTCTTCTGAAGATGCGGATTGAATCGGCCGAATATGTTGTAAGTGCGGTTCTCCGGGTCGTTGTTATTATACCACGCTTCCCGTCGCGCGGCCTTCTTGATCGAGTCTATCCGGAATAAGCCCATTAGCGGTCTATATCGACATGGGCGACTGTAGTGATACAGCCAAGCAAACGAAATGCGTAGCTGAAGACTTACGCATGATGATTGATTAGAGGGGTGGATTGATGATGGAACGCCGCGGTCAGCCTGGTTGGCGGCGGGTTGCTTGGGCGGCCACCGGCTCCAATTGGTTAAGCCGGGGTAGCTCGACTTCGGTAGATGGCGTTGGGGCAAAGTAGTAGTACAGCGGCTGCGACCCGCGCAAAAGGCAAAGATGTTTGTGTTGCCTGTGTTGCTTGCTTCGTAGCCTGAGGCTTCAAGGAGTGTCGCGAAGAGTATTGAGGTTGTTGTTGTTGTTGTTGATGCAGAGTCGTTGGGCGGCCTGCTTTGATGAAATCGCGACGGGTGGTCGTGCACAGCCTCAAGACGTGGAGCGCGTTCGCCCCCTGGCTTGGCTGATTTCGGAACTCTCCAACGTCACTCTCAGGTACGTCGTGAGGCGTAGAGGCTAGCCTGTGGCGTTCGCAACCGGTTCCTGAGGTGGTATGTATGGCGCTGCCTAGAAGAAGAGTATGCTGTTCTGAAGATGCTCAGGTTCGGCGCAAGCACTGCTGTTGTTAAGGAGGCGGTTTAATTACTTGTTTACCTACTTTACTTGCGGTACAGCAAGCTTGCGCTGGCGCATCTTGGCGAACATTGGCGCCCGTCATAACGGCTTGTCGTTTCTCAATCATTGGACAACGCAACACTCTAACTTGCGTCTTCGCGCTGTACAAGGCCATCATCATTCGAGCATGTCTTTGAAATTGCAGCAGGCATGTATCACGTATCGGCCGAGATCTACGCACGCCTGGAGTGAGCACAACACAAACCGTATCTTGGCACCCGGACGGCAGAGCGCATAAGGGACGCCGTAAGGACGCGCCTTGTGCAACGCCGCACGGAGTTGGCCGCATGGCCTGGACCTCAGCGCTGGACCGCCAGCAAAGCCATCGCCTGCGCGTAATACACGCATAATGGAGAAGAGATTACGCTGAAGAGGCGTCCAACACACTTCGCCTGTCAGCGCGTGCACAATATCGTATCCGGAGCTTCCTCTACATATCCTATGTAGGAACACCAAGCCGATGCGCCGACGATAGCCTCCAAGACTTTAATTTCTTGGAAGAGCCCTGAACTCGGTTGCGACATGCTTGATGTCTCTTCCATCATGTTCTCGTGGAAAGCTGTTGCCATCTTTCCAGGGAAGGTGAGTGCACACGCGTTGGTTATAAGCTCGTCGCTGCGCCTATGGAGTCCGACTGCGGTCTCACATCAGTGAAGCAATTCGGATGAGCAAGAGGCTGTCCCGTTAGTCACAGCAAAAATGGTGCTCCAAAGATGCTCAAATCACCGTTCAAGCGGCTGTTGGTTGCACCGTAGCTCACACTCGCGGTAATTCACACTCGCCACTACCTCTTGGCAACAACTTATTCTTGCTACCTGCAGCACCTTGTCGTGAAGGGTTTGGCTCACATCTACCAAGGTCCAGCAGCAGCATCTACATGGTCTGGAGAGCTTACTCGTGGTGTCTCCTAACGTTCGGTCAGTGGAGCGACTTTCGGACCCAACCAGATCAAGATCAATGCGTAGTGAGCAACAGATTTGCAGCATTGAGGCATTGCAAGCGTGGCCTGTCAGTCGGATGCTTGGCGTGCCTCAAGTCAGCACTATCGGAACTCGAGCTTACTGACGACATAGCTAGCCGAGCTGTGATACTCATCTAGCTGCGCTGCGGGAACATGCGGTATCGCCCATCAGTGTACGGCCGATGTTCACTCATGCGATGCTCTGTCAGGCTGTTCAGCGCTTAGGAAAGACCCCTCGCTTTCTGCGACTTATGTGAGTTTCGAGGAGCGCCGTTCAGCTGCATGGTCTCTATGATTCGATACCGCATAAGTGAGACTAGTAGCTGCGCTTCGACTTCCTTTCTCTGCCTCTCTCTTCTTCCATTCTCATCACTTATCTTGCAAGCTTTAGGTATCCTTATCCAGCAACTCCAGAGGCGAAAGGCCGACGGTTAATGATCACAATCCACTTCCGCCTCGCAAAAGTCAACCCTGATCGTCGGTTTGACTCCTTTCCACCCACTTCGAACGTGCAAGATGGCTTTCGGGTTTTTACGTTTGTGGATCTGGCGGGAGTGATTGATGTTTGATTCATCGTAGAGTCCTACAGCATGAGCGATAGTTTCGAGGCGCTACTGTATATGGGTTTGAGATATCATCCGTACGGCATGGTGTTGTTTGCGGCAACTGAGTGCGGCAAAAGATACGACGCCCGTCTTAGACATGCTATGGCTGCCTATTGTTTGCGGAGAGCTAGTATACAGTGAGGCCTGCTTCATCTCGCTGCTCCCCAAACCACTGTGGTAATACTCTATGTTCTCGAGTGAACAGATTTCTCCAATTCGTTCACTTCGCCAAAATTGGAGCTCGTTATCCGGGAGATTCAAGTTCGCAGAAAACATCACCCAGCGACAAGCTCACACCTCTTTAGTTTTGACTCGACGCCCGGCATGGACAGTCTTCGTACAACAAACCTAGGGGCCTGTGGGAGGAGTCTAAGCAGGGCCCGATCTTTTGCGTCTACTCCAATGACTCGACTGGCGCACCAAATCTCGTCACCATGCCCAACGGCTACTTCGCCACCGCCAACTAACCTTCGCGACGCATTGAAGATCACAATAATCATGTGTTGGATACTCTCTATTTGTCCGACTTACTCTTTCGCATGCGCCAGTGTGATGGAGTGCCGAGCGCAAACTCAGCGCACATAGCATCAATTAATGGTGAACACCATAGAGATAAGAAGGTGGAGCATTCCAGCTGCATCCCGTTGGTCATTGACCAAGTTTGTATGCCGGATTGTGGCATTGACGCCCTGTGGGAGTTGTAAATCATGCTGTTCACGGCCAGTTTGCTCCGCCATGGGCTAGAAGCAGAAAGAATGAAGATCAGGCGAGTTTATAGCTCGGCTGAGGCTGCTCGCGAGTCTGTAGCCGTATTACTGTACCCGGCGAACGTACTTGGGTACAGGTCTATAGGGGGCTAGGACCAGGCTACCAATGGAGCTCCCTAGCTTATGCTTAGCCATGAGGCGGAGGAGACAAGTATGCTGCTTGGTTCTACGTGGTTCGCACCGGAGCTCGAGGGGTGAAGGATGAGATATCTCTTCACGCCACACCCGGAGAAGCTGTGGCTCTGGAAGTATGATGGTGGTTCTATGACTGTCTGCGTCCCAAATGCTGCAATACTTGTCCTTACTATCGAGACTATGGGTGTCAAGCACATGGCGGCTTACACGCGACAGGATTTGCCGCCAACGAGATTGCGAGTCGTTGAATGCATGTCTAGATATCTACTTACGCCGTCAAGATCCTGTCGCCTTCAACGAAGAAGCAGACCGTGTTGTGCCCTTCATACCACAGGCACTAGCAAACCTCGCGGTGCTTTTGCCCAGACGTCGAGCTTTCGCTGCCCGGCCGGGGGTGTCTTTCTCTGAGCCCACACTTTGGGATGGTAGTAAGAACGGCAGAATTTGCAAGCACCGCAATTGGCGCAGAAGGTCTCGCTGATTACACCCGTATCAGATTCGTAGACGAGAGACCCAGGAGCCTGGGTATATGGACCCGTTTTCAGGTCCTCATCTCCATAGCCCATAGGTAATCCAAACTCACGCCGCCGATGAGACAGCCCGCTTCGTGTATGAACGTAGACGTCGTGTTTGAAGCCGGCCGCTGTTGTTTCCGAGAACCAGAATTTCGTTCTGGTTTTGGACGAAGGGCTTTCGCCTCTGTTGATGTCCGCTGAAGAAAATTTGAGGCTACTCATGAAAATGGCTTGCAAACTGCTATATCGTCCGGAGTTTACCATTGTGGCAAACGCCATGTCGGTCTCATCTGCATGATTTTCCGTAAGATGCCTGTGAGTGGTGAGGAAGAGTGTTTCGAGTGTGGCGGGAAAGCAATGCTGAAGAAACAGCTCAAGTTGATCTTGCCGAGGGTGGATGGCGGAATCACGTTTGCCGGCGGTGAGTCGCCATCCCGGTCGAGAATAAGCTTCCGATATAACGTCCAGGACATCAACAACCATAGTCCTGAGATTGGAAAACTCCCGCATTTCTGTTGGAGGATACATGAAGCACGAACTTTATATGTCCACCGGAGAACCATCGAAAAGTAGTGACTCCAGTGACTCTCTCTAATACATCGATGCAAAATTGAACACTTGACCCGGGCCTCCGGGATACTGGAGAGGTGCACCGGCATTTGTGAGTGACCTCAGGCTATGCGGAGCTTGCAGTACTCTTTCCAGTAGTTCGAAATCAGGGTCCATCTCTGGGTATTCGAGGTATAGGTGTTGTACAGACGAGTAATGTAGCTGGCTTCAAATATACCCGTCATCTTCACTCTCACCGTCCATATCGTGCCCGCCTGTCCATTCGCAATTTCTCACGTAGAGATCCTTCAGGTTCGGTAGCTCGAACAAGGGAAGTACCACAGTGTCAGGGTTATCATACTGATCCGGGTCTGGGAGGGCTCCAGTCCGAACACCAATAGCAATTCGTTCTAAACTCTGAAGTCCACAAGGCCAGGGCGCTTCATTGCTGTCCTCGACGATCCTCTCGATGGCCTCGCTGAGGAACAACAGGCAGGGATCAGCCTGAGTACTGCAAGATGGTCAACGAAACGGAAGTCCACTCGTTGAGAAAGCGTCGTCGTACCTTCCCTGCGCGTTGGCTGCGTTACCGTACATAACAAACTTCAGGCTTCGCAGATTGCATATTGTGTAGAGCAAGCCTTTCAGGGGACCGTCGCGGCCTTCCTCAATCATCTCGCGTCAAAGCAGTTGTCGCTGCGTCCATACAGAGTGTCTCTCCCATAACTTCACAGTACTTGTCAATCTCGTCTGATTCGAGAGGCGAGGGTCCATACTCTTCGTCCAGGGAAGTAGATGCCGTCATTCCAACTGTTACATTACCACGAGCCGCCTCGTCCAGTGTGTACCGAGTCCAGTCCTCCCAGGCGTTACGGTAGCCCCAGACCTCAAAGTCGCGGATATAGTACGCAGCAATAGGGTCGTTCACCACAGCCCGCAACAGGGAGGGCACTGTGTCTGGCGCAATATCCGAAAACTTTTTGACGTGGTAGCGTTCACGGCACTCACGGTGATGTTTGACGACTTCGCGGCAGCAGGCTCAGAGATAGGTACAAGTTACACCAAGATCGTAATGCGTTGACAGATCTGTTTGCTGTACGATGCGGTTCACCAACTCCGGAGGAAGGCCAACAAGGGAAGGACTACTCGCAGAAGATGCAGCCATGCTGAACCGACTCTCGAGAGCACCACGTGATAATGATGGTTGACGTTGCTACCGCCTGCGAATGGACTGGTCAAGGAAGGAGTTACGACGCGTCCGACAGACTTTCGTTCCCACCACCTCTCCGCGCGTCGCATCGTTTAGAAGAGGGGAACCTGGACACTGCAGTGGATGCAACTTGCACTATCTCTAGTTCCGGCGCACGCCGAGCCAATGGCGAGCAGTTATCTCCCAAGGCTAATCCGCGGTCTAGTCTCGAAACAATCAGCTGTACACTCTCCCAACTACATACCCCACCTTCAGACATTATTGTTGTTTCGCTCATGGTCTCCGCAAACAATCACTTGACGAGCAATAAGGCGTGTCACGAGCTCTGCCAATACGAGCCACTAGCTAACCTGGGAAAGGAGCTTCTGCATGTCGAAGAGCAAGCTGCTGCCACTCCGTTTAATGTTCCTACATCAAGGCGCTACCCGTATCATCTCCGTTGCTGTACTACCCTCAGGCCCGCGCCAGCCGTAGACATTGCTTGCAGAATGCGGGGATCTAAAGTGATCCACATGGTATGAATGCACGTTCTTGAGGTGTCTGGACGTAGGCCAAGGAACTGGGCAATATTGTAGTCGTACAGTAGTACGGTGTGTACCTTGACGAGCACTCATTACGACCTCATTCGATCGTTTGGCTCCAGATTTCGGGTTTGTGACGTCGGTTTGCACGATCTTGTGACCAGGAAGCCGGTGTTTGGTGAAAGGCAGGTACCCGAGAGCGCTTCGCGACTGCCTCAAAGGACACTCTGGACTTCGTTTATCGCTCTCTTCGCCACTCCACCACAAGATTACGATTCGGTCTGCTAGAACCACTATTACCGTCGAAGATCGAAGTCAATTACAACGGCACAATGCAGTTCCTTACCATCACCTTCGCTTTCCTTACCCTCCTAACCGCCGGCCTCGCTCAGACTACGGCGCCGGTCAACACCACCCGCGAGTTCGCAGTCCGTACCTGCCTCAAGTCCGGCCAACCCGGCAAGCAGCGCTTCGACAACCTCTGGCTGTACTCGTATCACACGGGCGCAGGTCTCGGTGATGCCACCTTCGATGCCCAGCGCACCAGCGATGCCGCCAAAGGGTTCCTCAGCACGACCAATGTCACCTCTGCTTCCGGCATGAAATTCTACAACCTGGCGTTTGACCTTGGCAACAGTTTCGCATGGGAGATGAGTGAGTGCTAGAGCAAGCTATTCGTGAGTCCCTATCAAGTGATGCTGACAACCGGCAGTCATGGCCGAGAACGTCAACTTCTACGCTGCATGGGAGCCAGTGCGCATCAACGCAGGGCTCAGCAGTAGTACAGACTCGGGTCTTACGGGCGGCTTCTTCCTCAATTCGACGGGTGTGCAATGGACGAGCTCGCCAGGTGACAACGAGGGCAGTGATGCGTTCGGTGGTTGGCTCGGTAAGGCTTAACGTACCGCTGACTATTCCGGACATCCTGCTAATGTGCATGGCAGTGTGCGACTGGTGGCATGAGGTTCCGCAGCTCTTCTTCCGCATCAGCTACTACAACACCCCGTCGAAGTTCACGCCCTGTAACTGTGCGGACGTGGATCTGATTCCGGTGTACCTCTGAGCATGGAGTGTTGAGAGCTGGCGAAAGATCATCGGGCTGGCTATGTCTCTCATGAAGCTCACACACGCCGCTGGATTGACCTACGTAACCCTTTAATATCCCAGACGGAACCCTGCTCTGCTAGATTGCGGACCCTCTCCTCGTACTCTTATTGCTGCGCGTTTGCTTCTGGGTCCGGCGGTCGGGTAGACACTTCGAGAGACTGGCCGTCCATGAGACGAAGCTGTCCTGTCAGTGCCGCTTCTGTCTTGTGAGGTATATGACTTACCTGCTCAGGCGACACCGTTAGATCAGTGAGTTGCCTCCCACGGACAGAAAGCAAGATGTCATCGACCTCATGTCCGATGTGGTATGCGAAGACGTGCATGGCATCCCTGAGAGGTGACTGCCTCATCATGCGAATTACAAGCTCGTCGCTGTGTCCGGTATGCCCAAAACGGAGCGTGATCTCTGGAGACCAAGGGAATTCTCGGATCGCTGGCGCGGCCGTCACCAGCGGTTGTGGCAAATAGTGGATTTTTCACGTCCTCCTTGTTGTTGTGGTCGGAAACGTAGCGGGTGCGGCCCAACGAACGCGCCGGGTGGTGCTAGTGGTAGGCGTTCGGGTGGACATGCGGTACGCGTGCATGGCACTCGGGTCCAGATCTCGACAACATCGTTTATTTCCATGTCTAACTCGCTGGCGGTCTGATTGATCAGCTGTTGGACGTCAGTAAGGAGACGTTTACGTCTATGTCACAGAGTTCCATTTTCTCACCTCAGTGTCTCCTTTATGCATAAATCTAATCAAGCCA
>Ga0058704_10001583_pt1 | contig 10590 bp, 9 predicted proteins | sample AgamicMgSfe_FD_71363 | JGI IMG/M metagenome (GOLD analysis project Ga0058704, IMG submission 71363) | Agave microbial communities from Guanajuato, Mexico - Mg.Sf.e | ecosystem: Host-associated > Plants > Phyllosphere > Phylloplane/Leaf | place: Guanajuato, Mexico | collected 2012-05-30 | reverse complement strand
TCAGCATCAACATCCTCAGTATGCACCACCGGCTGCCACGCCTTCCCATCAGCATTACGCAGCACGGCCTCCGCCCCTGCAGTATTCCTACGCCGCTCCACTTCATCAAGCATATCCTCACGGAGCTCAATACCCGCCTGTTTACGGGCATACGCCACAATGAAGATTCTGCAAGCTCGCAGTCACACCGCTGTGGTTTCTTTCGGACATGCCGATTTTCCGGCAAGGAGCGCTTGTGGGATCGAATTTGGGAGTACCGAACGACTACCACGAAGCCGTGCGACAAAAGATGAGGATTTCAGGATTTGTGTAGGGATGGTTGAAAGGCGATAAGCAGGCATGATCTGGGTGTGCGTGACTGCGTCGACGGCACATGATGGATGGTTCCATGTAAGATAATAGTGAGATTCGAACAAGCCTGCAATTGAAACGAGAGCAATCAATTCTATTGGTTCTAGAGTATTGATAAGAACTTCATGCGATATCGAGTCAATTCTGCGGCTTACTCAATATTCCCATTCGCTTTCCGAACTCCCAGACCTTGTTATCCATGTCCGGCCCAATGAATAACCACGCAAAATTAGCCAGTCCACCGACCACCGTATCTAACAACCATCTTCCCCTCGCGCTCCCTCCCATCATGCTTACCTTCATGACGTAACCCAACCACTGCGTCGTGACCATATACTCACCCCTTTCCAAACCTTTCACGGCGGCCGCCGCGACCTCATCCTCCGTCTGCTTCGGATCGCCATCCTCCAGAATCTTCGTCACAGGATGTTTGGTTGCGTTCTCCTTTTCAAGGCCCTCTGTCAAGATTGTTCCAGGCATGACGATGTGCACCTTGACGTCCCTCTCCGGTGCACTGGCCGCGATAGCCGCATCCGTTGAGCGCCGTGCGCCGTTGTAGAGGTTCATCTCGCTGTATAGCGAATCCGCCAGCGACCGCATCGCGGATTTGGCAGGCGAGTATGGCGCGTAGCCCGCGAGGCCGACGTAGGCTGCGGAGCTGGAGGTCATGATGAAGTGCCGCGGCTGCTGCGATGGTGAAGGCGGCGTCTGGGTCTTTGATGGCGCAAGCCATTGTCGTAGTGTGGCATGTGCGAGGTACGCGGCGCCCCAGTAGTTGATGTCCATTTGCCCGCGCAGGGTGTCGAGGGAGGCGTCCGTGAAGAGACAGGAGACAGCCGAGCCGGCGTTTGCCCAGACGATGTCCGGTGGCTGGTCATTGTTCCAGGCTGTTGTTTCCGACAAAATACGTGCTGTGTCGATGGGGTTTGTCACGTCGGCGCTGATTGTGAGGAAGCGCTGCTTCGTGGGTGATTTTGCGGCAGATGTGATATACTCTTTTGCTGAGGCGAGCTTGGAGGGGTCCCGAGCGACGAGCACGATGTTGGCGCCTTTTGAGGAAAGAATCTTTCCTAGTGCGCGACCCATTCCTTGAGACCCGCCCGTGATTATCACAGTCTGTAATGGATCAGTAATCGATCAATTCCAGTGGAAATTCCTTACTCGTCCATCAACTGTAAAGTTGTCGGTTCCGGAGAAAATGTTCATTGTGTCGAGCGCGGTCAAGAGCAACAGAGTTATGCAAATACAGACTGCAATCACTGGCCAATTTAGGAAAGTGGAGAAGCCTCTGAGATACTCTGTATCAATTCCGACATTCGCCATGTCTTTATAAGCAGGACCTCCTGCTCTGCTACGATATAAAAGAAATTAGATCTGACATGCTCCTTTAGCGCCAACATGGGGCGCCAAGGCTTGTGGTCGGTCGGCGTTTCGGTGATCTCAAAGGCGGTGAAGTGGCAGAATCGTCTCAATTGCCGTCGATAGAATTTCTGGAGCAGGGACTTGCTGGAAGCAAGCGCATTCGTCTGTTGGCGTATTTCACAAAATGGCGAAGAAGAGAAAGGCTGGCGGACAGCCAAAGACGCCGCAGAAATTTGAAGAGAACCCTAACAAGAGAGTGCGCATGAATGTCAACTCCTACGAAGATGTTGCTGGATCGGATGACGACTTTCACATCAACCGGGACAAGATTTTGCTGGGCGAGACTCCCAGTGCGAAGAGGAAGAGGCAGTGGCAGGAAAAGGGTGCGTAGATCGAGTAATGTAATGTAGAAGAAAGATTTAACACAAAGTAGACGAGTTCCTTGAAGCCTCGGACGAAGATGTTATGGCCGACCCCGAGGAAGCAGCAGACGATGAGAGCGACGACAATGAGGTTTTCATGACCCCCGCGCCTCATAGGTCTGCTATGCCCCGCGACGACTCCGACGATGAGAATGACGGAGCTGCTGCTGAAGAGGACGACGATACAGGGATATGGGGCACAACCAAACAGGACTATTACGGCGCAGACGATATGGAGACTGAGCAAGACGCACTCGACGAAGAAACAGAGGCAAAGCGGATACAACAGAAGCAGCTGCAGGGCATGACAGCCGCAGACTACGGATTTGACGAGGACGAGTGGCAAGATTCGAAGAAGGATGCTGCAAAAGAGAAAAACGACAAGGCTGTTGTCACGGAGGTGCTGCCACAAATGAAAATTAGCGAAGATATGAGCCCTGCCGAGCGACTCAAGTTACTCAAGTCCAGATACCCCGAGTTCGAACCGCTGAGTAAAGACTTCCTGGAATTGCAAGAGGAGATGAAGGAACTGAGGAAAGACGCTATCCACGCCCAGGAGTATCTCAAGTCGCCAGGGATCCGCATACCTGAGGGTTTTGTGCCAGTCGCCGTTACTAAACACCGCGCAGCTTCAGCATACATCACTGTCCTGAGCATGTACTTTGCCCTTTTGACCTCGCAAGCCAAGGACATAGACGCTGTCGCGTTACCACTCAACGTGCTAAGAGATCATCCAGTCATGGATAGTCTGCTAAAGTCTCGTGAGATGTGGCTGAAAGCCAAGGTTCTTCCTGGGGAGGAGCTCGTGGGTAATGAGGCGGACGCAGAAGCAGATGGCGATTCTGATGAAGTCGATGAGGATTTGGAAGAACTTAGCGATACTCTGGCGAAACCCAAGAAGCAATTATCAAAGAAGACAAAGGCGCAAAAGGCTGCTGCCGCTGCCGATGCAGAGGCGGAAGCGCGTCGTGCTGAGAAAATGGCCAAAACGGAAGCTGACCTTATGGATCTGGATGCGCTCTTGGGTCAGAAACCGTCAAAGAAGAAGAAGGCAGCCAAGCCCGTCCAATTTCTGCACGGCGAGAACGATTCAGACTTTGGCGACGAAACCGAACTCACTGCCCAGGAACAAGCAGACAAGGACAAAAAGAGGAAGAGCTTACGTTTCTACACTTCCCAAATCGCACAAAAGGCAAACAAGCGTGGCGCAGCCGGTCGTAATGCGGGAGGTGACGATGACATACCTTACCGTGAGCGTCTCAAGGACAAGCAAGCCAGGCTCATGGCCGAAGCAGAGAAGCGTGGACGTAAGCCCACAGCAGCTGGTGAAGAACTCGGCGGTGAAAGCGACGAAGAGGATCGCCGTCAAGCCAAGGAGATTCGTGGCGAGGCAGATAGTGAGGACGACTACTACGACATGGTCGCTGCGAAATCGTCAAAGAAGAAGTCGGACAAGAAGGCATTGGCGGATGCACAGCGTGAAGCTGCAGCGTCGGGTGGCAGAGTCGTAGAACAGGAGGTTGTTGGCGCAGATGGCAAACGCAAGATCAGCTATCTGATCGAGAAGAACAAGGGACTTACGCCTCATCGCAAAAAGGATGTGCGCAACCCTAGAGTCAAGAAGAGGAAGAAGTACGAGGAGAAGACTAAGAAGTTGGCTAGTATGAAGCCGACTTACAAGGGCGGTGAAGGCAGAGGTGGATATGGTGGTGAGATGACTGGTATCAAGTCTGGTATTGTCAAGAGTACCAAATTGTAAATAGGAGAATATGAGCATGTTGCATACTGTCCCGTCACTGGTACTATGCATTCTCTAAAATGTTTTTTTGTCATATTTGTAGTCTTGAAAGTGATGTGATGACTGCCTTGGACCGGAGTACATGTCACACTCCGCTCGTCGTTGGTTGTATCGTCCTCCCATCCTCAGGTCTCGCGATTCGGCGTTTGAAGCACCTCCGAGGACGACATCTCTCTCCTTCATGCCCCTCAATGAGATGTGATGCCCACCAATAACTCTGCGCCATTAGCACCGAACCCCTCCTTGGTCGCAATCTACTTCGTCGTTCGAACACGTTCCGGCCCCCGCTTCGTGTTCCATTATCCTCCTTCACCATCTGCTACCCCGCCGAAACAATCATGGCAGCATCATCACCATCACGACGATAGCAGTTCCGATTCGAGTGACGATGACACTACTACCGTTGCATCAGATGATGCGGACTCTGCAGATAAAGCTAGCTCCGGAGATCACTCCATCGTGTCAGGCATAAAGAGCAAGAGCAGCACGACCGCAAGACGGACGGCAAGGACCCTCAGGACAGAAGGCCCCGAAGACGATGAAGAAGACGACGTGCCTACTCTATCTCTAGGTCCGAGTTTGAAGGCGGGAAGAGAGCGCAGTGGAAGTGGTGTCAATAATCAGAATGCATCCAAAGAGGAGGCAAGTTCACAGCCGGACTGGGATACGGTCCTGGGATTCTCAACAAGCGGCCTGGAGAAGATGCTCAGCCCGTCCCCGGACCTCCGTAAAAAGAAGTTCGAGATCATGTTGGATGAATTGGTTTTCCTTGGCTATCCTGTCTTCATGCGTGACGATGGAGCATGGAGGAAGAAGAAACGAGGCGCAAAGGGCAAGGACAGCGGAAATTGCCAGACGAACGCGGGTGCTAAGATATCAAACAACAATGAGGCCTTGTTAGACACGCCAGAACAAGCTCCTGCCAATTCTGGAATCGCCATCGAGGGGTCTAAGAAGAAGAACGTCAAACTTGGAGACGACCTTGAAGGCTCAAACGGGACAGTCGAGGTTTCGACAAGCTATAATTCTCAGAGCGCGTTCTCCGAGGCTCCTTCAGAGACCAGAAGTACTTCTACCTCTTCAGGTAACGACAGTAACGAGATGACCATGTTTCACATCGTTTTCGTCATGAACCCATCATCACTGGAGCATCATGTCCGAGTCGAGGACATGTATGATAACATCGTCAAGAGGTTCGCAAAAGCGCTCAAGTACGAGCAGGCAAGTACTGGGTATGTCTGGAAAGAGGCGAAGAAGATTCTGGAGCTACGGGCTCAGGGCAAGCAAAATGGTATGTTCTTTCTTTCAATCCGTGTGATACTTGACGACCTGACTTCTTGAGGGACGCCCCTAAACCTTTTGTGGACTACCATCATGCAAGCCTCACCTTTGGCCAAGATACTGGCCCATGTCTACGATGCGGTCTCGACTTCCAAAATCGCTCATGTCCCAATCAGCAAGAACGTCGAAACGAGTCTACAACTGCCGCAGACTATATCGACAAGATATGCGCCGACACCTGGAGAGCCACAAGTTCCTGGCTTGTGGCTCACAACTGCTAACATGGCCGAAGACGATGATGAGACGGGCACAATACTCAATCGGCATGCCGCACTACTACTTTTAGAGGAGAAGGACGTGCTGCTGAAGCAGATAGAGAAAGACAACCGCGAACTTGCCACGGCACTGGCCGTGTTCATCCGTGAAATCTCACCCACCAAATCGTTGCAGAAGCTTGCGACTCGTCTGTCATGGCGACTGCCAGATCTCCAGTTCCTCGCACGACATTTGATCTACTGGAGACGAGCACGAGCCATACCACCGTTGCACATTCGTGACACCTATATCATGTCTCCAAACGCGGATATGAATCGCCTTGCTGAAGCGAGTCAGGAGTACGAGCGAAGGTTCACTGGTCTTCCCAGCTTGCCACGGATGCTTCATTCGCTGAGTGCGCGACCCGTGCAGTTCGGCTTCCTTATCCCCAGTCAGGATCACAAACCCGTGTATATGGAGATGCTGGCGTGGCTTCTCAAGGACGGCTGGGTCATCCAGCTCCGGACCTTTGCATGGGTCAAAGTGTCTCCCGAAATCAAAGCTAAGGTAGCATATCAGATGCGGAACGAAGATCTGAAATCGGCCAAGAGTTCAGCTTTGAAGCGTGTGTCCGTTGTCTCTGGAGGCTCCTCTTCGGGACCGGCGACTCATTCCCTTCTCGAAGAAGAGAAAAGCAGCGAGGCAAAGACTAGTCGCTCAAACTCATTAGCGGACCTGTTGTCGCCAATGATGCGCGGAGCATCGGAGAAGAATCAATCAGAAACAGCAAGTGTAAGCAGCCATCGCACAGCGGTCCAGATCGGCCACTCGCCTCGACCCTCTCCGCTGAACAACGTCGACAACCTGGAGTCAACTTCGCCGTTCAGTGTCGGTCCGTCTGCTATCAGCATGGCTGAAGAATCATCGCATGGCCTGACTTCGATCGATCCCTCGGAGTTCGAGCAGTCACTAGTCCTAGATCCGCAAAGGGCGAGCACGGAAGAGTCTAGATGGCTTGATGCTGTCGGCGAGATGTTAAGTGATAGCGATCTCAGAGGGGCTTGGCCGATATTGACGAGGTATTTCGATGGTCGATTTGCGATTGAGGATATCGCTTCCCGAGAAGGTTGGCACAGGAGCAGAGTCTCTACATTGATCGCTCGCTTGGAAAAGGAAGGCGTTTTGTGCTTTGTAAGGCATTGGTAGATACCCGGTCAAGAAGTAGATCACAAGCAAGTCATTAGAACACTATACAAGTATGCTTTTTATTGGTACGTCATGGTAGAATACATGTAAATATCCGAGCGCGGAAGCTTTCCGCATATCCGGTTCACTTTTCTTGTGACCTCAGAGCTTGACCCAAAGCATCTAGAACCCATCACGCGCGCTGTACGCGGCATAACAACTATAACCTTAGATAGATACGGCAATCTGACACAAGACATGGCACCAGCATCTTCAGTCCTCCTCTCGCCGGCGGAGCTCTCTTACCTGCACACCTCCCTCTCACAAACGCCTCCAATACGCCCTGATTCACGTTCACCAACCCAATTCCGCCCACTGGTCGCCGAAACCGACATCATCCCCTCTGCCAATGGTAGCGCACGCATCTGCTTCGCCGATGGAACCGAAGCAATCGTCGGCATTAAAGCCGAAGTAGAAAAAAGCAGCCCGATTCACAACGCAAGCTCGCGCACCGGCGCCCGCGGTCTCGGCACCTCGAGCACGTCCGAGGTCGAGATGGGCGACGTCGACGATTCTCCCGACAGACACACAGGCCAGGACGCATGGTTAGAGATTGCGATCGAGATCCCCGGGTTCAGAGATGACGACACGCTGCCTGTTTTCCTGTCGGCCATGATGACCGAGGCGCTGCTAGCGGACGGCTATCTGAAGAATAAACTGGTTATCAACAGCAGGTTTCATTGGCGGCTGTATATCGATGTCCTGTTACTCAGCGCGCCGTTGTCGTATCCTCTCCCGCTGCTGTCGCTGACGACGCATCTGGCGCTGCTGCAGACGAGGTTGCCGGCGCTGGTTAGTGAGAAGGACGAAGATCCGTTGTTTAACGATGATTGGGCTGCGGCGACGGCTTTGTTTGAAAAGGGCGCGAAGCCGCCAGTCACTTTGCTTGTTATGAGTGTAGGGTCGAATATTGTCTTTGATCCTAGTCGGGAGGAATTGGCGGTCGCCGATGCGGTTGTTGCGCTATCGGTCAGGGAAGAGGGAAGTGATGAGGAACTCAAAGTTGTGGCAGTAAGAGCAGTGGATCCACCCTCGAGGCTGACGGTCCCGGGTGTGCCAAATAGCATGAACTCGGTTACTGGAGGCGTAGCGCCGAGTAGTAAGCAGGAGGCATTGAGGATGAGGGAGGGAGCGGACGCTGGAAGTGTCTGGCGGCCACCGAGGGGAGGCGTCAAGAGGGGGCTGCTCGGAACGATGATCAGGATGGTAGTACAGAAGGGAGGAGTTGGATTCGAGGTGCTGGAAGCGCTAGAGGGCGTCCAGGGATGAGCGGGAATGATGAGACGACCAACACCTTGCCCCCGAACAAGTGATTGGAGTCAGGAATCACTAGAATGCTGCGATACTACGATATCGACCTGGGCTGTCATGTTCATGGGAACTTGCGAAGCAGTCATCGATCGACGCTCAAGCACTCGGGACCATGAAGAGATCCAGGAGCCAGACCTTCGAGATGAATGAAAATAGCCATGCTGAGTGCTTAAATAAGTACCAGAACAGTTCTGCCAGAAGGCGAGGGAAGCAGGACGGAGAATGAGCATCAACAGAACCTTTAGCAGCTCAAAAGCTCTGATGACATGAAAACGAGGATTGAAATGCAAATCGCTTCTGGGGTATCATTGATCGCACTCCCAGATTCATGTCCTTGACGCCGCTTCATGCTATGTCATGCCATTTCAAATATTGCTTCCAGCACCCAAAATCTTGATTCCGCCCGGATCACCCGCATACGCGATCCAGTACCTCAAAGGATGCCACGCGACAGCGCCCACCGCATTCACCGTGTCGAATTTATGTACCACTTCTGCGCTCTCTACATGCACAATCTCAAGCCCCTTCTCCGCGTCCTTGTCCTTGTCGATACCCATAGTCGGGCCACCAGTGGCGATATACGTGCCGTCGAAACTGAAACCAAGATGATTCACTGCGCTGCCCAGCCCGGAGAATGTCGCCCTACACACCCAGTCCGTCGTGTCCCAGAGCGTAACGAGTGAGTCTCCACCACCGACAGCAACGCAGCTGCCGTTCGGACTATGCTGCACGGCCAACGCCGCACTCGTGTGTCCGTTCAGCGTGTACAGCGTCTGCATACTAGGCCAATCCAGGATCCTGACTGTGCCATCCGTCATCGTCGCAAAGAGCTCCCTGCCTGAATTCGAGAAACTGCACTGATTCGTCTGCATACCGAGGCGCTTGCCTTGTCTTGGCTCTGCAGCCTCGAGTTGTTTCGATACTCCCATCCGTAAATCAATCGGCACAAGCACGTCGTCTGATCGTCCGCACAGAATCTCGTTGCCGTTCGGGTGCCAGGTCAAAAACAAGCCGCTGCCGCCTACATTGATATCTTGAGCAGGGCTGGTGACGCTCTTATTCCCGCCGCCTATTGAGCCTATCCGTACGTCCCAGATCTTGACCGTGCTGTCCGACGCTGTGCTTGCCAACTCGTTCTCTTTGTGCGGGTTCCAAGCTAGTCGCTGCACTGTGCTTGTGTGACCTTTGAGCTCCTGTGAGGACTTGATGTTGTTCTTTTCGGGGTTCCAGATCCGCACATGGCTGGCGGTGGTATTTGCTATCGCGGTGCCCGTTGGCGACCAGGCGATGTGTTTGATGGCCGGTACGATTGACGGGCGGGAGGACTCGGAAAATGTGGTGGACTTGAGAGTCTTGAAAGTCTGAGGCGCGGCTTTCTTGCTAACCTCTCTCGAGTATAAAGGTGCCGGCATTTTTGAAAGTGGTAAATGTCTTTTTGGGATCCTCTCGAGTACGCGAGGTAATCTCTCGGCTGTCTTCTATGGTCGGCGGTGATTTATCATAACATCGCGCGCTCTGCTCTTACTAAAGGCGGTAATTCGTGAAGAGCGAGTGAATGCGATTGGCGTGCTACAAATGTTATAAGAGAGCGAATGCAGAGAATGCTGGAGGTATGGTACATTAGCATCACGTGCGGGGAGAAGCCAAAAAATGAAGCTTTTGCGACCAACGACCTCATGACTTACACTTCACACGCTTTACCACTCAGAGCTAACGTTGTCAATATACAATGGCTTCGACGTCGATACCAAGGTTCTTACTGCCGCGAGGTCAGCTCTATATGAGAAATCCTCGACTTCAGCAATACGCCGCAGGTCTCGGTCTCCGGTACGCCTCAACATCAGGACCGCAAAAAGCTCGACTGTTGGAGAAGCCAGACAGGTTTCGAGCACCATCGCATCCTCAAAGATTACGAACACAGCGTCCGTCATATGCAGGTCCGTCGCTTTCAGAGCAGGAGCTCGAGGCGCAAAAGACGAAGCAGTATCCAAACATGATGCCACCTGAGGGGTCGTTTATGCATTGGTTTTTAACGAATAAATTCATACACCTGTGGATCACATTGGTACGTTTCTATCCATGCTGTTGTAGTTAGGTCTATTACTCAATTGGAATCCAGGGCGTCCTTACTACTCTTGGCTTCTTCACTGTCCTGACCAACTTTCTCCACGAAACGCCATACAGAGATCAACTACCACCAAACAACTTCTTCTGGTCGCATCCATTCAAATTTGTAGGGCGATGGATGGAGGTGTACCGAATGCATACGGACTACATCTCGGCGCAGACAGCCGAGAGGAGGAAACAAAAGGTGGAAGATGTGCGGAAGAGGAGCGATTACAGAAAAGCACATGGATTGGAGTCGGACTCTGATAGCGGGCTTGGTGGTTGGACTGTCAAGAGTGACGACGAAGTCAAGGGGCCTGCGTACAGAGAGGGAGGGTTATCGCCTGCTGGCCCAGCTCCTGAGCCGGCTTTGGATGCCAGCCCAATATCGACAACTGCCGCAGAGGCTGACTATGTCGATTTCGAGGGAAAGAAGCGCAACGCACCGAAGAAGTGGCT
>Ga0058704_10001582_pt1 | contig 10590 bp, 10 predicted proteins | sample AgamicMgSfe_FD_71363 | JGI IMG/M metagenome (GOLD analysis project Ga0058704, IMG submission 71363) | Agave microbial communities from Guanajuato, Mexico - Mg.Sf.e | ecosystem: Host-associated > Plants > Phyllosphere > Phylloplane/Leaf | place: Guanajuato, Mexico | collected 2012-05-30 | reverse complement strand
GCAGATATGAGGTGAAGTTCGGGAGGATTGAAAGGGAAGAGTTGAGGTGATGGAGAAAGTAGGGGAAATCTTAAGGTTATATATTTCTGAACGAGGTCACGGATGTTGCGAGTGCAGGCAGGCACAATCTGATTTTAACGCGTGTAAGGGCTCTATGCTGCGCCTTGTTGTAAAGTTGGCGGTGATGGTCGTTGAGGTATACGCGCAAATACAGAGAATATTCGCATACCCCAGAGTTGCGTCATCTGACATGACTTCGCCCTCGGACATCCCTGCTAGCACCACCTCGCGAAAATGATGAGATGCGGGCACTAGCCCGGACTGCAGAGTACCGACAAACAATGTCTCCTGCCGACTGCGCCATGCCTGACGAGAGTCTCGCGCATTCAAAGGCGGTTTGCGGCCCCTGGTCATCATTCGATGAAGGATGACATACCAGGCGGACAAGCTGAAGATGTCCACGTTCAAGCTCATCGCGGATCACCACAGACTCACCTCTGCATTTACAAGTCGCACTAAGACCGTGGATGGGGAGTCCATCGAGCTGCTAGAGAGAACGGCCGCCAACCCTCAAACCGATGAGCCAGCTCAGGTTGCGACACCTCGTCATCTGCTCAGGAAACAGATAGGACTATCTCTTACACTTGCATCTGTCGTTCTTGTCATCAACTTCACACTATTTGCCTGGGCCATTTCGAAAACAAGGAATATAGATGGGACTTTGACATTCTTCACCGGCGATTGCAACAGATCCAAACGTCTATCGATCACTATTACTGTTATCATCAACATCTTGAGCACGCTGCTACTTGGCGCGAGCAATAATGCCGCTCAATACATTACGGCTCCAACTCGGTCAGAGATTGACGAAGCTCATCGTTGGGGTGCATGGTTACATATCGGCACGATGAGCTTTCACAACCTAGGGTATATCGCCTGGAAACGTGTTATACTGTGGGCAGTGCTGCTCTGTAGTAGCTTACCGCTTCATCTTTTGTACGTTAATCAGAGCTTTGTCATTATAAATGATAGGTATGTTTGAATGTACTGACAATCGACATCTAGCTGGAACAGCATCGTGCTCGAGACTCTTTCCTCCCAAGAATACGTCGGTCTGGTGGTCACCGAGGATTTCCTAAACCCAGCTATTCCCTACAATCAGACACTCGGAACAGTCGGTCCAGGAGCAGGTTACGCCAATGAAGCCGCCGTACTACACGCCAACTCTTCCCAATTGACGGTACTCGACAACGCCGCCTGCCTGAAAGCATACGGCCCTGTCATACAATCATTCTGGGGCAATCTACTCATCGTCGTCGCCTCAAACACGACCGGAAACTGGATTTCCACCATCGACTACGCCTTCCAATCGGCCGGTAACGGTCCAGATTGGCCATGCGGGCCAGACTGGAGCATGGAGCCCTATGGACCCAGCTCATGCGACGTGAGCGACCTGCTAGCACACCCAGACCAGTGGCATCTCTCCGGAAGTACCATATGTGAGTACTTCGATGCGGGTGGGGCGTGCGAAAACCCGTCGCGCGATTTAGATCTGCCCGTGCAACACTGTTACGCCCAACGCCTGAGTGCAGAAGAGCACTGCTCACTCGAGTTAGTGCCAGAGCTTCTGCTCGTCGTCATCATCTGTAACGTCCTGAAAGTGGTTTGCCTGTCTCTTGTCCTGTTCACCCCGTCCTCTGAGCCAATCGCTACTATTGGAGATGCAGTATCTTCCTTTTTGTGTGCGCCAGATAACACTACTGAAGATCTTGGTCCGATCACAGCTAGAGAGGTTCGAAAACGAGTGCCTGGACGGCGTCTGGTCCGTGAACAGTCGCCGACCCGTCAGAGTGGCTGGCAGGTCAAGCACAAGCTATGGTGTCAAGCGGTATCTCTAGCCAGGTGGGCCATTGTGGATCTTCTGTAAGACTCGATCATCGCGTCTCATTACAAAGCTAACATAAGGACATCAGGTTTCTAGCTGCGATTTTCTCTTTACGCAAGATTCCTTCATTGAGCCACGTCGTTTCAGCACCAACGACGTCGCAGATATTAGAAGGCTTTGGCATGACCGAGAACAGCTATCTACTTGCACACGCAAATGGCTCCATACTCGCCAATGCCCTCTTCCAGAATCTCGGGCAGGCTGTCGCGTCCATCCTGTACTGTTTCTACAACAACGTCCTCACTGGAATGCTGTTAGCAGCAGAAACGCATTCGTTCAGCCTGGAACGCGGCCGCAAATCGCTTCGCACCAGCTTTCCTCTCAAGGGCCAGAGAGCCGCACATACCCTGCAGGTGCCACTTCGCTATGCTATACCACTGCTGATATCGATGGCTGTCCTTCACGTCTTCATCTCTCAGGCTGTGTTCCTCGTGAAGGTCAATCCGTACCGTCTAGACGGTACCCTCGACACCACCTCGTCTCCCTCGTCTTTTATGGTCTCATTTGATGGTCTTCTGGCTACGCTTGTCTGGAGCGGTGTGTTGATACTGGCATTGCACGGGCTTGGCCTGAGAAAGCTACACACGAAGGACATGCCGTTGATGTGTAACAACAGCCGTGCGATATCCGCCGCATGTCACCCACCTCGTGGAGACGGAAACGCTGCGAACAAACCTGTGGCATACGGAGTGCTGATCGTAGACGGCGAGAGACTTGATCGGGTCGGTTTCAGCAGTAATGAGGTTGGCAGGTTGCAGGCGGGTGTTGTCTATCACAAACAGGGACATGATGACGGGCGCAACGTTGCACAAACACAAGCTCCATCGTATAGACCAAGAATCGTCTATGGTTAGGCCTCGAGGAGGAGAGTGCCCGTTGTGGAAATACTAGACCAAGGCGAACTTAGCTCGAGGTGATGAGCTGGAACACATCGACCACTAGGGCCCCAGCGTCATGCGACATGCCTTGCAGAACATTTCATGGAACACGAACAATGAGGCTTACGAGGATTCAATTCCTCACTTCTACAAAGGGTCAGCCCTCCGGAGACAATCTTCTCAATGACCTCTAACCTCATGGACTCCCTTCAGAACCTCCCTACGTCCTTGCCTACTTCATCTTCGTTCGTCATCTCGTGCGGTGCTCTTGTCAGGGCCCAACGTCTGTTCTGCTGACAATCGTAGTTGTAAGTGGTGGTGGCGGTGAGCAGGCTTTTGCGTTAGAGGTGATGATGTTCGCTTGGGCCGTACAGCCTCTGTATTCATCTTTTTCAGATCCTCGGCGATTCGCCTATCCCTCAGGACTGAAGCACGGCGAAGCCTCATGCCTGCTCCTCCCAGTCTTCATCGCTATCTTCATCATCTGCATGTGTTTGCCAGGAATAAGATAGGCCGCGAATGTTGCATGTCCAACTGCCGTTGTATGCTGCGTGAAGTACTCTTACAGCTTCTCGTCGCAGCTGCCGCGCACACTTGTGAATGGTTCCCAAGATTCATCGGCGTCATATCACTTCACCAGGAATTGCAAGTCTTCATGTCTCAATTTTGTTATCGGTTCTACATATACAGTATAACTCACAAGCTCATAGAGCTCAACGAGGTCTGCTCGCTCTGCTGAGTGAGGCGATTATGTCGCTGGCAATTGTCGGCGTCCATGGACAGAGCACTCCCCATCTTCTCCGCAAGGACGTTGCTCTCGCACCTCGTTGCGGAACAGAAGGCTGAATGAGCTGAACGAAGTCTGCCCGCTGAGGTGAGTGGGCGGAATTTACAGTATACAGCTCTCGATACCGGCAGAGCAAAGTCTTGCCGTACGTCTCGTCTTCTGCCGTGATTCATCAGAACATCACCCACATACCAGGCCGTCTCTCGCAACCTCCACGGTAGGTTGCTGCTTAGTTGTGCTGTCAACGTCGCCATCACCAAGTGTCTGCTTCTCCACTCTACCCTCAGGCACTAAGCCAGCATCCCTCGTCTGCTGCTCCTCCGCGGCGAGTCGTGCCAACTCCTTGCGGCTGAGCTGCATAGCTCCATTCTGAATAGCTTCTGCTGGCAGTGGCCGCACGTAAGGCTGCATGACCCACCAAGGTCTCCGGCAACGAAGTACGGCGGCATTCGAGGACAGCGTGACGTCAGCTTCTGCTTCTGCAAGCTTCTTCTCACCTTCGTCCTGAGCAGCAGCAGCATCATTCTTGGCTTTCTTTGCGCTTTCGACAACCATGCCATCGTCGATACCATTCTCGTAGTCTAGCAATCCTTGCTTGACCACGGCCTCTGTGAGCTGAAGGACATTCTCAAATGCGGCAATGTCACCTGCTCGTGATCGTGCCAGTGCGTCACGGACGTGTGTGTGTTTGGCGACAAGTGGTCGTAGCATGTGGAAAAGATGTGCTTGCACGACTTTCAGGTTGATGGAGAGCACAGTGTCTTGCTTCTTGCCGTTGGACGATTGAGCACGCATCTCGGCCCGCTTGCGCTTCTTCGACGGTACTGGCGCGGCTGCTGGTATTGGTTCGGGAGGTGGTGATATTGGCCGGGCATCGGCGACGAGGGCATCCGAAGGCATTGCCGTTATTGCCTCATCAACCTCGGAAGGCAGGTAGAGTGGTGCTCGTTTGGGAGGGTCGACTTGCAGAACGTGTTCGTATAGAATGTCCATGTATCGGCGGAAAGCAGCATCCATTCTGAAGCCACCTTTGCCATCTCTTCCGCGCCAGTAATCTCGTCCTTCTTGGCCAACCGGCGGAGGTTCAGCAAAGATCGACGGGTCATATAAGTTTGCTTCGGCGCTCATGACCGCATCAGCACCAGTCGCTTGCAAGCACTCCTCAACATCTTCATGTTGTAAGATGTTGCCATTGGCGAACATGACAGTCTCTGGTGGCAGCTGCTCGCGAAGGTATCGCAGTATTGTCCAGTCCGCCAAGCCCGTGTTGTGTCCCTTCTGATCTCGCTGTCGCCCATGGACGGTAATAATACTAGCACCTGCTGCGAGCACCATCTTGGCATATTCCAGTGTCCTTTCCTTTGTCTCAAGCACTCGTATCTTTGCTGTCACTGGGACCGAGAGGTTCTTGTGTAAAGTGTTGATCAAGTCGTGAATGAGTTGCCATTCCTCCTGCAAGAAAGCACCGTATCTGCCTTTTCTCGCAATACCTTGCGGACATCCAAGGTTGAGGTCGACTGCGTCACAGAAGGGCGCAACATATTTGGCAGCGTTGAGGAGATCTGATGGGGAGTTCGAGCAGAACTGGACGAAGAGTGGTCTATCAATGGAAGGGTTGCCGTCTAGTCTGAGATCGGAAGGCAGTGGAGGAGTTGTGACTTCTGAGGGTTCGGGGAGAGTGCGGTGCAAAGGTTCGAAGTTGGAGGCCCGATATTTGGGTGTCTCGTGGAACATTCTCGAGTGAAGCATAGGACTGTATGCAAGGAGTTTCTTGGAGGAATCTGGTGTCATAAAGGAGCGCGTGAGGAGTCGCCATGCCTGAAATGCCGAGATCAGCGGAAGTTCATATGCTCCAGACACCACCAGCATCTGAAGTGAGTGCTCTCAAGAGGCGACTGAAGGTGAAAGAGCAAGCAGAACTTACAAACTCAGATTGGTCGACCATTGGAGCCACAACGAACTTGGGTTCGCCAATGGACTTGTAGAACTCGCGACCATGTAGCTTCTTTGGTACGGACTCCATGTCAATACCAGTATCTGCTGTTGATGTCCCAGCTGTGGTCGACATGTTGCTGAGACTACTCGCGCACCGCTGTGTGCTCACCGTATACACAAGGAAAGTCCTCGAGGTGCTCAGTAAGCGACGAACGTGACGCGTGGCACCGCCAGGCACGAAACAAGTGAGCAACAGCTTGAAATGAGTGAGAACCAGAATGCTGTTTGGTGTTTGTTTCAAAGTGCCAAACGCTGGACACTTTTTGGCCGATCGCCTCAAATTTCAGGGACTCAATCACATGCTTGAAGTTAAGCTTCATCACGTGACTCTTGGCATGAACCACAACTTGCCAAAAAATCTTTCTCCTAACAACATCACCACCACAATCGCTTCCTCTCATACATCACCTGAACTTGGTTCAGTCGCTTTCTTCCGTCTCAGGATGAGTAGTAGGCTCGCTGAGTATCGCTCTTTATGACTGAGACGAGCTACAGGATGTGGCCCCCAACAAAGACGTAAGTTTTCTGTACTAATCCTACACAATTTAACTTCATCTTATGATGATAATACCTGCAAATTATATCACAGACCTGTTCGGAACAAATCATGTCGATGTTTGCTTGGAGACCTACTGACTACACACCTTTCTAACCTCCTCATTACTGCTGATTGGTCGCCGAATACGTGCTAACCACGAGAAGCAGATTGTACCACCATAGCATTAGCAACTTGAGGTCAATACCTGACTGGGCTTCCGCCACAATCAAAATCATCGATCTAATCGAGTCTTCCTTGCTTAAATCTGTTTCTATGCTATCTTTCTTTGTCTTGTGAAACCGCTTTCAAACACGACCTTTGTCATTGCACAATGAAATTTGCAAGACAGCTTTACATAACATCTTTGTTCAGTGTGATGTTCCATTACGTTGACAAAGCCCTTGGTGTATTGTCAGCGACAAAGAGACGATCTTTACTCTACATAATGATGTTCTTCTGCACAGCTGCGGCTTCGTCCCTCCTTTCATCGTCTTTCCTGCACATCACCAGTTCACCCATCGATATCTGTCCACTCAATCTCGCACCCACGACAACTTCAGCTTGTACAATGTCCTTCTCGAAGCCTTTCCCGTCCCCTCCCCACTTCCGGAAGCCTACATTGCCCTCGATATCCAGTATCATCGAGGGCGATGATGGCCTCATGTCGCCAGGGTCACCAAGCAAATACAGACAATACTTTCATCTAAGTCCAATCACTCCTGTAAATGCGTCTGGTCACGCATTCGCAGATCTCGAGATGACGGATGCTAATATGAACATTGCTCAACCTGCAGGAAATCAGACCGCGTCGATCGACGTGCCCGCAGCAATGACTACAACAGATGTCGAGATGTCCAGCGATGACATACTCGCTCCCGAAGAACGAGTTCAATCACAGGATGTGGAAGCGTTCAAAAATCTTGAACAGATACTCGTCGAGTTTGAAGAAGAATTCGGGTTAAACATTGAATCATCGCCTTGGGAACAGCAACCGGAATTCATCAGCAACATGCCTCAGCCAGTCTTCGACACCGAAGTCTTCCAGAAGCCTTTGTCTCCAATCAACGCCAGCTTTGCAGACACCAACATTGACCCTCGGGCGATATTGATCAACCAGGATTTTCACACTGAGTATCCAGCCATTATGCCTGTACAACAGCAAGCTTACTACCACCCACACTCTACACAGGATCAACCACAATCCCAAGTCTACGCAGCCGCTGTGCCGATGGACATCTCCTTCCCTATCGAGCCAGTCGTCCCATTCCAGCAGGCAGTATTGCAGACAGACACTCCCCAGCTCCGTCGTGTCCTGCCACCCAAGACGTCAAAGAAGCCAGCTGCTGCTTCGTCCAAGGTCACCTACCATGCCGAGGCACCAAAGAAGACCGGTGCTTTCCGCTCTGTCCGCATTAACGCATCCACAATCGGCCTCAGTACTCGTACTGGCAAAATCAACAACTGGGATCCCATCACCGACGGCGGCTACATCATTCCTCCTCAACCTGCCCCCTGGACCGATGCAGCTACAGGCCAAACCTTCACCTACAACAGATGGGGCGAGCTTAAAAGCACAACGCTGACTGCTGGACAGCTCACAACCTACCTCCTCTCTGCGTCGCACCCGCAGCGACCGACTCTCTACCTCCAACGCACTCCCGCTGACTCCGCCCGCAGATATCCCACCACAGCCTCCAGCACCTGCCGCCTCGCTTCCTGCCCAGGGCACCTACACTCTGGCCGCAAAATCGCAGTCGGCGCCTATCGCGTCGCTATCGATGAGCGCTGGGGACGTGTGGCGAACTCTGACCCCATGGTCGTGGCGGGGTACGTGCATCTCTACTGTCTTGAGCGCTTCCTTGATCTGCCGGCGCTCGTGGCAAATGGTGTGAGGTTTCAGCTCGACGAGCGCATCATCCCCACCGAGCCGCGCGGGCGGTTCACGCCTAGCTTTGCATCCGAAGGCAGCACTGGACGTGCGGAGGCGAATGTTGCGAAGAGATTCACCAACGCACTCACCGCTCCCGATCAAGCTGCAGCACTACTTGCCCTATTCCCCTCAGGCGGCTACCCAGTGCACAGCGCATACCCACCTGGCGGACGCAAGCCGCACTCCCGCACCCTCGTCGCCGCAATGACGACCGCCAAGAACGCAGCGATCCCGCAGAGCAAGATCAAAATGTTCACAGATCGCGGACTCAAGCGCAGTCATCTTTTGGTGAATCTGGGCGATCTGGAGGTCAATGAAGTGGCGAGGGCGAATGAGATCATCAGGAAGAGTAAGGCGGGCAGAGAGGGAAAGGCGGAGTTGATGTGGGAGGGTGATGTTGTGGAGATAAGGCAGGGGTTTAAAGTTGTGGTGGAAGAGGGAAGGGCGCCGGAGGAGGTGAGTGTGGGCGAAGTGGGTGTAAAGGGAAAGAAACGGGCGCACAGTGAGGATGAGGATCAGAACGATGAGTCTGAAGGAGAAGAGGAGTATGTGCCGGCTGTGCAGGCTAAGCGCGCCAGGATGTCCTGAAAGAGTTGATCGAAGCAATGCGATATGGCGCTGGCGTCAATATAGTCCTTGCTCGGTGGTGTGTACGATGTTTCCCTAGTCGCTAGTCCTTTCGTATATGGTACATACGCAATGCTACCTCTCAACCTACCTTTAATGTATTCATCTTCTGTGATTCATTGTGCCTTGTCCATGTGGAGGGAGGAGGTCAATTTTGGCTTTGTAATGTATAGAGGCACCTTCCATAAGCGGAAGGTCAGTACGATACCCAGCTGAGCATTCAGGCACCACTGTCTTCCCTATATAGATACTGTAGCCTCAATCATCCAATGTACCCTCAGTGAGCGTAGGCATAGCCTACGATTGCCACAATATGTCGATAGTGGTGGTCGGGAAGGGGCTTCGACAGTATCTTTCCTTCCAATCGACTCAAAGGAGAGGGAGCTGAAGTCATGGTCCCTCCATCTTTTCATTTAGCAATGACTCATTTCCTTCCCTCTGAAATCGTCCCCTATACAATCTACATATACATCCCGTGAATCACCCTCATATCACGTTCCTAGGTGCCTAGTGCTGCAACACGAACACACAAAATGCCACGAACCACTCTTTCACCGCTCGATTTTACCATGCCAAACTCATACTCGCATGAAACTCTATTCTTCAAGACCACTTCTCCCAAATGCATCCACACCCTCAAGCAAGCATTACAAGCAACCTGCACCCTCGTCCCCGTCTTCAACGGCAAGTTAGCCATCGACCAGCCAGGCCGCCCTCCAGTAATATTCCACGGCCAGTATTCCGTCCAGAAAATGCTCACGATTCACAACCTCGCCGACAATGTCGACTATCAAGACCTCAAGGATGCTTGTCTCCATCCGGCGGCCGAAAGGACTCCCATTCTAAGCGAAACTATCCGGCTGCTATCTGTCGTACCGCCATATTCACTTCAATCAGACGGCGAGGCCCCCGTGTTACGCTTGACTGCAGCGGTCCTTCGTGGCGGTCTGGCCCTAACCATCAACTTCCACCACCTTGTTTTCGACCTAACAAGTATGGCGGTGTTCTTGCGGATCTTTGCAACCTACTGCAGAGGCCAGATGCCGTCTCCGCTGCCGGCTGACTGTGTCTCGCGAGATATATTGCGCGATGTGCCACAGGCAGACTACGAGCATCATCTCGCTGCTCTGAACCACCTAATCAAACCTGTGGCCAAGCCGGATACGCAGGAGCATGGTACTGTCGCTACAGTAGAGCAAGTGAATCCAGCTCCTCCTCCACTGGCCTCGGCTATGGTCCATTTCTCCGAGAGCGCCCTGAGGCAGCTCAAAGCAGATGTAATGGCACATCTGGACCCGACCAGCCCTCCGGGCTGGATAACGACAAACGATGCCCTCATGGCATTAGCCTGGTCATGCATCATTTCAGCATCTGCAAGATACGACACTGCTAGAACAGACATCGATGGCGAAAGATCAGCAATATGCCTAGCCATCAACCTCCGCCGCCGCCTCTCCCCGCCGCTCCCGGACGACTATCTAGGCGCCGCCGTGTGCGCGCCACCCTTCTCTGCATCGATAGACCTGCTGAGACAAGCGGCAACGGAGTACAAAGCCCTCGCGCGTCTGGCCCAGCGTATCCGTGCGAAAGTCACCACGATTGATGCGGAGTATGTGCGGAGATGCTTCGATGCGACATCTGCACCGCAGGTGGACGAGCAAGACGCAACGGCGTTCATGCCGGAGGGCGATATCGACTTCTCCATCAATTCCTGGGCCGAGCAGGGGGCGTGTTTGCATGATTGGGGCAAGGACTTCGGCGGTAATTGTGAGTGTGCGGTAAGGCTGTATGCAAGGAGTCCGAGTGTTTATGTCATGCCTAAGCTGCCGAACCAGGGGGGAATGCTGATGCATATAACGTTGGAGGTGGAGACGATGCGGAGGCTAAGGG
>Ga0058704_10001580_pt1 | contig 10604 bp, 8 predicted proteins | sample AgamicMgSfe_FD_71363 | JGI IMG/M metagenome (GOLD analysis project Ga0058704, IMG submission 71363) | Agave microbial communities from Guanajuato, Mexico - Mg.Sf.e | ecosystem: Host-associated > Plants > Phyllosphere > Phylloplane/Leaf | place: Guanajuato, Mexico | collected 2012-05-30 | reverse complement strand
CAGATACAGCGCCTTCGAAGCACGTGTCAAAGACATGGACTTCAGCTACGTGATTCGTTCGACGCAATGGCTAAGAGGACCCTGTCGCAAAGCCTTGATTATTAACCCAAGATTGACTATACTGATTGACCAGTACAACTGCAAGGAATGGGCGCATAAGGATATATTGACATGGTTGCGGCTCTGGAGCAAGCACTTGCGGAGTCGGAAACCTGGGGGAACTGGAAGTTCGAGGTTGTGGAGGCATTTTGCCGGAGTACTCCTGACTACGATAAGGGTGACTGGTTTCTGATCAATGCTGGATACTATGAGCTGTACTACTTGTACGACCAAACCTGGAGCAAACTTGCGGAAGCATGATACCTGCTACTGCCCTTGACGCACCTGCCTTTTGACCGAGACCGCCTCAATGCCAGGCCATTCGTACATGGCAATATGAAGGTGTATGCATGCATCCTCATGACGCTGAGTCCTGAGCATGATGGTCATCGTGGAGTGCTTGTGAATTTCATCGTGGAGTGCTTTTGACCAGTTTTTCAAAGTATTCAACATCATTGCTCGCTACCTACTGCCTTAAACCATACATGCCGTGAACCGTGTATCATACAGCATCATCGAATAGCCCTCGTCCGTTATGCCACGCTGTCGTAGTTTCGCAGATGAAGATAGCAAAAAAGTGCACCGTGCTCGCTCGCGCGCCAAAGGTATCACCGCCGACAGAAAGAGGATAAGTAGAAGCGCCTGCTCGCAGCGCAATGCGAGAGCTTCAATGCAGCAATAACAGCAAAACCACCCAACCCGATCGAACGCCATCCCCTGCCGAGACCCATCCATGAGAAATACGAGACATCAATAACCACACCGCAGCCGTAGCAGGCCTGAGAGTTTCAGGGGCTCAAGAGGCCTTATGCGCTCGGGCGGCCTGCGAGCCAACACTGCCAACCCGCCCACTCGTCTTGCGGACGCTGGTCTTGCCCTCGGTGCTCCGCCTGCTCGGCGACCGCTTGCCAACGCTAAGCGTACCGACACCGCTGCCGCTCCTCGCACTGGGAGTCTTCGGCCGTGTCGGGCTTGACATACGGTCTGCCATCGCGACATCAGTTTCTTCGAGCAGCTTATTCTCGGAATCACTGCCATCGGTGGGGACGTCCCACTTCGTGGTTGTGGTGGTCGTTGTAGTGCAAGAGACAGCCCGTCGCTTGCCACTGCGACTAACTGGTGATTGGGACGTCTTACGCGTGCTCAGTGCGCGAGCGGCGTACTCGGATTCACTTTCGCTTGGGTCGATGGCGTGGGTGGAGCGTTGCATGCTGATGATCTCGGTATCGGGCTTGATGTCGAAAGGCTGGTTCTCCGTCATGACTCGTCGACCGCCGTAGAGCTTGTTGGTCTTGCGTGGCTGGCCCGGTGTTGGGGCGGGCAGGTTCTCATCTGCAACGCCTAGGCTGTTCTTTATGTCATCGGATGAAGTTTGAGCTGGGATCGAGGTAGGTCCCTGCTCATTGTTTGTCCTTTCGCCCAATGCCGCTCTGCGTGGACTGCTGGTGTGGCGGTCGCCGTTTGGTGGCGTGAATGTTTGCCCGTTACTAGCGAGTCTTCTGCTCGACTGATGCAGTCTTGTTGGTGTGGCCGGCTGCATGCTTGCAATGATCTTCTCCCTTACGGTGTCCTCAAACCACCATTCGCGGAAGGTGCCTTGGTTGAGGTGTAGCCAGTGTTGTTGCGGGCCAACCACCATACCCGGTCGCATGAAGCGCATGAATGCGATGATCTCGTTCGCTGTGAAGCCGTATCGGTAGATGAGGTACGCGCCAATGAGGCAGCCTGTCCGGCCAAGACCCGCCTTGCAGTGAACTGCGATCCCCTTCCGCTTGTCGTTGATTGTGGTGTGTGCAAGGTTCACGAACTTCCGCACAAGGTTGAGTGGCGGGCATGTACCGTCGTCGAAGATCATGTCCAGGTGCTTGATGCCAAGCGCAGTGAAGTAGCTTGGCGAGTATAGCTCGGAGTTCAGTCGCACTACGAGACCAATGCCGCGCTCAGCAAAGTGCGTCAACACGTTCTTGAACGGCGCTGGTAGGTTCTTGTCTCTGGAAAGAGCCGACATTGACCGTGGCAGCGAGCTGTACAGCGGGTCTGAAGGGGCAATGATGTGCGTCGGCTGGTGTTGTGGGCTGGCGAATGCTAGGAAGTTGGGCGTGACCCAGTTGAAGTCGCCCTGGTCTACCCGCTCATAACGCTCGTACTCTTCTAAGCTGAACTCCTTCAGCCCGACCAAACCCTCCTCTTTCGCTTTCCATACACCGTACACCACGTCCTGGATAGTCAAGGAGTAGTCTGCCTGACTGTAGCCAGCATCTCTGAACGGCATGCAAGGTGGGTCCATCTGCGCGATCGGCGCGAGCGCAAGGTGAGGCGGCCATGATTGGATGAGCACCATGTATGTCGCAAGAATGCATGCAGCATTTGCGCGACCTTCCGAGGGTGTTAGCGCATCTGGAGTGAGAAGAGAGTGAGAGAGAGACTTACTCCTCGAATCGGCACTGCTCCAGAATACCACCGGTCTGTTCTCGTTGTCCGGGTGTCCGAGCACATCATGCAATTGCACGGCAAACCGGTACAGATGTCCTATATGCAATGGACCGAAGTCGGCGTGAAAGGCATTGTAGAGCAAGTGGCGGTCAATCGAGAAGTAGAAGGGTGGCTGTGCTGGCGTGCTGTTCTGTACCGCCTGAGGCCCATTCTGCGCTCTTGCTGATCGCTTGGTGGGAGATCTGGTCGGCTTGGATGGGTACGGGAATGGGGTGTTGTCGTCTGGCGGGTGGGTGTATGATGCGAGGTACAGTCGGTCTAAAATGTGGTAAGTATACATTTTGGTGATATGCGCTTGCAATGAACGATCGTGCGCGACTGGCTGTAGTGATGGTGAAGGTGTACCTTGGATGTACTCGATCACCTGCCCATAGCTCGTTACGGCGGAAGGTACGTCGTCTGCTGTCGCAGCGCGACTGTGGTGAGGCATCGCAGCCTCTACCTTCCCTTCTGTCGACGCAAAGTCGCAAGGTTATTTTGTTGTTGGAGCAGAGTCGAGCTACGGAGTCGCAAGCAAGCGCAATGGTGCTCGTGTGCTCAGATCTCTCGGGTCGGCAGCGGCAATGATGCTGGGCGGTGGTGAGTCGCTGATAGTAATGGTTGCCACTGAGCAGCAGCACTCTCTTGGCTGCGCAAGCTATGCAATGGGTTGGCGGGTGGATAGAGATGTGGAAGAGGATGGAGAATAATGGCGGAAGTCGAGACGAGATAGATGCTTGAATCTACGAAACGGTATCCAAGGGCTTGTTGACAATCAACAATGCACGGTCTCCTTGGCTCCGCTGACGAAAGTCGTGCGCCGGCACGTGGCCATGTCTCCGCCGCTCCCGCTTTTGACAGAGCCCTCTCAGTCGCACAACGTCCGCCATGCGAACCCTCTTCATCCACACAAACTTCAGGAAGCGGTCGGTCAGATTGTCTTCTCAAGCCTACAAGTCCTTTCTACTGCTGCTGCTGCTGCCCTCCTTCCTCGACACGCGCAAGCGGTGGTGGGTGACAGTGTTTCAAGATCATCGACGATGATTCGCGACGGCAAAGCAGAGGGTTGGCTCAAGCTTCCAACCGAAGCGTTGTTGCCATGGGCGCTGCTCAATCATGTCGCGTTCAACCGCGTCGTACCCGGTGTCGCGGTGGGCAGAGGCGGGGCACTGCTCGCAAGCCGGGATCTATCTGATGGCAATGATGATGAAGACGGCACTCTAATGACAGTGCCGGGCGATCTCATCTTGTCTCTGGAGCATGTGCTAGAGCATGCAAAAGTTGACAAGGACTTCAGAGAGGTCCTTGACAGCCTAGGCGACTTTGGCAGGGTAGGTCTCATCTTGCTATTTCCTTTGTCACTTTCAGTATGAGTAAGCATTGATCCGGCGCAGCGCAACCTGCTCGGTCACAATGTAAGGTGGCGGTATGCGAGGGTCAACACATCCGCTGATGTTCGCTCAGACGCCTAGAGGAGCCATTCTTACCTTTCTACTCGTTCAAGCGTCCATTCCATGTCCAAGTCTATCCGATCGCGTGGGTGTGCATTGCCCGTTCACCGAGTAAGCCTGCGGTCTAGCATCCCGAATCTGCTCACTGCACTATAGTGGAGAGGGAGGAACTAGCTGATACGGCGCAGCTATGTAAAGTCGTTACCCCTGGAGACGCTACCTACTTTTTGGACTCTAAACGAACTACAACTCCTTGTCGGAACCACTCTTGCACCGGCTGTCTCTTCCAAGCTACAGAGCTTACATCGCGAGTACGATCTTCTGTGCGAGTCTGCAAGCCGGACTCGATGGTATGGCATCGTGCAAGACCAACTCGATTTCGACGACTGGCTACAGGTAGACGCTATGTATCGCTCCCGCGCCTTGGATTTCCCTGGCATCGGTCATTGCATGGTCCCGTGCATCGACCTCGCCAATCACGTTGCTGGTGAATCAACAATCGCTATATATGAGAAAGACAACGACGGTAATGCCGTTCTGCTTCTCCGAGAAGGTAAGACTGTCAAAGAAGGCGAAGAGGTTACTATCACCTATGGCGATGAGAAAGGCGCATGTGAGATGCTGTTTTCGTATGGCTTTCTGGAGTTCGACAGGCAATCTGCCGAGACGCTTTTTCTTAGCCTGGCAATCCCGGACAACGATACCTATCGATCAGCCAAGATGAGAATAGCGGAATGCGCACCAGGCTTCAAACTTATCGACGCCGGCGATGGCGAGTTCGATTGGAAAGGCGACTTCATCTGGCTCCTTTGCGTCAATGCGGAAGATGGCTTACGTTTTGAGCTGGCTCGCACAGTAGACGGCAGTGACGAAGAGATGCAAACTTTCTACGGCGAGCACGAGCTAACAGGCGGTGGGGCGCAGTTGTATAGCTTACTCGGTAAGAGCGAGCTATGGGATGTCTACCGTCTACGTGCTATTTCTATCTTGCAGAGCAGAATCTTCGATCAATTGCAGGTTCTGTATGGTACGCAGGAGGATTTGGAGGCCATGCCGCATGGAGACGGTACGGAGATCAGGCAGATGTGTTACGAACAGGCTATGCAGCTACGCAGGCTCGAGTTTGAACTGTTAGAACGCGCCTACGAGGATTTTGAGAAGCAGAAGGTCGAGCTCGCCGAAAGTGATGTAGTCAAGGGCTATCTCGCGAAGGTGAACGGGGAAGAGCAAGCCGAGGAGGACTTCTCGTAACCAAGGCCTACCCATAGGGAACGAGGACTAGTATCGGAAAGCCTGCTCTTGGTTGGAGCATCTCCATGGGATCCGGACGAGCCTATGCTACGATATCGGCAGATGTGCTCTCAGACTTGCAGGAGCAGTAGAGACTATGTGTCCCTCAAGACTGCCATGGCTTGAGCTGCTGTCTTCCTGCTTGGGCACCAGCAAGCTCAATTCTGCAGTTGCAACGCGGTCGTGGAATGATATATTACTGCTTCTTGGAGCATCGAGTTCCTCACTCACCGCTTGGCTTCGTATGAAGCCGCGAAGACAGCCACAAGGCGAATTCGAATAGTTCTTGCGAAACACACGGCAACAACTACACCCGGAGGATTCCGGGACCTGTTTAAGCTGCTATATGAGCTTGAAGATTCCTGGCGTGCGGAGAGCCGGTACTAGCTACCATTGAAACCCACTGTTCCGACCATCTAGCGTAAGCCTTCTGTTAGGGTGTGTATGACTCCCTCGAGCACCTGCCTGCCTGTCTCAATTGCGTTCGTACAGCACGGTATCAGCCGTCAAACGGGCGAGTTGTAAACGCAGGTCGCAACATTGGAACCTCCAGTGTCCCAACACAGACTACAAGCTCAATTAGCATCGCAACTCCGGTATGTATGTTTTCTGGGAGGTGGTTCGGTGAGCAGAAGTGAGCATGTATCTGAAAGCAGCCTAGTGGGCGGTATACCGTACCCTAGCTGCATATTCTCCAGATGTCGGAAAGACTAGGAAAAGGATCAAGCTCCCTTGCACAGTCCGACGAGCTCTAGTGTTGGAGGTTCAAGCCGGCTTGCGAAAGCTGTTCACGCTTGGCTTGCATCTGCCATGAATGTCACGCTTGTGCACCCGTTCCAAGACCATTGACAAATAGCGCGACCCCGCAAAACCACCTCCATTGTACGGGTCGCTAACGTACGCCTAGGTGCCTAGGCATTCGTGTTGCGAACGTAAAGCGTCGCCGTTCTTGCAGCGAAGTCGTATCACGTCGCAAGTTTTCGACATATCCTAGGTGGCACAGCTCACCGCGTTCATCCTTGTCTATACCATGTCGCAAATCTCAAGGCTGCATTTCTGCGAAGTTCAAGCGAAGAATTCCCATTCGTCCGGATGATGGGAAAGCTGAGCAGCAACTGAGGATACATGATGATTCGTCACTGAGAGCTCTTTTGGCTGTACCTCCCTACATCCGGAATACGCCCTGGAAGCCAAAGAAGCAAAATAGCCAATCTCGTGTCGTCTGATCCCCATCCTGCACGGTCTCCCTCCGCAAGTTGATCGTGTGAGGCCCAAGCGAAAATTAGCGTTGCATCTCTTGGTGCGCCCCGGATTGGTGAAGATGATGCTCCAGACCCCATCTGCCCTCCCTCTTCCGACTTGACTTCTCGTTCTACGTCAGGTGCTGTTCTGCTTCCACAAACGCATCGTTTTTGTAAGCATCGTCGACGAACTACTTCGCGCGGCGTATCAAGACTACCGACAACCCCACTTAGTTGAACTAGAAGAAACGCTCACACTGGATCTACTGTGCAACTGTAGAAGAGCCAGGCACCTGGCACCATTTGCCCATCATGCCGGGCATATTACCCATGAAGGTCATTAAGGTGGGCGCAAATGCGCAGACAAGGATTGCGCAGGCTTGTGACAGGTCAGTGACGCCGCATGAACGCAGTGTCCAGATCTGACATCCTGCCTGCAGATGCCGAAGCAAGAAGATACGATGCGATGGGGTCCGACCATGCTGCTCGCAATGCGCCAATGTAGGATTCGAGTGCAAAACGAGCGACAAGCTGAGCAGGCGAGCGTTTCCGAGAGGCTATACCGAATCTTTGGAGGACAGAGTACGCGCGTTGGAGGCTGAGGTCAGAGAGCTCAAGGATCTTCTGGACGAGAAGGATGAGAAGATCGATATGCTTTCGCGGATACATTCGCAGTCATCACAGCCAATTCTACCTTCGCAGCGACGACCATCAACAACTTCCGTCGAGTCAGGCGACAAGGAAGTGGGGACGCCTGATAAGGATGAGGTCTTCAAGGTGCAGCAGTCGCCTCACTTGCTGACCGGATCTGCTGATGGAGCGGACACATATTTCACCGGAACTTCAAGTGGCAGAACGTTCATCGAAGCGTTTAAATATAAAGTCCAGGAGAGCGGCCGCTCGACCGCCGACGTAAATACTGACCTCCTCTTGTCGAGCAGTCTACAAAAAGCGTCTGATCCATCATCGACTCCATCACCACCAATTGTCTACAAGACGCCTCCAAGAATGGTATCAGATCAACTCATTAATATATTCTTCCAAGAGTGGGCACCGCTTTTCCCAGTGCTGCACCGGCCTACGTTCCTCACGTTGTACGAAAAGTATGTGGCCGATTCCGATGCTGTTACGGACAAGACGGCCATAGCGCAGCTGAATCTCGTCTTCGGCATCGCTGCGCTCTCCAATGGCGCACGGTCGTCGGCTGATCTGGAAAGCTTTGAAAGTCAGTGGAAGACAGCCATTGATACGATTCTAACCGAGAATACTATGGCGACACTCCAGGCTCTCACCCTTGCGCAAATATTCTGCTTGCAGCAGGGCGACACGACAAGGTTGCTTACCTACAAGGGCCTGTCGACGTCGCTCTCGGCGCGTCTTGGACTACACCAATCGCAGAAACGTTTCGCGCTTGGCACATTGACCTGCGAAACGCGGAAGAAGGTTTTCTGGACTCTGTACGCTGTAGACTGCTTTACTGCTGTTGTTCTGGGATTGCCGAAGCACATCAAAGACGACGATGTTCACTGCGAGTATCCAGCAGATGCAGACGATGAGTACGTGACGGAGCGTGGCTTTCAGCCGACTTTGCCAGGCGAGTCGACCAAGCTATCGAGTGCACTCGCTCTCTTTCGCGCAGCTCGCATCTTGTCAAAGGTCCTGGAGGAAGTCTTCCCAGCAAAGGCTTCCTATGAGCTGTCACTGAAGAGGCTCTCCGAGCTTTCTGACGAGCTCGAGGCATGGAGCTCGTCATTGGCGCCGCACTTACGCCTGCACTTCTCGCAGGACAAGCCAAGTACTGGAACTATCAGCAGCCGCTCGCCACTACTTTCGCTCACCTACCACTATATCAGGGCGCTGATCCAAAGGCCTGCTGTCTGTGCCTCGCTCGGCAGCAAGTCGTCGTCCTCGATGATGGTCCTTGCCAACTCTTGCAAGCACACGGTTCAAATCGTGCAACTACTCGAAGAGCGTGGCATGAGCTTTTCATTCTGCCTCAACAAGGATGAGGTGCTGGTGCTGTCTGGCTTCGGTCTCCTGTTTCAAGGTCTCAGCCTGGACCCAACATCCAAGTTGCTCAGAGACAACCAGAAGATGATTGCTGCGATCATTCACGCCCTGACCAAGTCGAAAGCACCATGTGCGCCAGAGTTCAGCCGTGTCGCTCGCTCATTTCTACCCACTCCACCTGAGAAAGCCACTCAACCAAACCCAACGCCTGCACTTGCACTAAAACGGTCAGCACCAAAGCATGTCGCGCCCCCTGTCTCGCGTCACAACTCAGCGCTCGATGTGACAGTGAACACCAGCTCAAGCCTTCCATCGTCAACAAGGAAACAGCTGAAGGCCATTGCGTCACGCTTCTCGGTCAGCGGCTTGCAAAAGCCGCCGAAGCTGGATGCCGCGAGTGACCACCGCAGGGCGACCGTCCATAATCTCAACCTTCACCCTCATGGCGTACCAAGCCAAAGCCAGCCGTGTCTACAGCTGTCGTCCGACTACGACCCAGCTTCGATGTCGCGCTCCGAGCCCGCGCGGAGTCCCTCCATCATGTACACTCGTCCAGCAGCGGTACACCGACCTTCAGCACCTCCACAGCCTCAACCTCAACTTAAGCCCAAGCAGAAGCCGTCATTGCAGAAGCTGCTCAAGCAGAAGCCGTCTTTGCAGAAGCTGCCCAACCTCGATTACTTTGCTTTCAGCAGCGAAGCACTTCCACAACCCACCAGTCACCCATTAAAGCCGGTGAAGCCGGAACCACAGCCTACTGATTGGGAGAAGCTGCTTGGCAGCCTCGACAATGGCATGACGAACATCTACGATGCGTGCTACGGTGGACAACCTATCGAAGCGTTGCTTGACTCGCCTGTCTTGAAGGTGCACCACAACAAAAGTAACTCGGTAGCTGCGGTAGATGGCGAAAACTCGACATCTTGGGATGCCGAGTTGTGGGCCACTCTGTACCAGACTGATACCAGTACAAGCACTGGAACCGGTGCACCAACCAGTAACGGTCCAGATAGTGTCTTCTCCTTTTCCACAGATGAGGGAAGCAGTAGTGGCGATTACACTAATGCCGACTGGGGTTCCGCGAACAACTTGAATGAGAGTGATGTGTACAGAGGCATCGTCATGCCTGCCGAGTCTGGCCATAATGACGGGCTGGACTGGCATACGTGGGACGCTGGTTTGAACTTGTAGTATGTTTAGAGTACTGTACGAGAATTGGGAGAGTACGAAAATAGGAGAAGGGTATGGGCGATATGCTACTTTGGACTTAACGGCCGTTGGCGTGGGAAGATTGGAAGTTCATGATACCTCTTTGCGCGCACAATGACTTGGGATTGGCACGGGTTTGGTTGGGGTTTGTTAGGACCAAGATGATCTTGTGATAGCTCGATGGCTACATTATATGTGTATATGCTATGACACCGTGCTATGGAACATGATCGAAGCGAATGGTGCGATCGTGTGTCACACTTGCCAATATTCACAGCTGTCCTTTCCGCACGATCGCGATCATGTCTCAGCCTCCTTCGCACAACGCTCACTCGTGACCGACCGCCTTGCGTGCTAACTGCGTTATGTGGCGCCATGTGCTCATAGGCTCAACTTTGAACACGTTCGAGGCGCAGCAAGTGCCATTCGCGCAAGAACGATCCCTGTCGTGTCAAACCGTTTCGAGAAGTAGCGCCAGACCCTCGGGCCCTATGACCTACGTTTCACATGTGAGAGAATGTTTTGGCGGGGACAAAGAGGGTCCGTCACCCGGCAACTGCGAATACGCAAGCTTGTGCTTGCACTATTTAATTGTTTGCAACCCCTCTTGCTTCCTTATACGAACCACTCACACAAACCAAACAACCAAAACTCTGCACCTTTTTCCAAAACAATCAACGCATCAGAAACACCGCAACAATGAGCGACAAGCAAACCTCCACGCTCCAGAGCTACATCGACTCGGTGAGTATCTCGGTAACATGAACGCATATATCACCTACTGACCACCCTCACAGGCCTCCGGCGCCGCCCAGTCCGTCCTGGGCTCCAT
>Ga0058704_10001579_pt1 | contig 10610 bp, 11 predicted proteins | sample AgamicMgSfe_FD_71363 | JGI IMG/M metagenome (GOLD analysis project Ga0058704, IMG submission 71363) | Agave microbial communities from Guanajuato, Mexico - Mg.Sf.e | ecosystem: Host-associated > Plants > Phyllosphere > Phylloplane/Leaf | place: Guanajuato, Mexico | collected 2012-05-30 | reverse complement strand
ACCCCGGGGCGGCGGGCGTGGGGAGTTTTTTGAGTGCGGGGTATGGGTCGAGGAATCGGTCGGGGGAACAGTTGGCGCATTAGTGTGGGTGCGGTTGTTGCGAGGGATGGGCTGTTCGAGTGGCCACCCATGACGTTTCCTCTTACCACGTGCAATCATGCAAAAAGTGGCGGTTGTGGGCAGTCATGCAAAAATGGCGGTTGTGGTGGAATGGGATTCTGGCGCCATTAGCGATGGCGAAAAAATGAAAGGGGGCAAGAATTCACCGTGGTTGGAGTGTACGATTTCTTGCCATCATATCTGCTTGAAAAGCAAAAGCTGCAAACTGCAAAGCGCCAAGATTCCAAAATTCCCCCTTTTTTTCTCACAGCCTTCTCGCCCGCCCGTACAAGTCGCCAAGGTTTGCGTTCAAAAACATGAGCGCGTCCAAACAGTTTTCGATCGCCCCATCAACTGGCATCCCGTTCATAACGTTAGAAAAAGCACATACAACCTTCCCATCACAACCAGCATTCGACCCTCATTCCCTTTTCACTCTCTCCCCGCCCCCTCAACAGCAACTTTCTTCGCCTCATGCTGCTCGTCCTCATCCCCCTCCGCTTTCCTCTTCGCGCCCATGACAGCCGCACTACTCTCGGTCGTCGTCATCTGGGGCGGTACCGTCGTCGTTGTCATCGTCGTCGGTGTCGGTGTCGCGATCAGTGCCGGAGCTATCGCACCTTCTGATTCCCCGGGTGCTTTGGGTCTTATCGCGACGTGCCCAATGACGTTGCGGTCGCCGACGACGGTGACGCCACAGTTGATCGTTATGGCGATGCTGATCGGATATCGACAGGACGGCTGGATTTGGTTGTCGACGGCATGGTTGAGGGGAGAAGATGAGGCCGTGGTAGCGTCGGGGCGGTGGAGCTGCTTCATGGCGGCCAGCAGCACGGCGCTGAATCTCGACGCGTCGGCCAGTGGTGTCGGTGAGGTGGGGATGAGGTTTTGGCTCCCTCGGATGCTCTGCGCGGCGTTGATCGTGAGGGTGAGTGGTGTGGCGTCGCCGTCGTCGTCGTCGTCGTCTTCACCTTCTTCGTCTCCCTCGTCGCCATTGTCCTCGGTGGGGCCCGAGTACGGTGGTGGGGGAGCGGTGTCCGGGACGGCGGGCTGTTGAGTCGTCTGCTGGCGGGCGCGCTCGGCGTTGATCTTGTTGCAGAAGTGGCGGACGTTCATTGTGGGATGGGGTTTCGGGGTGTGTGTCACGTGTGACGAGCAGGTCTGTATTGATGAGTTGGGGAATACCTATGTAGTAAGGAAGAGAATGTATTGACGTTGAAGTGGAAGGAAAGGAGAGAAGTGGGAGGAGATTACGATACTTATACCTCTTTCGATGCTCAATAGCCTTAATAAATGTCGGGGGGCGCAAGAAGGTGCGGAGGGGGTGCAGGTGTGCAGGTGTGCAGTCTTCGTATTGTGTCGACAATAGGTAGGAGCGGGCTATTGAGAGAGAGACTTACATGGCCCGTGCACCCCCAGCATCCTACGTTCTGATTGGACGCCACTCAGGGTTTATAAACCTTCGAAATGTCTTCAATCACGTTGTCCGACCTCAATCATTGTCAGTATATCATCGTGATCCGACGGATGATATGTCTTCGTTGACATGTACATGCTCTAGCGCGGTACGCACCACACTCACGAGCCGCTCTGCAGGAGCCCCTTCTCCTCCAGGTATTTGGTGATGATCACCACCGCCTCCTCCACGCTCGTCTTCTCCGAGTGGATGTGGACCTCCGCGTTCTCCGGCGCCTCGTACGGCGCGCTGATGCCGGTGAACTCCTTGATCTCGCCGGCCCGGGCCTTCTTGTACAGACCCTTGGGGTCGCGCTTCTCCGCCTCCTCCACCGGGATGTCGATGAAGACCTCGACGAACGGCAGCGGCGATTCGGTGTTCTTGGTCTCGCCGTGCAGCTGGCGCGCGAGGTGCCGGTCGGCTTTGTAGGGGGAGATGAAGGAGGTGAGGGCGATGGTGGTCGAGTCGGCGAAGAGCTTGGCGACCTGGGGGTGGAAGACTGAGTTGGGTGCAGCAGGGCGTCGGTAACAATCACTATCGACATACCTCGGCGATCCGCCGGATGTTCTCCTCTCTGTCCTTGGGCGAGAAGCCAAGGTCCTTGTTCAGACCGAAGCGAACATTGTCCCCGTCCAACCGGTAGCAGGCCAGGCCCTTTTGCAGCAGATGTTGCTCAAGCGCAATCGCAATGGTCGACTTGCCCGACGCCGACAGACCCGTGAACCAGACCGTGCAGCCCTTCTGCTTGCGAAGCTGGCTGCGCTCGTCGCGGGTGAGGCCTGCGTGCCATGTGATGTTGCTACGTCTCTCATCAACACGGGCTGAGATGATGGAGAGCGTGGGCAGCACCACTTTCCTTCGGGAGTCAGGTGTCCACTTACGTCGCCATGGTGGGATTGGAGCGGTATAGATTCGAAAGAGAAGATCCAAGATGTGTTATGGTATGAGCAGCACTGCGAAGATTGCCGAACGACTTTCTCGTGTGGGACGCGCAACATAATTGTTGCATACCTAGGTAGGGCTTTCTGGGACCCGACGAATTCCTGCGCCGGAACGGGCCGACGGCGATCCCGTATCCGACTCCCTCTTTCCACGACGCTTGCTCGAGAACATCCATTCAAGGCAAGGAAGGCGCGACCGAGATCGTGACCAGCCACATCACACGTCCTATCAGGTGTCTGAATGTAAAGTGCGAGAAGATGGGAGAAATGATCAGGAGGCCCGGAAGTAAGAAAGCGGCTCCTGGTGAACCTCGGTCGATGTAAGAGAGAATCCGGTGTCTTCGCGCTCCTTGATCTGACATGGCTGATCGGGCGCTGGAGCATGAATTGGTGGGCTGATGTGCTCCCAAGGATTGGAGACGATCGGCCGTCGAAGTCGCGGAGGACGCGCTCCGAGTCCATATGGGAGCCCCCAAAGATCTCATTTCACGTCACGCGAGCAGAAATCGATGTCCTCACTGTTGCCGTCGCCGTTGCAAGAGCTCAGTTTGCTCAATGAAGGCGGGTGGTGGCCATTCCGGATGAGTTGCAACCATTTGGTCATATTGCGTCCCTCCACGGCGTGAGCGTGGAGGTGAGTGAGGTCCGGTCATCTGGCGCTTCGTTGTCAGCAACGTTCACTGTGGGTGACGCGATACAAGTACCCGGTATGTATAGGGGACAACGACCCCAAGTATCCTTACGTGTCCCCTGTCGGCATCACCGAACTCGACTGTAGGTGCAGGGCGCAAATGTTGCCGCAAAAGAAAGAGCATTGGCGACGCCGACCTCGCCGTGACCACTCCTTCCTACTTCGCGTCACCCCACTCTGCGGGCTGCATCTCCGAATTGTTGGGTGGCGAGCGGAGCGGACCCCCGATTCTGAACGTCAATTCACCGCTTCTAACACTCCCCAACCCACCTTCGTTTCTCTTCACAACACACACTCTTCACTCACAGCATTCGCAACTTTGCATCTTGCAACCACTCTCTTTCAGAACACACGCTCCTTTCCACATCCACATTGGCTGAATCTTCTTCATCGAGGTGAGTCCCAGTGTGCAACGTAACTTGCAAACGGCATCACGCGGCGCGGCGGCGGCGGCGGCGGCGCAGTTCGTTCATTTGGCTCCGTTGAGCAGGATGATCGCGTAGTGAAACCTGACTTCACTGACCCTACCGCGCACGCGCGCTCCAACGACCTCCATCCAGCAGCGTCGCGACTATCGTCAGCATGTGGAGCTGGGACTCCATCGTCACGATGGTGGCGGGCGCAGGCATCGCTGGAAAGCATAGGCGGCACCAATGGGAGCAAGACGTCGAACGCGCCGAGCGAACGCTCGAAAGACGCGCCGCGATGAGCCGCTTCTTATCGATGCGACCCGATTTCACCGATCCGACTCGCAGCGACGGTCCCACCGAAGCTGCGAACACCACCTTCCCACCTCGCCGCGGTCTGACCCCCGACCGAGGCATATGGAGGGAAACAAAATACGTCCGCCCACCCGGCAGCGTACGTCCTCGCCTGATCCACATCTTCCATCGCCACCCGCCTCTTGACGAGTATCCACCGAAGAGAGTATCAGGGACCGCCAACGTTTGCGGAGTCGCGACAATTGTGACGTCACGTGACAGCAGCGATGTGACTGCCAGTCCGCGAGACCAGCATGATGTCATCTCGGCGAAAGCGCAAGGCAAGCGCCCTCAACGCGACGACCTGACGGCGAAGCAGCAGAACTCGCAGAACAGCGACTCGACCAGCGAGCGAGGCACAAACCGTCAACTCCTGGAGCGCGTAAGTGCGTCTGACTGCAGTGCTCTATCTGCAATTCCGCAAGACCAGGACGTCATCTCGGCCGGAAAGCAAGGAATGCGCCTTGACGGCCAGGACCCGACGGCGACCCAGCACAACCCGCAAACCGACAATGTGACCAGCGAGCAAGGCGCAGACGATCATCTCCAAGACCAGCTGGCGAAGCAACAAGCCATTGCGGTGAAGTGGGTTGGGCTTGGTCGATTCCAACACGTCTCGACCGCGAAACCTGAATGGATCCGGGAGAAGCTACAGAATGAAATTAGCGGACCGGGTGCGTATAATTCCTTCGACGACCAAGGTCTTGCAATCGCCCACCCTCTCGAGAAGGCTCTGGTATCGCGTCGCAATGCCCTTAATCCCAACGGCGTAGGGGAGAACGGCATGGTTGCGGACCCGTCCGCGTACGAGAATGTGCAGACGAGGCTTGACCGCATGTTCCGGACTGTGCCTTCAACGACAGTCACTGCTGATGGCTGTATCGTGCAGAAGGGGTTTGTGATCCCTCGCAGGCCGGTGACCCCCAAGTCCAAGGTGTCTGATCGATCAACAAGTCTGCCGGGCGAGCATCCGCAGGAGCAGGTCTTTACCGACCATGCGTCCACGGGAGCAGCTGCACCGGTCGTGCTTCCACAACAGCAGCCGGGCAAGAAGCCAGCCAGACGTATCACCTGGGACGAGCAGTCGATCAGTGGGTTCCACAAGAACGCAACGAACCAAGTTAACGCTGAGATCGCCTCGGCGCCGGATGCTCCACCAGAGCCGCAATTCGGTGTTGCGCCTCCTCGGCGTCAGCGGAGCGGCAAGCGATCCATCTACACCGAGCTCCCGTACCAGCGCGTCGAACAGAGCGCCCAAGCGTCAGCGATTGCAACCCACGACTTCTGTCCTTCGCAGAAAGAAACCGACACTAACGTCGAGCTCGTCCCAGCGGAAGAGGCCGAGGACGCGATCGCTTCAGAAGCCGACGAGAGCGACACACCAGAAGCTCCCCTCGAACCGTCGAAGCGCGTCTCGCCATCCCTGAGAAGCATTCTCGGGCAGTCTTCTTCCGCACGCGCCGACAGCACCGACTCGAATGCTTCCACTCTGTCCGCGCGCCTCGGGTCGATGCACCTGGGTAGGACGGAGGAGATGCAAGCCACGGGATGCGGGCAGCAAGTCTCGGCGAGGGGGGGAATGCGTAAGCGTGGGGTCCATCCGGCGCCGCGGAGGGGCAGGGGACGCCCGTTCGTGAGGAGGATGTAATAAGGGGTGGGAGGTGTATGTGGTCAGGGGTGGGGGATACGATGACGATTTTATGAATTCGAAGTGCGTTGCGTTGGGGAGGCGGAGGTGGTAATTGTGGTTATGCGAAGAGCAGAGTCTTTTTGTGGCGAAGGCGGTTCTAATGGGCGTCACGCACGCTGTAATGTTGTTTTTCACACACTCCAATAGCTGGGGGTGCTCGAGCATGGCTTCTACGAGAGACGACGGGGAGGGTATTATTGAAGCTTCAGCCGATACAAGCTTCTTTTTCAGCTAGTCATAGCGCCGCCTTTCCAATACTTCGAAGGCACAAACGGCATCTTCGTCACCACCGCCTTCCTCTTCTTCCCCCTCACCACCACCTGCACCTCCGTCCCAGCCTTGTTCATCCCGCTTTTCACATACCCCATCGCGATGTTCTTCTTGAGCGTCGGACTTGGGCAACCCGACGTCACCTTCCCAATCACGTTGCCCTCGGCATCCACTATCTCCGCCCCTTCTCTCGCCGGGGCCCCGTCCACCACCAACCCCACCCGCCGCCGCTTCACGCCCGCACCACCCTTAGACACCGGTGTTAATTGAGGAATCACCGTCTCCGCTCCATTGAACCCCGAACTCTCCCGTCCTCGCCTCGACGCAGGGATGATCCAGCTCAGCCCCGCTTCGACGGGCGTCGTGCCATCGTCCAAGTCGTGGCCGTACAGACACATGCCCGCTTCTAACCGCAGACTGTCGCGCGCGCCTAAACCCGCCAGTCGTAACCGGTCTTTGCCCGCGCGAGACAGCAGCGTTTCCGCCACTTCGGCCGTTTGCGACGGTGGGATAGATAGTTCGAAGCCGTCTTCGCCCGTGTAGCCGCCGCGGCTCGCGACGATCGGTAGGCTTTCTTCGCCACCGGAGCCTAGCGCGAGGGTGATGTGCTTGGCCGTGCCGAAGTACCAGGTCGAGAGGTCGACGCGGCAGGTGGGCGCTAGAGCTGCGGCCAGCACGTCCCGAGCCAGTGGGCCTTGCAGGGCGATGAGGCCGTAGGGTTGCGGGGCGTTGTTGTCGTCGGCGGACTCGAGGTGGCGGAGCTGAGCGACGGGGTTCAGGGTACGGTCCCAGTTCGCGATGGCCGCGGAGAGGAAACCGTAGTCCTTTTCCCGGCACCCGGCGTTCAGGACGAGGTAGAAGAGGTGTTTCGGCCCGGCTTCCAGGCGCGTGACGATGCAGTCGTCCACGATGCCGCCCGTGGTCGGGTGCAGTAGAGCGGACAGCGTCGATTGACCGGGCGCGAGGTCCGACAGCCCCGCCGGCGTGACGGACTCCAGGAAGGCTTCGGCGCCCGGACCCTCGACGTGGTATTGCACCATGTGCCCGACGTCGAAGAGGGAGCACTTCTCCCGCGTCCAGTGGTGGCTCTCGCCCACGGAGAGGTCCGAGTACTGCACCGGCATGCTGTAGCCGCCGAACGGCACCATTTTGCCGCCGTGGCGGAGGTGGAGGCCATAGAGTGCTGTTCGACCCAGGTTTTCTTCCGTGTAGAAGGGTGGTGCTGGCCGGGCGTTTTCGACGGATGTGCTTTGTGGTCGTCGTTGTTGTTGTTGCCATGTGTTTGGATGGTCCGAGATGATCCTTTGCGTGGCGGTACGGCACGCGGGCGTCGGAGAGAATACACGCCCATCATTATATGTACGCTGGGCCGCGAATGTGACGAAGCCTCTGCTGGCTATCGTCCGTTCAGCACATCGGACCGCCCTTGCGGTAGCTCTGATGGCCACCAACATGACTGCAATCGACGAGAATGATCTGTCTGTGGCTGTACTCCAGACTAGTCAATGTCTCATCATGGACGAGGTGCCTGAGATATATCAGGATTCGGGCTTGTACCGCTTGTATAACGCTATATATACGAGGTTGGAGGTGAGGAGGAGGAGGAGGTGCGGTGCCTGGCCCACTTTATCCGCATGACGTCCAAGCTTCGAGCCTCATTCAATGTTCAATGTTCACAGCTCCTCGACGCCTGCCTTCAGGCCGATACATACTGTAATCCTTAATAACATTCCGATCCCAGCACAATGCCACCCCACACCTTCTTCCTCATCTCACTCCCCACCTCAATTTCCCCGTCTGGCGAACGCGACGAAGCCCTTACCGCCCTTCGGTCCGGCGTGCATACCGATCAAGGCACCACCTACCCGTTCAACGTCCCCGATTTCAAGGTCGGCACGCTCGACGCGTTGGTCCAGCAGGCGGATGACTTGGGGAAGCTAGAGCAAGGATGTAAAGGGGTGGTCGACAAGGTGGCCGACTCGTTACGAGGATTACTGGAAGGGGATGAGGAGAAGCTGCAGGAGCAGAAGGTGGTGAACGACAGTATGTTCAGCATAGTGTAGGATGGGTATGAAAGGCACGGGATGCTGATATGAGGCGTGTCGCAGAGCCCGTGGAAAACTACCTGCAATCCTTCCAATGGAACAAAGTCAAGTATCGCGCCGACAAGCCCATCGCCGAACTTCTGGACAACCTGCAAAAGGAACTCGCCGCGGTCGACAACGACGTCAAGGCCAAATTCAACCAATACACCCAAACCAAAACCTCGCTCGCCGCGCTGCAACGGAGCCACACCGGCAATCTGTCGCAAAAGTCCCTCTCCTCCGTCGTGAACCCCGATAACATCCTCAAGCCAGACGACTCCGAGTACCTGCAACAACACCTCATCGCGGTGCCGGCGCAATTGACCAAGGACTTTCTCAAGAGCTACGAGACGATAAGTCCGATGGTCGTGCCACGGTCGGCGCAACTGCTGGCCAAGGACGACGAGTTCCAACTCTGGGCGGTCACGGTGTTCAAGAAGCACAGCGCGGAGTTTGTGCACAAGTGCCGAGAGCACCGGTGGACGCCGCGGGAGGTGAAGTTCAGCGAGGGGGGTCGGGAAGGGGAGGAGCAGGAGTTGCACAAGCTGGAGAAGGAGGAGCGGAGGGTGTGGGGGGAGGCGCTACGGTTGGGACGGACGGGGTACAGCGATGCCGTGATGGGTTGGATACACGTCTTGACGCTGCGGGTGTTTGTCGAGACGGTACTGCGATATGGCTTGCCGTTGTCATATGTGTGTGGGTTGGTTAAGGTGGGCAGCATCATATCCATACTGTTTCGTGAGCAGGCGTATACTGACTTCTCAACTCAGACGGATCCGAAACAAAGCAAAAAGGCCAAGGCCTCGCTCGACGCCCGCTTCTCGGACATTGGTGGCAACGCCATGAGTCGGGACAAGAAGGGTCGGCCGACAAAGGACGATTCGAGCATCCAACAGGACATGGCGGGCGCCGGGCTCTCGGGCGAGCTGGGCTACGAGCCGTATGTGTTCTATCAGTTTGAGATTGTATAGCGAGCGAACCAACTACATTGATCGGGCTGTCGATCGAGTGGCGGGGCTTTGTGAATACCCAATTGGGCAGCTGTGGCTGTGACTTGTGTCAGTGGTGTACGATCCCCGAGGTTTGCCGTAACCGCGCGCGATCAGTGAAGCCTATTACATCAATGATGCGGAGCGCTCGACTGATGACTTGTGGGAGATGTGAGGTACAGATCGCGTGTTGGGCGGTGGATTGGCTCGGTGATGTTGGGCAGCTACTAGCGTCGCCGCGACAAAGCGAGGTGATGTCTGAGTGTTGCAAGTCTAGCACGGTAACAAGTTGTCCCCATCTGTTGTGCTATCCTGATTTCCTAAGCCTCGAAGGTCTATACCTACTATGTACCTGTAGTATATATCGACATGTTTTCGAGCCATTTCCGGCACATGCAGTCACCTGCCAAGCGATCACGCTAGCATGTGACTAGCCGACACTATACTAATGTATACTTCCGCCTTCAGGTCCCATTTGCATCGCCACCCACACGAAGATACCTACCTACGAACAACAACTTTCCCTGGCCGCAGCAGCGCAAGAGTCAAGACTGTGCGGAACGGCATGTCTCATCCCCTTTATCCCCATATCGCGTCTCACTGAATCTCTCCGAGGGACGAGCTCAGGACCTGCAGGTGAAATATAAAAATATGTACCGGAAGGATTCAGGCCCCCATCTCGCAAGCTCCATCCCAAACCCGTCGTGCGCACGAGGCGTCTTGTCTCGGCCACTTGGTAGGGTCGGCTTTCTTCTTTTTCTTCTCCTTCTTCTTTCCTTGTCTGTCTTCTCTCCGCAGCGCATTCCTGCCGTCTCCTGGGTCCTGCTCCAGGCCCTGAGGAAGAAGTGCTGGTCAAAGCCCGCCTTGTTCGGATATCACCTCCAGAAAGAACTGCACCATGTCGCATTACTACGGGCAAGATGACTACGACTACTCGCGCCGACGACCTGCCAACTATCACCGACACAGCGGCCACTTCCTCACTCCGGAACACGCGCACAGTAGTGGCGGAGGCCTGCACCGCACGAGATCGCAGGGCCACGCGCCGGCTCCCATCGTCAACATCTACAACGACCAAATCCAGGACGCCTACACTCGCGTCGACCAGTCACCTGGACGAAGCCCGCCATATTCGCCCTCGCCGGAGCGCCGCGGTCGGAGGCTGGGCGACGATCTCATCGAGGAAATGGCGGGCATGGCGTTGCGAGATAGCCTCCGCTCCCGGTCGCGCGGTCGATCCGACGCCGTCCTGCTTGACAGGCCGGACTTTTACGAATGGCAGCTCGCTCAGAAGGAGAGGGAGATGGAGGAGCTCAACAGGAGGCAGCTGTGGGAGAAGGAAGCAGAGTTGAAAAAGATCAAGGACGCGGCGAAGCAAAAGGCCGATGCGGAGGAGGCGGAGAGGGAGCAGAAACGGATCATTCAAGACTGGGAGGAGAAGAGGCGAAAGGACGCCGAACGCGCCAAGGCGGACGAGGTCCGCATCATCGAGAAGATGGAGCGCGAGAAGCGCGAGGCGAAGGAGGAGGAAAAGCGGATCGCGGAGAAGATCGAGCGGGAGAAACGCGAGGCGAAAGAGAAAGAGGAGCGGGAATGGCAGGAGTTCCTGCGTAAGCAGAAGGAGAAAGA